>ERZ761610.2034-NODE-2034-length-10234-cov-15.413891_pt1 | contig 10234 bp, 7 predicted proteins | sample MGYA00512164_ERZ761610 | MGnify/ENA primary metagenome ERZ761610 (study PRJEB28899, sample SAMN02850038) | bioreactor sludge metagenome | biome: EBPR Sludge; feature: EBPR Bioreactor; material: flocular biomat | place: Australia: Thorneside Wastwater Treatment... | reverse complement strand
GGCACGGCGTCGGCACCGGATACGGCGCCATGATGCGGCGGATCAGGCCGATGATCTCGGCGCTGGCGATGAGCACGCCCAGGCGCGCGCCGGCGAGTCCATAAGCCTTGGACAGCGTCCGCAGCACCACGAGATTGGGGAAATCGGCGAGGTCTGCTGCCAGCGACGGGCTGTCGGCGAACTCGGCATAGGCCTCGTCGACGACCACCAGTGCGCGTCCGGCGAAAGCCTGCGCCAGTCCACGAATGCGCTCAACCCGCACGCTGCCGCCGGTCGGGTTGTTCGGCGTGCATACGAACACCAGCTTGACCGGATGGCTCTCGGCCGCTTGCAGCAGCGAAACGCTATCCAGCGCGAAGTCATTCTCGGCTCTGAGCGGCACTGAGACGACGCTAGCGCCCTGCACGCCGGCTGCGACGGCGTACATGCCAAAGGTTGGCGGCGAGACCAGTACCGCGTCGCGACCGGCCCGACAGAACGCGCGCACCAGCAGATCGATCGCCTCGTCGCTGCCGCGCCCGACGAAGATCTGCCGGGCCTCGACCGCATATGCGCTCGCCAGCAGCTTGAGCAGTGCCGCAGGCTGCGGATCCGGGTAGCGGTTCAAATCGAGCGTATCGCCGGCGAACGGCAGCCACGGCGACTCGTTGGCATTCAACATGACCGCTGCGTGCCCGGCCTCCATGCGCGCCGAGCTGTAAGGCTTCAGCGCCAACAGTTCCGGTCTGGCGAGCCCGAGCACGCTCACGGACGGCCCTCGGAAGCAATCGCGCGCAGGCGCAACTGCACCGCCAGCGCATGCGCGTCGAGGCCCTCGGCCTGCGCCAGGGTGATCGCGGTCGGACCGATCGCCTTGAGGCCTTCGGCGCTGGCCTCCTGCACCGTCACCAGTTTCTGGAAACTCTGCACCGACAGACCGCTGAGCGTGCGCGCGTGGCCGTAGGTCGGCAGCACATGGTTGGTGCCGCTGGTGTAATCGCCGAGCGACTCCGGCGTGTAGCGTCCGAGAAACACCGACCCAGCGTTCTCCACCGACAACAGAAGTCGACGCGGATCGGCCACGTTCAGGATGAGGTGCTCCGGTGCATAGGCGTTCGAAACCTCGATCGCCTGATCCAGGTTGTCGACCAGTATGGCGCGGCTGTGGGCCAGCGCCTGACTGGCCTGGCGGACGCGCGGCAGCTCGCGCAGCAGTTGCACCAGTGCCTCGTCGACGGTTTCGATCAGCCCCGGATTGTCGGTCACCAGCACGGTCTGCGAGTCGGGTCCGTGTTCGGCCTGCGACAGCAAATCGGCCGCGATGAATTCCGGCTCGGCCATCGCGTCGGCGACCACCAGTACTTCCGACGGCCCGGCCGGCATGTCGATCGCCACCCCACCCGGCTCCTGCGACACCATCAGCTTGGCGGCCGTCACGTAGGCATTGCCCGGTCCGTAGATCTTGTCGCAGCGCGGCACGCTGTCGCAGCCGTATGCCATCGCGCCGATCGCCTGCACGCCACCGAGCTTGTGCACACGGGTCACACCGCATGCCTGCGCTGCGTACAGCACTGCCGGATCGGCGCTGCCGTCCGAACGCGGCGGCGTGCACAGCACGATTTCGCGGCAACCCGCCAGGCGTGCCGGAATGCACAACATCAATGCGGTCGATGGCAATGGTGCACTGCCCGCGGGCACATACAGTCCGACCTTGACGATCGGCAAGGGCAGGCGTTCGCACATCACGCCCGGCGCGGTCGACAAGGCTATCGGCTGCGGCCGGGTCTCCCGGTGGAAGCGCTCGATTCGCCGACGCGAATCGTCGATCGCTCGCTTCAACTCGCCGCCAAGTTGCGTCGTTGCTGCCGCGAATTCGGCGGGACTCACCGCAAAATCCGCCAACTCGCAGTTGTCGAAGCGCCGCGTCAGTGCGCGCAAGGCGCCGTCGCCGTCGGCGCGCACCTGATCGAGAATGCGCCGCACCTGAGCCAGCAAGTCGTCGCTGTTGCTGCTCGCCGGGCGCGCGAGTGCCTGCGCGCGTTGATCGCTGCTCGCCGAGGCCCAGCGGAAACGGCGCAAACCGGAAAAGTCGAAGGTCGTGGTCATGCCAGCATCTTCTCCACCGGCACCACCAGCAAGTGGGCAGCGCCGGCCCGTTTCAGATCTTCGAGGTGCTGCCAACTGATCGCTTCGTGGCAAACGGCCTGTACGGCGAGCGAGTTCATCGGCGTCTCCAGCCGGCTGACCGCCGCCGGGTCGCCCTTCGGCAATACCGCCAGAACCTCGGCGAGGCGCGCCGCGTCGACCTGAAACAGCACCAGCTTGGACTCACGCACGCGGATCACGCCATCGATGCGGCGCAACAGCAACTCGCGCAACTCGGTACGCTCGTCCGCGTATTCCTGACGCGCGCCAATCAGCACCGCCTCGCTGTCTAGAATCGACACCACCTCGCGCAGTTGGTTGGCGACCAGAGTTGCACCGGATTGCACCAGGTCGCAGATCACATCCGCCGTACCCAGGCGCGGCGCGATTTCGACCGAGCCATTGAGCACCACGACCTCCGCCGACACACCGTTCCGCACCAGATAATCGCCGAGCAGATGTGGATAGCTGGTGGCGATGCGCAGTCCCGCAAGATTCGCGGGACCTTCATAAACATCGTCCTGCGGCACGGCAATGGACAGGCGGCAACGGCCAAAACCGAGCTCGCGCAGTTCCACGAATGCCGCTGTACCGTCCGCGCCGGCACCGATGCTCTGCTCGCTGGCGACATTGCGACCGACGATTCCCAGCTCGCAGACGCCTTGCGCGATCAGCCCGGGAATATCGTCGTCGCGCACCAGCAGCAGGTCGATCGGCAGCGACTCGCCGAAGCAGAACAGTTTGTCGCGGCTCTGGCGGAATTTCAGTCCACAGCGCGCCAGCAGATCCTGCGACGGCTCGGAGAGCCGGCCGGATTTCTGCACTGCGATGCGAAGTCTGTCTCTGGGTTTGGTCATTGGAGGCAGTGGTTGGTTGTTGGTCTTGGTTGTTGGTTGTTGGTGGTGTTGGTTGTTGGTTGCTGCCCGCGTCGGATCAGCCTGCTTGGATTCTGGTGGGTACAGACTCGTCCGATCACGCTGCCGCGCTGCCGCTGGCGGCGTCCAAACCCGTCCGAACCCACGAAGGCTCGATTACGCCGGGCAGCAGCCCGGTCGCGACCAACCAGTCGCTGCTATCCCGGCCAACGCCCCTTCCGCTTCAGGCGATCGGCCACTAAAACGTATCCGCCATGTTCGCCGGCCAGGAACCGGGCAACACGGCCAATCGTGGTCACGCTGACCGCCGTGCGATCATGGATCTCGCGGTAGGCGACTTCCTGCATCAGCAAAGGCACCACACGCCAGCGATCGGTGAGAGCCTCCAGTTCCGCCGGGGTGGTGAGGTCGCGCAGAAATGCGCGAACCTCGTCGACGCTGCGCAACGCCAACAGGCCTTCGCAAAGGAAGTCCAGTGGCGTCGTTTCGGTTGGTTCCGGCTGCAGCGCCCTACGTTTCATTCACGTAATAGTGCATTAGTACATTGATGGAAAGCATAGTTCGCCTGGGGCCAAGCGTCAACCGCCGCGAACTCGCGGTCGCGACCACGGCGGATGCGGCCGATCGACACACGGTCGCGGCATGCGGCAGTCGCCACCAGGGTGGCGCGCAGCCCGCCGCCTGCCGCGCATGCGCTCGATGCATTCGGGGAACTGGCGTCCGATGAACACCGTCCTGACCCGCGTCGGCCGAGTGGATCGAAATCGACGGGGCCGCGGAATCCGCCGCTGCGGGCGCAACACTTGTCCGGCGTCGCCGGGTCGGAGTCGTGGTAATCGTCGACACGCGAGTGCGTGGCCGATCAGGTCGCACCCGGCCAGGGTGTCGCGCCAGATACCAGCGGCATCGAATACGGGAACAGGGCGCCAATGCCGACGATGGCAATGGGCTGGCGTTGGCCGTTCGTGGCGCAGATGCTAGTGTGGTTTGCCATTACTTCGTTGAATAATTTCCGCGCCTTTTGACCCGAATGCGTCGTTGCCTTGAGCCCGTCGGCATAGCCGCCGGGCGTTCAACCGATCGTGCGGCATGCCGCACAAGCTTGATCGGTCTCACTGTCGCCACAGCCCTGCTATGACCTTCGGTCCCGGCCCGCAACAAGTTGCGTGCGTTCAAGCCGGCGCGCGGCATGCCGCGCAAGCAGCCGGCTTTCACCCTCCTCTCGCCTGGCCTCGAGCCAAAATGCATCGGAAATTTCTTCAGCCAATTAATGGCAAACCACACTAGGCCCGATCTGGTTGATGATTTCTTTTGAGGCGATTTCTTGTCTGCAAAGAACGTCTTGAGCGCAAACGAAAGCAACGCATGGATGCCTGTCTGCGCCGATACGCATCCTTTCTTCCGCTTTCCTGTGCGTCCTTCGCGTCCTTTGCGGACCAATCGCTGCTCGACATTCACATCAGGGCGCGCGGTCATCACAGGCTTCCGCCGGCGCATATCGCGCCAAATCGCCCCTCGCCCTTCCACAGGCAGGGCGCATGCATCGCCACCATTGACTCCGCGACGATTGCACGGCAGCGTCGAGCCCCTGATTCCCACGTGATTGCCGACCCCTCATGATCGGACGCCTGCGCGGCATCCTGGCCAGCAAACAACCGCCGTCTCTGCTGCTCGACGTCGCTGGCGTCGGCTACGAGATCGAGGCGCCGATGAGCACATTTTACGAGTTGCCTGAACTCGGCCGCGAAGTGACGCTGCACACCCACCTTGCGATCAAGGAAGACGCACATTCGCTGTATGGCTTCGCCAAGGAAGCCGAACGCGGTCTGTTCCGCACCCTGATCAAGGTCTCCGGCGTGGGCGCCAAGACCGCCTTGTCGATCCTTTCGGGGGTCACGGTCGACGATTTTGCCCGTTTGGTCCAGCGCGCCGATATCGCTGCACTGCAGCGCATTCCCGGCATCGGCAAAAAGACCGCCGAACGCCTGATCGTGGAAATGAAGGACAAGGTCGAGGCCGTGGGCGGAAGCGCCGCCGCGGTACTCGGCGCGCGCGGAGCGGTCCCCAACGATCCGGTGACCGAAGCCAGCGTCGCGCTGCAGGCGCTTGGTTACAAACCGGCCGAGGTCAGCAAGCTGGTGCAAGCCGCCGCGCAACCCGGCGACAATGCCGAATCGATCATCCGCAAGGCGCTGAAAAGCGCTCTGCGCGCGTCCTGACGGCGCGCTTCGATGACGCTCGACGCCTTCATCGTGCTGGTCGTGCTGGTCAGCGCGACGGTGGGCTTCATCCAGGATCGGTATCCGCCGGAAGGGATAGCATTCGCGGCGCTGATCGCGTTGACGGCAAGCGGCATCCTCGACGTCAGAGAAGCGCTGAGCGGCTTCTCCAGCGAAGCCACGATCACGGTCGCCTGCATGTTCGTGCTCAGTGCGGGACTGATGCGCAGCGGCGCCCTCGGCTGGATCGGGCGCGCGCTGGTGCGCTTTGGCACCACGCCGATGCGGCTCACGTTCATGGCGACGATGACCGCCGGGCCGGTATCCGCCTTCGTCAACAACACTGCCGCCGTCGCCGTGTTCCTGCCGCTGGTCCTGGAAGCCTGCGAACGTCACCGGATCTCGCCGGCCAAGGTGCTGATTCCGCTGTCCTATTCAACCCAGATCGGCGGCGTATGCACGCTGATCGGAACATCGACCAACTTGCTGATTTCGTCGATTGCGGTAACCGCCGGCATGCCCGCGCTGATGATGTTCACGCCGACGCCGCTCGGGATCATCCTGTTCGCCATTGGCCTGCTCTACCTGCTGCTGATCGCACCGTGGCTGCTGCCGGCGAACCGTGGCGCCGAGCTGATGGCCCAATACGGCTTGTCGGACTATCTGGCCGAATTGCGCGTTGGCCTCGGCAGTCGCATCGCCGGCCAGCATCTGCGGACCAGCGCCATCGAGGCGCAACATGGCGTGCGCATCATCGAGATTCTCCGCCGCGACGAGAAGATGCTGGCGCCGGCGGACCTCGTGCTGCAACCGGATGACATCCTGTTGGTGCAAGGCTCGCCGCAGAATCTGTTCGCATTCCGCGAGAGCCTGGGATTGACCATGACGCCGCACTTCGTGCCGCGCCTGGAAATGCTCGAAAGCGGCGACATCGAAGTCGTCGAGGCGTTGATCCCGCCGGATTCGCGTTTTGCCGGCGAGACCATCGCCAAACTGCGCATGGAACTGCACCAGAATGCGCTGGTGCTGGCGCTGCACCGCCGCGGCACGCCAATTCGCGACGAACTGAGTTCGATTTCCGTCACCGTCGGCGATGCGCTGCTGCTGCTGGTCAGCCGCGCCGATCTGCCGGATCTGCGCCGGGAAGGCGATCTGATCCTGGTCGAACGTTCGGCGCGGCCGGCCGCGGCTCGCCAGGGGCGCGCCGCACTCGGCATCGTGATCGCCGTGCTGTTCGCGGCGGCGATGAACTGGGTGCCGATCACGATAGGCGCGCTGGCCGGCATCCTGCTGATGGTGATGACGCGAGTCTTGACGCTGGAAGAGACCTACGCGGCGGTCAACTGGCGCGTCGTTGCCGTATTGGCCGCGATGATTCCGCTTGGCCTTGCCATGGGAAAGAGCGGCCTGGCGGCGCATCTGGTCGGGTTCCTGGTCAGCGCATCGGACAGCAACAGCCCGTGGATCGCGCTCGCGCTGGTCTATCTGGCCACCTCATTGTTGACCGAGGTGATGAGCAACAACGGCACCGCCGTGCTGCTGGGACCGATCGCGATCTCGCTCGCGCGCGCGATGGAGGTCGATCCGATGCCGTTCCTGATGGCAGTGATGTTCGCCGCCTCGACCAGCTTTTCGACGCCGGTCGGCTATCAGACCAACATGATGGTCTACAGCGCCGGCGGTTATCGCTTCAGCGATTTCCTGCGCGCGGGAATTCCATTGAACCTGGTGTTTTTCCTCGCATCGGTGTTGCTGATTCCGCGAATCTGGCCATTCTGATGAGCGGACTCGCGCGCACCCTGTCAAAACTCGGCGTGTGTTCGCGCAGTGAAGCGGAACGCTCGATCCGCGCTGGCCGGGTCAGCGTCAACGGCCGCATCGTGCGCAATCCAGAGAGCCCATTTCCGGTCGCCGGCCGCATCGCCATCGACGGCGAGTCGGTCAAGGCCCCACGCCGCTGTTACCTGATGCTCAACAAACCACGTGGATTGATCACCAGCGCGCGCGACGAGCGCGGGCGCGACACCGTCTATCGTTGCCTGGACGGACTCGATCTGCCCTGGGTGGCGCCGGTCGGCCGCCTGGACAAGGCCAGCGAGGGCCTGTTGCTGCTCAGCAACGACTCTGAATGGGCGGCACGGCTGAGCGACCCCGCAAGCGCCATCAGCAAGACCTATCACGTGCAGATCGACTGCATTCCGGACGACGCACTGCTGGCGAAACTGCGGGCGGGCGTCGTGGACACCAGCGAGCACCTGGCAGCGGTGCAAATCGACGTACTGCGCAGCGGCACCCGCAATGCCTGGCTCGAGATCACCCTCGACGAGGGTCGCAATCGACATATCCGGCGCTTGCTCGAAGCCCACGGCGTCCGCACCCTGCGCCTGGTGCGCGTCGCCATCGGCAATCTGTCGTTGGGTGAGCTCGCCAAAGGGGCCGTTCGCGAACTCAATTCCGCAGAACTGGTCTCGCTGTCGCCGCGCGGCGGTTCGCTTGCATCGAGATTTGCGGCCTTGCATGCGGCGGGCGCGGGTCGAGTCCGCTGATCCTGGGGTACAACCGACCACCGCCATTCGGCGAGGCGTCCAGCGAAGCGCCACCTGGGATGCGCAACGCCGTCGTCGCTGGTCGACAACCGGCAACTGTCAAGGTGCACCACCCGGATTCGGCACGATGCTCGCGCCCGCACCCAGCGCCGAGCGTGCCGCATAACGGGAAAATGGACCGAATGGCGGATCGATCGGCTGCAACTCGAAGGCCGGCGCGCCGAGTTCGCGCGCCAGCAACGCCGCCTCCTCGACGAAAACGGTGTCGCCGATACCGTAATCGCGTGCGCGCTGCAGCGACTCGCGCGCCGCATCGGCATTGCCGGCCACGGCGGCAATTCGCGCCGCAAACAAGGCGCTGAGCCCGCTCTGGTCGTCGGCATCGGGCGTCTTGGGCAAGGCCGGCGTCGCACCGGTGAGGCGGGCGTCGAACAATTCAACCTGACTGCGACGGGCGTCGGACCTGCTCTTGGCGACCAGCGCACGTGCGTTGTCGATCTCCGTCCGCACCGTCAACGCGTCGCCGCGTTGTGCCGCGATTTGCGCCAGCGACAACGCGGCGTCGGCGGCATCGTGAAACTGCTGCCGTTGGTTCAGGCGTACCTGGGCTTGGCGCAGCATCGGTTCGGCCTCGTCGAATTCGCCCAACGCAGCGGTGAGGATTCCCGCAATCAGCAAGCCGCGCGACTCGATGTCGAAGCGCGCGGCGGACTGTGCCTGGGCAACGGCGGCGCGATAAAGATCGCGCGCGCCGACCAGGTCGCCACCCGAATAGGTCAGCCGGGCGAGGAGGACGGCACGGTCTGGATCTTCGGCCGCGACCTCAAGTTCGTTGAAGCTCGCCCAGGCGCCAGCCAGGTCGCCCAGCGAACCGCGATCGGCGATGGCACTGACCAGCAGGCGGTGGCCCAGGCGGTCGACGTCCACCGCCTGCAACTCGCGCAACGCGGCCTGCCGCAAGCCGCGCCGGATCAGCGCGTGCGCGCGCGCCACGCGCATGAACCAGGCGTCCGGACGCATCTCCAGTATCGCCGCAGAGAAGCGCAGGCTTTCCTCGACGGTGTCGTCGATGTCGCTGCGGAAGAACTGCGCCAGCAGGTCGAGGTAGGGATCGTCGATGGATTCCAGTCGTTCGCGCGCCTGCTCGCGCCAAAACTGCAGTTGCTGGTCGTCGCCGAGGACCGTGATCCAGTAGGACATCAGCAGGGACGGAATCGGGCTGCGGCGGTCGGACCGATGGGCACTGGCCAGCAATGCCCGCGCCGCTGGCGCATTGCCGCGGCCCTCGGCGATCAGCGCCTGGCGAATCAATCCCGTGGTGCCCGGTTGATCGGCGTAGAGGTTCTCCGGTCGCAGTCCGAAGGCGATCAGCGCAGGTTCGTCGTTCCAGGCGGTTTCGCCAACGGCGGCCGGGGAATCCGGCGCGACCGGCCAGGATTGCCAGAGGTAAGCCATCGCCAGGAGCAGCGCCAGTCCGACGCCTGCCGGAACCAGCATTCCCCTGCCCCAGCGCTTCCGTAAGCGTTGCGTCGGCGCAAGGTAGGCCTGCAGATCGGTGATCACCGCGTCCATGCTCGGGTAGCGCGCCGCAGGTTCCTTGGCCAGGCAACGGCGCACGATGGCATCGAGATCGGTGCCGCGGCGCAGCACAAATCGCCGCAGCGTCACTTCGCCGGACGCGTTGCCGGCGACTGCACGGCGCGCTTCGCGCAACGCGCTGGTCAGGCTCAACGGCTCCTGTTCCGAAACGGCGCGCGCCCATGCCAGGCCGTCGTCGCAACTGGCGTTGTACGGCAGTCGCCCGGCAAGCAGGCGGAACAACAGCACGCCGAACTGGTAGATATCGGTGGCGGCACTCAGTTCGCCGCCGCGGAATTGCTCGGGCGCCGCGTACTCGGGCGTCATCGGCCCCATGCGCTGATGCGTCAATGTCGGGCCCGACTCGCCCTTGAGCAACTTGGCGATGCCGAAATCCAGCAGCTTCACTTGGCCATCGGCATTGACCAGGATGTTGGTCGGCTTGATGTCGCGATGGATCACGTTGCGGCGATGCGCATAAGCCAGCGCCTCGGCCACCTCGATCAGCAGCCGCAACCGCGCATCGACATCGATACCGATGGCGTTGGCGTACTCGGTGATCGGATGGCCGTCGATGAACTCCATCGCGAAATAGGGCATGCCGTCGCTGGTCTCGCCGCCATCCAGCAGTTGCGCGATCTGCGGATGGCGCAGCTCGGCCAAGATCTGGCGCTCGCGGGCGAAGCGCGCGTTGAGCCCTGGATGGATGCCTCCGACCAGCTTGATCGCCACCGTCTGGCGAAAGCCGCCCTCGATGCGCTGGCCCTCGTACACCGCGCCCATGCCACCGGCGCCGAGCAAACGCGTCAGTTGGTACGGGCCGATGCGGCGACCGATGAACGGGTCGGACCGGGCTGCGACGATCTCGGTCGGCGCCAGCGCCGGACCGGCG
>ERZ761610.2033-NODE-2033-length-10237-cov-23.010116_pt1 | contig 10237 bp, 8 predicted proteins | sample MGYA00512164_ERZ761610 | MGnify/ENA primary metagenome ERZ761610 (study PRJEB28899, sample SAMN02850038) | bioreactor sludge metagenome | biome: EBPR Sludge; feature: EBPR Bioreactor; material: flocular biomat | place: Australia: Thorneside Wastwater Treatment... | reverse complement strand
GAGCACCCCGGTCGCGACGCCCGCCGAGGCCGTCACGGCGATCGTGCGCTCTCCGCCGATGTCGAACGGCGTCGTGCGGATCGTCTCGAGGATGCGCGTGCACACCCGCTCCGCCGCCGAGCCGGGCGCGCCCGGCAAGAGCACGACGAACTCCTCACCACCGACGCGCGCGACGAGATCGCCTGCGCGCGTGAGCCCAGAGAGGATCGAACCCAGCTTCACGAGCACGCGGTCGCCCGCGTCGTGGCCGTAGGTGTCGTTCACGCGCTTGAAGTGATCCGCGTCGATCACGATCACCGAGCCCTGCGCCTCCTCGTGCCGCTCGAGGAACTCGTCGAGCGCCCGACGGTTCGCGCAGCGGGTGAGCGGATCCCGCGTGGCGAGGCCCGTCAGATCGCCGATGCGTCGCTTCTGTTGGGCGATGCGGCCGAAGGTGAGCGCCACCCCGGTGTAGGTGAGCACGGTCGTCACGGTGCTCACCCAGAGCTGCACGCCCTCGCTCACCTCGAGCGTCACCTCGCGCAGCCCGAGAGGGTCGCCGACGGGCCCGAAGAGCAAGCGAGACACGATGCACAGGATCGTGAGCGCGAAGGTCTCGCGCTTCTTCAGGCGGAGCGCCGAGAACGAGAGCGGCACCACGAGCAGGAAGGAGAGGCCGAGCGGCGTGCTGATGGCGGCGTCGGCCGCCATGACGAGCGCGGCGCCCGCCCGTACGAGGACCCTGTCGATGCGAGGCTTCCAGCTCGAGGGCGGCGCGGACACGTAGTCATTGTGCCAGCTCTTCGTCCAGCTCGGCCAGCTCCCGCGAGCGCGCACTGCGAGCGCTTGCACGACCAACGAGCCAGCGGGTAGCCTCGCTCGGCCGCGAGGAGCAGAGCGCGAGTCAGCGGCTCCGCCGCTCCTGCTCGATGGGCTTAGGCCCCACGAGGGTAGGCGCGCGGGGGCGCCCAGTTCTTCGCCCGATAGAGGTCGTCGAGCGCTCTGCCCGCCTCGGGGTCGCGCAGGTAGTGCCAGCGCCCGAGGAGGCCGCGCTCGGCCGAGCCCGGGTCGGTCGAGCGAAGCGCGAGGTACTCGCCCGTGGTGAGCAGATAGGCCTCGCGGGGCGGCAGCCACGGTCGGTTCGGCCCCGTGTCGGCCGGGGCCAAGTCCAGAGGCGGCACGTCCGTTGTGACGCCCAGTCGGGCGAGCGCGGCCCGCATGCGCTCGAGTTGCGCTCGATCGCGGCACCAATCCGCGACGCTCGCGACGAAGCCACCGAAGAAGGCGGCGCTGTCGTCGGCGAGGAAGAAGATGCCATCGTCTTCGTGCTCCCAGAACGCCCATGGCTTCACCGTCATCGACCTCGGGATCACGAGGCTCGGTCCCGGCCCGAGCGCGTCGTCGACCTCGACTCGCGAGTCGGGTGGTAGGCTGCGCAACGTGGACCGTACGCAGTTCGAAGCCCTCCGAGACCTCCCGGGGAAAGTCATCCGAGGCGACATGCGCTTCGCGAAGGGGCGCGCGACCGCGCCGGTGCTCACGATCGACGGTGTCGTCATCGAGAACCAGGGCGGCATCGACCTCCGCCTCAACATCAGCTTCAACCCGGTTACCGGCGCCAAGAGCTTCAACGTTCACGTGCCTGGTCTCGGACCCATCTGCAGGCTCGATGTCGACGGGCCGGCGCATCGCCCCGCCGGACGCAGCCACAAGCACGCGCTCACCAGCGAGCGCTGCCCGGATCGCAATCTCCCCGACCGTGTAGCGGATCGCCCCGACCTCTCGGGACGGTCGCTCGCCGACCTCTTCGCCGAGTTCTGCAGCATGGGCGGCATCGAGCACCAGGGCACACTCATCGGCCCGGACAGTGAAGGTGAGCCGTGAACCTGTTCGATGAAGTCCGCCACGAGAGCGACGGACACGCGCTCGTGCGCTCGATCGACGAGCTGAAGAGCGGCGTGGTGCGTCTCGAGACCGCGTTCCTCTACCCGGATGGCAGCTCGGTCGACCTGTTCGCCCACCGCCCGGAGCCGCTCTTTCCGAACTTCGTGCTCAGCGACTTCGGGCAGACCACCGCATGGCTGCTCGACGTGCAGGTGAAGCCGTGGCTCTCCAAGAAGCGCACGCGCTTTGTCGAAGACGCGCTGCGGCTCTATGGCGTCTCTCAGGTAGGCGGCGCGCTCGAGCTCGCGCTCCCGTCGGTCGATCGTCTCATGCCCGGTATCGTGCAGCTCGGCCAGGCCTGTGTGCGCATCGCCGATCTAACCTACACACGCCGAAGCTCACTCGTGAGCGGCGCCACCGAAGACCTCGAAGAGCTGCTCGCCGACGCAGGCCTCGCCTACGAGCCGCACACAGAGCTGGTCGGCCGACACGGCAAACCCGTGCGCGTCGACTTCCTCGTGCGTGGCGCCCGCACAACCTCGGCCGTGCTCACGCTCGCGTCGGGCAACCGCTCACAGGCCCACAACGTCGCGAACGACATCTTCACGCGCTGGTACGACCTCGATGTGCCCATGCGCAGTGAGCAGCGCGTGACGGTCTTCGACGATCGCGTCGACGTCTACCGTGAAGAGGACTTGCTCCGCTTGAAGGACGTCTCGGACGTCGTCGCGCTCTCCGACCGCCGAATGCTCGAGGACTTGCTGGCGGCGTGAGCTGGCTGGGTCCGGCTCTGAGCGGACGGTCGCGATTGGACGGAGTGCAAAGGGTGCACACGTCGCAGAGCGACGCGGCTGGGCGCGCCTAGGATCCGAGTTCCGTGAGACACCGCTGCGCGACCTCCAGGGCGCCTGCGCCGTCAAGCACGTCACGCACGTAGGCCCGCTGCCAAACATCGGGGGCGACGAAACGCTCGAACTTCTCGTTACCCATCTCGCGTAGCAGAAGCTTCCGGTCGGCGAACTCGGCGAGTCGTCCTGGATCGGGCGCGGCGATGAACCCGCGCAGTGCGACCTCCAGATGGGCGGGGCTGGCATCCACCTCGAACCCCACTTCATAGTCTGTCAGCTCGAGCCCCGCCGAAGACAGTACGAGGTGGACAGTCTGCTGTAGCTGCCACCCTCCAAAGAGGAACAGCCGAACACCACCTCCCGCGAGTTCGACGTGCCGCCGAAACCCCTCGTGCCTATGTGCTTCGACTCGGGCGCTCTCGAGGATCTCGGCTGCGGTCGAGTCCAAGTACGCCGGCACATCGGTAGTGCCGAGGATATGCCTCATCCGTTCGTGAATCTGCTTGCTGACCGAACCTCCGCCCGGCGTGAAGTACGGAGCCTTCTTTCCACGCCCAGGGCTCACCAACACCTCGCGACGCTCGGGGTCGACCTCATCCACACGCCAACGTCTTCCCCCGAGAATCAGGTACTCCCCCGGTCCCGGGGCTGAGGCCACCGTTCCGACCTCCTCGCTCCCGTGAACGACCTTCAATTCCTCAGCAGCGTTGAAGGCTGCGAAGAATGAGTAGTGGTCTGTGATTCGCTCCCCCCGCAGGCCCACGACAAGCGTTCCGTCGGGCAACTGCTCGATGAGCTCACGGAGCGCCATCTCGCGAAGTACACGCGCATACTCCGCGCGGCTCTGCCCCGCGAACGCACCACTACCGACCACGGCAGTCCAGAGCGTGTCCGCCGTCGAGCCGCCCGTCTCGACCAAGAATGCCAAGGTCTGGTGCACCAGCGTCGACAGATGAGCCCTGCCGGCATGAGGCGTCTCAATCGAACGCTCTAGGAACAGTTGAGTCGCTGCAACCGCCTGGATGAAGTCGAGATGAAGGCGGTCCCACACCATCGAGCGCTCGTCGGGCTCGACCGCTGTGTACACACCACGAAGTACCCGCACTCCGTTGACTCGACCGCTACGGCCCACGCGCTGGGCTAGCGAAGCCACCGACCATGGCGCCGACACCTGGACGACCTCATCGATGGTTCCGATGTCGATGCCCATCTCCAGGGTGTTCGAACACACGCCGATGCAGGGCGAGGGCTCGCGCAGTCGCTCCTCGGCTTCCGACCGCTGCTCGCGCGACAGGGACCCGTGATGCACAACGACTGCATGAGAAACGCTCGTAGCGTCCACCTCCTCGCTGATGGCGTCCGCGAGCAGCTCGATCTTCGACTTCGCGTTCGCGAACACCAACACCGTCTTCCCCAAAGAGGTACGCAGAACCGAACGCGCGATCTCAGGCCACAGCCCGAGCGGGTCCCCGCTGCCGCCGGCAGAATCGACCGTTTGGAGCGAGTCCGTGCCCTCGTAGGGCCGCTCCGGGCGCGCCCACAGCCCCGCCACTTTCACTCTCAGCGACGCCGCGACGTGACCTTCTGCCACCAGAAACGCGGGCTCCGCGCCGGGCTCGATCCAGCGACGCGCGAGCTCAGGGTCTCCTAGCGTCGCCGAGAGCCCTATGCGGACTGGGCGACATCCCGCTCGTCGGCACATCCGGTGGAGCAAGGTCAGCAACTGCGCCCCACGCTCGGTGCCCATGAACGAGTGCAGCTCGTCGATGACGACGAACCTCAAACCGCCGAACAGACGCTGCACGTCGGATGCCCGCCGAATCAGGATCGCCTCGAGAGACTCCGGCGTGATCAACAACACCCCAGCCGGACTCTTCAGCAGCCGCTTCTTCGCGGCGTCCGGCGCATCCCCGTGCCACTTGCACACGGGCACATCCATGCGCTCGCAGAGCGCCTCCACCCTCGTGAACTGATCGTTGATCAGGGCCTTCAGCGGACCGACGTACATCGCCCGCACGCTCCCGCGCGACTCCTCGGCGATGTGAGAGAGCACCGGTAGAAATGCGGCTTCGGTCTTCCCGCTCGCCGTGGCGGCCGAGATCACCATGTTGCCACCTCCGTGCATGAGGTGGAGCACCGCCGCGGCCTGGACGGGCCGCAGCTCGGGCCAACCCAACTCCCAAACCTTTCGTTGCACCTCACGATGCAGCAGTCCGAACGGCTCGACCATACGCGCCCTAGACCTTGAACTCGACGAGCGAGTCCTCGTCGTCGATTGGTTCGCCTATGTGTGCCTCCGCCGACGTGCTGGCCGCGACCTCCAGCCCATCCGCCATACCCAACGCTGCGCGCCAGTCGTGGTCCGGGTCGGATTCAAGCAGCTGCAGCAGTCCGACAAAGCGAGTGACGGTGTCGCGGGGTGTCGAGAAGAAGCTCTCGCCGAGGCGCCTACGAGAGTACTCGAGGAAGGAATGGAGACCCTCATCCGGCAGCAGATGCTCTGCCGAGTCGCCGCGGGCGAAGACATCACGGATCCGGACCAACAGGACGTAGAGGTCTTCCGGCGTCAGCGGCTTGAGCTCGAGCACTGGCCCCGACATGTCGGTCCCTGCCCGATCGAACTCGTTCTGGCGCAGCCGCGTCGCCAGCGCCTCGTAGCTGTGCAGACCTCGACGCTTGTCGAACATGCACTGGTCAGTTCCTCCGAAGAGGAAGTGTAGGCCTTCGACGTTCCCCTGCAGGCAATCGTTGAGGATCCGGAGAATCGATTCGTAGTTGGCCTGACGCGCAGCGCGGTTCGCCAGCCGGTGTGAAAGCACGACCAGCTCGTCGAGGCACACGACCAAGCCCTTGAATCCGGCGACGCGCGCGAACGCGGCCATGAGCTTCAGGTAGTCGTAGAAGTCGCGGTCTTCGATGATCCCACGAACGTCGAGGTCCTTTCGTGCTTCGGTCTTCGTGTCGTATTCGGCGCGAAGCCAACGAATGACGGACTGCTGAACCGCCTCATCGCCGCGGCGGTGTGCGCGGTAGTAGGCCAACAGAAGCGTGTGTAGCTCGAAGCCGCTGACCAGGTCCCTAAGGGGCCCGATCTTCTCGCGAATCGCGGCATCCACCGACACCTCGTCATCCCCGACCTCTTGAACGACGTGAGAGATCCACTTCTCGAGCACCGAGCCTAAGGCACCTCCGTCCGGTCTAGCCTTGGACGCGAGGTTCCTCATGAGTTCGGCGTACAAGGCCCGAGGTTGCCCGCCCGACCCGTGAAGCCGACGATCCATCGTGATGTCGGCTCGGGCCACCAAGAAACCCTTCTCCAGGGCGACGACGTTAGCGAGGTTGAGAAAGAAGCTCTTCCCTGCGCCGAATGGGCCAATGATGAAGCGGAGCGCCGCTCCTCCCTCGGCGACATGATCGAAGTCGTCGACGATGGCTGAGACCTCGGCACGCCTGCCCACCTGGATGTGCTGAAGACCAACCCTGGGAACGACGCCCGCTCGAAGCGATCGAATTATTGCTGTACGGTCTCGGTCCTTGATGCGCATGGTGGTCGCGGTGTTGGTGCTCATCACTCCTCCTTCACGAGCTCGCTATGGATCGTCCACCCGTCACCCTCCTCGATGAGGAAGTCACCGAGGACCTCGTCTGACCAGCTGTTGACCACGTCGAGGATCGCGCCAGGCATCATCCGGTGTTCCGTGGCGAGGCGCTTCACCTCCTCTACGGACCACGTGCGTCTCTGAAGCAGCGCGTCGAGAACGCCGTGGTATCGGATGTCGAGTTGACCCGCGATCCTGGTCGTCTTGGCAGACACCGAAACGGTGGTGAGGGCGCCGCGCGAAGGCTCCTGTGCAGGAGGCTCGAGTTCATCCGCGACCTCTTCGTCGTCGAACACTTCGGCAAGAAGCGATGCCACCTCACGGGTGTCCGCGAGGATCGAGTCGATGACGGCCTGGCTCAGCTTGATGCCTTGCTGCTCAGTGGGCTGCGGGATTGGTGATCCGGCGGAGGGCCGCGCAGCCGCAACCTCGACAGCCGCGTCGGACTCGAGGCGCGCCCCCACGCGGGACATCGCTGTGATCAGGTCGCGCTCGCCCAGGCCGAGCGCCCCGTAGAGAGTACGCAGCGTCTTCTCTTCGTCGAACGTCACCAGCCCATCGACAGCTGCAACCGCGACGAGCACCGCAGCGATCTTGCCTCGTTGCTCGATCGACTGGCTTTTCACGAGAGCCTTCGCGAAGCTCTGCACCTTGGCCGGATGCCGTACGACGAGGTGCTTCATGGCCTCGACGCGGGTACGCATGACCTGGTCGAGATTGAATGCCTCCGTCAGAAACGAGTTCACCACGCCGTGCTCCTCTTCGCTGAAGTTGCCGTCCGCCATCGCAATCGACACGAGCATGACGAGGACCGCGTGCACGCCAACGTAAAGCGGTGCCTCGGGCAGGGCACCCGAGCTGTCCCGCCAGATGAGAATCTCGGCATCCGCACCTGCTCCCTTTCCACGAAGCCGAGGCTCTGGCTCGATCGCATAACCCAGATCCTCGGCGCGCTGGGCGATCCTCCTCATCGCGGCAGCACTCAGCTTCTCGCCGACCTCGACGTCAGCGAGCTTCGCGAGCTCACTTGCCTTGCCGACGTGAAACCCACCGAGGACCGGAAGGGACTGGACCTTCGTGTCCCAACGGTCCTGGTGGGGATGGTCGTACTCTACCCGCAGTTCCGGGGGGAGAGCCGCCCAAGCGTCTGGATCGAGGCCCTTCGCGCCGGCACGCCGCGCGCTCGACTTTCGTAGGTCGTCGATGCACTCGTTCCACACCGCGACCACCGGGCGAAACTGGGCGACTCTACCCAGCACGTTCGGGATGCTGAAGACTCCGTTGGTGAGCTGCCGTACCGATGCGCTCGCGGAGCCGTACGAAAGGTTCAATTGGCGCTTGGCGGTCGCCAGCGAGATCCCCGAACCAAACCTCGCTTCGTATCGTATTCGAAAGAGATCCAGAAGCTCGACGGAGGATCGCTCGACGACGATTCCGCGCTTGGCTTCTGGCATGTCGCGAACGACGGCTGCCGCGAGGTACGCAGGGAGTGGTCGAGCACGCGTCTGATACCAGGCCAAGGCAGCGCACAGCGCCGTCGGGCTGACGCCCACCAAAGCACTGAGGCGCTCGTCGACGAAAGTCTCGTCGGAGTTCAGCCAAACCCCTTTGCGATCGAGCCAAGCGAATGCGAGGAACTCAGCCGTGTACCGCGTGAAGGAGTTGCTGCTCTTGTAGATCGATCGGAGCCGCGCAACTTCGCTGCACGCGAGCTCGGCGTCTTCGCGGTCAACAAAGACCCGGCGCTCAAGCCCGTAGAAAAAGATGAAGACGTAGCCGATTGGGGTGTCGGGGTTCGCGCGACCACTTGCCAGCCAGTCCAAGTAGACGGCTCTCTGGCTCGGATCGGCCGCGGTGTACTGTGGCCAATAGGGAAGCGGCATCGCCCGGTTCGGGTCGCCCACGGCACATGATGTGACGATCGTGCTCGCATCCTCATCGGAGCGAAGCTCGGTCGCGACGTAGACGAGCGGCGAATCCAGCCGCCGCCCGGCGACCTCGATCGAGGCCCCCGGGCCCAGGAACCTGCGGTCGCTTCGCCCGGTTCGCACCGGCGAGAGAGATCCCGCGTAGCGACTCAGTACAGGCTGAGGGTCGGGAGCGAGCGGGAGGTCGTGCCGAGCGCTCGCGTACGCGGGTGAGGGCGGCCAGCCGCCCGTGCGCATCACCAGCGTCGAAGGAGCGCGCTTGGCAGGTGTAGCAGTAGCCTGGCTAGGGGCTCCCTGCGCGACCTGACCCACCGGCCGTGGGATCGCGGTCGGTGCCCAGACCTGCGCAGGGCGTGCGAGTGATCCAGGGTTGGGTGCGCCGGCCGACATTCGTACGTCGACGAGCGACTGCCCTCTAACTTGGGCGAGAACTGCCTGCGTCTGTGCGTCGAGGGGGAGCACCAAGCCCGGGTTGAGCTGCGCCAACCTGGTTACAAAACTCGGGCTGCTCAGCTCGAGCTCGTTCGCGCCGTTACGAGCACCGAGGTACACCCCCGCAGCCCCGGTCGAAGTACACGATGGCGACCTCGCAGCGGCGGCGGCAGAGCGGCGAGCGAGGTGAACGAGCAAGTAGAGGCCACAAGTGAGCAGACTCAGCGCCAGGACAGTAGTGTCGTCGGTCGTCGGAAAGCGGCGCACGTGATCGGCGCAACCCATGCAGTAAGGAAACGACCATCGTGACCGGTGCCCATCGGTCGTACGAGTGTCGGGCTCCAGCGAGGTCTGGGCGCTCGCTCCGCAGCACACGCAGACCTGCGGGAGAACGACGCTCGTCAAAGCAACGGACACCCTCACGGCTTCGACCTGGTTCCGTTTGGACTTGCGGGCTCGGCCGAGTTCGAGCGTGGGATCGAGCGCGACTCAGCCGACGCCCGTACATGCCGACGAGCAGTGGTCCATCGTCTCTCGGTGCCGACCCCATCACCCACGACTGCGCAGCCTACGTGGCCGCCCCCTCGCGAGACAACCACCCTGGGCCGCAGATCGGACATTGTGCATCCCCGGTTCCGGCCCAGGGATTCCTCCAAGCGTCCACGTCACTCCTGCTGCATCGGGCAGTTCGTGGAGCCGCTCGTGGCGAGCGAGCGGCCGAAGCATCTCGGACGTCACGCGCCACCAGCTTCGACGGCATCGAGCTGGGCGTAGTACCCTCCTCGCATGGACAAGGTGCGTGTCGACGTGATCGGTGATCCCGGCTTCTTCGCCGAGGTGTCCGACGAGGCTGCGCGCCTCGATCGCTCGAATAGCTGGGTCCTGCAGCGCTGCCTGCACCTCTCCCTCCCGGTGCTCGCTGAGCTCGCCCCCGATTCCGCGGAGGTCGCGGCCATGAAGCTCAGTCCGTTGCGCAACCCGATCCGCCTCGCGTCGCTGCGCGCCAACCTCGCGATGGCCGAGTCGAGCGACCCGGCCATCGCGGAGCTCGCGAGCCCCCCGAAGGGAACCGCGAAGCGCATGTTCTTCATGCCTCGGGCCATGTACGAGGCTTTCGATCGCGAAGCCGACCGCCTGAAGCTCAGCGCGGACGAGATCCTCATGTGGGCCTGGAAGCGCGCCGGCGACGAGATCCGCGCGCTGCCGCCGCAAGACGGCGACGAGTAGCGCCCCCAGGGCAGCCGCTTCGCCGATCCCGAGCGGCCCGCCCCCCCTCACTCCACCAGCGGCTCCTCCACCAGCTCCATCGTCCGCCAGCGCCCACCCAGGAACCGCCACCCGAGCACCGCCGCGAGCAGCGCGAGATACACGACGAGCCAGCTCGCGGCGGCGAGCTCGCGACCGCCCCACAGACGCGTCGTGAGCAATGCGCCGGGCACGAAGACGAGCCAACCGATCGCGGCGCGCGCCCAGAGGCTGAACGCGCGGGTACGAGGACCATTGGTCCAAGGGCCAGATCAGCAGATCGGAAGAGCACACGTCTGAACTCCAGTCACGCCAATATCTC
>ERZ761610.2032-NODE-2032-length-10245-cov-14.871246_pt1 | contig 10245 bp, 6 predicted proteins | sample MGYA00512164_ERZ761610 | MGnify/ENA primary metagenome ERZ761610 (study PRJEB28899, sample SAMN02850038) | bioreactor sludge metagenome | biome: EBPR Sludge; feature: EBPR Bioreactor; material: flocular biomat | place: Australia: Thorneside Wastwater Treatment... | reverse complement strand
GTGACTGGAGTTCAGACGTGTGCTCTTCCGATCTCGTGGCATGGGAGCTATTCGATGAGTCTAAGACGACTTCTGCGCAGCCTGAGGAAGATTCGCAATGAAGAGCTTCATGATCCGCAGGCTCCGTATCGCCTCTCGCAGGGAGAAGACTGCGATCGACTTGGCGTTCAGGACGGCGGTGACCGTCATCAGGGGGGAGAACGACACAGGCAAGTCATCCCTGATGAAGACGGTCTACTGGACCCTCGGCTGCGAGCCAGCGAAGACTAGCGAGACATGGGCTGAGCTGGACATATGCGCGGCACTCACCGTAGACATTTGCGGCGAGATTCGGACATTTGTGAGGCACGGACGCCATATTGGCGTTTTCGATGCTGAGCTGAAGGTGGTCGAGACATTCTCCAAAATCGGCGGTGACTTCTCGGCGCTTCTGGCACGCATGCTCGCCTTCGGACTCACTCTTCCCAACCGGGAGACCGGACATCCTGAGATTCCACCGCCCGCCTTCTATCTCCTTCCCTATTGCATGGACCAAGATCTGAGCTGGGGCGCTACGTGGGCAGCATTCAAGGGCCTCGGCCAGTATACTCGATGGACGCAGGATGTTGCCGAGTATCACGTTGGACTGAGGGACGGCAGATACTACGTTTTGAAGGGAGAACTGCGCACCATCGCCGCCGAGCGCATTGACCCAGAGCGGGAAGAGCGGGCGCTAGACAACGCCATCACCCGTGTGGCCGAAGAGCTTGGCCCGAATCAAGTCAACCTCGATCCCGACGCCTTCGAGTCTGAGACTAAGGTGCTTCTTGAACGAGCGGAGCAGCTCGCAAGTGAGCAGGCGAAGTATCGGCAAAAGGTTGAAGACTTGGCGTCGCGGAGGGCTTTCCTGGGCGATCACCTCAAGCTCGCCATTGCAATGCTCTCCGAGATCGACGGCGACTACAGAATGGCCCTGGAGCACGACGACCCGGTGGCATGCCCCACCTGTGGCGAGGAGTATCGCAACGCAATCGCGCAACGCTTTTCGATCGCGGTCGACTCGACTCACTTAGAGGACATTATCGCAGATGCGCGAGCAGAGATCGGCGAAATCGACACCGCTCTCGCTGCTCTCTCGGAGAAGCTGTTGTTGTGCCGAACGCGCTCAGCGGATGTTTCAGAAACCCTCGCGACCCGCCATGGTGACATCACGTTGCGGACCGTCATCCGTAGCGCGGCACGCGGAGAAGCCGTGGGCGTGCTCCAGCGGCAACTCGACAACACACGCAAGCGCCTCTCAGAGCTTGCCGAGCGCGAGCGACAAGCAGATCTTCTGCTCCGCGACATCAGCTCGAAGGAGCGCAGACGCTCTCTCCTCGATGACCTTGGGGGGGTGATGGAGCAATACTCCGTTGCGCTCAGTGTTGCTGCTCCAAGCAAGATCCAGAGGTTTGCGTTTCCTATAAAGGAGACCGGCAGCGATGCGCCCCGTGCGATTCTCGCCTACCAATTCGCAATCTTGAACCTTGCATGGAGAAGGCCGGATGTGATTCATGCTCCACTCTGCATCGATAGCCCAAATCAGCAGGATCAGGATCCGGGCAACTACAAGCTGATGCTCACGTTCATCAGGGACAATTTGCCAGTTGGGCAACAGCTCATTCTCGCGGTGGTCGACACAGCGGAAGTGGAGTTCCCAGGGGAAGAAATTGTGCTGGACAGAAACCGATCCCTGCTGCGTGCGGATGTCTACCACAAGACCGGTCGCGAATTATCGGAGCTGCTCGCCAGGATGCACTCGACGAAGTAGCGGTGAGTGAGGAGTCAGGGAAGGCGGAAGGGAGGACTTGCCAGTTGTTTCGGACGCGATATGGTCGCGGGTGTCGACATGCGACTCCCTGTCCTCCTGGGCAGCGGGCACCACGCCGACGGCCGGGTCTTCCGAGATGAGCAAGACCTGATCGTCGGCTGCGCTCTGGTGAGCGGAGTGCTCCTGCTTGGGGTTCGATGGATGTGCCGAAAGGCATAGCTCGGTCTCGCGACCGGGCGGCGTCGACGGGTCTCTCGCTCATCGGAGAACTGCATGGCTACTCGTCTGCGTTCGCCGGACGCGCGCTCGGTCGTCGCGTTGCTGGCTACCCGGGGTCGTTTCGACCTTCTCGCGCTCCGCGCCCTCCCGTCCATCCTGGCCCAGTCGCGGCTGCCCGACCGGATCCTGGTCGTCGTCGACCAGTCCCCCTCGGAACTGCCGGACGACGCCCTGGCCGAGCAGGCCCGCCGACTCCGCGCCCCCTGCCGCGGAAGAGTCCGGCTGACCGTGATGCGCAACCGACGCACCCCAGCTCGCGCGTCAGGCGCGTGGAACACCGGCCTCGACCAACTACACCGCGACATCCGCCAGCCCGACCTCGTGTTCGTCGCGGTGCTCGACGACGACGACGCATGGGGGCCGGGCCACCTCGAATGCTGCTTCAGTGCGGCACTTGCTGGCGACCTGAACATGGTGGCGAGCGGCCTGATCCGCCACGAGACCCCAGGCGACCCTGGCCACCGACACTCGATCCCGAGCAAGCTCGACGCGCGCGAGCTGTTCGTGCGTGGTCAGCACATCCAAGGCTCCAACCTGTTCGTCAGGCTGGACCTGCTGCTGCTGGCCGGCGGATTCGACGAACGCCTGCCGAGTTGCACGGATCGCGATCTGTGCCTTCGGCTCGTCGCCCTCGAAGAGCTTCGGTTCGGCTCGACGGACCGGCACACCGTCCAGCACTACGCGGACCCGCGGCCGGATCGCCTGTCGACACCCGCTTCACCCGCGAAGCTGGACGGTCTCACGAGGTTCTTCCGCAAGCACGGGCTGCGCTTCGATGCCGCGACGAGGTCCGAGGCCGAGGTCCGCGCGGGAGAGCGGTTCGGCTGGGCTCCTCCGGTCCCTCTATCCGTGCTGGTGCCCATCGCGCCACCGACGGAGCCCGTCGAGGCCCTCGATCTGGTCGTAGGCTTCGTCACGGACGCGCTCGTGCCACCCCACGTCCGCGGCCTGCTCGACGACCTCATGCGGCTGCGGGCGCAGCCCGGCATCGGGTTGTCGAAGGTCGTGATCGTCGAGAACGGCCCGCTGCCCGACGCCGCACGACCGCTGCACGAACTCGTCAGCTCCTACTCGGCTGGCGGCCTGCCGATCGACCTCGTCTCGATCGAGCGGCAGCGTGCGGACTGGGAACGTGGCGCACTGCTCGACGTGCCCGACATGACGCGAAAGCGGCTGCCCATCGCCGCGACGCGGTCGATCCTCAACACCTACGTTGCGCACTCTGCTCTCGCCGTTCCCGGGGCTGCCGCTTGGATCCTGGACGACGACAAGCGTCTCAGCGTTCGGGTGGACCGCGGCGATGGCACCACGATCGAGCGCATCACGCCTGACGTCGGCACCCTGTTGCAGCTACGGCAGCAGCAGGTCGACGTGGTGATCGGCCCCGACACGGACGCTGCGCCGCTGCCCTTCGTCGCGACGCTGCGCACGCAGCTTGTCGACCTGGACCTCCTGCTCGGGACGCTCGCCCAACTGCAACCGGAGTCCTCGTGGCCTGACCGCCGCGCGGAGGTGGCAGCCGAACGTGACGCCCTGCGCGACAGCTACTACGACCTGTCGAAGACCACGGAGCACCTGGAGACGCCGCTGCTCCAGCATCCCGCCGACGTCAGGGACGTAGCCAGCGTGCTGAGGTGGATGGGCCAGAAGGTCACCCGGTTGCTGGCCGGCGAGCCTGTTTCCCGCCCGCTCGTCGTCCACGCTCGTGACCTGCCTCTCGAAGCCGCGATCGACTCGGTCCAGCGCGGCGGCTCGGCGCTCTTCTTCAATCCGGCCCATCTGCTGCTCTACCCCCAGACACTCGCGCGCTTCGGCGACCAGTTCGTGCGTCGCTCGGACATGCTCGTCTCGCAACTGATGCGCGACCAAGCGGGCCTGCGACTGGTCATGCACCCGTGCGTGGGCGTGCGACACGACCGCTCTGCGACTGCCCGAGCGACCCTGGCCAGCGAGCCGTTGCTCCAGGACGTGCTGGGCTACGCGCTCTACCGGGCGGAGAACGAGTTGATGCAGGGGCGCACCGCCGAACAGCGGAAGTCCCCGTTGCTCGCATGGACTGACTCGGAGCTGCGCCTCGGCGTGCGCCTCGTGCGCAAGTATCGCGACGAACGGTTGGCCGCGCTGACGTGGAACGCTTGGCGGATCTTCGGCTTGGCAGGCGCGATTCGTTCGGCTGCCCGTCGCATCGCAGCGGACCATCCGGCCTGGGGAGGTGGTGAAGCGCGTGTCGCCCTCCAGGCCATCGCGAGCGAGATGGACCGACTTCGCAGCGAGTTTCGACCCACGGCGGTGGCCGAGTTCGCTGAGCGCGTTCGGCACAGCACGAGCGATGCGGCCATCCGCGGCACGTTCGTTTCGATGGATGGCCTCATCGCAGAATACCGCGCGACCCACGCCGGAGTGGCCATCGAGTCTCCGGCCTTCCAGGAGGCCCGCGAGGCTCGGGCAAGGCAGGTGCTACGCGGGGCACTCGGCAAGTCGCCACTTCGCCTGCTCGGAATGGGCGGCGAAGGCGTCGTCTTCACCGACGAGCGTCGGGTGTTCAAGGTGCTCGACTTGGTGAAGCTCCGCGCCAAACACGACACCGAGGCGACGCTGTGCGCACTCTTGGGCAAGGCCCTGTCCCTCAAGCGCATCTACCTCCCCGAGCTTGTGACCGTCGACGGCCAGCTCATCGTGAGCTACCCATTCGAGCCATCCAAGCCCTACACCGGCGGTCATGGTCCCGAGCTGGTCGAGCTTCTGCGCGAGCTGAAGGCGCTCGGCGTGGTGTGTAGGAACATGCACCCCAAGAACCTGCGCGTGACCTCGACCGGTCTGCGCCTCATCGACTACGGCGCGGACATCCGCCCGTTCACGGATGCGGGCTATCGCTCGATGGCGGAACGCGCGTGGCTCTCGTGGCGGTGGCCGCATCGCCCCGACCTCGAAGTGCTCATGCGGCGTGCGCTGCAGGACAAGCACCTGACCGAACTCGATGGGTTCGAGCGGTTCTGGCGCGCGCTCTGCGACGAGAGTCCGTCTGCGACCCGGATCGCAGCCGGCATCGTCGACCCGATCGTGGTGGCGGCTGGCCCACGCAGCGTTCTGGACTACGGGTGCGGCAAGAAGGCGCGCAGCGCGCTGACACTGGCGGCTGCCGGCGTGAAGACGGTCGGGTTCGATCCGGGGGACGGCGTGGCGGCTCGCTGGATCGAACTCGGCGAGCTGCCCACGACCCTGTTCCTTACCGCGAGTCGCGAGGAGGCGCTGGCCCGAGGTCCGTTCGACGCGGTCATCTGCACGCTGGTGCTCTGCGAGTGGTCGGATGGACCGGACTACGAGCGCATGCTCAGCGACCTGCGCAGCGCCGTCCGCACGGGGGGCACTGTCGTCGTGACGATCTGCAGCCCGTTCGCGACGTTCGGCGGGCCGACGCCGCTGCACCGTCACCGCGACCTGCCAGCTGGCGCGAGCTACGAGGACTGCTTCGCCTACACGGAGAACGGCGAGACTGGCGCAGGGCGTGGCGAGTTCCACCGGCCGCTTCGGCGGATCGAACGCGATCTGCTCAGGCACGGGCTCGTGGTCGAGCGACGCATCGAGAGCGAGTCGGTTGACCTCGAACGCTTCGAGCCGGCGAGCGACTTCCTGACCCTGGTTTGCCGCCCCGTTGCGGTCAAGTCGGAAGGGAAGGGTGTCGCGCTCGCTGTGAAGACGTGCGCGATGGAAGCCGACACGATCGAGAGGCAGGTCCAGCACCTCGTCGGCCAGCTCGAAGGACCGCGAGTGTTCCAGGAGCGGGTGCTCGTCGTCGACTCGCGTCGGGACGGTTTCGTGCGCCAGCACGGCAACAGTGACTTCGCTTCACTGTTGGCCGCCGCACGGCGACTCGTCCGCCACGGCTGGATCGACCGGGTCCTGGTCGGACCGGAGGAAGGACAGGAGGCCGCTACAGTTCTTCGCGGGTGGTTCGGTCTGGAAGCGACAAGCACGCACTCGGTCCATGGGGCTCCCCTGGTCGCCCCGCTGCAGGGGATCGAGTCGTGCGCGGCGGACTACGTTCTGCAGGTTGACTCAGATCTGCTGATCGGGCGTCGCGACCGGAATCACGACTTCCTGGGCGAGATGATCGCGCAGTTCGACGCGGACGATCGGGTCGTCACGGCGGCCCTGAACATCGCTCGGGACGCTGACCTGCCGTTCTCGGCCGGCGACGGCAGTCGGCCATGGCGAGTTGAGGTGCGGGGCAGCCTCGTCCACCGGGAACGCCTGCTGGCAGCGCGCCCGCTACCGAACCAGCTCAGCAGCGGCATGCCTGCCTTGTCCTGGCATCGCTCGCTGGATGAGGTCGTGTGCAGTGGTTCTCTGCGATCGGTCCGGGGTGGCGGAGCGGCGACGTGGTTCGTCCATCTGCCGAACTCATGCAAGCGACCCGTCGCGGATTGGATGCTGCTGAGCGATCTGGTGGAGAAGGGCGCGCGACCGGAGCAGCAGGTCGGATCTGTCGACCTCGTCGGTGGGCCGCTGGGTTGGGTGCCGAGGGTGCGCCGCGAGCCGCTCGTCTTCGTCATCACGGGTCGAAACGTGCCACCGAGCCGCATGCGGCGATGCCTCGACTCACTCGTTGCCCAGCGCGGAGCGGACTGGGGTGCGGTGATCGTGGATGACGGCTCTGACGAGCTGAGCTGCCGCTACCTGCAGTTCTGGGCCGAAGCATGGCGCGATCGTGTGACCCTGATCCAGCCGCGGGAGCGCCGCGGGCAACTCGCGAACACGGCGCTCGCAGTGCGCCACATCTGCACGGATCCCGAGACCGTCATCGTGACCCTGGACCTGGACGATGCACTGATCGGTGTCGACGTGGCCGAGCGAGTGCTGGTGGCCCACAGGGTCGGGGCGGACGTGACCGTGGGGTCGATGCTGCGCACGGACAAGCACGGCGACTACCCCGTCGTGTTCGAGGAGCCGCGGCACAACCGAGGCGGCAACTGCTGGCAGCACCTGCGGACGTTCCGGAAGCGTCTGTTCGACGCGATCCCGGACCACGAGCTGCGGATCGATGGGCACTACGTCGACATTGCGGTCGACTGGGCGTTCATGCTGCCGGTCGTCGAGATGGCCCGGCGGCCCGAGTGGATCCGGCAGCCGCACTACCTCTACGAGCCATCGGGCCTGGGCAAGGGTGACGGCCGGCGCGCTCGGGAGAAGCAGATCAGCGTCTTAACCGGCCGTTCGTCGCGAAGCTGGGCACGCGGCAAGCCCGCGTCGACCCTGGTGACTCCGGAGGTCGTAGCGGCCGACATACTGAAGGACGGTGCGATCCTGTTCGTTCGGCACTCTGAACGTCCGTCGTTCGCCGGCTTGACGAACCAGCAGAAGCACGAGGTTGCGTTGACCGCTCGCGGGCGGGAGATGGCCCGGGAACTCGGCCAACGGGTTGGGCAGGCGGCTCGGCTCGCTAGCAGCCCTGTTCCGCGTGCGCTGGAGACCGCCGAGTCGATCGCGGCCGGCGCAGGACTTGATCCAGGGTCGATCCTCCGGACTCCGCACCTCATGCGGGTCCTCGCGACCGGGCCGGAGCACTACGACGAGGTGAAGCGCCGCCTCGGCTGGACCGGGCTGATGGCGAGCTGGATGGATGGGTCGCTGCCGCATGGCGTTCTCGTGCCGTGCGAGCAAGTCGCGCGTCAGGCGCTCGAAGCAGTGTTGAGTGCGCCCGAGACACGAGGGGTGATCGCGGTCACACACGACTTCCTCGTTATGGCGCTGCTCGCGGCCCTGCGCGGCGAGCGCCCGACTTCAGTTCCCTACCTCGGGGGATTGCTGGTGAGCAGGAAGGAAGCCGAGCGGTTCCTCGGGTCGGAGGTGATCGCATGACCGGCAACTCCACTTCTCAGGCTCCAGCGCGACGCAGGCTTGTCGCGGTGATCGGGGATGCGAACGTTCCAGCAGGGTCGCAGAAGGACCTGCTGGCGGAGGAGGTTGGCCGACTGCTCGTGGATGCAGGCTTCCGCGTGCTGACCGGCGGGCTAGGGGGCGTGATGGAGTCGGCGTGCCGCGGCGCGCGTTCCTCCGCGCGCTACCAGTCCGGCGACACCGTCGCGGTGCTGCCCGGGCACGATCCGGGCGAGGCGAACGAGTTCGTCGACGTCGCGATCCCGTCGGGCCTGGACCATGTCCGCAACTCGATCGTCGCACACGCCGACGCGGTGATCGCGATCGGCGGCGGTGCCGGCACGATGTCCGAGATCTGCCTCGCCTGGATCTACAAGCGGCTAATCGTGGCGCTGCGCGTCGACGGCTGGAGCGGCAGGATCGCGGACCAGCGCGTCGACGAGCGCGTGAGGTATCCCGACGAGTCTGATGACCGGGTGTTCGGGGCCGCATCCGCAGAAGATGCCGTTCGCACGGTTGTTGACCGTGTCGGACGCTTCACAGGGCAGCATAGGACGATCCGCCGAAGAGACGCTCCGTAGTCGCGGCACCTGCCGCAGGGCTGCCGAGCGAGCGACGGGACCGGGCGCTTGGTCACCAATCACCAATCACCTCGCGCCGTGCGCGTGACATTGAGTCAGTCTCGGGTCAACGGGATCCAGCGCAACTCCACGCGATCCGGCGCGACGCCGTGCGACTCTTCGCCGACCGCTCGGAATCGCGAGCGATGTGTCTATGCTGCCTTGCGCGGAACATGCAAACGACGCGGCGTCGAACACCTGAAATCGCGATTCTCAACCAGGACTGCCGGGCTTGGATGGGTTCGCAGCCAGCCGGCGTGGTCGACTGCGTCGTCACGTCCCCGCCCTACAACCTGGGCATCGCGTACGAGTCCTACGAGGACAAGAAGCCCCGCGAGCGATACCTCGCTTGGTTGGGCGAGGTGTTCGACGACCTCCATCGAGTGCTGCGGCCGGACGGGCACTTCTTCCTGAACGTCGGCTACAGCAACACGGACCCGTGGGTTGACGTCGACGTCTTGCTGGTCGCACGCAAGCGGTTCGTGCTGCAGAATCGGATCTGCTGGGTGAAGAGCGTCTCGATCGACACCGAGACGTTCGGCCACTTCAAGCCGATCAGCTCGGGGCGCTTCGTGACCCCGACGCACGAGATGGTGTTCCACCTGACCAAGACGGGGGACGTTCCGATCGACCGCTCGGCCGTGGGCGTTCCCTACAAGTGGAAGTCGAACCTCGACAAGCGAAGCCGCATGCGCGGTCGCCTCGCCAAGAAATTCGGCTACGCGGGTTGGCTAGACTTCGAGGCTCGTGCAACCGAGCGCGAACGCGAGCGACTCGATCGAGAGCTGGACGCGCGCGTGAAGAAGCTCGGCGTCGTGAAGGACCGCCGCTGCCGGGGGAACTCCTGGTTCCTGCCCTACGACACTATCCGGGATCGCGACCAGGACCGCGGTTCGCACCCCGCGACGTTCCCCGTGGCCCTGCCCGAGATGTGCATCCGGTTGGCAGGTTGCCCAGCCGGCTCACTCGTCTTCGATCCGTTCGTGGGCTCGGGCACGACGATGATCGCGGCGCAAGCTGCTGGCATGCGGGGCGTCGGGACCGACATCGACCGGCGCTACGTGACGCACGCTCTGAAGCGGCTCCAGCAGGTTGGTACCTCCAGCGTGAGCGAGCCAACTGCAGTTCGACGCCGTGCAGTCCGATGAACAACCGATCAGGGGCAAGTAGGAGCCCCGTTACATCTCTCCCGGAGGAGCGGCAATGGCGAACAAGCGCAGCAGGGAAAGGGGCGAGCGGATCCCGTCCTACCTCAAGGACGACGGATACCTCTACGTGATGGTGACCGGCGAGGACGGGCGACAGGAAGAACACGCTGTGCACATTCTTGTTGCCGAGACGTTCCTCGGCTTCGCCCCGTCCCCGGAGCACAGGGTTGTTCACAAGAACGGCAACCTGACCGACAATGTCGTGACCAACCTGGAGTGGCGCGTGCCTGGGTGACCGAGCGTGGGCCGCGGCGCGTATGATCGCGAGGTGCTCACGCGACTGCGCGGCGATCCGAGGATGCCGCGGGGTTGCGCTGGGGGCCTGATCTGGGCCCGATCTCGCTGGAGGCCCGGTTGCCGCTGCGGGGGCCATGCTTCCGCGCTCCGAGAGCACACTGCGGAGTCGCCCCAGGACAAGAACGTGGAGTTCCGGTGGCGCGCAACGTATGTTGCCCCCGAACTCAAGCTGAGT
>ERZ761610.2029-NODE-2029-length-10253-cov-935.793097_pt1 | contig 10253 bp, 9 predicted proteins | sample MGYA00512164_ERZ761610 | MGnify/ENA primary metagenome ERZ761610 (study PRJEB28899, sample SAMN02850038) | bioreactor sludge metagenome | biome: EBPR Sludge; feature: EBPR Bioreactor; material: flocular biomat | place: Australia: Thorneside Wastwater Treatment... | reverse complement strand
TCGATCGTCGCCAGAATTAAAGGATAGGAAATCCAACGGTGCTATCAAGAGTATATGAGCCCGCGTCAAGCGGCGTCAATTTCGCGTTTGGCCCCCCTGGTCACTGAAAAAATAGGTGAAACGCACTTCACACTGGGCCGCCTGCTCGAAATCTTGAGGCGACCCGATGGGAGCCTGATCGAAATATCGAGATCGTCAAAGGCTTGCAAAGTAGTCAGTCGCGATTTAATGCACCGTGGCCCACAGCGCAACCGCTGCCGCCAGGCACGCAACGCACGATGCCACCACATTCAAAGTAGCAACCCTTCGAGCATCACCCATCGCGCCGGTGACCCGCCCCAGCGCCGCATCGACCTCCCCACGCACCTTAGCCGCCGCTTCCTTCGCACCCTCCTGCATCACCTTCCCCATCGCCCCCTTGCTCGCCGCCAGCGACGCATTCAGGATCCTCTCCGCCTTGTCCCTGGCATCATTCCCCCAGCGTAGCGCAAGAGCTTCCAGCTCCTCCTTGTACTGATCCAGCATGACTTGCTGGGCCTTGGCGCTGTCCTGCAGCAAGCGGGTGTTGATCGTTTGCAAGATCAGGATCGGGTCGTCGCGGCTGACGGCGATGCCGTGCTTCGCCGCGATTTCCCTGATCAGTTCTTCGATCGGGTCGGTCATCACAGGACCGCCGCGCTGTCCAGTTGGCTGAACAGTTGCCCTTTCACGATCTTGAGGCGCTGCCGCGTCATGATCGTCAGGGAGTCCATCGCCAGGGCCTCGTCGAAGGTCAGGCGTTCCTGCAGCATGTCGCTCAGATCGCGGCCGTAGGTGTCTTCCTTGAGGGCCGGGATGTTGACGATCGCCGACACGCGCGCCTTGTTGGCCGTGTAGGCCTTCATCTGCTCGAAGCTCTTGCCCTCGTGCTCGATCGACCCCCAGAACGGATTGAGCCAGACGACGAACAGCGCCTCGGCCGGGAACTGGCTGGCCAACTGGGCGAAGCCGCTGACCGTGTCGAGGAGGGCCTGGCTTCCCGTGATGACGGTATGCACGACCATCTCGTGCCCCATCTCCTGTAGCAGCACCGGCACCTGGTTGCTGATCAGGTAGTGCGTCAGCGGTACGAACGAGCTGGCGCCGTTGTCGATGATCACGTCGTCCTTCGACGGCGCAATCAGTTCGACCAGGGTATCGAAGTGGCGGGTCTGGATCTCGTCGCCCTGCATGATTTCCAGCAGTTGGACATTCAGCGCCTTGAAGCCGTGGAAGGTGGCGTTCACCGGGTCGGTGTCGATGCACAGGGGCTGTTGTCCCTTGCTCCTCTTGTACTGCGCAATCACCGTCGCGATGAACGACTTGCCGACGCCGCCCTTGCCTTGCAGAACCATGTGAATCTTCGCCATCAGAGTAAATCCTCCTTCTTCGGGGTCTTGTTGAATGTGAAGCCGGTCGCGGCCAGCTTCTCGGGTTTCCATTCGGCCGGCATCCTGTCTGACTGCGGGACCAACCTCGGGGCCGCCTGCCTGGACTGATCGGCCACCACTGGCGCCAGCGCTACTTCTCCGTTCGCTGACGGCGACAGGATCAGGCGATTCACGTAGCCGCGAAACGCCTGGTAGCTGAAGGCGACCTTCTCTTCATCGTGCAGCGTTTCCCAGATCGTCTTGACCGGCCAGCCATCGTCGATGGCCTGCTTCACCTCGCCACGCAGAGCCAGGAAGGCCGCCCGGTTGCGCACATTGCCGGCCGGCTTCTTGCGCGCGATCCGTTCAGCGATGCGCGCCGACAAGCTCTTGGCCATCGATCATCCGGCGTTGCTGTTGCCGTTGTTCCGTCATTGTTTCGTCCTCACTGCAGCAGGCTTACCTGTTCTCCACCGTTGTTTGATCGTTGCCAGCCCGTTCCTGCCGTCACACAACGAAGGATATAACGAATAAAAAGCTACAAGCAAGGCCAGAGACATGCTACCCTTGGCGTACGAAAGGCATATATCGGGGCAGGATAGGTGAAGTAGGCCCACCCGCAAGCGGCTCGTCCTTCTTCACGGCGCCTTATTCGCACTGCGTGCTCAACGGGCGTCCTGCTCTGCGAGGCCGGACGGCTACCGCCGTCACAAGCAAGGAGAAAATGATGGAGAACAGCGCGATGGAGAGCAGCGACAAGACCACCCGCAAAGCCAGTCCACCGATCAAGGTGTACTGCCTTCCCGAAGAACGGCAACAGGTTGCGGCGAATGCCAGGGCCGTCGGCCTCAGCCTGTCCACCTACCTGCTGAACGTCGGCGTGGGCTACCAGGTGCGCGGCATCGTGGACCACAAGCAGGTCGAGGAACTGGCGCGGATCAATGGCGACCTGGGCCGCCTGGGCGGCCTCCTGAAACTCTGGCTGACCAACGACGCGCGCACGGCGCAGTTCGGCGAGTCCACCATCCGCGCGGTGCTTTCCCGGATCGAGGCGACGCAGGACGAGATGATCGGCGTCATGCAGGACGTGGTCAGGCCAAAGGCCGACCGATGAGAACTTTAGCCGCTGAAATTCCCAGGAGTCCGGGGTGATCGCCAAGCACGTCCCCATGAAGTCGGTCAGGAAGAGTGACTTCGCCGGTCTGGTGAAGTACCTCATCGATGAGCAGCAGAAGCGCGAGCGGGTGACGGGCGTCTCGGTCACCAACTGCCACGCCGACCGGCCCGATGCGGCGATCCTCGAAGTGCTCAATACCCAGGCGCAGAACAGGCGAGCCGAGTCCGACAAGACCTATCACCTGATCGTCAGTTTTCGTGCCGGCGAGCAACCCGACGCGGCGACCCTGCAGGCGATCGAGCGGCGAATCTGCGAGGGATTGGGCTACGGCGAGCATCAACGCGTCAGTACCGTGCACCGCGACACCGACAACCTCCACCTGCACATCGCCATCAACAAGATTCACCCGACTCGCTACACGATCCACGACCCGTACCGCGACCACAAGACGCTGGGCGATCTCTGCGAGAAGCTGGAAGGCGAGTACGGGCTGCAACGCGACAACCACCAGGCACAGAAGCGCGGGGCCGAGAACCGGGCCGACGACATGGAGCGGCACGCGGGCATCGAGAGCCTGCTCGGCTGGATCCGACGCGAATGCCTGGAACAGATCCAGGGTGTAGGAAGCTGGGCCGAGATGCACCAGGTCCTGCGCGAGAACGGCCTGGAAATCCGCGAGCGGGGCAATGGTCTGGTCATCGCCGACGCGGCCGGCACGATAGTCAAGGCGAGTTCCGTCGCCCGCGATCTGTCCCGGGCCAAGCTGGAAGCCCGCCTCGGCCGCTTCGAGCCTTCAGCCGAGCGGCTGGCGAACCAGGCCGACCAGCCGACCCGGCAGTACCAGCCGCGCCCCTTCCGGACGCGCACCGACACGGCCGAGCTTTACGCCAGGTACCGCGCCGAGCAGCAGGGCCACGGTGCTGCACGCACGGTTGAGTGGACACAGGCTCGTGAGCGCAAAAGCCGGCTGATCGAAGCCGCCAAGCGTAGCGGGCGCCTGAAGCGGGCCGCGATCAAACTGATGGGTGGCCCGGGCTTGAGCCGGAAGGCACTCTACGCCCTCACCAGCCGGACGCTGAAGGACGAGCTCAACCAGATCCACCAGCAGTACCGCAAAGAACGGCAAGCCATCCACGACAAGTACCGGCGCCAGGCCTGGGCCGACTGGCTACGCCGCCAGGCCACCGAAGGCGACAGCGAGGCGCTGGCGGCTCTGCGCGCCCGCGAGGCCGCGCTGGGTGGCCTGCAGGGGAACACCGTCACTGGCAACGGTGGTCAGCAAAACGGGCAGGGCGTCGAAGCGCAGCAGGACGGCGTCACCAAGAAGGGCACCCTCATCTACCGCGTCGGCGCATCCGCCATCCGGGACGATGGCGACAAGCTGCAGGTGTCCCGTGGCGCCACCCCAGACGGCCTGGAAGCCGCCTTGCGCATGGCCATGGCGCGCTACGGCGACCGCATCACGGTCAAGGGCAGCGCCGAATTCAAGGAAAGCATCGCCCACGCCGCGGCGACCGCGGACCTGCCGATCACCTTTGACGACGCTGCCCTGGAGCAACGCCGCCAGACCCTATTGAACGAAATCACCGCGAAGGAGAACCGCCATGATGCAAGCGCACGCACTGACCGAGGACGAGCAGATCGAGGCCGCACTAGCCGCTCTGGACCAAGCACAACTCATCCCACCGGCGCCGGCCGCCGTGTCGGCAGCGCCACAGCCACCCGAGCTACCCGTAAGCCCGACGTTGGCCGGGTTGGACGCCAGCCGCCGCCCGAAGCTCAGAACCGTCTGCGAAGTCTGTCCCAACTCGGTCTGGTTCGCATCGCCAGCGGAAGTGAAGTGCTATTGCCGGGTCATGTTCCTGATCACCTGGAGCACCCAGGAGCCCAACCAGATGACGGCTTGCGACGGGGCCTTGCTCGGCCAGGAGTAGCGGCGGTGGCCGGAAGAGCCGGGCCAGCCCCAGCCTCGTCAGCGCTGGCAGCAGTCGACAAGTACATTGCCGAACGCGAAGAAAAACGCCTTAAAAAGTTCGATATACCGAAACACAGGCGATATAATGAGAATGACTCGGGCGCGGCAATCTACGCCGGCAGCCGTCAGATCGATGGCCACTCGCTGGCCCTGCTGAAACGCGGCGAGGAAGTCATGGTGCTGCCGATCGACGAAGCGACCGCCCGACGGATGCAGCGTCTTGCCCTGGGTGATCCGGTCACCGTCACCCAGGGCTCGATCAGGATGCCAGGAAGGAGCCGATGAAAGACCAGTTCAACAACGCCGTCGGACCACAGGTGCGGGGATCGACGCCGAAGGCCGGCAAGCTCATCCCGGCGTTGGTCGTGGTTTCCCTGGCGGCCGGCCTGCAGTCCGCCACTCAGTTCTTCGCGCACGATTCCGGCTACCAGGCGGCACTGGGCCGTCACTTCGAGCATCTATATGTGCCGTGGTCGATCCTGCAATGGGCTGGCCAGTGGTACGGGCAGTACCCGGAGGCGATCATGCGCGCCGGCAGTGTCGGCATGATCGTCACCACCCTGGGCCTGCTCGGCCTGGCGGTTAGCCGGATGGTCCTGGCCAACTCGTCCCGGCTGAATCCTTACCTGCACGGTTCGGCCCGCTGGGCCAACCTGAAGGACATCCAGGCGTCTGGCCTGCTGCCCCGGCCGCGAACGTTCTGGCAGGCGCTTACCGGCACCCGGCCGGCGGCCAGTGCCGGCGTCTATGTCGGTGCCTGGCTGGACCCGCGCGGTCACTCGCACTACCTGCGCCACAATGGCCCGGAGCATGTCCTGTGCTACGCGCCGACCCGTTCCGGCAAGGGGGTCGGCCTGGTGGTGCCGACCCTCCTGTCGTGGGGCGAGAGCGCTGTCATCACTGACCTGAAAGGCGAGCTCTGGGCCTTGACCGCCGGCTGGCGCAGGCAGCACGCGAAGAACCAGGTGCTGCGCTTCGAGCCCGCCGCGGCCAGCGGCAGCGTCTGCTGGAACCCTCTCGACGAAATCCGGATCGGCACCGAACACGAGGTTGGCGACGTGCAGAACCTCGCCACGCTGATCGTCGACCCGGACGGCCGCGGCCTGGAATCGCATTGGCAGAAAACCAGCCAGGCGCTGCTGGTCGGCGTCATCCTGCACGCGCTCTACAAGGCCGTCAACGAGGGCACGGCGGCCACCTTGCCGGCGGTCGATGCCCTGCTGGCCGATCCCGAGCGCGATGTGGCCGAGCTGTGGATGGAGATGCGCACCTACGGCCACCTTGACGGCCAGAACCATCCGGCCGTCGGATCGGCCGCCCGCGACATGATGGATCGCCCCGACGAAGAAGCCGGGTCGGTCCTGTCCACGGCCAAGTCGTACCTGGCGGTGTACCGCGATCCCGTCGTCGCGCGCAACGTCAGCAAGTCCGAATTCAGGATCCGGGACCTGATGCACCATGAGCAGCCGGTCAGTCTGTACATCCTCACGCAGCCGAACGACAAGACCCGTCTGCGGCCGCTGGTGCGCGTCATGGTGAGCATGATCGTGCACCTCCTGGCCGACAAGCTGCACTTCGAGAACGGCCGGCCAGTCGCGCACTACCGGCACCGCCTCCTGATGATGCTCGACGAGTTCCCCAGCCTCGGGAAACTCGAAATCCTGCAGGAGTCGCTGGCCTTCGTCGCCGGCTACGGGATCAAGTGCTACCTGGTCTGCCAGGACATCAACCAGCTCAAGAGCCGCGAAACCGGCTACGGCCACGACGAAAGCATCACCTCGAACTGCCACGTGCAGAACGCCTACCCGCCGAACCGGGTCGAGACCGCCGAGCACCTTTCCAAGCTGACCGGACAAACCACCGTCGCCAAGGAACAGATCACCACCAGCGGCCGGCGCGCGAGCGCCCTGCTGGGGCAGGTGTCGCGCACCATCCAGGAGGTGCAGCGCCCCCTGCTGACCCCCGACGAGTGCCTGCGCATGCCCGGCCCGATCAAGAACGCCCGCGGCGACATCGACGAGGCCGGCGACATGGTCGTGTACGTCGCCGGCTACCCCGCCATCTACGGCAAGCAGCCGCTCTACTTTAAGGACCCGATCTTCCAGGCCCGCGCCGCGATCCCGGCACCGCAGGACAGCGACAAGCTGATCCACCTCCACGACCTGCCGGCAGGGGAGGGCATCATCCTATGAACCGCCTGCGGCAACGCCTTGCCATGGGTACCGCTATCGCCGGCGTTTCCGTCCTGGCGCTGGGCGCGCTCGCCTGTGCCAGCGGCGCCCGCATCAACAGCACCCAAAGCATTCCGGTTGGGCTGTACTGGCTGAGCAGCGAGCCGGTGGGGAAGGGCGCTTACGTGATGTTCTGCCCGCCGACCATCGGCGTTTTCGAGGACGCCAGGGCCAGAGGTTACGTTGGGGCCGGCTTCTGCCCGGGCGGCTACGGCTACCTGATGAAACGCGTCCTGGCCGCCAAAGACGACGCCGTGACCATCACTGACGAAGGCGTGCGCGTGAATGGCGAACTGCTGCCGCACAGCGCCCCGATCCAGGCCGACAGGGCCGGTCGGCCGCTGCCGCGTTTTCCGGCCGAGCCCTTCACGCTGGGCGGTTCGGAGCTGCTGCTGATGTCGGATGTCAGCGGCACGTCCTTCGATGGCCGCTACTTCGGCCCGATCCACCGTTCGCAGATCAAGGGCGTGATCCGCGCAGTTTTTACCTGGTAGCGAGTTGGCAACCCCCACTGACAGCAACCGCAAGGAGAAAGGCGATGAATGACCGAGACCCCCTTCCCAAGAACGACGTGACCTTCATCGAGAAGGCCGACGATCGAGCCAACGCCGCCGGCGCGCTGCGCGAGAAGCTGCTCGACGCGATGACGCCCGGCTATCAGGCCGAGTTCGACCCCGACGAGGCCGAGCAGGCCGGCGCCTTCGTCGAGGACGCCTTGAGCGAGCAGGACGCCGCCGAGAGCGACATCGACCTGGTGGATACCACCGCGCCGGTCGCCATGACCACCGCCGCAGCGAGGAGGTGAGGACGATGGCCGACACCAAGAAAGCATTTCACGAACAGGTGGCCGAGAAGCTGATCGAGCAACTGCGGCAGGGCACCGCGCCATGGCAGCGGCCGTGGGAAGCGGGCGAGGCCGCTTCCCTGCTCCCGATCAACCCGACCACCGGCAAGCGCTATCGCGGCATCAACGCTATCCAGTTGATGAGCCAGGGCCGCATCGATCAACGCTGGCTGACCTACAAGCAGGCCGCCGCTGCCGGCGCGCAGGTGCGCAAGGGAGAGCACGGTACGGCCATCCAGTACTGGAAGTTCAGCGAGGAACACCTCCGCACCGACGAGAGCGGCAAGCCCGTCCTCGATGCCCAGGGCAAGCCAGTCAAGGCGGAAGTGCGGCTGGAGCGACCGCGGGTGTTCTTTGCCACCGTCTTCAACGCCGAGCAGATCGACGGCCTGCCGCCGATGCAACGCAGGGAACAGACCTGGAATGCCGTCGAGCGCGCCGAAGCCATCCTGCAGGCTTCCGGCGCCGTGATCCAGCACGGCGGGCAGAACCGCGCCTTCTACCGCTTGCGGACCGACAGCATCCACCTGCCCGACAAGGGCCAGTTCCCCAGCGCCGACAACTACTACGCGACGGCGCTGCACGAAATCGGGCACTGGACCGGTCACCCGTCGCGTCTGGGCCGCGATCTGGCGCATCCCTTTGGCAGCGAGGGCTACGCGAAGGAAGAGCTGCGGGCCGAGATCGCCAGCATGATTCTGGGCGACGAACTCGGGATCGGTCACGACCCCGGCCAGCACGCGGCCTACGTCGGCACGTGGATCAACGCCCTGCGGGACGATCCGCTGGAGATCTTTCGCGCCGCGGCCGACGCCGAGAAGATCCACGGCTATGTGCTGGCCCTCGAACAACAGCAGGTTCAAGAGCAGACTAGCCAGCAGGCACAGACCCAGGACAGCGCACAGAACCAGGATGGCGCAGAGAACCACGACCACACAGAGAACCAGGAGGCGACCATGACGACCTTCACGCAGACCCCCGTGCTCGCGAGCACGGCGCTCGACTCAAGCGACGGCGAAACGGCGGTTGCCGACCCCCGTCACGACCCGATCAACCCGCACGAGCAAGCGGCCCGGCTGGCGAGAATCGAGGAAGAACGGGTGCGCCGCGACCCCAACAGCACCGACGAGGAGATTGCCGCCGCCCGAGAAGCGCGCAAGTCGGCCGACGTCGCCGCGCTCCTCAACGATAAGGACCTGCAGCGGCAGATCGCTGAACACGAACGCGAGCAGCAGACTACCCAAGCCGGTCCGGTAGACCCGTCCAGCCAGTCCAACAAGATCTGGATCGCCGTTCCCTACCCGCAGAAGGACGAGGCGAAAGTGTTGGGTGCGCGCTGGGATCGTCAGGAACAATCCTGGTATGTCCCGGCCGGTGTGGACCCCGCCCCCTTTGCCCGATGGACACCGGCGACCGCTCCCCAGGCCCGACCCAAGCAGCCGCAAGCCACCCCGCCGCGCCAATATCTCGCCGTTCCCTACGGCGAACGCGTCGCCGCCAAGGCGGGCGGCGCCGTATGGGACAAAGCCGCGAAGTCCTGGTACGCCGGGCCGAAAGCCGACCTGGCGAAGCTCAAGCGCTGGCAGCCCGAGAACGTCGCGGCCCAACAAGGCCCGGCGATGACGCCGAAGGATGAGTTCGCCGGGGCGCTGCGCTCGATCGGCTGCGTGGTGAGCGGCGAGCACCCGATCATGGACGGCCACAAGCACCGCATCAGCGTCGAAGGCGAGAAGCACAGCGAGAAATCCGGGTCGGGATTTTATGTCGGCCACCTGGATGGCCACCCGGCCGGCTACATCAAGAACAACAAGACCGGCGTCGACCTGAAGTGGAAATCGAAAGGCTACGCCTTCGACCCCGAGCAGAAAGCTCGGATGCTCGCCGAGGCCACCGAGAAGCTGCAGGCCCGAACCGCCGAGCAAGAGTGGCTGCACGAGCAGACCGCGCAGCGTGTCGCCCGGCAGATGACGAAGCTGCTGCCGGTCATCGAGCCGACCGCGTACATGAAAGCCAAGGGCATCGAACCACAGCCCGGCGTCTTCACCGACCGCGAAGGCCAGAAAACCTACATCCCGGCCACCGACGTCGACGGCAAGCAATGGACGATGCAGTACATCCGGGAGGACGGCAGCAAGCGCTTCGCCAAGGACAGCCGCAAGGAAGTCTGCTTCCATGTCGTCGGCGGCCTGGACGCGCTGGCCAAGGCGCCGGTCCTGGTCATCGGCGAAGGCTACGCCACCGCCGGCAGCCTGTCGCAAACGCTGGGCTTTGCGACCGTCGCCGCCTTCGACTCGGGGAACCTGGTGCCCGTCGCCAAGGCCCTGCACGAGAAGTACCCGGACAAACCGATCGTGATCGCCGGCGACGACGACAAGCACCTGGAGGCCACCCAGGGCGTGAACCCCGGCCGCAGCAAGGCCGAAGAAGCCGCCCGGGCGGTCGGCGGCAAGCTGCTGCTGCCGATCTTCGCACCCGGCGAGCAGGCCGCGAACCCCAAGGGTTTTACCGATTTCAATGACCTGGCTACCAGGAGCGTGCTCGGCCAGGAGGGTATTGCGCGGCAGGTTCGGTCGGTGGTTGATGACGTGATCGAGTGCCAGCGGGGGCGGAGTGTCGAGGAATTGCAGCGCGGGCAGAGGCAGGAACAGTCGGCGGGCAGGGTCGCGAAGGTCGGATAATCGTCGCGGTTGGACCGAAA
>ERZ761610.2028-NODE-2028-length-10259-cov-208.537926_pt1 | contig 10259 bp, 10 predicted proteins | sample MGYA00512164_ERZ761610 | MGnify/ENA primary metagenome ERZ761610 (study PRJEB28899, sample SAMN02850038) | bioreactor sludge metagenome | biome: EBPR Sludge; feature: EBPR Bioreactor; material: flocular biomat | place: Australia: Thorneside Wastwater Treatment... | reverse complement strand
GACCACCGAGATCTACACTCTTTCCCTACACGACGCTCTTCCGATCTGGCTCAGGCGGTTTCGCAAGGCGGCCGCACGCCGCTCGTGCCGGATTCGGCGCCGCCAGGGCCGGTATCCGGCGCGGCGCCGGCGGAAGCTGCCGCCGGACATGCGAGCTTCTGGGTCGGCGACCAATGGCTTGCCGTGGCCTCCGCGTGCGTCCTCGGCATCGACGCGTATCGTGGCGTGTTGCGCATGCCGGGACTGCCGGCCGTTCTGCGCGGCATGGTGGCGGTCGATGGCGAACCGGTGCCGCTGGTCGACGCGCATCGGGTTTTGGGCATCGATGAGCCGCTCGCGGAGCACGACGAGGGGGCGCTGGTCGTGGTGATCGAGACGCGCGGCGGGCCGATCGGGTTGCTTGTCGATCGCATGGGCGAGCGGCTCGCGTTCGACCCGGCGCAGTTGCTGCAGCCGCGGGCGCTGCGCCGCTTGCTGACTGGAACGCCGGTCACCGGATTCGTCTTCCTGGGCGATGCGGCTTGCGGGGTCCTGGATCCCGACCGTTTGTGCCGTTTCCTGGAGGGCTTCGCAGCCGCCCTGCGTCCGCTGGGGCGGACCAAGGGCGAGCGCCGGGCCACGGCCGGCCGATGGGAATCGGATCCGGCGATGATGCAAGCGCACGTGAGCTCGGCCATAATGACGGGCATCCAGGGGGGCCGCGGGCCGGCTCGCCGGGCGCTTGCCCGTCCGGTTGCCCGAAGGTCTCTCGAAGAGGAGTGGAAGCAGCGCGATCCATGACGACGAACAGCTCAGGTTTTCGGATGCCCGCCGCGTCCGCGGTGCGTTCGTCGGGTCGTCCTGCCCCGGTCGCGAACGCGGATGCCGCAACCGGGCGCGAATTTGCATACACCTTCGCCGATTTCGAGCGGATACGGGTTTTGATCCACGCGCATGCGGGCATCGTGTTGTCGCCGGCAAAGCAGGACATGGTGTATGGAAGGCTGGCGCGCCGGCTGAGGCGGCAAGGCCTTGCATCGTTCTCGGCTTACATTGACCTGATACTGCGCGACCGGGGCGAGTGGGAGGCCTTCGTCAATGCGCTCACGACCAACCTGACCTCGTTCTTTCGCGAGGCCCATCATTTTCAGATGCTTGCCGAGCACCTGCGTGCGAGCAGCGCCAGCCGCTTCTCGATCTGGTGTTGTGCCGCCTCGACGGGGGAAGAGCCCTATTCGCTGGCGATCACGGCTTGCGAGACCTTCGCGACCCTGCAGCCGCCGGTCACCATCTTCGCCACCGATATCAATACCAGTGTGATCGAGGAGGCCCGCGCCGGGCTCTACCCGGCGGATCGCCTGAGCGGGCTTGCGCCGGGGCTGGCGCAGAAGTACTTCGTCGAGTCCGACCAAGCGGGCCAGCGCCGGGTCCGGCCCGAGCTGCAACGACTGATCACGTTCGGACGGCTGAACCTGCTCGATCCGATCTGGCCCGCGCGCGGCGCTTTCGACGCGATATTCTGCCGCAATGTGATGATTTATTTCGACAAGGCGACCCAGTACGCGATCCTCAAGCGGTTTGGGCCACTGTTGCGCCCGGATGGGAGGCTGGTCGCCGGCCATTCCGAGAGCTTCGCCCATGCTTCGGAGATCTTTCGACCGCTCGGCCGCACGGTCTATGCGCGGGTGTCGTCCTGAGTCTTGCGCCAGCGTGCGTCGTCCGCCCATGATCGAAGGATCAAATTTTCCGGCGCGTATCTAAAGTACTGTAGGGCGTCGCCGTTAGAGTTCTTGAATGCGCATTGGCGCACGCGGCTGGCGGGCACGATCGAATGCAGCAGGAGCCGGTCGCGAGTGTAAAAAAAGTGGTTTCGGGACCGGGCCCCGGTCGGCGTGAAGGGGGGAGGCGGGCGATCGAGTGGCCCGCCCCGGCGGAAGACCGGGACCTACACGAGGTTTTGGAGAAACGGATGTCTGAACTGCTCAAGAACATCGATGCCCGCACGCGTCTGGCGGGCACGAACAAGCTCGAGATCCTGCTGTTCACGCTCGGCGAGGACGGGCGAACCGGGCGACGCGAGATTTTCGGCATCAATGTCTTCAAGGTGCGCGAGGTCATGCGGACCACCGCGATCACGGCGGCCCCGGAGATGCCCGAGTGCGTGGAGGGCATGGTGAGCCTGCGCGGTGTGCTCGTTCCGGTGGTGGATCTGGCCAAGTACACCGGGATGCGTGCCGCCGCACCGCGCGAGATCATGATCGTCACCGAGTACAACGGCCATACCCAGGGCTTCCTGGTCGAAGCGGTCGACACCATCCTGCGACTGGACTGGTCGCAGATGCGCGTGCCCCCGGACATGCTCACGGCCAAGCTCGGCGGGCTGGTGACCGCGGTCACCGAGCTGCCCGGAAACAAGCTGGTGATGATGCTCGATGTCGAGAAGGTGCTGGCCGAAACCGCCGGCTACGAAGAAGACTTCATGTACAAGGGCATCGAGCCGGTGCAGGGCGAAGAGCGCATCGTGGTCTTCGCCGATGACTCTTCAGTGGCGCGCAAACAGATCGAGCGGACCCTCGATACGCTGGGGATGCCGTATCGCGGCGCGGTGAACGGTCGTGCGGCGTGGATCCTGCTGCAGCAACTCGCGCGTCAGGCGGCGACGGCGGGCTGCGAAGTGCGCGATCTGGTCAGCCTGGTGTTGACCGATGTCGAGATGCCCGAGATGGATGGCTACATCCTGACCAAGTCGATCAAGTCCGACTCGAGCTTCGACGGCATTCCGGTGCTGATGCATTCGTCGCTCTCGGGCATGTCCAACCAGCAGCTCGGCAAGTCCGTCGGAGTGGATGAGTATGTGCCGAAGTTCGAGCCCCAGCGACTGGCCGAGACGGTGCGCAGGCTGATCCAGTCGGGCGCCCGCAAAAACGAAAAAAGTTGAGAGAAACGTCATGGCACAGCACAGTTCGACCGAAAGCGACTTGTTCGGCACCGTGGATGCCCGTACCAGCCTGGCCGGGTCGAATCGGATGGAGATTTTGCTGTTCTCGCTCGGCACGACCGAGATATTCGGAATCAATGTGTTCAAGGTTCGCGAAGTGTCGACCACGCCTTTCATCACCAAGGCGCCCAACATGCCCACCGGCGTCGAAGGCCTGATCTCGCTGCGCGGCAACGTGATACCGGTGCTGTCGCTCGCCCGCATACTGGGGCTGCAGCGCGGTGGCGACGCCCTCGGCAAGTCGATGATGGTGACCGAGTACAGCAAGCGCACCCTGGGTTTCCTGGTCGAAGGTGTCGATCGGATCGTGCGGGTCGAGTGGGATCGCGTGCGCGCACCCGACAACGTGGCGAGCAGCACCAACAGCTACATCACCGCGATCACCGAATTGCCCAACGGCTCGCTGGTGTCGATTCTCGATGTCGAGACGGTGCTGGCCAACACCTTTGGGGACGCGATCGTGGGGGCGATCGCGCCGATCTCGGGCGGCCACGAGATGAACGTGTTCTTCGTCGATGATTCGGCCGTGGCGCGGCGCAAGATCGGCGAGGTGCTCGACAAGCTCGGGGTCAGGCACAAGCATGCGCTCAACGGCCTGGAGGCCTGGAATCGCCTCGATGCGATGGCGTCGTATGCGAAGCAGGCCGGACACCCGCTCGCCGAGGAAGTCGACGTGATCCTGGTCGATGCCGAAATGCCCGAAATGGATGGCTACGTCCTCACCCGCAAGATCAAGGCCGACACGCGCTTCAACGGCATTCCGGTGGTGATGCACTCCTCGCTGTCCTCGGACGCCAATCGGGCGATGGGGAAACAGGTCGGTGTCGATGCCTACGTGGCAAAATTCGACGCTGACGTTCTGGCCGATACCTTGAGACCGCTCCTGATGAGGAGTCATCAGGGACAGGACGTCGCTGTCAGGTAATTACGGAGATAAGGATGTCCGATCCGAAAATGAAGTTTCTGGTGGTGGACGACTTCTCGACAATGCGGCGCATCGTCCGCAACCTGTTGAAGGAGCTCGGCTTCTCCAATGTCGACGAGGCCGAGGACGGCGTCGTCGCGCTGCAAAAGCTCGAGGCCGGTGATTTCGACTTCGTCGTCACCGACTGGAACATGCCCAACATGGATGGCCTGACGCTGCTGCAGCGCATTCGTCAGTCTCCCAGCCACAAGCATCTGCCGGTGTTGATGATCACCGCCGAAGCAAAGAAGGAAAACATCATCGCGGCGGCTCAGGCGGGTGCGAGCGGCTACATCGTCAAGCCCTTCACTGCGGCGACCCTGTCGGAAAAGCTCGACAAGATCTTCGAAAAAATGGGCAAGAAATGACGATTTCCCCGGAACACGACGGGATAGCGCTGGAGCGGGTATATGACCAAGAAGCTAAAGAGTGACGACGGCAACGATTCGGACGAGCTCCAGGCATTGTTCGACAGCATTGCATCGGCGCCCTCCAGGCCAGGCCCTCAGAGCATACCGAAGCCTTCGGTGAACGACGCCGGCGGCGACGACAGCGAACTGCAGGCTCTGTTCGACGCGGTCGCGTCGGAGTTCGAGGTGGGCAGGGGCGAGGCGCCGATCGAACCTGGGCCCGGGTCGGATCGCGGCGGCGGTGCCGACGCCGATGCGGGCCGCCGGGCCGACCTCGTGTTCAATCGCATCGGCGTCATGACGCGGCAGGTGCATGACACCCTGGGTGCGCTCGGCGCCGACGGCACGCTGCACGAAGCCGTCAAGGCCATGCCCGATGTCCGCCAGCGCCTCGACTACATCACCCAGATGACCGAGCAGGCCGCGAGCCGCGTCCTCAACGCCACCGACATCGCGAAGCCGCTACAGGACGCGGTGGCCGGCGATGCCGCGACACTCGAACGGAAGTGGGAGCGGCTGTACGCCAACGAGCTTTCGGTCGAAGAGTTCAAGGCGCTGGCCGACGAAACCCGTGGCTTCATCGGCCGGGTGGGCCGAAGCAGCAAGGCCACCCGCGACCAGTTGCTCGAGATCATGATGGCGCAGGATTTTCAGGATCTGACCGGCCAGGTGATCAAGCGCGTGGTCGAGCTCGCGCAGATGCTCGAGTCCGAACTGCTGGGAGTCCTGCTCGAGGTGACGCCGCCAGAGAAGCGGCTGCCCAAGCGCGCCGGCCTGATGAACGGCCCGGTGATCAACGCGCGGGGACGCGACGACGTGGTGACCTCGCAGGAACAGGTCGACGACCTCCTGGACAGTCTTGGGTTCTGAGGCAATGACCGCGGGGCGGTCGGGCGTGCACTGCGACGCCGGCATCGAATGAGAAGGTGAGAGGAAATCATGAGTGATTTCGCTGGAATGGAAGAGCTTCTGCAGGACTTCCTGGTTGAAGCGGCCGACCTGCTGTCCGGAGTCGACAACAAACTGGTCGATCTCGAGCGCAGCCCGAACGATCCGGGCCTGCTGAACGACATCTTCAGGGGGTTTCATACGATCAAGGGCGGGGCGGGATTTCTGAACGCGAGCGAACTCGTCACCCTGTGCCACTTGACCGAGAACCTGTTCGACAAGCTGCGCAACAACGAACTGCGGCTGGTGCCCGAAGTGATGGATGTGATCCTGTCCGCGACCGCGGCGGTGCGCGACATGTTCGGCGACCTCGCCCAAGGGGTCCAGCCGCCGCCGGCGGACGAGGATCTGATCGAGCGCCTGAAACTTGCGATCGCGGGCGAACCGCTCGCCGGCGCGGCGCAGCCGGTATCCGCCGATGCGCCGGTCGTGGCCCGTGCGGGTCCGGACTGGGTGGCGCTCCACGGTGCGGTGACCGGCATCGCTGCACCCGCCGCTGCGCCGGTGCCGCGGCGGGTGAAATCGGACGAGGAGGTCATCCAGACCGCGATCGGCCGCCGCGCGACCGACAAGCCCGGCGTCAGCGGCCCGGTCGGTCGGCGCGATGCCGAGCGCCAGCGCGATACCTCGATCCGTGTCGATACGACCCGTCTCGATCAGGTGTTGAACCTGTCCGGCGAAATCGGGCTGACGAAGAACCGGCTGAACGCGCTGCGCAGCGACATCCTTTCCGGACGTCATGACAGCGAGACGCTGCATGCACTCGACATCGCCGTCAGCCAGCTCGATCTGCTGGTGTCGGATCTGCAGAACGCGGTCATGAAGACCCGCATGCAGCCGATCGGAAGGCTGTTCCAGAAGTATCCGCGCATTGCGCGCGATCTGGCGCGCAACCTCGGCAAGGACGTCGAACTCGTGCTCGAGGGCGAGGAAACCGAGATCGACAAGACCATGATCGAGGATCTGGCCGACCCGATCATTCACCTGATCCGCAACGCCGTCGATCATGGCGTCGAGGAGGCCGCCGAGCGCAGCGCCAACGGCAAGCCGATCAAGTCGATCGTCAAGCTCTCGGCGCAGCAGGAAGGCGATCACATCGTGATCCAGGTGTCCGACGATGGTCGCGGCATGAACGCCGAGCGCCTGCGGGCCAAGGCGCTCGAGAAAGGGCTGATCAGCGACGAGGAGGCGAGCTCGATGGACGATCGCCAGAGCTACAACCTCGTCTTTTTGCCGGGCTTCTCGATGGCGGCCAAAGTGTCCGACGTGTCCGGCCGCGGCGTGGGCATGGATGTGGTTCGGACCAACATCCAGAAGCTCAACGGGTCGATCGACATCCGTTCGCAGATCAAGAAAGGGACCACCTTCGTCATCAACCTGCCGCTTACGCTGGCGATTCTGCCGGTCTTGCTGGTGCGTCTGGGCGAGCAGCCGTTCGCGGTACCGTTGTCGATGGTGCGCGAGATCCTGCCGATCGATCAGAAGGAGATCAAGGAAGTGGGCGGGCGCTCGACGATGGTGATACGCGGCGAGGTGCTGCCGGTGCTTCCGCTGGCCGGATTGTTGAGCTGGCCGCTCGAGCGCCCGCCGGAGTTCGGCGTGCTGATGCAGACCGCCGAGCTGTCATTCATTCTTGCGATCGACAGCTTCGCCGGCCGGGAGGACGCGGTGATCAAGTCGCTGGATGCGTTCCGCCCCAAGGGCGTGGCCGGGGTCACGACGCTCGCGAACGGCCAGATCGTGTTGATTCTCGACATGAAGGAGCTGCTCGGTAACTCGAGCGATCAACGCGGCGTTCCGCGCCACGACCTGATCGCGCGCAAGGCCGTCGCTGCCTGAAGCACATCCCGGCCCCGGTTTCGGCTGAAACCGGGATGCGCCTGTAGCCGTGTGTCAGCTGGTGAGGGCCAGCAGCGCGGCAAAAGCGGTCGAAAACTGCCGCAGGCCGTCTCGCTGCAAAGCCTCGCCGGCTTCGTCGAGGTCGATGCCGAGCGCTTCGAGCGCCGCGAACTGGTGGTGTGCCGCTTCAAGCCCGGTGTTCAGTGTCGCCACAACCCTGCCATGGTCGCGCAAGGCCGCGAGGGTGGCGTCCGGCAAGGTGTTCACGGTTTCCGGGCCGATCAGGGCTTCGACGTAGAGCAGGTCGCTGTAGGCCGGATTCTTGGTGCCGGTGCTTGCCCAGAGCATGTACTGCGGGCGGGCGCCGAGGGCGCGCAGGGATTCGAAGCGCGCGCCGGAAAAGACGCCGCGGTTGCGCTCGTACGCGAGCCGCGCAAGCGCGACGGCGGTGTTGCCCTGAAGCGATTGCACCTGGCTCCCCTGTTTGGCCAGCAGGGGGTCGACGAGCGAATCGACCCGGCTGAGAAACAGGCTCGCGACCGACATCGCTCGTGCAAGCTCGCCGCCTGCATCGCGCAGGCGCTCGAGCCCGCGAACATAGGCTTCGGACACCGCATCGGCATGTGCGAGCGAAAACATCAGCGTGACGTTGACGTTGATGCCGAGGCCGATCAGTTGTTCGATCGCTTCCAGGCCGGCCGGGGTCGCCGGCACCTTGACCAGCAGGTTCGGGCGCGCGACCGCTGCGGCCAGGCGCCGGCCGGCGGCGACGGTGGCGTCGGCGTCATGCGCCAGCGCGGGCGAAACCTCCAGGCTCACGTAGCCGGCATCGCCGTTGCTCTGCTCGAAGGTCGCGAGCAGCAGGTCGCAGGCGCGTTGGACATCCGGAATCACCAGCGCTTCATAGCGTGCCTCGGCATCGGCAGGACGCGCCTTGAGCGCCGCCAGATCCGCTTCGTAGTAGCGTCCGTCCGCGATCGCCTTGTGAAAGATCGATGGGTTGGTGGTGACGCCCGCGATCCGATCCTCCGCGATCAAGCGCGCCAGATGGCCATCGTTCAGAAGCGTACGCGAGAGATTGTCCAGCCAGATTTGTTGGCCCTGGGCGCGGACCTGGAGGAGGGGGTTCATGTCTGTGGGCGCCTGCGTGATCGGTCAGCCCGACATTCTGCTATGAATCGGCCGCAGCACAAAGCCCGGCCTGAAGCGCGTCGCGCCAGCCCAGGGCCGTGGCAATGCCTTCGAAGTCGGGCGAAGGCCGGGCACGGAGTTCGAGTTGCTCGTTGGTGGCCGGGTGCTCGAAGCACAGGCCCACGCAGGCGAGCAGCAGGCGCTGGCAGCCGTAGTGCGCGGCGAAGAAGCGATTGTGACGACCCTTGCCATAGCTCGCATCCCCGATGATCGGATGCGACAGGTGCTTCATGTGGCGGCGCAACTGGTGGCGGCGCCCGGTGATCGGCATCAGTGCGACGAGGGCGTAGCGGCTGGTGGGGTAGCGATCCACCGCGTAGGGCAGTTCGACGGTGGCCAGGCTGCGGAAGCGGGTTTGTGCGGTCTGGGTTTCGTCGCCCGGCCGATCCGGCCGGGTATGCCCGCGCGGCGCATAGGCGTCGGTCCGGCGGCTCAGCGGGTGATCGATCAGCCCTTCGGCCGGCGGATGTCCGCGAACGATGGCCAGATAGCGCTTGCCGACATCACCGCGTTCGAAACGCTGTCCGAGACTCGCCGCGCTGCGCGGATCGAGCCCGAACAACAATATGCCCGACGTGCCCTTGTCGAGCCGGTGCACCGGGTAGACATGGCGACCGAGCTGATCGCGCAGCAGTTGTACCGCGAAGCGCTGCTCATGGCGATCGATCATCGAGCGATGGACGAGCAGGCCGGCGGGCTTGTGTATGGCGACGAGATAGTCGTCGCGATGCAGGATTTCGAGCATGAAAAAAGGCCCCGCGCGGGGCCTCTGTGGTGCGATCTCAGCTGAATCAGGCGAAGTTGCCGGCGGCAAAATCCCAGTTGGCGAGGCTGTTCAGGAAGGTTGCAACGAAATCCGGACGGCGGTTGCGGTAGTCGATGTAGTACGCGTGTTCCCACACGTCGATACAGAGCAGCGCCTTGTCACCGGTCGTCAGCGGCGTGCCGGCCGCGCCCATGTTCACGATGTCGACCGAGCCGTCGGTTTTCTTGACCAGCCAGGTCCAGCCCGAGCCGAAATTGCCCACCGCCGACGCGGTGAAGGCTTTCTTGAAATCTTCGAAAGAACCCCACTTGGCCTTGATCGCGTCGGCCAGCGCACCGCTCGGCTCGCCGCCACCGTTGGGCTTCATGCTGTTCCAGAAGAAGGTGTGGTTCCACACTTGCGCCGAGTTGTTGTAAATGCCGCCGGCCGGCGCCTTCTTGACGATCGCCTCGAGATCGAGGCTTTCGAAGTCGGTACCCTTGATCAGGTTGTTCAGGTTGGTGATGTAGGCCTGATGGTGCTTGCCATGATGGAACTCGAGGGTTTCGGCCGAAACGTGCGGGGCGAGGGCATCTTTGGCGTAGGGAAGTTGCGGTAGGGTATGTTCCATGATTCTCTCCTGTAACAGTTCAAAGTCCGACTATTCTAGTCGGGATTAGTCGGGTCTTGCAAACGGCTTTGGCCCTTCGGCTTGCCGGCGTGATCGTTTCGGCCACCGGCGGCCGGCGCATGATCGGCGGTCGCACCGGTCACACGGGCGGCCAGGCCGCCGTGCGCGAGTTGTATCGACAGGTGTTCGTCCACCCGGACGGCGCCGGCGTCGCGCACGATCTCGCCGCGCGCGTCGCGGGTGATGCTGTAACCGCGCGCCAGCACGCCGAGCGGGCCCAGATGCTCGAGATGGCTGCCGAGGGCTTCGAGCCGGGTGCGGTGCCGATCCAGCAGGCGTTCCATGCCTTGGCCCAGTTTTCGCTCGAGTTCGGCGACGTGCGTTCGCGGCTGTTCCAGCCGTGGGCGTGCCGATTGAAGTCTTTGCGCGGCAAGTGCGGTGCCGGCGCGCCCGCGTTCGAGCTTGAGCCGCAGCGCCGCGCCAAGGCGCTGTCCGAGGCGCTCAAGCAGATCGGAAGAGCGTCGTGTAGGGAAAGAGTGTAGATCTCGGTGGTC
>ERZ761610.2027-NODE-2027-length-10260-cov-28.616659_pt1 | contig 10260 bp, 7 predicted proteins | sample MGYA00512164_ERZ761610 | MGnify/ENA primary metagenome ERZ761610 (study PRJEB28899, sample SAMN02850038) | bioreactor sludge metagenome | biome: EBPR Sludge; feature: EBPR Bioreactor; material: flocular biomat | place: Australia: Thorneside Wastwater Treatment... | reverse complement strand
GCATCGCCTGCGCCGCATTGCGCGCGACATTGAGAAACGCCTGAATCAGTTGCTCGCGGTCGCCCACCAGTTCCGGCAGGCTGGTGTCGTAATCGCGGCGCATCGCCAGCGAACCCTGGAACTCGGAGGTGAGCAGACTGCGGACGCGTTCGAGGATTTCGTGGATATTGACCGTGCTCGGCAGCATCGTCCGGTGTGATGTCAGCAGGCGCTTCATCAGGTTCTGCAGGCGGTCGGCTTCCTTGATGATGACCTGGGTGTATTCCTTCAGCGACGGGTTGTTCAGTTCGTGCTCGAGCAACTGCGCGGCGCCGCGGATACCGCCCAGCGGGTTCTTAATCTCGTGCGCCAGATTGCGGATCAGCTCCCGAGTCGCCTTCTGCTGCTCGATGAGATGCTCTTCGCGGGTCGCCGCCAACTGGTGCTCGATCGGCTGCAACTCCATCAGCAGTCGCACATCCTCCGCCATGCCCTGACGCAGCGCCGTCACCGTGCAGTTGACGTGGAGCAGTTCACCGTCGCAGCGCTTCAGTTCGATATTCTGTCCCGTGTAACCCCAGCTATTGTCCAGGGCGCTGTCGAACGCAGCCTGAAGCGTTGCCGGACAGGTGCATACCGCGGCGAGTGGCTTGCCGGCCACCGTCCGCAGGCTGACGGCCAGCAGGTTCTCGCCGGCCGGATTGACATAAAGCACGGCCAGCCGCTCGTCGAGCAGGAGCACGGTCGAGGCGAGGAGATCAAGTCCGGAATACGACCGGAGTGTGTCATTCATGTTCGCCATTGTAGCGATACAAGCGGCGCGCCGTCGCAGCCATTGCTTCACTGACCCAATGTTCATTATGATTGCGGAATTTCGCCTCGCCTCGTCCGAATGTCTTCCCGCAAAGTCCTGTCGCCCGTTGCCGCCTTGTGCCTCGCCATTGCCCTGGGCGGCTGCGACCGGACGGAACCGCCCGCGCCAGCGGCCACCAGGGTTCTGATTCAGCCCGCGGGCGCCGGAGATGCCGGGTATGCCGCTTATACGGGCGAGATTCGGGCGCGGCACGAGGCCGACCTGTCCTTCCGTGTCGGCGGCAAGATCACCTCGCGCCTGGTGGATGCCGGCATGGCCGTCAAGGCCGGTCAGGCGCTGGCCCGCCTCGACCCGGCCGACCTGCAACTTTCCAGGCAAGCCGCGCTGGCGCAGGTGGCCGCCGCGGAAAGCGAATTCACCACCGCCAGCAGCGAGCGCACCCGCTACGCCGACCTTCTGGCCAGGCGCTTCGTCAGCCAGGCCGCTTTCGACGCCAAGGAGAACGCCTTTCGCAGCGCCCGGGCGCGACTGGAACAGGCGCGCGCCCAGAGCCAGATCACCGGCAACCAGGCCAATTACGGCACGCTCACGGCCGATCATGATGGCGTGATCACGGCGGTCCTCGCCGACGCCGGCCAGGTGGTCAGCGCCGGCCAGCCGGTCTTGCGCCTGGCGCGCCCGGAGGAGATGGAGGTCGCGATCGCGATCCCGGAAGGCCGCCTCGCCGAATTGAAGGCGGCGCGGCAGATTGCGGTCAATCTGTGGGCCCAGCCCGACCTGTCGATGCGAGGCGATGTCCGCGAACTGGCTGCCGCGGCGGACCCGGCTACCCGCACCTACGCAGCCCGCATCCGCATTGCCGACCCGGCGCCGGCGGTGCAGCTCGGGATGACTGCCCGCGTCATTCTTGGTTCCTCGTCGGGCGCGACGATCGTCGTCCCGCTGACGGCGATTGTCGACAATGGCAAGGGGCCGCAGGTCTGGGTCGTCAACGACGGCAAGGCGACGCTGCGGCCTGTCGAGGTGGCGTCCTTCCGCGAGGATGGCGCGGTCATCGCCAGCGGACTGCAAGCCGACGAGATGGTCATCGTGACCGGGCAGCGCCGCCTGGTCGAGGGCCTGGCGGTGCAGCCCCAGCCCGCCGTACCGCCCGCACGGCAACGGTGAGTCGTGGCCGGGCGTTTCAACCTGTCCGACTGGACGCTGCATAACCGGACCCTGGTTGGCTTCTTCCTGCTCGCCATCGCGCTGATGGGCGCCGTTTCCTACGGCCGGCTGAGTCAGGCCGAAGACCCGCCATTCACCTTCCGGGTCATGGTGATCCGCACCCTGTGGCCGGGCGCCACGGCGCTCCAGGTCGAACAGCAGCTGACCGACAAGATCGAGAAGAAGCTGCAGGAGATGCCGTACATCGACCGCATCCAGAGCTTCTCCCGGCCCGGCGAGTCGACGGTCATGTTCTTCGCCAGGTACGGCGTGCCGGGCAGCCTCGTCCCGGACCTCTTCTACCAGGTGCGCAAGAAGGTCGGCGACATCCGGCACACCCTGCCCGCCGGCATCCAGGGTCCGTTCTTCAATGACGAATACGGCGACGTTTTCGGCAACATTTTCGCGTTGACCGCCGAAGGCCTCGATTATCCGCAGCTCAAGGACATCGCCGAGCGGGTTCGCGACAAGCTCCTGCGCATCCCTGGCGCCGGCAAGGTGGAGATCTTCGGCATCCAGGGTCCGTTCTTCAATGACGAATACGGCGACGTTTTCGGCAACATTTTCGCGTTGACCGCCGAAGGCCTCGATTATCCGCAGCTCAAGGACATCGCCGAGCGGGTTCGCGACAAGCTCCTGCGCATCCCTGGCGCCGGCAAGGTGGAGATCTTCGGCGTTCAGGACGAAAAGATCTTCGTCGAACTGGCGAACGCCAAGCTGGCGACCCTGGGTATCGACCAATCCGCCATCATCCAGGCGTTGAGCCAGCAGAATTCGGTCAACGCCGCCGGCTTCTTTGAGCTCGCGGACGAGCGCATCCAGATCCGGCCGAGCGGCGCCTTCGATACGGTCGAGGCGGTTTCCGACACGCTGATCCGCAGCGGCGGTCGCAGCTTCCGCCTTGGCGACATCGCCAGCGTAAGGCGCGGCACCAGTGACCCGCCGACCACCGAAGTGCGCTTCGGCGGCAGGAAGGCGCTGGCCATCGGCGTATCGCTGGCGCGCGGCGCCGACATCATCGACCTCGGCAACGCGCTGGAAGCAAGCGTCGCAAAGATACGCGAGAGCCTGCCGCTCGGCGTCGAAATCAGCGAGGTTCTCAGCGCCCCCAACGCCGTCCGCACGTCGATCAAGACCTTCGTCCGGGCGCTCGCCGAGGCGGTTGCCGTGGTTCTGCTCGTCACCTTCATCAGCCTCGGCATGCGCACCGGCATGGTCGTCGCCATTTCGATTCCGCTGGTCCTCGCCGCGACCTTCCTGGCGATGGACCTGCTGGACGTCGGCCTGCACAAGGTCTCGCTCGGCGCGCTGGTGCTGGCGCTCGGCCTCCTGGTGGACGATGCGATCATCTCCGTCGAGATGATGTGGGTGAAGATGGAGCAGGGCTGGGAACGCACCCGCGCCGCGTCGTTCGCCTACACCAGCACCGCCGGACCGATGCTGTCGGGTACGCTGGTCACCGTCGCCGGCTTCATCCCGATCGCCATCGCCAAGTCATCGACCAGCGAATACGCCTTCGCCTTCTTCCAGGTCAACGCGATCGCCCTGCTCATTTCCTGGGTTGCCGCGGTCGTCGCGATACCCTGGCTGGGGTACAAGCTGCTCCCCGACCCGCGGGCGCCGAAGAAGCCCGGCCTGCTCGCCCGCCGCTGGCCAGCCTTGGTGCGGCGCCTGGACAGACTGGGGCGCGACGGGCTGACGCTTGGCGAAGACCGCGATGTCTACGGCACGCCGTTCTACGACCGTTTCCGCTGGACGGTCACGTTCTGCGTCCGGCGGCGCTGGCTGGTCATCGGCATCACGCTGCTGCTGTTCGGGCTGGCCATCGCCGGCATGGGCAAGGTGCAGAAGCAGTTCTTCCCGAACTCTACCCGTCTCGAACTCAATGTCGAACTGCGCCTGCCCGAAGGCTCCTCGCTCGCCGCCATCGACGCCGCGACGAGGAAACTCGAGGACTGGCTGGACGAAGACAAGGCCCGCTTCGGTCAGCACGATCATTTCATCGCGTACGTCGGCTCGGGTTCGCCACGCTACTTCCTTTCGCTCGATCAGCAACTGCCCGCCACCAATGTCAGCCAGCTGGTCATCATGACCCGCGGCCAGGAGGCGCGCGAGGCCTTGCGCGGTCGACTGATCGATTTGTTCGAAAATGAAGCCTGGGGGGTGCGCGGCAACATCGCCCGCATCGAAAACGGTCCTCCGGTCGGCTACGCGCTCCAGTACCGCGTCTCCGGCGAGGATCCGGATACCCTGCGCCGGATCGCCGGCGATGTCGCAACCATACTGCGCGGCAACCCGGAACTGTCGAACGTGAATCTCGACTGGAGCGAGCTTTCCAAGGTCGTCCAGGTTGAAATCGATCAGGACAAGGCGCGCCTGCTCGGCGTCTCCGGCCAGGATGTCGCCGCGCTGCTCAACATGTCGCTCAACGGACTCACCGTCACCAGCTACCGCGAGGGAGAGAAGACCATCGACGTCGTCCTGCGGGGCGACCGTCAGGAGCGCAGCCAACTGTCCGCCCTGCCCGATCTTGCGGTGCCGACGAGGAGCGGCAAGAGCGTTCCGCTCAGCCAGGTCGCCCGTCTCAAGCACTCGTTCGAACCGGGCCTGATCTGGCGCCGCGACCGCCTGCCGACGATCACCGTCCGCGCCAACCTCTACGGCACGACCCAGCCGGCGACCATCGTCACCCAGCTGCAACCACGGATCGACGAGATCATCGCCAGCCGGCCGGCCGGCTACGCCATCGCCACCGGCGGCGCGGTCGAGGAGTCGGCGAAGGGCTCGAACTCGGTGATGGCGGGCATTCCGGTCTTCGTCATGCTGGTCATCACGGTGCTGATGATCCAGTTGCGGAGCGTATCGCGGGTCGTCATGGTGGTCCTGACGGCGCCGCTCGGGATCATCGGCATCGCGCTTTTCCTGCTGCTCTTCAACAAGCCGTTCGGATTCATGGCCCTGCTGGGAACGATCGCGCTGTTTGGCATGATCATGCGCAATTCGGTGATCCTGGTCGACCAGATCGAACAGGACATGGCGGCGGGCAAGCCCCGCGGCGAGGCGATCATCGAATCGACGGTGCGCCGCTTCCGGCCGATCGTGCTGACCGCGGCGGCGGCGGTGCTGGCCATGGTGCCGCTCTCGCGCAACGACTTCTTCGGTCCGATGGCGGTGGCGATCATGGGCGGGCTGATCGTCGCCACCGCGCTGACCCTGCTCTTCCTCCCGGCGCTGTACTCGGCCTGGTACAAGGTCAGGCCCGACGCCGTCTGATCAGCGCAGGCCGGAGAGTTCCTTCTGGATGGCGACGATGTTGCGCTCGTGCTGCGCAACGCGGTCGCGATAGGGCTGTACGCGGTCGACCGCCGAAGCCGAGCCATCCCTGCCGCGCAGCGATTCCTGTTCGGACAGTTCGCGTTGCGCCTGATCCAGACTGCGCTGTTCGCCCGCCAGTTCCTGTTCGAGGATGCGCTTGCGATCGGTGTCGCGGGCCTTCTGCGCGTCCTCCTGAACCCTGGGGAATCCCGCCGGCGAAGGATTGGCGGCAGCGCCGGAGGGCTTGGCCCGGGGCGCCGGCAGCGATGAGTCGGGCGGCAGCGTGACCGCCTTGCAGCTCTTGTCCACGCGCGAATTCGAGATCAGCGTGCCGCCATTGGCATCCGTGCAGCGGTATATCGTCTGCGCCGATGCCGGCAGGGCAAGCGCAAGAAGAAGCGTAGCAAGCGTACTGCGTGTCATCGTCATCCTTCCTCGTAACCGGCCCAGTTTACCGGACTTAACGCCTCTGCATGGCAACCGGTGGACAAAAAAAGGGCGGGAGAACCCCGCCCTCTGTTGCCGCCCTTTGCGGGATCAGCAGGAATAGTACAAATCGAACTCCACCGGGTGAGTCGTCATGCGGACCTTGTTGACCTCGTCCATCTTCAGGGCGAGGTAGGCATCGATCCAGTCGTTGGAGAAGACGCCGCCGCGGGTCAGGAACTCGCGGTCCTTGTCCAGCGCGGCCAGAGCTTCCTCGAGGCTGGCGCAGACGGTCGGGATCTTTGCATCTTCCTCCGGCGGCAGGTCGTAGAGGTTCTTGTCGGCCGGGTCGCCGGGGTGGATCTTGTTCTGGACGCCATCGAGACCGGCCATCATCAGCGCGGAGAAGCACAGGTAGGGGTTGGCGATCGGATCCGGGAAGCGGGTCTCGATCCGGCGGCCCTTGGACGAGGCCACGTGCGGAATGCGGATCGAGGCGGAACGGTTTTTGGCCGAGTACGCCAGCTTGACCGGCGCCTCATAGTGCGGAACCAGGCGCTTGTACGAGTTGGTGCCGGGGTTGGTGATCGCGTTCAGCGCCTTGGCATGGCGGATGATGCCGCCGATGTAGAAGAGCGCGAACTCGGACAGGCCGGCGTAGCCGTCACCGGCGAACAGGTTCTTGCCGTCCTTCCAGATCGACTGGTGAACGTGCATGCCCGAGCCATTGTCGCCGACGATGGGCTTCGGCATGAAGGTGGCGGTCTTGCCGTACTGGTGGGCAACGTTGTGCACCACATACTTGAGGATCTGTGTCCAGTCTGCACGCTTGACCAGCGTGCTGAACAACGTGCCGATTTCGCACTGGCCGGCGGTGGCGACCTCGTGGTGGTGCACTTCGACCGGCACGCCGAGGGTTTCGAGCGCCAGGACCATCGCGGAACGGATGTCGTGCAGGCTGTCGACCGGAGGAACCGGGAAGTAGCCGCCCTTGACCGTCGGGCGGTGGCCGGAACCGCCGCCTCCTTCGGTCTTCTCGCCGGAGGTCCAGGCGGCCTCGGAAGAGTAGATCTTCAGCGCGCAGCCGGACATGTCGACGCTCCATTCGACCGAGTCGAAGATGAAGAATTCGGGTTCCGGACCGAAATAGGCGGCGTCGCCGAGACCGGAGGACTTCAGGTAGGCTTCGGCGCGCTTGGCGATCGAGCGCGGGTCGCGGTCGTAGCCGCGGCCGTCGGCCGGATCGACGACGTCACAGGTGAGGACGACGGTGGTTTCGTCGAAGAAGGGGTCGATGTAGGCGGTGCCGGCGTCGGGCATCAGTTGCATGTCGGAAGCCTGGATGCCCTTCCAGCCGGCGATGGACGAGCCGTCAAAGGCGTGGCCATTCTCGAACTTGTCTTCGTTGAAGGCGGAAACCGGCACGGTGACGTGCTGTTCCTTGCCACGGGTATCGGTGAAACGAAAATCGACGAACTTGGCGTCGTTTTCCTTGACCATCTTCATTACTTCCTGCGGGGTTGCCATAACCGTCAATCTCCTAACTGGTAAGGAAGCCGGCGAGGCCGGCGACAATCAAAAAAATCCAACGAACCGTCTCTAGCAGAAACTGTGCCAATTGCCTTCCTGTGAAGCGCCCCATTCTGCCACAAGCAGATACGCCAATCACCCAGGAATTTGGCGCACCGTCTCCGTGCAGGCAGAAGATCGATTGCACCGACATGGTGCAATCCCGCGGTTCAGGACGCCCGGCAGGCAAGGCTGTTCGTATCGCATCCCGGAGGGTGCCGACTCGGCGAACCGCTGCTCCCCGAAGCCAGGTCGACGTCCCGACTGGCTCCGGCGACGCTGCGCCACCGCAACATGATCGGCCGTCACTACGGTTGGCTGGACAGAATGGAACTGCGCGTGACCCATTCTGTCTGCCCTATACTATCGGACTCGAATTCCAACGGTCGCGGATTATGGGAAAGTTATCGGAGATCCTCACCCTCGCGCAACAGCGCGCCAAGGCCATGGGCCTGCCGTACGAGGGTGCGCTGACGCCGCGGGAAGCCTTCGACCTGTTGTGCCTGGCGCCTGGCGCCCGGCTGGTCGACGTGCGCACCCGCGCCGAATGGGATTGGGTCGGCCGCGTTCCCGGCGCCGTCGAGATCGAGTGGAACCTCTACCCGGGCGGTGGGCGCAACCCGAATTTTGTCGCCGAACTGAAGCGCCAGGTCGATCGCGAAGCGCTCGTCCTGTTCCTCTGCCGCAGCGGCGGCCGTTCGGATGCGGCGGCGCGTCTGGCGACCGAAACCGGGTATGGCGATTGCTTCAACATTCTCGAAGGATTCGAGGGCGACAAGGACGCCAACGGCCAGCGCGGCACCTGTGGCGGCTGGCGCCATGCGGGACTGCCCTGGCACCAGTAGCCCCTTACCCGAAGAACCATTTCAGAGACTCGCATGCAATCGACCGCGATCGCCTTCAAGTCCTTCAACAGCCTGTCCGACGACGACTGCCAGGAGCGCATCCGCGCCGCCCGCGCCAAGCTCGGCAAACGGGCGGTCATCCTCTGCCACCATTACCAGCGGGCCGACGTCTACCAGCACGCCGACCTGACCGGCGATTCGCTGAAGCTGTCCAAGCTGGCCGCGCAGACCGATTCCGAATACGTGGTCTTCTGCGGCGTGCATTTCATGGCCGAGGTCGCCGACATCATGACCGCACCGAACCAGATCGCCATCCTGCCCGACCTCGCCGCCGGCTGCTCGATGGCCGACATGGCCAATCTGGCCAAGGTCGAGCGCTGCTGGCGCGAGCTGGGCGAAGTGCTGGATGTCGAGAACGCCGTCACGCCGGTCACCTACATCAACTCCGCCGCCGATCTGAAGGCATTCTGCGGCGAACATGGCGGCATCGTGTGCACATCGTCCAACGCCGGCACCATCGCCGAATGGGCTTTCGCACGCCGGCCCAAGGTGCTGTTCTTCCCGGACCAGCATCTCGGGCGGTGGACCGGCCACAAGCTGGGAATTCCGCTGGACGAGATGGTCGTCTGGGACCCCGACCTGGAACTAGGCGGTCTCACGGTCGGCCAGATCAGGAAGGCAAGAATCCTGCTGTGGAAGGGCCACTGCTCGGTGCACCAGATGTTCCAGAAATCGCACATCGACGCCTTTCGCGCCAAGTATCCGGACGGCCTGGTCATCGCCCACCCCGAGTGCAACTTCGAGGTCTGCGCCGCCGCCGATTACGTCGGCTCGACCGAGCACATCGTCAGGACCATCAAGGACGCGCCGGCGGGCACGCGCTGGCTGGTCGGCACCGAACTCAACCTCGTCGACCGCCTGGCCAGCGAAGTCCTGCCGCAGGACAAGATCGTCCAGTTCATGGCGACGACCATCTGCATGTGCTCGACCATGCAGCGCATCGACCCGCAGCATCTGGCGTGGACGCTGGAAAATCTGGTGGCCGGCAAGGTCGTCAATCAGATCCGGGTTCCGGAACACGAGGCCAAGTTGGCCAAACTGGCGCTCGACCGGATGCTGGCGATTTCCTGAACGTTGATGGACAAGTCAACCGCCCTGCACGTCACGACCTTCAATATCCACAAGGGCTTCTCGCAGTTCAACCGGCGCATGATGGTGCACGAGTTGCGCGAGCGCCTGCGCGACCTCAATCCGGACATTGTCTTCCTGCAGGAGGTGCAGGGGCTGCATCTCGGGCATGCCGAGAGTCGCGACGACTGGCCGGCAGAACCCCAGCACGAATTCCTCGCCGACGAGGTGTGGCACGACTCCGCCTATGGCAGCAACATGATCTACGATCACGGCCACCACGGCAACGCGATTCTCTCGCGCTTTCCGATACTGCATGCGCACAATCAGGATGTCACCCATCTCCAGTTCGAGAGGCGCGGCCTGCTGCACTGCCGGATCGAATTGCCGGGTAGCCTGGGGGCGCACTGCGTCTGCGTCCATCTCTCGCTGTTCGGGTATTCGCGTCGCCTGCAGGTCGCCGCGCTGGCCGATTATCTCGATACCGTCTCCGCCCCCAATGAACCGCTGATCATCGCCGGCGACTTCAACGACTGGAGCAACCGGGCAGGCCGCGAACTGGTGAAGCGACTGGGTCTGACCGAAGTCTTCAGTACCCGGAAAGGCGCGCCGGTGCGCAGTTATCCTGCCGCCTTGCCGATGTTCCGCCTCGACCGCATCTACGTTCGTGGCTTCAAGGTGCGCCGGACCGAGGTCCACTTCGGGCAACCGTGGTCGGCCATTTCCGACCACGCCGCGTTGTCGGCCCATCTGGCAAGGCATGCCCGCTGAGTTCCTGCCAGGAAACCGGATCACGCTGCTCGATTCGGGCGCCGGCTATTTTCCCGCCCTGCTGCGGGCCATCGAGGCGGCGCGAGTCGAGATCTTCCTCGAAACCTACATCTTCGCCGACGACGAAATCGGCCACGAAGTCGCGGGCGCGCTCGCCCGTGCCGCCGCGCGCGGCGTCCAGGTCAATGTCACGGTCGACGGCTTCGG
>ERZ761610.2024-NODE-2024-length-10265-cov-32.858668_pt1 | contig 10265 bp, 6 predicted proteins | sample MGYA00512164_ERZ761610 | MGnify/ENA primary metagenome ERZ761610 (study PRJEB28899, sample SAMN02850038) | bioreactor sludge metagenome | biome: EBPR Sludge; feature: EBPR Bioreactor; material: flocular biomat | place: Australia: Thorneside Wastwater Treatment... | reverse complement strand
CGAGCGACAGAACCGTGGTGATCTTCTTCATTCTTCTTTCCTGTGAGGGTGGCGAGGGTGACAATGGCCGCGGCGGACGCCGCGGCGGCCATCTCGTCGCCAGTTTGCAAAAGTCTCGTTGCCGGGCGACGGCTGCGACGAGGGCGACAGTATACCCAAGTCCCGACGCTCTCCCGCCCACGTTCCTCGTCCTCGACAGCGACGGCTGGCGGTCGACCAGCACCGCACACGACGAGCGCTGCGGTCGCCGCGCCGGTGGCGGCCCCGGCGAGGGTCCCGGCGGTGCCGATTCCTGCGCCCTCGCCGGAGCCTTGGGTACGCCGCGCCGCCAGGTTCGTGACGATGATGATCGCCACTTCCTGGCGCAACTTCAATCAGTCTGGACGAGTTCTGCCACGATCCGCGGCAGCAAGCGCCCGCGATTTCCGCGATCCATGCGGACGATTTCCCGCTTCTGGTCCGGTCCGTAGCTGACGTGGATTGGTTTGTCGCCACCATAGAAATACAAGCGATCGAAAGGCGTGTTGGCGATCAACCATTGCGCCACCTCCAGCATGTCGATGTCGTCTACGATGAAATCAGCAGCCGCACCCAGGCGACGGCAGATCGGTACTCCACAGCGGTTTCTCTCGTGCGCGGCATGCTGGTCGAGCCTCGGATGGATACGCGCTGGAACGCGCTTCGCCAATTGGGCCGAGCAAAACCCGTACGTCAGACGAATCATCCCGAAATAGTCGATCACCGGATCCAGGACCCGCTCCGCCAAGTCGGCCAGCGCATTGTAGCTCTCCGGCTGCAACGGCAGGTTATCAACCGCACTCCGGGTCTGCGTCTCGCCGCATTCGATCAGTTGTCGAAAAGTCAGGAAACGGCCGCATGCGTCGTCGAGACCGGGTATCGTGCGGGACCGAGCGATGGCGAAACCCTCGAGGTGCCAGCGGTGTCGCGCCATGGTGGCCTGAAAAACGCTCGACGCCGGTCCATAGCCCGACCAGTCGAAAAGGCCCAGTGCATCCAGTGCGCGCTCAAAAGCAAGCTGCTCCGGATACCCAGGGAACTCCTCGTTGACGTAGCGTGACTTGTGAAAGAGAAACGGCGGCTCGTGGTTTCCCCCGTACGCGAAGTACTCGATTTCCTGCTCGCGGAGCTTGATCTTCACGCGCTCCAGCAAACGTGGAAGCGGCTGAGCCTCGAAATCGTCGAATCGCAGCAAGCTGACCTTACCAGACCGGATGTGAAACTTGACCAAATCCGTACCGCGGTAGTCACCGTAGATCCTAGCGGCGCAGCCCAGATAGACTCGCAACAGCGTTGGCAATCGGTCAACAAGGCTAATGTGCACTTGCAGCGACTTCCCTGGGTCAAGGCAGCCAAGACCACTTTCTGCTGCTTCACGGCAGGCCTGATCCAGTGCGTCGATGTTCGACACCTGGAACAGCAGGGCCAACGCATTCGTCCTCAGGGCGGAATGGTCACCGAAAAAATGTCTGATGTCCCGCTGCAGGCCGCGCTCCATGGGAACGCACTGCTTGCGCGGCTCAAACTGAGCGAGGGCAAAGCAGACCTCCAGATCGGCGATGCGTAACGCCGCCGCACGCTGGATCGGCGCCAGCCCATGACGCTCCTCCAGGAAACGAAGTGCCTTGGACAACGAACCAAAACCCTCGCCAAGCGCAACCAAATCCTCCACCTCCGTCTTGTCGGGCCTGCGTCCGAGGGCAAGCCACTTCCCCCACAACCGATCGAGCGGCTCGCGGTAGGCTGCGTAGCGCTCCCCCGCAAGATCGCGACGATTCTCTTGTTGTGGTGCGCGCGTGCGCAAGAACCGCTCTCGCGCCCTGCCAACTCTGCTGAGGTAGCGGTCTGCCAAGAAGCGTCGCCCGGCTTCCTGATCGCGAAAGACGTAGAGCACACCAGGCGACACGGGGATCGCCTCTACGTCGAGGACTTCTTCAAGAAATCGCTTGATTTCCGACTGGCTGAAATATTTCTGGAAAGTTCCGCGTTGTGTCAGCACGCCATCGCGATAGGGCTCGCCGCGTGGATCATTCTGGTTTGCGAGCATGACCGACACCACCAACAGGTGCTTGGCCAATGACCAGGCACGAGTCAGTGCGTGCAGACGTTCGTCAAGGTTCTCGATGACGTTGATGACAAAACCCAGATTGACGACATCCGAAGCCTCGATTCGGTTGTCGGGCGCGTAGTAGGGATCCCAACCGCTCGCGCTGACACCGATGTCGCGCAACCCCCGCACATCATCGCCTCGACCACAGCCGTAATCGAACAGCCGATAGCTGCCGTCGAGAAAGCCATAGCGCCCCAACGACTGGATCGGTGCGGAGAATCCGTACCGGGCCAGAGCGGTCAGTTGTCTCGACGCCTGCCACACGTGATGGCCTGGCGCCTCGTCGTCACCGGGAGACGCCGATTCGTCGTTGCCGATGGGCAGCAATTGGTGCCCATCGATGCGATAGCCCTTGTCTCGCACAAGTGCCAGCCACTGGCGACGATGACCAATCCGGTGCGGCTCGTCGAACAGGCCGATTGCTTCCGCCTCAGCAGTCAGTGCCGCACAGGCCTGCCGCCGAGGATCGTCGGGAAGCAGAAGAAGCTCCTTGCGGTGCAGGATCGGTGGATTGAATGAGGCGGCATACGTCCGATAACTCACGGTCGAGCGAGCGAGATCCACCAGCCAACTCTCACGCAACGACGGAAATGGGTCGTCGTGGAACTCGGGGTAGTTCAGCAACGCGACACAGGCTCCGGCGTCGTCCATGCGCACCAGATTGAACCGTACCTGCCAGCTGGCCCTCGCCAAGCCTTCCGCCGCTGCCAGACGCGCAGCGGTATCGGGCCGTAGGCGGGAGAGTGAATGCACATGCACGTAGGTCTGGCCACCAACCACCTTGGCGGCAGTCAAGCACATCGAGTCATTGACCCAAGCCACTGGATACCTGTTCTCCGCCGAGCGCAAGACCCCGGTTGCGCGTAGAATCGCTGTTCCTGCATCAAGGTCGCCCCCATTCTACAGATGAAGCTCGAGGATATCCGGGTCTCGGTCTGCCTGACCGATCAAGAGCACATCGCTCGAACCCAGGAGGGGCTGCGGACACATTATTTCGCCGATCAACGGCCATGGGTCGTGGCCTATTCTGGCGGCAAGGACTCGACGCTGGTCCTCCAACTGGTCTACGAGTTGCTCATCGACCTCGGCCCGAGAGCGCGCAAGCCAGTCCATGTGGTCGCCTCGGACACACGCGTGGAAGCACCCAATGTGGAAGAGTACCTCGCTGACCGGCTGTCACGGGTGGCCAGCCACGCCCGGGCGAACGGTCTGCGACTCCTGGTGCACCGCGTTCAACCCACTCCGGAGCAGAGCTTCTGGGGCAACCTGATCGGCAAGGGATACCCCTCACCGACGCGCTGGTTCCGGTGGTGCACGACCAAGATGAAAATCAAGCCTTCACGGGCGGTGATCGACGACATTGTACGGGCGCATGGGGGGGTCGTTCTGCTTCTGGGTACGCGTCTCGACGAGAGCGCCGACCGCGCGCAACGGATGGACGGTCGTGCCACCAACAGCCGCGGCTTGAACCCGCACGGCGAGATTCCGGACGCTCTGGTGATGACGCCGATTGCCGAGTGGACGACCGAGCACGTGTGGGAATACCTCTTCACCCGCAATCCGCCGCCGTGGGGCGGCACGCACGACTTCATGCTCGACCTCTATCGGCAGGCGAGCGGCGGCGAGTGTCCGGTGGTCCTGGACCTCAACACACCCTCGTGTGGCGGTAGCCGGTTTGGTTGCTGGACCTGTACCGTGGTCAAGCAGGACAAGTCCATGCGTGGATTCATCGACTCGGGCGCGACGTGGATGCAGCCGCTCAATGAATTCCGCAACTGGCTCAAGGAGATTCGGGAAGATGCGAGCAAGCGCGACGGGATTCGGCGCAACGACTCGATCGGCCCCGGCCCGTTCAGTTCCGAGACGCGCAAGTTGATTCTCCGGCGCCTGCTCGAGCTGGAGAAGACCGTCGGACGCCGGCTGATCGCGGATGCGGAGATCGCGTACATTCAGCAGCAGTGGTCCGAGAAGTTCGATGTCACTGACAGCGCTCTGGGCATTGCCCGGGAGTTTGCAAGGGAGGTGGGCAACGTGACGATCACCGTGAATGACCTGTCCAGGGACCTCGCCCTGATCGAGGAGTTGGCTCCACGCTTCGAGGTCCAGAGTGTCTGGGCCGCGGATCTGTACAGCCTGGTCAGCGAGCGGCGGTCGTCGCTGGATCACCCGAGCACGCGCCAACAGTTGCTCGACGAGATCATCAAGGTCGTTGACAACGCGGTTCGACAGGCTCATCGAACCGATCCCGCAGCATGATATTCGAAAGCATTCGCCTGACCAATCTGTTCTCCTACTATGGCGAGCAGGATATCGACCTGGCGTCGCCGCAGCCAGGGCGCAACGTCTGCGTGATCATGGGCCGCAACGGCTTCGGCAAGACGAGCCTTCTCAACAGCCTCAAACTGCTCTTCGCCGGTGTCCGTTACGAGCCCTTGCGGCGTGCGGTGCAGCGCACCCGCATGCCGACGGTCAACCAGTATGTAGTGGGCGCTGGCGACGACTGGTGGGGCATCATGAACCGGAAGGCACGCAGCGAAGGCCAGACCCGCTGTGCCGTTCGACTGAGCTGGAGCGAGGAGAGGGGTCGCGTTTCCGCTGAGAGGTCCTGGCATATTGAGCACGGGTCCTGGAGCGGCGAGGAGTCGCTGAGCGTCATCACCGGCAGCGAAGTTTTCAAGGACGACGAAGCGCAGGAATTCCTCGATCGGCGTCTGCCGCGCGATTATCTCTATTTCTTTCTGTTCGACGGCGAGCAGATCCAGGAGTTGGCCGAGGCGAACCGCGATGTGCAGCAGCAACAGATGGAGCGTCTGCTTGGCATTGGCGCGGTCGATGCGCTGCGCGAGGCACTCAACACCGCCATCGGGCGTTGGCAGCGCAAGGAACTCGATCCGCAGGCGCTGGCAGATCTCGAGCGAATGGAAGGTGAGGTTCGCGCGCTGGAAGCCGAGCGTACCGCCCTGCTTGCCAGCCGCACCGATCTCGCACACGAGATCGAGAGCGATACGGAGACGCTGCGTCGCGTCGTTCGCCGCATCGAGGGACTGAGCGCCTTTGTCCGCCGTCACGATGAAATCCAGCTCCGACAGGATCGCGAACGGATTCAGGCGGAAAGGGCTGAAGCCATGGACCTCGTGTCGACCCGCCTGGCGCGGGACGTCGTTCTGCTGGTGAATCCATCACTGGTCTCGCGAGCGCTCGAACGGCTGAACCAAGTGCTCGGCAGCGACGCCAACGCCCGCGCTCGAGTCCTGGAGTCGCTGCTCGATCGCCTCCCGGCACGCCTGTTTGAACAGCCCGATTTCCCGGCTCCGGATATTCGCGACAGCCAGAGAGCCTATTACCGCTACAAACTGGTATCCATTCTCGAGCAGGAGGCGGACGCAGCCAGCGCGGGCCAGGATCCGGCTTTCGCGCCGGAGCCCACGGCCGCCAGCGAGGCGCGCGAACAACTCGCCGCCTACGCCGAAGCAACCGCGCTGCGCTCGGTGCGTGCCGAAGAACTGCGACGCCTGCAAGCACTGACTGCGGAACTGCGCCGACTGGAAGCAGATCTGCTGAACGTGGGCTCGCTCTCGGACGACGAACGGGCACGCCATGAACGCCTCGTCGCCGAGCGCGACGAACTGCAGTGGAGCCTGGACGAAAAGAGGGAGCAGGAGCGGAACGTTCAGAACCAGTCTGCAGCGCTCGAACGAAAGCTGGCCGACGCGCGCAGACTGGTTGAGCAAGCGAGAACCAAGCTGGGTCAGAACCGGATCACGCAAGACAAGATCGCTGTCGCCCGCCGTCTGGAACGTCTGTTTGCCGAATTCAAGAGAAGCCGCAAGCAGGAGCAGCGGGGCCAGTTGGAAGAGGCGATCAACCGGCACTTCAGGATCCTGATGACCTCAGACCACCAGATCGACCGGGTGGAAGTGAACGAAGACTTCGGGCTGCGCTACCTCGATGCGAACGGCAGCATTGTCGCCATGGGCGCCTTGGCGGCAGGAATGAAACAGCTCATGGCCACCTCTCTGCTCTGGGCGCTGAGCGAGGTGTCCGGCAAGAAGATCCCGCTGGTCGTCGATACCCCTTTGGCACGCATCGACCTCCCCCATCGGGACGGCATGCTGCGCCACTACTATCCGAACGCAGCCGCTCAGATCATTGTTCTTCCGACTGATGCGGAATTTGATCCGCGTAATCTTGAACTCATCGCGGCCCATGTTTACCGTGCCTATCGCCTGAGCAACCGCGACGGTGAGCACACGGTTCCAGAGCCGGTGGATGTGGCCGATCTGATTCGCGGGGGCTGAGGCATGGCGGATATCTACACCGACGCAGAAGACGAACGGACCATAGTCGAGGTCTTGCTGCACGGTCTTGGCACACCCCGCGCGCCAAAGCTCCGCGTATTGCGCATCGCCCTGGCGCGATCCTTGCAGATTCCCACGCCGCCAGCCAATGAACTCGACGGCAGCAGTCTTGGCGGCAGCGAGTACGCGCTTGAGCGGATTACCGGCGCCGGCCAGTCAGCCGACGAGGAAGGCCGCCGAGACTATGACCTGGCCGTACGCGCGATGCTGAGCATCTACCACGGCGAAGACATGTTCCACGGCGAAGAGTCGGATCGACGCTACCGCCGCTGCCTGCAACGCCACATCCGCCGGGGCCTGCAGGAAATCCGCACGACCTGGCGCCCGGGACACGACTTCCACGGCTTTCTTTACCATGAGCTCTTCGCAGCGGCGACGACGAAGCCCGTGCGCTTCGACCTGGCTCAGGAGATCATCGCCGGGCTGCGCGAGATCGGTGTGTCGGCCCAGATCCGAGGCGTCGAGAACGGGCCACGGATCAGCCGTTATCGCGTCTATCTGGACGACGTGAATCATTACGACAAGGTGAAGCGCGGGCTCGACAAGCTCGGTCTCCACCTCGGGTTGTCGACCCGCCAGGGCATCCTGCTGCAGGAAGACGACGGCCGGGGGCGGGAAGCACGGGTGCTGGCGCTCGATGTTCCCCGCCCAGCCGAGTCCTGGCACACGATACCCGGTGCTCGTCTGCGGGAATGGGCAACAGAGAACAGGGACGTCCCGACACTGACGGTATGGCCCGGTGTGGACGTGCTGGGCGAGCCGATCCATTTCGATGTCGCCGCGTCGCCCCATCTGCTCGTGGGTGGGACGACCGGCAGCGGCAAGAGTGTGTGTCTGCACGCTCTGCTGTTGTCTCTCCTCTGGCGACTTGAGCCAACGGATCTCCAGCTGACGCTGATTGATCCCAAACGCGTGGAGCTTGCCCAGTACGCGCCGTTCCCCCAAGTGACGGGTGGCCAGGTCATCGAGGACGTGGGTGACGCGCTGGAGGCTTTGCAGGACTTGGTCGACGAGATGGAAAGGCGCACGCTGCTCTTGCGACAGCAGGAAGTCGCCAACCTGGCCGAGGGACGTGCGCAGGGTCGCATCGAACTGCCTTACGTCGTCGTCGTCGTCGAAGATCTGGCGGACCTGCTGTTCCAGTCTCGCGAGGCAGAAGCACCTCTGGTGCGCCTGACGCAGAAAGCGCGTGCGGTAGGCATCCATCTCATTCTCGCCACGCAGCGTCCGGACTCCGAGACTTTCAGTGGTCTTCTGCGCAGCAACGTGCCGGGGCGAATCGCGCTCTCGGTGCGCACGGGCGCGGAATCCAGGATCATTCTTGACGAAACCGGCGCCGAGAAACTGCTTGGCGCCGGCGACATGCTGCTGCGGCCGCAGGCCGGAGCTGGCACCCGCCGCGCGCACGGGGTGAGGGTCGGCAGCGACGATATTCGGCTGTGTCTGCAGAGATTTCGCGGGAATAGGCCATGAGCGATATGACCGTCTATGAGTTTCAGCCACTCTGGCTGACGCTCGACCAAGTGGGCCCTTTTCAGAGCACACGCTACGAGATCGATTTTACCGACGAGAACGATCAGCCCTGCAACATCTTCCTGCTGATGTCAGAAAACGGGCGCGGCAAGACGACGGTGCTCGAGTGTATCGCTCTGCTGATGCGCCAACTCGGCGAGGAACAGCCCGATCGTTTTGGTCAGGAGGATCTCGACCGCGGTCGGGGACGAGTTCAGCTTGACGTGCTGAGCCGAGTCTTCTGGCAAGGGCGTGATCACCGCATCGTCCTGTCTCTCCTGGCGGGAAAGATTGGTGAGGAAACGTTCCTGAAGGTCTGGGATGACGTGGACTTGAAGCGCTACGGGGCAGAGGAATGGCACCGGACCGGCTACCGGCAGCAGGCACGCGGACGTTTGCAGGAAATTGGCCGTCACGACGAACTCGTCCAGGATCTGCGCCATACTCTGATCGACTCGAGCGACGCGACGCCTGAGGGATTCGCCAACGCGACACTGAGTTTGCCCACAGCACTGCTTTTCCCGGCGTACCGGGATATTCCACCGCTCAGCGACCTGGAGGAGCGGCCGATCGTTCAACCGGAACACTGGGGTTATCGTACGGTCCAGGAGTTTGCCGCGCACGGAACCCATTGGACCGCATCTCTGGACAACCTCCTCGTCTGGTTGAAATGGTTGGATAACGGAAGCTACGAGAGCGCGGTGAGCACGGTGAACAGCACGGTATTCGCGAAGTCGCCCGACAAGTTCCTGGCTGCCGAGATTCGGCGAGTGCCGCCAGAGGCGGTCGTACGCAGCGGTGGGCAAGCTCACCGTCTGGACCGTCTGTCCAGCGGCGAGAAAAACCTCACGCAGCTCTTTCTCCGCATCGGCGCCCACAGCACGCGCAACACCTGGGTGCTCGTGGACGAGCTCGACGTCCACCTGCATGTACGCTGGCAACACAAGGCTCTGAAGCTGATGAAGGAGCTGGTGCGAAAACAGCCCGGAACTACGGTCATCGCCAGCACACACTCGATCGAAATCCTGGAGGCTTTCCCAACGGATATTCGGGAGGAAGGCTTGACCAAGGGCGGATGGATCATCGAGGAAGACTTGCGTTAGGTACCCAGGGGCGTGAGATGAGCGGATTCAAGAGGCTGAAGCACGCCGATCAACTCGTTCTGAAGCAGAGAGGCGGAGTGGTCGTGTTCCTCGAGTCGACGGAAGATTTCGAGATCATTCACAAGCGCTGGTTTTTTGACGAGGGACAGGACATCTGCTTCCAGGCGGCCGACACCTATGGAGCGGGAAGAGGTGGGGGCGGTTGCAGGACGGTCATCGACCTGGTGACGGATGCGAGAAGCAACGGCATCCAGGCATATGGCCTGGTTGATCGGGACGTGCTTCTCGGCGATCAGAATTGGCTACTGTGGTGGGAATGCGCGGACCAGACGTTCTCACTTGCCCGTCCGTACGGCGCCCATATCCGCGTGCTGCTGCGTTGGGAACTGGAGAACTATCTGCTCGATCCCGACACCATGCGGATCGAGGCCAACGATGAAGAAATGACTTCGACGCACACCGCCGAATCGGTCCTCGCCCGCTGCCTGGGATGTGCGAACGAACTGAAGGACCGCGCCGCAGCGAGTATTGCGGCAAGAGCCGAGAACCTCACGGCGCCGGCACCGGGGTTTGGCTGCAACCCGCTGAAGGTTGGCGCCGAGCTGACTGACGCGTTGCACGAGTTTCTGCGAAGCAAGGGACTCGGTGATCCCGTCGCCGCCATGATCATCGCGCGCGAACGGATCGACCAGTTCGACGCGCCGACCGATCGTCCCCATGTGCGATGGGAACGTCTGCTTCGGATACTTGATGGCAAGGCTGCCCTCAAGTACATCAGTCGCCAGATGGGAGTCCGATTCGACGAGCGGCGAGCCGCACTTGCTCGTCGGATGTACGAACGCGGCACCGTCCCTGCCGAGATACGTGGGTACATCGACGAGTTCAAGGGCGCGATCTGACCGGCATCGGTAGCATCTGTTGCAGGCCGCGTAGGCTCCCGAAGTGCACCAACAGGCGATCGGCGACGGGGCTGCGTTTCGCTTCCGGCACGCAGCACCGCCGCTTGGCGCGCACCGCCGCTCAGCCGTAACGCCCCTCGATGTAGTCGGCCGTCTCCGGATGCGCCGGCGTGACGAACATCTCCTCGGTGCGCCCGTGCTCGACCACCCGGCCCATCAGCATGAAGACGCACTCCTCGCTGGCGCGCCGCGCCTGCGCCATGTT
>ERZ761610.2021-NODE-2021-length-10280-cov-13.434230_pt1 | contig 10280 bp, 8 predicted proteins | sample MGYA00512164_ERZ761610 | MGnify/ENA primary metagenome ERZ761610 (study PRJEB28899, sample SAMN02850038) | bioreactor sludge metagenome | biome: EBPR Sludge; feature: EBPR Bioreactor; material: flocular biomat | place: Australia: Thorneside Wastwater Treatment... | reverse complement strand
ACTGGAGTTCAGACGTGTGCTCTTCCGATCTGTGTCAAAGAAAGTTTTTGCTTTATTTTTACTTTCAAATAAAACTGTTTCAGCTTGGATACTTTGCTTTTCCCTTCTTAAAGAAAACATTACAGGGTCGTGTGGTCTGCCATTTTTATCAATACCGCTGGGAGTAAAAGAAAAACCACCTAATGTACGGTTTTTAACTTTTGCAGTATATTCTAATGGCACTATCTGACCATCAGCTAATACTGGCTGCTGAAGCAATATTGACCCCTGATTAAGCGCCGCAAATTTAGACTGATTATGATACTCATACCTGCCGCACGCAACAGCACAAAATGCTAGAGGAATTACCAAAACATATTTATATAAGTTACGCATTTTACAAATGTAAAATTTTAATTAATTTAAGTGTATATTAACATATTATTTACTAGTTGTCACCAACAAATATACGGCAAATATCGTTACTTTTCAATGCGTTAATAAAAATGCAAAATGAATTAAATTTTTAACCTTAACTAAAATTATCATAGAGCAAACTATGAGTTAAAATCTCTTAACCAATTTGCCCTAACGCATTTAATTTAATTTTGGGATATATCTCATTTTGAGATATTACTTGGGTTTGTGGGCGGAAACGCTCTATTATTGCACGTACATAAGGTCGGATAGATGGGCTGGTGAGTATAATAGTGTTATGACCCTTGACAGCCAGATTATCAAGTAATGTACGTGACTTCTGAATAAACTCCTGCAACTTGGTTGGCGCCATTGCCAGTTGCTTTTCTTCACCGCCACCAATTAGGCTTTCCATAAAAGCCTGTTCAAATGAAGGGGAAATTGTAATTATAGGAAGTTCATTTTTCTCATTAACCAGTGAATAACATATCTGCCTAGATAAGCGGCTTCTGGTGTGCTCTGCCAGAATCATTGTGCTTTGTGTTAGCTTTGCCGCTTCAGAAATTGACTCTAGAATAAGTGGCAGATCTCTGATAGAAACTCCCTCCGATAATAATCTTTGCAACACTTTCTGAACCCCACCAACAGAAATTTTTGCCATAGTATCTTCAGCCATTTTTTTATGCTCTTCTGCTAAGCCGTCTATCAATTTTTTAGTTTCTGCATATGACAGCAGGTCTGCGATATTTTCCTTAATAAGTTCTGTTATATGGGTTGTTATTACTGTTGGTGGGTTAATTACCGTATAACCTTTAAATCCTGATTCTTCACGCTTTGCCTCATCAACCCATTTGGCTGGCAGTCCAAATGCAGGCTCCTTGGTGTCTATACCTGCTATGTCAATTCTGCCACCGCTGGGGTTCATTACCATTAACATTTCTGGAAATACCGTTCCCCTGCCACTTTCAAGCTCCTTTATTTTAATTACATAATCATTTGCAGGAAGCTGCATATTATCCTGTATCCGTACTGATGGCAGTACAAACCCAAGCTCACGTGCAATCTGAGTACGAAGGGATTTTATCTGGTCAGTAAGTTTTTGCCCTTTGCCATAATTTATTAAACTTAGTAAACCATAGCCTAATTCTAAAGATATATTTTCAATACGAAGTGCGCGCTCTAAATCTTTCTCTGGCTTTGCAACTTCCTCCTCTTTCTTTTTACTATCCTCTACTTTCTGCTGATCAGCCTTGAATTGTTTTTCATCATCATCTTCCAGTGGTTTTTTACTTAATGAATATGCAAGAAAGCCTGTAATTAGAGACAAGAAAAAGAATGGGAATTTTGGAAGTGCTGGCACAAGTGCAAGTAAGAATGTTAAACCACTTAATACCGCTAAACTTCTAGGAAATTTACCAAGCTGTCCCATCAGTGCCTTATCTGCCGAACCAGAAACGCCTGCCTTGGTAACTATCATACCAGCTGCAAGAGAAACAACCAGTGAGGGTATCTGAGATACCAGACCATCACCCATGGTAAGCACTGTATAGGTATGGCTTGCGGTTAGAAAATCCATATCTTTCTGCACCACACCAATAATTATACCGCCTATAGCATTTACAAAAGTTATTATAATTCCTGCTATTGCATCACCACGAACGAACTTACTCGCACCATCCATGGAGCCATAAAAAGTTGACTCATCCTGTAACTCTTTCCTGCGTTTTTTTGCAGTTGCTTCATCTATCAACCCAGCAGAAAGATCAGCATCAATTGCCATTTGTTTTCCTGGCATTGCATCTAAGCTAAAACGAGCGGAAACCTCTGCCACCCTACCCGAACCTTTAGTGATAACCACAAAGTTTATGATAGTAAGTATAATAAAAACTATAACGCCAATAACTATGTTATTGCCTGTTGCCATTGTACCAAATGCCTCAATAACGTGCCCTGCAGCATGCGTGCCATTATGACCTTCCGATAATATCTTGCGGGTTGAGGCAATATTAAGTGCAAGCCGAAATACCGCTGCAATAAGCAATACGGTAGGGAATGTACTGAATTCTAAAGGTCTTTTGATGAATATTGAATTAAGCAGTATTAATATTGAAAATGTTATAGAAACTGAAAGAAGGAAATCCAGCACCCCAATGGAGATGGGGAATATCATCACCATTACTATAGTGAAAACACCCAGCGAAAATATAATATCGGAATATTTGCCGATATTGAACATGTTGGCAAACGAACCCTTTTCACCTCCTTCTACTGGTAATGTAGCTGCTGCATCTGCCATTAGAAATTAAATTTACTGTTTTCTTACTGAATAGAATTTTCTTACAATAACAAAATATAAAAAAATTTCTAGCATTACAAATAATTTATAATGATAACCTTGAGGCAGTATAATTAAGTATAAATGCAGTTATGCTAAGAATAATGAAGCCTATTAAAATTGGTATCAAGGTTCCATCATACATCTGCCCGATTATCGTTCCGCTTATGGTTGAAATTATTGAAGAGAAGAAGCTTATTATAGCTGATGCCAAACCAGCTATTTCCCCCATTGGTTCCATAGCAAGAGAATTAAGGTTTCCAAATAACATTCCACAACAGAACATAAGAATTAACCCATAAATAAAATACATATAGAATTTTATCTCACATATAAAATGCATCAGCAGGAAAATAATTGAACTAACAGCAATAATGATAAATGCCCTTAAACATATGTAGTCCATACCATACTTCTCTACAAATTTAGCATTAACTACAGATGACAGGCCGAATGCCAGTGCCTGTAACCCGAAATAGACCACAAACATTTTACCCACACCAAACTGACCCTGAAATACCTGAGGTGCAGAATTTAGGTCTCCGATGAGCGCACCAAAAACCAGCCCCATACAGACAGTGTATAAAACTGTTTTTTTATTGGAAAAAACTTTCCTGATACCATTATGAATATTTTTTAAGCTGAAGGGTACTCTAATCTCAGGCGGTAATGTTTCCTGTAAGCTGATTGTTATCCAGATAAGAACAGCAATTGAGTAGCCGACATAAAGCACGAAAATAAAATTCCACGAAGTAAGTAACATTATCCCCTGCCCTAATGCAGGTGCTATTACTGGGATCATTATAAAAACCATCATAACGAATGACATTACTCGTGCCATCTCTGCACCGCTAAATTTATCCCTGATTATTGACATGCAGGCAATATAAGGGCCAGAAGCACCAAAACCCTGAATCGCCCTGCCCAAAAGCATTTGGTTCAGACTGCTGGAATACAAGCAGACAGCGCTGCCTATAAGATAAATTGAAAAGCTTAAGTATAAAACTTTTTTCCTGCCAGTTGCATCAGATAAAGGACCGTTTACTAACTGGCCCAAAGCCATTCCAACAAAAAAGGCACTGATGATATATTGTGCATCATTTGCGTTCTCAATCTTTAAGGCTTTTCCTATTTCCCCTAAAGCTGGAAGTAAAGCGTCAATTGATATTGCAACAACAGACATCAGCGCCGCCATCATTACAATGAAGCTGTTACTGGCAATATTGGAATTATAATTTTTTTTTGGCATTATGCATGAAAATTATTGCCAGCGGTAGTAGCCTTCACATAATTTTTTCTGATTACAAAATCACCAAAATGCTCACCGCTAGCTTTATTTTTTGCATAATCAGCAATTACTGGTGAAAGGGTTTCACGAACTTTTACACCTTCAATATCTTTTTTGAATAATTTATTTAAGCGAGAACCATCAAAAGCTGCACCTAAATATAAATTATATTTACCTGGGTTTGTACCAACCAAGCCAATTTCAGCTAAATATGGCCTAGCGCAACCATTCGGGCAACCAGTCATTCTTATTACTACTGGCTCTTCTCTCAAACCATTTTTTTCAAATTCCTGCTCTAATTCTGATACTAAATCAGGTAAATAGCGTTCACTTTCTGCTAGTGCCAAACCGCAAGTTGGCAGTGCAACACAAGCCATAGAGTTCTTACGCAAACCTGATTGATTAAATGTATCAAGTTTATATTCCTTCAGCAATTTTTCAATTTGCGGCTTATCCTTTTCATCAACTGATGAAATTATTATATTCTGGTTATTAGTAAGCCTGTACTCACCTTTATGAATTTTTGCAATTTCTCTCAAGCCAGTTTTCATTGGGAAATTTTTAGTATCTTTCACCCTGCCATTTTGAATAAATAATGTGCAGTGCCATTTATTATCACTGCCTTTTATCCAGCCATATCTATCACCTGTGGATTCAAACTTGAAAGGCTTAGGGGCTTGCAATTTGTAACCTAACCTATTTTCAACTTCTTCACGGAATTTTGCTATACCTAATTTTTCAACAGTATATTTAAGCCTTGCCCATTTGCGCTCATCTCTATTGCCTAAATCGCGCTGTGCTATTACAACTTTTTCGGCAACATCTACAGCCTGCTCAACTGTACAAAAGCCCATTAAATCAGCAGTTCTAGGGAAGGTTGTAGTATCGCCGTGGGTCATACCCATACCACCACCAACAGTAACATTATAACCAATTACCTTGTCGCCTTCAGTTATTGCAATAAAACCTAAACAATGCGCAAAAATATCAACATCATTAACTGGTGGAACGGCAATTACAGTTTTGAATTTGCGCGGCAGATAATGCTTGCCGTAAATCGGCTCTTCCTCTGCTCCTTTGAAATCTTTCTCCGCCTTTTCTTCACCACCTTCAAGTAATTCATCATCTAGCCAGATTTCATGATATGCAGCAGTTTTTGGCAATAAATGGTTTGAAATATCGCGCGCAAGTTTTAGCACCACCGAATGATGCGCGGATTCATGCGGGTTGGGGTTACACATTACAGTACGGTTCACATCACCACAAGCGGCAATAGTATCAAGGCAAACCTTGTTCATCTCCTGTAATGAATCTCGCAGATTGTTTTTAATTACACCATGAAACTGGAATGTTTGGCGAGTTGTAATTTTGATAGTATGGTTAGCATAATTATCAGAAATATAATCCATTTTCAACCATTGCTCTGGGGTACAAGTTCCACCTGGTAAACGCACACGGATCATAAAACTATATGCCTTATCAAGAAATTTTTTACGGCGGTCAGCCCTTATATCCCTATCATCTTGCTGGTACATACCATGAAATTTGGTAAGAATCTGATCATCTTCAGAGATAGCACCAGTAATTTGGTCAGCCAAACCCTCCTTAATAGTACCACGCAAGTAATTACTATTGTCTTTTACGCCTTCATTTTTTGCCTTACCGACCATAAGCTAGTTGTTAGTAGTTAGAATCTGGAGTTTAGTTAATTTTTGGTGGAATTGCTATATTATTTTGGGTATAAAGTAAATAAATAATACTTGCATTTTTGTAATTTATAAGTTACAGTTGATATGGAAATAAGAAGGTATATTTCAGCCAGCGGCAAAGATATTTTTGGTGATTATATAAAAAACCTAAAAGATATAAAAACCAAAGCAATAATAAACACTAGAATTGCCAGAGTTAGCGTAGGCAACATGGGTGATTGTAAATTTCTTAAAGATGGCGTTTCTGAGATAAGGATTGATTATGGATCAGGCTATAGGGTTTATTTTAGTAAAGTTGGGAAAGAAATAGTTTTACTACTATGTGCAGGCGATAAAAGAACACAGCAAAAAGATATCGAAAAGGCGATTGATTATTTAAAGGATTTTAAAAAGAGGGCTTTATGAAAAACAAATCAAAAACAAGTATTTCCCATGATGAAGCACTAATTGCTGAACTAAAAGAAAGCCCAGAATTTCTGGAAGAATATCTGAAAGCTGCGATGGAAGATGTTGAAGAGCCGAAAGTTTTGTTGCATGTTTTAAGGCAAATTGCAGAGGCAAAAGGCGGCATTGGTAAAATCGCCAAAAAAACTGGCATTGAACGCGAAAGCCTTTACCGAGCACTATCAGAAAAAGGCAACCCAAGATTTACAACCCTTTACTCTATTCTAAAAGCCATGGATATGAAGTTGAGTTTGGGGGTGGGTTAGTTTTTATCTAAAAAAGTAATGTTTTTAATCATATCAACAATTGTGTTAGCTGCTTTATCTATTGAGTGTTCTTCGTTATTTTTTGACCATTTAATTGTTGTGTGATGATTTGTATCAAAATGGGTTCCACCTTTTTCTTTATTGTCAAAAAAATCTTTTTCACAAGTATAGATAACGGGCTTTCCAAGTCCAGTTGCCATTCCTGCTTCCCAGTAAGCTCCAGCATTTTTATATGTCAGGTCTGAGATAACTACTCTAGCTTTTTTTATCTCTCTTTCTATTCTGGCATCAATTAACCCATGCTCTGGCAAACTAAATTTTAAGTCCAGTAATTCAAAATTTTCCTGCTTAAGTTTTGTACCCAATTCTTTAGAAAACTCATCTACTCCCTTATTATCGTCATCATCAAACTTTCTTGCTATAAAAACAGTTTTTGAGTTTTTAATTGCTGATTTTTCATAATATTCCCAGCCTTCCAAAGTTAAACGCCAAAGATTTGAATTTTGTTTGTATTGTAAATATCCTTTATCGGTATACGAATTTACTATAGCCGCAAAAAATTTGTTGTTTACATCAATTATACCAAATTCTACAAAACATACTTTTGCATCTGGTTTTCCTACCCACTCTCCAAAGAGAGAAGATTTATTTCCAAAATACTCTATCACTTTTTGAGCTTGCTCAAGTGGTGTAGGTAAACCTTCGTTCAAAAACTTTTTATAATTATATGAATTTATAATTAAATTAGTTTCTAACTTTTTTTGTTTATAATAATTGTATAAAATTATCCGCTTTTGTATAAGTGATAAGGTTTTAAAATCTCTTTCTGCCAATACGGAACTTGTAATTTTAAACTCTCCGCATTCAATACATTCACCGCCTTCCCAATCATCAGTTTTAGGAAAGCTTTTAAAATTGCCATTTTTACAAATTAAGCATACCATAAGCTAACAACTAAACTCTAACTAACCACTGGTTAATAAACATCTCTAAGGTAACGCTGCTCTTTTTTCATTTTGGCTACATATTCCTTTGCTGCGTCATCACCTTTTCCTGAAACTTCAGCAATTATTTTGTGTAGCATGGCATCCACATCTTTTGCCATGCGTTTTTCATCACCGCATACATAGAAATAAGCACCCTGCTCCAGCCAGTTATAGAGCTCTTTCTTGTGCTGATACATTCTATTCTGAACATATATTTTTTGCGGCTTATCACGCGAGAAAGCGGCATCAAAATTTGTTAACAAACCGCGCTCTTTATAATCCTGCCATTCTACCTGATAGTAGAAATCCAGCAGGAAGTGCTGCTCGCCAAAGAATAACCAGTTTTTACCTTTGCTACCCACAGCATCACGATATTGCATAAATGAGCGGAAAGGCGCAATACCAGTACCTGGCCCAACCATTATAACAGGGGCATCATTATTTTTTGGCAGCCTGAAATTCTTATTCGGCTTATTATATATTTTAACCTTTGCACCATTTTTTAAACTATCCGCAAAGAAGGTTGAAGCTACACCTTTTTTATCACGGCTTTGTGCATTGAAACGCACTGCGCCAATAGTTAAATGAACCTCATCACCTACTATTTCCTTTGCTGATGCAATTGAATATAAACGAGGAGGAAGTTTGCGTAAAACAGATGTTAATTGCGCGCCAGTTATGCCTTTTATCGGGTGTTCAGTTATTAAATCTAAAATGTCTCTGCCGTAAATATAATCGTTAAATTTTTCAGAGTTCAAAATTTCAGAAAGCTTTTTATTTTCAGCAAGTTTTAAATAATTTTCAACAACTGGCTTGGTTAGCGCGGTAATGTCATATTCTGTTTTGAGCTGGTTTTTAATTGCTTCATCTGAAATTTTTACAGCCTCCAAAATTTTATCAACTAACTGCTCACCATTTTCAGGAACTACACCTAGCGCATCACCTGCTTCATATTTTATACCACTGCCACTTAAATCAATTTCAATATGGTAAACTTCTTTTTCACTGCCTGCTTCATTTAGTAATACCTTACTCTTAAGCTCGGCAATGAATGGCTCATTAGGCGTATATTCCTTTGAGCCAAAATACATTGAGTAATCAAACTCTGACGCCGCAGGGGCAGATTTTTTATTCTCAACTTCTTTAACACCATTAACTTCTAAAAACTTATTAAGCGCTTCTTCAATATAAGCTAAGGCTGGTTTTTCAAAATCAACATCACAGTCTTTTCTATCTAGAATTTTTTTTGCTCCTTGAACTTCCAATTTTGTATCAAGTTTTTTACCAGCGCCACAAAACTCAACATATGAGCTATCACCCAATGCTAGTATTGCATATTTATTTTTAGCAGAAAATTCTGGTGCAGAATCAGAAAGTATTTCTTTAAAAAATTCAGTTGCTCTTTCTGGTGGGTCGCCCTCGCCCCAAGTTGAAATTACAATAAATATGTTTTCTGCCGTTACTAAGTCTTGCGGTTTAATTTCAAACATGTCTTTAACAACTGGTTTAAAACCTTTTATTTTTGCTTGTTTAAATGCTTTTTGTGCCAAGTTTTCAGAATTGCCCGACTCAGAACCATAAACAATCAGTAATGGCGCATTATGTACAGCAGATGAGTTTTCAGCCTCCGCAGGGGCGTGCTTCGCAAATTCAACCAGAAATTTTGAAAGCCAGTTGGCTTGATTGCCAGAAAGGTTAGAAAGTAATTCTGCAACCAGTTCTTTCTGTTTATCAGTAAAATTTAATTTATCAAAATCGTCCAAATGGAAAACCGCATTAATTTTGGCAGGGTTAAAGACTATTTTGCCTCACTTTTCAACTAAATTAATGCCTTGCCTCTATTTTTTAAGATTAAATTTGATTTAAAAACTACCTTTAATAACAATGGCATCAAGGGTTAGGCTAACATTAAAATAATAAATTTATGAAAAAAATACTTTCAATCTCAGTTTTACTATCATCATTCCTTTCTGTGCAAGCACTTGCAGCAGGTGAGCATAAAGGCTTGGTTGAAGGGGGAATGGTTGCCGCAAGGGGCAACACTGACAATGATAATTTCAACGGCAAAGTTGGAATGAATTCACGCTATGGCAAAGTGGTAAATGAGTTTGCTGCCGTTGGCTATGGCTCCAGCGCAAGCGGCACTCGTAGCGGTGAAAAATATGCAGTAAATGATAAGCTAAAATATGAGTTCACTGATGTAGATTATGGCTTTGCCGAAGCTGATTGGGCAAATGACAGGTTTGCTGGTTACTCACAGCGTTTATCTGGCATTGCAGGTGCGGGGCATTATTTTATGAAAGAGCCCAATTTAGGTTTATATGGTGAGTTAGGCGCTGGCTATAGACAAACTGACTATATACCAATAGCATCAAATGATGAAGAAAGTGCCGTAGGGAAAGTTGGTGGCGGGCTTAACTGGAAAATAAATGAATATGTTGAGTTTAACCAAACCGCAGATTCAGTTTTCGGTGAAGAAAACGTGGTTACTACCTCTGACACTTCAGTTAAATCATTTTTAAACAAGCAATTATATTTGAAAATGGGTTATAACTGGCAGAATATGTCTGAAGCCCCTGCAACCAAGAAAAAGACTGATAGCATAACAACGCTTTCTGTTGGTTATAACTTCTAATTTTTTCTTTTTCTATTAAGCTGAAAGCCAGAGTTACAAACTCTGGCTTTTTTATTTGAAGTTGTTATGGAAGTAATTTTTGAGTTTATAAAGAGGGGACAATATGTAAAAGTTTCCGCTGTGGATGTTACAACTGGCGTGGAAGCAGTTTTGAATGTCCCCTCTCAATTGTCGCAAGAAGAAATGGAAAAATTTGCCCTAAAAAGACTAAAGATGATGTT
>ERZ761610.2017-NODE-2017-length-10285-cov-42.732258_pt1 | contig 10285 bp, 11 predicted proteins | sample MGYA00512164_ERZ761610 | MGnify/ENA primary metagenome ERZ761610 (study PRJEB28899, sample SAMN02850038) | bioreactor sludge metagenome | biome: EBPR Sludge; feature: EBPR Bioreactor; material: flocular biomat | place: Australia: Thorneside Wastwater Treatment... | reverse complement strand
GAAAAGAGCGTCGCGAAAAACGCAAAGACCGTCGAAACAGCAAATAATTTTAAATATAAAAAACTAACCCAAGATGTGGTTCTTAGAACTGCATCTTGGGTTTTTCATTTTACTTAGAAACTTTTTTTACAGTAGCTAATTTAGCTGCAATTTCTTTCTCTTTTCCAGCACATACTACATGACCAAACCCACCGGTGCTTTTGCCGTTGTTTACGTCGTAGATAATTTGATCGTCCTTAGTCGGGCTTACGCCTGCTGGAACGTAATCAAGATTCAAGGCCGCACGTGTTTTCCATGCGATGTTGTGGTCGGCACATGATGAATCGCCGCTCACGCCGATACCACCAACAATTTCTCCTTTAGAGTTATAAAGCGCCAGACCGCCTCCGAATACGTTTATGCCGCCAATGCGTTCGCCCACCATTGGATCTTTTTTAGATCCGAACTTTTTTGCATCGCCTCTGTAAGCTGCTTTTGTATCTACGGGGTTACTTTCCTGTAAACCAAACAAGCTGCCACCAGGTTGAACCGCAGAGTACAAGTTAGCTGTTGATAGCGCTAAGCCGGGCAGACTGAATGCGTTTGCCGTGTTTGCCTTTTGCGCCGAAATTACGCGGCTTCCTGGCCATTGTGCCCCTTCATTGTCGCCGGTCATTGCGACTGCGCAAACGGTACCACTGCGGTCAACAATCGTTCCCCACATATCTAAATTGAATCCACCATTGTCAGTTTTGCGAGCCTCTGCCAATGCTTTACGTAAATCTTCGTGAGACGGTAAACCTTGGCATGTTTTGGCGTGTGCATAGATAGAGCCAACTAAAAATGCAAGTATAACTATTACTTTAGACATAATTTTATTCTCCTTGTTGAATAAATAGTGTTTTGTTTCGTTTGTTTTGCCAAGATAGACTAAGAATATAGATTTTAGAATATCAGCATGCTGATCTTATGACATCAGCATGCTGATAACTCAAGGAGAAAATTTGAGATTTGAAGAAACTTTAGGAATTAGTGCTCTTTTAGGTCAGGTAGAGCACCAATTAAGTCAAAAAATTGAGCAATCGATTCGGCATTTTGGTATCACGTTGCCTCAGTACTCGACCTTGTCGGCAATTGAAGCTAATCAGAATTTGACCAACGCCGATTTAGCCCGTAAATGTTTTGTCGCCCCTCAAACGATGAATCGTATTCTGAAAAATTTGTTGAAAATGAATTTAGTTAAAAAAAACAAGAATATATTCGCGTTGACGGTGAAATCAGAAAAACTAGTGTGTGATGCCCACATTATTGTCAATGCTATCGAAGTTAAAATGATCAAAGATCTGAATAAAAAAGAGTTCGCCGAGTTTCAAAAAACGTTAGAGGATTTTATTCGCAATCTAGAATAGTAGCTAACTATTTTCCGGCAATCCCGAATGTTAGTTTTCGAACCAAGATTCCCAGCTGATGGGCCTCATCCAAAGTGATTGGTGAAAAACAGGCGGCCAATTGTGGAAGAATGTCTAGCGCGTGATCCTTTAGTTTTTCGCCCTTTTTCGTAACCGTGACTATTTTCTGTCTTAAGTCGTCTTTAGAGGGAGCTATTTTTATAAATCCTTTGTCCGCCAAACGTTTCAGGAGGGGAGTCAGTGTCCCTGAGTCAAAAAAGGTGTCTTCCGAAATTTTCGTGATGGTTACCTCATCTTGTTCCCACAATGACATCATGACTAAATACTGGGGGTAAGTTAGGTCAATTGTCTTTAAATGAGGCTCGTAAGAGCGTACGACCGCGTTCGCTGCGCTATACAGGGGGTGGCAAAGTTGGTTTTTGAGACGCAGTTTATCATACTTCATACGGATTATAATAACTTGCGCGCAAGATACTTGCAAGTGAATTATTTTCTGTTATAGTTGTTATTATCTTGTGCGCAAGATAATAACAAAAGGAAGGTCATTATGAATAAACTTGATAAAATTCTCTATACAGCAAAGGCGGTATCTACAGGCGGTCGTGAAGGGGTGTCTCGAACGGATGATGGGCGTCTAGATATAAAATTATCTACTCCTAAAGCATTGGGCGGCAATGACGGCGAGGGTACAAACCCTGAACAATTATTTGCGGCTGGGTATTCGGCATGTTTTATTGGCGCCCTAAAGTTCGCGGCTATGCAGGAAAAAGTCAAACTTCCAGATGATCTCGCGGTTCATGCCCAAGTGGGTATTGGCCCCATTGCGACCGGTTTCGGAATCAACGTGAAGTTAAATATCAAAGCACCTAGTCTGGATCAAAACATATTAAGCAAGCTGGTAGAAAACGCTCACCAAATTTGCCCATATTCAAATGCCACTCGTGGAAACATTGAAGTTGATTTAGCCGTCGGTTAGAAGCACCAAGAGCGCCGAAAGGCGCCAGGTCCTTTTTATAGCACAAACTTCCCGGTTATAAACCGTTCAGAATTTTAAGCGCAGCTTTTGATTGCTTCACTCGATAGGATTTCCAATCCTTTTGAGTCATGCCGCTGACAAGATCGGTAAGGTAAGCCCACTCAGGCTTGGGCTTACCGTGATCTTTAATAGCTTTTTCCCAAGCTTTTGCGAACTGTTTCACTGAAGGCGCTTTGCCTTTAGTCCAAAAATCACGAATCACATGACGGGCGATAGCACCGTCTTTAAATTTTCCATTCGTCAGTTCAGAAAGTAATTTCCACAGCCGAGTGTCATTCCTATCGTACGTACCGTAAAAAATAGGACTGTCAGGCGTTAAAGCGCTTGAACCTTTTAACGGCTTAACTATCTTTGATGAAAGAACGGTTGGTTTTTGAGTGCGCCCTGTTGAAATGTAGTCTTTTAGTTTCTTTAGGATAACACCTTTTCGATCTTTATCGATAGTTTTTTTTAGTTTGCCGTTCGGTAACTTTATAAAAATAGAAATTGGAATGCTAAACTTTGTGCAAAGTTCGGTGTATTCTTCAATATTTAAATAATAGAGCTGTTTGAAAAGGACGTTTTGTTGAGCTTTGCTTAGGTGGCTAATGAGTGAAGGCATGTGAATACATTATTTCGACCGGTTAAATAAATCAAACGTTTTGTGTTTTGTTTTGAGTCGAATTTTCATATTAGGGCCGAAAAACTATTTTGACTAAAGTTAGTCAATTTAGTTCCGACTACTATGTGTGTTCTCATTTATAAAACCGGGGATCCTATGAGTGACGAATCAAAAATTGTTCAAGGTCAAATAATCCGTGCGAAAGATATTAGCACTAGTGTTTCGGTAGATTCGTGTTATGTCGTTGAGTATGATTTCGCGAAAAGTATTACGTCCTCACTTGCCTGGCCATTGGCGATTCTGATTATATTTCTACTTTTCAAAAAAAGAATTGAGTACTTCATGGATAAACTCAGTAAAGCCAGACGATTTAAAGCTGGTAAAGATGGCTTTGAGTTCGAGTTACCTGACGATTTTGAGTCTAAACTTGCAAAAACGGTGTCACAGGATCTAGATAAAAATCAGAAGGAAGAGTACTTACGCATTAACTCCTTGAAACAGGCCTCGCCCGAATTGAGCAAAGCCGAAATCGTCGGGCAATTGATTTTAAAATGGATTGAATTAGAGGATGCTCTGTTCGCCGTCGCTGCGGGCACAATTTCGATTTCATCCAGGTCAACGGCCCAGCAAATAATTAAAGATCTTCAAGGGGCCGGTGAAATTTCGGACGCTCAAGTAGAAAAACTTTTCATGTTAAGAGAAATTAGAAACCGAGCCGCGCACAAGGGAAACTTTGAAATCTCGCTGGATGCATTCAAAAATGCCATGGTTTTAATGGAAAATTCTTTAATCGAACTAAAGAAAAAGATTTAGTGGCCTGTTTCAAATCGGGACGACAGTTCACAGACCTCGTGAAGTTTTTAGCTTCGCGGCCAATATAGAGGACTTATACTTTTTATCTTAATTCTTTCTTATGCCGATAAGACTATGTGGGTTTTCAAGTTCATGTAAGCAGTATACCTCCACGTCCAGTTCGTTTGGCTATTATTTTTGGCCTCTTGTTTACCTTAACTTCGCTTTCCTCGTTTTCTCAAACTCAATCACCGCTTAATTTTATTACTGAAACGGCTAAAACCACGTACGAATGCCTTACGTACGATTGTAGTCGTAATAAAGTGCCTGAAATTCTAAATATTTTGCAACTCAAGTGCGAGGCCGAAAAAGTCCAATTGGGATGCTCGAAAATTACAGACAAAGATCCTTCAGACGCTAAATACATTCGTAGCTGCAACTTTAAAAATATTTGCGAACGTAAGTTAATGCCAAGTCTGGGTTTGAATGTCGTCGCCTGTTTGCGTGGCGCTGCTAATGTCTATACCGATTATGCAGATCTGCTTCAGAGGATTTCCTATTCAGTCGAGGCCCATCAGGACGAGCTTAGAGCATGCACATCGGTCTCGTGTAAACGTTCGATGTCTAAAGGCGTGCCTGAATTTGATCGGATGGATGATGCGACTCTTTTAAAATATTCTCCGGCTTATATTGAAAATAAAGTCGGGTCGTATCGTGCCTACATAGGTCACTTCGAACGCGAACAAGCGGCTCATAAATATTTTATTGAAAATACAGGATTAAAGCGCTTCAATGAAAATCAGAATCGTCCCTCCTATCAAGCGACAACTTTGGACGCAGATTATGTGGCTCTCGGAAAAAAGGCCATCAAAGACGCTGGCATCGTTTTGGATTGTTACGATGAACGCGCGTACGCGGAAATTCTATGTCATGGTGTTTTGAAAGTCGTTTTGCCAGGGATTGTTTTTAAAGGTGGTATCTCGGCCATTCGCTCGGTCGCCTCGCTAACGACAGGTACGATTGAGCGTCGTGGATACATGGCTTCACAAAAATATTTCTTTGAGAGTGAACGATCGCTCATGCGTCAGTTGTTTTCAGAGAAGCATTTTTTCAAAAAATTTACAACCAAAGCGCAAAATCAGTTTTATATTAATGCCGCTGAGGAATCGGTTCCAAAACCAGGTCGACTGTTCTTCCGGATCGAAAATGGTATTCTAAAATACTTAAATACTGTTATTGGTGATAAAGTTTTAATTACGAGTATCAACAATAAATATAATGAAATCCTATTTAGAAAAATTGAAGAAATTAAAAAGCGATTTCCTGGAATCGAGTTCCCACCGTATCAGGGTTTTAAAGAAGTCGAGTTTATGGCCATTACCAAAGACGGGCGAGCTATTCCAGATCAGCTTTTAAAAGAGGTCGACCGCGCATTCCAGGACGCTAATAAAGAGTTAAAGAACCATCTTGAGGTCAATAAGATACTGCGTGCATCAGATCAGCCCGAGACGTGGTATCGCGCGGGTGTCGGGAGGACTGGTGATATGGCGAATGCGGCAGCACGCGAATCACGCAATGATCTGTCCCAAAATGTGCTTGTTAACTTTGATGACCCAACCGTCTTAGCCAAACTTGAGAAAACTGTGAGTGACGGACGAACTCTTGCCGAGCAATTGACCCGAGAGTTTACTGGATCAGAATTGGTGTCTGTGCGCGATGGGGTTACGACTCTCAACGCAGATGTAATGGGGCTCGTTCGTAAATACCCAGATTCTGCAGAGCTTCACCAAGCTCTAGCGGCAAAGTACTCAAAACAAAGCATCAACCTTGAACAGTCCGATCGCATTCGTCAGCTCTATGAAATTCAAGATCGTTTTTCACCGCCGGTTCGATTTGCCGAGCGTGAAATTGCAAGCTTCACTTCAGCGCGAGGAACCGAGGTCGGTATCGATTTTGTGAATGCCGGCGGTGCCAATGCCGAAGGTCAGTTGCGCGCATTGATCAGCAGTCGAAGTGGTGCCGAAATGATGTCTCGCAGCCGTGTCGAGTTTGGTCTAGCAACGGACGAACTAAATCGAAAAAAAAACCAATTTATAAATATCGCAGAGGATTTAGCAAAACTGCATAACCGAAATCTTCCCTACGGACACGCACCAATGACGGTCAGTGTGGCAAAAAGTGGTGACGATAGTGTGGCGACATTTAGCGAAGTCTTGACTCAAGAACAGAAAGACTGGATGGCCAAAGAATGGGTTCGTCGTGAGACCGCACTAGGTAGGTCGCCATCTTCGGCGCGCATGAGTATTCCCAGCGAGGCTGTGTCTAATGTTATTCAAAAAAATGTGCTCGGTGGGCATGGGGAAAGTATAGAAAAATCCTTGCGTTCAAAGTTGATCGGAAATTTAAGTAATAGAGATTTAGATCAACTGCTGGTTAAAGTAGAAATGAAAGGTCATGCTGGAGGCACGGGTTATGTTGATTTGTCATTAGCCATGCCTAAAGGTAAGTCGTTAACGAGCGACCAGATTCTGGCTATTAAAAGATACTTCAAAAAAGCGATCAACGAGGTTAACTCTACCTCGGGTTCGAAAAAACTAGGATATGGTGCCGGTGAAATGAAAATTATTGGCTTTTAAAGAACATTATCCTTTAAGAACCGACCTAATACGCGTTCGACCTGGCGCCAGTGTTTTGAAAAGTAGTGTCCGCAATCGCCAAAAATGTGAATATGTATCGGCTGGTTTTCGCTAATGAGAACCATGTCGACAATAGTAGATCGTAAATCAATGACAGTGTCACGTGCGCCTAATATGGCTAACGTGGGTAATTTTATATTCCGCAAAGCCTGAAAAGTATTGTCACCGCGGTAAGAATACCAAGTTGCATATGAAAAGCCGTTCCATTTTTCTAATGAGTTCGGGTTTTTGTATATGTTGCTGATAGTTCTTGCATAGGATTTTTTTTCACGCGGGGTAGCCGTGCTCAGTTCTTCTTTCAACCAACCTCGTGTTCCTCCGCCAATCATGCTAATCGTTTTAACTCGCTTATCCCGCCTTGCTACTTGGGGAGTTAAATAGGCCCCCTCAGAGTAGCCCACTAAATGAATTTCATGATTCGTGGGAATAACCGTTTTCATAGTCACAAGAGCGTCTTCAATTCGGCGAATGCGCCTAAAAGATTGTTCAAACAAGTTGCGATTTATTTTTCCGGGACTGAGTCCTGGTTTGTTAACAATTAAAAAATTAAAATAGCGAGCAACCTTTTTGCCCACTAGGCTTTCGAGTTCTTTTCGATCAGCACTGCGAAAATCAGATCCAGATTCCGTTAAAAAAACAATCCAACGCTTTGACTTTGTTTTGGCTAATGAGTAGCTTGCGATCAGTGAGCGGTCTTGACTCAGAGAAATAGTAATCAGTTCGGATTTCATCGTAACCAAACTTTGCGGAAGTCATTTTTATCCACGGGCCAGCACGTCCAGTCTATTTCGATTTCTAAAACCTTTTTAAAGTTTTCTAGAATGATGTCTAAATCTTCTAATGACCACAAATCTTTCTGTGCATTTTTGGTGTTGTTGTTCTTAACGACCTGTTCTGAAACCCAAGAGTAAACTAAACCAGACATAGGCGGGATCAGGCACCCTATAGTAGAAAGAACGCCTTGGAGGCGAGACAGAACACCTTTGCCGCCCACTGAATGATTGAGCACTAACACAATAGCTGGCTTTCCCATGAACGTAGCGCTGCCTTCAAGTTCAGTGACATTTTCTAAAAACGTTTGCAGCGGGCTTCCCCAGGAATCCCAATATGTTCCCGTTACAAATATAAACCCATCGGCTTGATTTAGGTCGGCATAAATTTTCTTTTGGCTTCCTGTAGACCATGTTTGTTCGGATAAATGGATGGTTTTTATTGCCCCCGTTTTCTGCCAAACAGAATGACGTTTCATTTTTCGAGTAAGTTTCTTAATTAAAACGTCGCAATTGCTTTTTTGTCCGCTGGGACTTCCATTTAAAACTAGAATCATGCATAGAACTGTACGCTAGTTGCGCCGAGGTGGCAACTAGTCCCAGTGGGGCTGATCATCGTGATTTTCTTGGATCAAGTGGTTGACCACCTGTTTTAAGTCGTGGCCATGTTTTCGCTGGCGAACATAGCTGGGACCTTTGGTGACTAGACTATTGAGGAAGTCAAATTGGGCATCGTAGGAAAAATTTTGGTAAATAGGTTTCAGAGTTTCCTTTAATGTATACCAAGAATCGGCAAGCGATGATGTTTTCCCGTTTAAGTCCTGGATCAGTGCGCATTTCACCCCATATCGCGAGGCTCGCCATTTGTTTTCGCGCAGGATCCATTCAGGGGGAGGATGAAAGAGTCGCCCTGATATAAGCTCCGCATCTATAAAGACAGCCAAACTGTGAATCAGAGCCACCAGCGCTTCGGTTTCTTTGATTGTGGGTGGGCAATCGGCAATTCGAATTTCAATAGTGCCATATTCGGTGTTAGGTCGAATGTCCCACCACAAGTCTTTGAGTGATGTTATCGATTTTGAATAGGTGAGGCGATCAACTAAGTCTTCAAAATCTCGCCATGAGTTGAGTAAATAAGGGTGGCCGCCCGTCGGAGTCGACTCAAAAAAAGTAATACGACTCGAGGCTAATCCCGTATCTTGTCCATTCCAGTAAGGGGAACTTGCCGACAGAGCCAAGATCAGAGGCAGATAGTGGCAGAGAGCATTGTTCATGGCAATAGCATGATCGCCGTTTCTCATTCCTATATGGACATGTAGTCCAAATATTTGCAGACGGCGAGTAATCCATTGATTGCGGTCGACTAAACTGAAATATCGTGTGTGGGGCGTCAGCAAGCTTTCCGTATAATTTGCAAACGGATGAGTGCCTGCCATCATGACATCAGTGCTATACTTATGGGCGACATCTTGCAAGAGCCTCATAGACGATCTTAGGGAGGCGCCCGCATCTCGAGCGTTTTTTGAAATGGGCGTGTCTATCTCTAGCATACTTTGAAATAGCTCGGATTTTATGTGTTTGGCCTCGGGTACGGAAGCTAAGGATTGGAGTATGGCGCGACCGGTTGGCGTCAGATCCTTTGTTTCTCGATCAATAAGCTGGACTTCAATTTCTACTCCCAATTGCATTTCCGTATTTTCTTTGAATGGTAGTGACGTCATAGTGATTTAGAATAGAAAATAAAATATTTTTTTCCAATATCTTTTAAAAACAATGAACTGATAAAATATGTACGGCTATATAAGCCATTTGGCAGGAAATTTTTAGAGAAAAGTCTGTATGAATAGTGACATGCCTAAGATTGTTTTATATCAAACTATCTTAGGCTAAATAGGTTATTTTAATTTTGGATGTGAAAAGTGCAATCGACGATCGCAGCCATAGCTGATGGCGGCTTTGTCCAATTTAATTGAGCCTATTTTTATCCAACCGGTTTCGCTGTTACGATCATGTGTCGTGTTTGAAACCTCGATGCTGTAATTGATTTCACGATTTTCCTTCATCGCTTTAATAATTTCGGAGCGAAAATCAGATTCGTTGTTCTTTTTCAAAATTCGATCGTCTACGGCTAAACGGATCCATTTTGGATGATTAATCGCACTGTGTGCGTACCCTAACGTGCCGACTTGTGAAAGGGGCCGAAACATAGCATTTTTATCTGCACTTTCTAATGCGGCAGCAACTTTTAACATCAGACCAACCAGGCTAAAATTAAAACCTAGAGCGGGTTCATTGGTAGTTTTGACATCTAACATGCGTTTTGCTTTTGTTCCTAAAAGCACGTCCACGGTAAAGAAATTTGCAGTTGGAACTATCTCGTTACGGTTGACGGTAGGAAAAACTTTACCCGCAAAGCCAAATCCACGAGATTTTCCGGATACGGTGTCTTCCATCGCTACAGATATACGGCCAATAAATAGTCCGCGAGACTGACTTGCGAAATAACCTGTAAAGTCTGTTTTGGTGTCGATATGCCATTCACCAGCAACGCAGACACCGTTTGGGTGGAGCTTCTTTGGTAGGCGATCGTAGTAATCAAATCTGTCATTCACTGTGCGCTGAGCATCGCGTGCTAAGCCATTCTTGTCGCCACCAAATAAACTTTTAGCATTCATCGGATAGTGCGGAAGGCGGCCCGCTTGGTAAATTGAAAATTCTTTTTGTGCTGTTAGTTCTTTGGGTTGAAAATTTGAATCTGTGATTACGTCCCAAACTTCATTAAAGCTTGAGCCTTGGTACCGGTCTGGATTTGTATCAGAGGTAACTGCTAAACCAGAAAATGAAATTAAAAAGACGCTCGTAAAAAAATGTAAAGTCCGATGTTTCATATAACCTTCCTTTGACTCCGGTAAGGTAGTGCGTTACCTATCAAATAGGTACTTTTATTTAAAAAGTACCTAAAAAAGGAACTTTAATGCGTAAAAAAGCTACAAACTCTCCGA
>ERZ761610.2011-NODE-2011-length-10305-cov-14.120488_pt1 | contig 10305 bp, 6 predicted proteins | sample MGYA00512164_ERZ761610 | MGnify/ENA primary metagenome ERZ761610 (study PRJEB28899, sample SAMN02850038) | bioreactor sludge metagenome | biome: EBPR Sludge; feature: EBPR Bioreactor; material: flocular biomat | place: Australia: Thorneside Wastwater Treatment... | reverse complement strand
ACGCCCAAGAAAAAAAATCAGTAGCGTTGTAGCTGAAATTCTTCGATAATGGCGATGAGTTTTTCGGCGTATTTTTTATCGGTGGCATAGCCAGCAGCCTGCAAGCCGAAAGCCCAGTTTTTGTAATCGTCGGCGGGCAGCTGCAGCAGGTGGCGATAGCGCGGCGTGTGGAGGAGTTTGCTGTGGGCGCGGAAGCTGAACCAAGGCGAGTCGTAGACCTGAAATTGGTCGTTGGGCGTATCGTCGGCATACTGGGCGCAGCGGCAGGAAGTGCAGCGCGGCGGGCATTTGATACCGAAGTGATTGTTTTCGCGTGCGGCGAGGGGGCTTTCGCCTGCGTTGCTTTCCAAGAGGGCTTGCGCCAGTGTGATAGCGGCGGGAATTTGGTAGAGCTGTTCTTCTTCTTTGGCGATGCGGGCAAACTGTTCGATGTAGTGTTGGCATTTTTGTTTTCGCTCGCTCGCGGCGGGCGCTGTAGCGCTGGGCAGGGGCAAAAACGAGGCTGTTTGCGTCGTAGGCGCTGCCACTACCGACGGCTGAAGCAGGGTCTTGGCGAGCGGCTGCGTGGGCAATAAAGCCGACGAGGCGGCAGCCGCCGCAGGCGCGCCGAGCTGTATCGATACGCTAAAACGCTCCTTCGACAGCAAGAGCCAAACCAGCGCCACAATCGTCAGACGTGGCAACCAAGCAGCAGAAAACGTACGCAGCCGATGCAGCGCTGCGGCAAACATTTGACGCAGCAAAAACCAATTTTTGTGTCGAATCATAACGAAAACGGCATTAAAAGGCTTGAAATGGGGCACTATTCGTGTTTTACAATGCAAAATTACAACAAAAAGTTTTAAAATAGCAAACAAAATAATCAACAAAAAGATGATATTTTTTCAAGCCCGCAAAAAAAGCCAGCCACAGCGCCCGCCGCATCGCTTTTTTCTATAACTTGCAGCCCGAAATCTCCACACTAATCGCCCACACAAAATAACACCATATCACTATGTCTGCACCCACTCGGCAAGGCGCTACAGAGCGCTTCCTTCTCGGTATCATCACGTTTATCGTGTTGCTCGTTCTGCTCATCAACTACGTCGTGAGCCAAAATATGGTCGCTCTGCCCGTAGCGCAATAAGACCAAACTAACACAAAACAAAAAACGCAGTCCTTTTGTGGGGACTGCGTTTTTTATTATGTATATACGTCGTTACGTAATTACGTATATACGTAATTACGTCGTTACGTAAAAGCGCCTAAATAAATGACTATCAGTTATTTAGGCGCTTTTTTATTGAGGGCATCCGCCGCGCAAAGCGCGGCGGCGCTACGCTACGGGTTCGCTGTTCGCTCATACCTTCGCAGAGCCGCGATAAATCGCGGCTCTGCTTGGTACTGCCGCGCTTTGCGCGGCAGCCCTCCGCATCGCTATGCCATGCAAGCGATAGCATTCGCCACCGAAAACGCCAACGCTACAGCAGCACCGCCGCAATAACCTCGCGTGAGCGGGTGGAGGGGCGCGCCCATCGGGCGCGGTGTGCGCCTTAGGCGCACACTGAAACCCCGCAACACGCGACCGCCGCCACGCGGCGGGCACGCCCAAAAAAAACTTAAACAAAGCGTAACACGCCAAACGGGTGAAAAAGGCGAACTTTGCGCATTCTGTAAAAATACGCCCAAAGCGATGCAATTTTTCCAACTCTTCTTGCGCGACCATCTGCGCGATGCGCACGGCAGCCAACTCGCCGCACAGGCGCGCACTCAACTCGGTTTAGACCTGCGCGACTTGCGCTGCGCGAAAGTTTTCGCCGTCGCGCCGAGCCTCTACGAGCTACTGCCCGCCAATCAACGAGAAAAAGCCTTGCACGCCTTCGCGCTCGACTGCCTGCGCGATGCCATCGCCGACGAGGTGCTGCACAATGAGCTTCGCCCCTGCGCGCCTACGGGCTGCGTCGTAGCCGTAGCCGCACAGGCAGGCGTTACCGACGACGAAGGGCGCAGCGTGCAAGAGGCGTTTATCGATTATTTCGACCTCGCCAAGAAAGTCGACTCCGACGCTCAAGCCGTATTTTCGCAAACCCTCTACTACCTGCCCGCTTCCCTGCCCGCCGACGAACTGCGGCGATTTGCGCACCGACTTTTGGGCAATCCACTCATCAACCACTTTCAATTTTTCCACGCCGATAATCTCGCCCTCCAGCGCCTATTCGTGCCCCAAGTGCGCCTAAGCGCCAATACGGAAGTAGCTACTTTCCCCCTGCAACGTGCCGACGATGCCGAACTGCTGCGCCTTTCGCGCGAAAACGTCTGGGCGCTCGACCTCGAAGAAATGCGCGCCATACAAGCCCATTACGCCGCCCCCGAAACCCAAGCAGCCCGCGCCGCCGCAGGACTATCGGCAGAGCCTACCGACTGCGAAATGGAAATCCTCGCCCAAACATGGTCGGAACACTGCAAACACAAAGAATTTAACGCCGTCATCGAATACCACGACCCCAAGACAGGCACAACGCAAACGCTGCGTTCTATCTTCAAAACCTATATCCGCGCCGCCACAGAGCGCGTGCGCGAACAGCTTTTGGCAAAGGGCAACGATTGGCTCATCAAGATTTTTACGGATAACGCGGGCGTGGTGCGCATAAACGACGAACAACTGTTCGTCTGGAAAGTAGAAACGCATAATTCGCCCTCTGCGCTCGACCCCTACGGCGGGGCTATCACGGGCATTTTGGGCAATAATCGCGACCCACTGTGCACGGGCATCGGCGGCGCTCGCCTGCTTTTTAATACGAATGTATTGTGTTTCGGCTACCCCGATACGCCCAATGAACAGTTGCTGAAAAACCAGCTCCACCCGCGCCAAATCCTACAAGGCGTAACCGCAGGTATACGCGACGGCGGCAACAAATCGGGCGTACCCACCGTCAACGGCGCCATAGTTTTCGATGAGCGTTTTGGCGGCAAACCCCTCGTGTACTGCGGTACGGGCGGCATTATGCCGCATCAATACAAAGGCAAAAATACTTGGGAAAAGCCCATCGCGGCAGGCGATAAAATTATCATGCTCGGCGGGCGCGTCGGCAAGGACGGCATACATGGCGCTACGTTTTCGTCGCTCGAAATCGACGAACATTCGCCCATGTCGGCAGTGCAAATCGGCAGCCCCATTACACAGAAAAAAGCCGCTGATTTTCTGCACCGCGCCACCGCCGAAGGGCTGGTGAAATGCTCTACCGACAACGGCGCAGGCGGTTTATCGTCGTCTATCGGCGAACTTGCCACCATCTCCAACGGCGCTCAAGTCTGGCTGGAGCGCGTGCCGCTGAAATACGCAGGTTTGCGCCCTTGGGAGATTTTCGTATCGGAATCGCAAGAGCGCATGACGCTCGTCGTAGAGCCTGCACATTGGGAGGCACTGCAAGCGATGGCGCAGCTTTTCGCCGTAGAGCTTTCCGACATCGGTATTTTCACGGATACGGGCACGCTCGACGTACAATGGGCGGGCAAATCCGTCGCTGTCTTGGATATGGAGTTTTTGCACGAAGGCACACCGCAAAAATACCTGCACGCTGTAGCCCCTACGCCACAACTTCAGCCCGCGCAACTGCCCGCCAATATCGACTACAACGAAACCATTTTGCAGCTCCTCGCCGCTTGGAACATCTGCTCGCGCGAACCCATCATACGCCGCTACGACCACGAAGTAAAAGGCAAAACCATCGTAAAACCGCTCATGGGCAGACAAGGCAAAGCGCCACAAGACGCGGCTGTAGTGCGCCTGCATTTCGACACACACGAGGGCATAGCGGTTTCTAATGGCATTCTTCCCCGATACGGCGATATCAATGCCTACGAAATGTCGGCTGGCGCTTTCGACGAAGCCATGCGCCAGATTATCGCCGTAGGCGGTAGCCTGCCGAATACGAAAGAAAACGATGATATTTTTTGGTCGGTCAACGATAACTTCTGCGTACCCGACTCCGTCTACGACCCCGTCACGAACCCCGACGGCAAGGAAAAACTGGGCAAACTCGTACAGATGTGCCAAGCCTTGTACGATATGTCGACCTTCTTTGATATTCCGCTCACATCGGGCAAGGACAGTATGAAAAACGATTTCAAATCGGAGGGCAAAAAAATCTCCGTACCGCCGACTATCCTCTATTCGATGACGGCGAAAATGCCCGATGTTCGCCGCGTCGTTACTTCCGATTTCAAACAAGCGGGCGACGCAATCTACCAAATCGGACGCAGCTACGAAGAACTCGGCGCTTCGGAGTTTTACGCTTTGCATAAGCACCTCGGCGAGCGCCTGCCCATCGTACGCAAGGAAGCGGCTAAAGCGCTTTACCTGCAAATGATGCAAGCCCATAGCCAACGCATTTTTGCGTCTGTGCACGACCTTTCCGACGGCGGTTTGGCTGTAGCCCTCGCCGAAAGCTGCTTCGGCGGCAACGTCGGCGCGAGCGTCGAGCTGCCGCAGTCGCTTTTTGCCGATGGCACGCTAAGCACTGAAGGCGCGCTGTTTGGCGAATCGCATTCGCGTTTCGTGGTGAGCGTAGCAGCCGAGCGCGCTGCGGAGTTGGAGGCGATTTTTGGCGAAAACGCTTTTTATCTCGGCACCGTCGGCGGCGAACGCCTACACATCAGCCGCAATAGCCAAACGCTCGTAGAGCAACCCGTCGGCGCTTTGCTCGACGCTTGGCAGAGCCGTAGCTTCTAAATACTTTTCATAGCAATTTTCCAAAGAACACGGATTTTATAGATGAAGCGGATGTATCTGCTCAATCCATAAAATCCGTGTTCTTTTTTTCGCCAAGCGCACAAACCCCACAAAGAGGCACAAGAAAGCCCAATAAGTCGCAACACCGAAGAGCAGCACAGAGAGAAAGCATAAGCAGCGCGCACAAGGAGGAAGAAAAAAAATACTACTACCGCCCCTGCCCTCGTTTTTCTTTATATAACTGTCGGAGTAAGCGTAAATTACAAAATAGTTGTATTACGTCGTTACGTATATACGGCATTACGTAATTACGTATATACGTAATGCACAATAAAAAACCGCATAAACTACTCATTTTCAATAGTTTATGCGGCTTGTGTATTTTGGCTATTGGCTTTATGATAGCATTGTTCTGGCGTTTTTTACGACGAGTTGGCAGATGCGTACGGCATCGCCGATGTAGTTTTCTGGTTGTAGGGCGTGGATTTGCTGGCGCAAGTGTGTGGGCAATTCGGGCAGGGAGTCGACAAGTTGGAGGAGGTTTTCGCGGGTGGTTTTTTGTCCGCGTGTATGTTTTTTCAGCAGTTCGTAGGGGTCGTCGATGCCTGCGAGTTTGAGGATAGTTTGTATGGGTTCGGCGAGGAGTTCGGGCGAGTTTTGCAGCTTGCTGAGGCAGTTGTGTGGATTGATTTGCAGTTTCTGCAATCCGCGCAAAGTTTCGCTCAGGGCGAGGAAGCTATGCGCGAGGGCTACGCCGATATTGCGCTGCACGGTAGAGTCGGAGAGATCGCGCTGCATACGCGAGCGGGTGAGTTTATCCGACATCATAGCGAGCAGGCTATTGGCGATGGCGATATTGCCTTCGCTGTTTTCAAAGTTGATGGGGTTGACTTTGTGGGGCATGGTCGAAGAGCCGACTTCGCCCGCTTGGCTGCGTTCGCTGAAAAGGTCGCGCGAGATATAGAGCCAACAATCTACGTTGAGGTCGGCTACGATATTATTGATTTGTCGCGTGAGGTTGAAGTAATCGGCGAAGCGGTCGTGGTCTTCGATTTGGGTGGTGCAGGGGTTGAAATCCAGTTGCAAAGATTGAATAAAATCTTGCGAAAACGCCAGCCAATCGACCTGCGGCAGGGCTGCGAGCATTGCCGAGAAATTGCCTACTGCGCCGTTGAATTTGCCGCTAAATCGAAAATCACGCAGTTGGGCGTAGTATCGGCTTAGTCGGTTGATGAATACGGCGATTTCTTTCCCTGCTGTCGACGGGGTGGCTTTCTGCCCGTGCGTGCGCGTGGGGAAGGGAATTTCTGCCCACTGTTCGGCGAGGGTGCAGAGCTGCTGCAGCAAGCTGGCGAGCTGGGGCAATTGCACGTTCGTCAGATAATCGCGCAGCAAGATGCTGTACGATAGATTATTGACATCTTCCGACGTGAGGGCAAAGTGTATGAGGTTGGGCTGTGCGAGCTGCAGGCGCGAGCGCAGGAACATTTCGCAGGCTTTTACATCGTGGCGCGTGCGGCTTTCGATATCTTTGATGGCGGCATAGTCGGCATCGGAGAAATTGGCGATAAGGTCGTAAATACGGCGCTTTTCTTCCTCCGTCAGCGGCTCAAAATACCGCGCTTCGTCTAAGGCGAGGAGATAGCGCACTTCGATTTCGCAGCGCGCGCGCATAAGCGCAAACTCGGAAAAATACGCCTGATGCGCTTGCAGACGGTCGGCATAACGCCCGTCGAGCGGAGAGATGGGGTGAGTCATTTCGTTGATTGTTGCGCATTGCGGCAGCTCGTCCGCCTGCAAATAGCCTTGAAAAAGTCCGCAAAAATAGGGAACTTGTAGCATTTGGAGGGTTTTCAGGGCGCTTTTTTCTGAATTTGTCCCACCCACCCGACCCCGCGCTGCTGTGCGGTTGGGGCATCGCGCCCCGTATGGCGTTTTGTAGGAACGTTGCATGCAACGTCCCTACAGCGCACGCACGCAACGCGCCCAACCGCAAGCGCGATGCAGCATAACTCCAGTCAGCGCGGGGTCGGTTGACGTGCGTCGCCCCTTCTGCCGCTTACAGCGGCGGCAGGGGCTCGCACTTTTATGTGGGTGGGACAAATCAGGAGCAAAATTTTCAGAATGGGCGGCACACGCATCAGAAGAGGGTGGCGAGTTTGATACCGAGCATGAGATTTAGCCCTGTGGCGTTGCTGTAGAGTCCTGTTTTGTTGTAGGGATTGAGGAAGCCGAGCGTGGCGTAGAGTTGGACTTGCAGCAGGGCGGATTCGGCGGCGTTGGCATCGATGCCGAAGCTAAGTTGGGCGGCGAGGTCGAATTTATTGAAGTCTTTGCTCCAGTTTTCTTCCAAGTGAAAGCCGTCTTCGATGCTGTGGAAAACGCTTTTGGTGCTGGGCGTGAAGATGGGGCTAATGCCGACGCTGCCGCTCCATCGCGTGCCTTTAGCGAAGCCTTTATTGGCGCGCCATTGGAGCTTTATGGGCAGGTCGAAGCAGTTCATGCGCAGACGGTGGCGATAGGTGGAGTCGGCATTGCCGAGTTCGGCGACGAAATCGGGCGTAATGATGCCTGCGCCGCGCTGTTGGTAATGAAAAGCCAAGCCAAGCCCCCAGTTTTTGCTAAAAAAATAGTGAAATTCTACGCCGCCGCCGAGCGAGGGTTTGGCGAAATAATCGAAGGGTGCATTACCTGCGATAATGGTTGTCCATGTTTGATGAAAGGTGATGCCCAGCCGCATTTTGCGTTGGAAAACTTCGGGGTGGTCTTCGGGGAAGGTATCGCGGAATTGCGCTTGCGCTTGCATAGTGAGCAGGGCGAGCAGCAGCGAAAAGAGATATTTCATGTGAGGAGTGGTGATTGCGTTGATGAGGAGTTGGGGCTTATTCGTTGATGACGGTGCCGCCCACTCTAAAATTCAAATCATTGATAGCCTGCATATAGCCGTTGAAGAGGTCGAGTTGCTGGCTTTTGGTTTGAATATAAATGCGCTGTTGGTCGATAAACTCCAGCAGGGTAATGAGGCGTTTGTTGTAGCTTTCGAGGGAGCTATTATTGAAGGCTTCGAGTTCGGCGATAAGGGCGCTGTTGTATCGGTCGAGTCCTTGCTGTTGAATGAGAAATTGGTTGTAGCTGGTGGTAATTTCTTGGCTGATTTGCTGGTCGACGATATTTAGGTTGGCTTTGGCTTGTTTGACGCGGGCGTTTGCCTCTTGTATGCCGCCTTGGTTGCGGTCAAACAGTGGGACAGAAAATTCTAAGACGATACCAGAGTACGGGCGCACGTAGTTAGAGCCTTTATCGTGTGGTTGGTAGCCGAAGTTGATATCGGGCAGTGCGAGGGATTTTTGCAGTTTGAGGTTTTGCTCTTCGTAGGCGATGCCTTGTTTGCGCAGTTTGTAGTCGGGGCGGCTTTCTTTGGCTATGGCTATGATAGTTTCGAGGGAAAGTTTTTCTACGCTGGGTCGTTGGCGGGGTATGGTTTTGATGGGGACGTTATCGGGGATAGCGAGCAAGATGCGGAGTTGTCCGCTGGCGGTTTCGATATCGCTTAGTACGGTTTGTTGTTGGGTGCGCAGTTCGAGGAGTTCTGTTTTCAGGCGCGTAACATCGTTGCCAGCCATATTGCCTGCGGCGAGTTGGGTTTCGGCGAATTTCAGCACCTCTTCGTATTGTTTGATAGAGCCCGCGTAGAGGCTCAATTGGGCTTGCGCTGTTTGGAGGTTGGTGTACTGAATGGCGCATTCGTAGAGCAGGCTGCGCATGGCATCGGCTACGGAGAGTTTGCTCAATTCGACGTTCATGCGTGCGAGGCGTACTTCGTTGCGGTGTTTACCCGAAATAGAGATGACTTGTTCGACCTGAATAAGTCGCTGGTTATTCCAGTTCATGTATCTATTTTGCTCGACGCTGTACATATCGGCATTCCAGACGAAGAGCGGATTGCGCCAGAGGCGGGCTTGTTTGAGTTGGGCTTCGGCGATTTGGATATCGTATTGCGTGGCTATGATTTGGAGGTTTTTCTGCACGACCATTTCCTGCGCTTGTTCGTAGCTAATGGTGAGGGTATCGCTCTGCGCGTGGCTGCTGCTAATGCAGCAGCCGATGAGGGCAAAGCAAAAGATAAGGTATTTCATACGATGGTATTGGGGGATTATGCGGGTGTATGAGGTTCGTGGTGTGGGTTGCTGGCTATTTCGGTGATGGGGGCATCGGCGTATTTGCGATTGAACAGCCAGAAGATGATGGGGAAAATGAGCAGGGTGAGAATGGTGGCTGTGATAAGTCCACCGATGATGACGATAGCCAGCGGCTTTTGCGATTCCGAGCCAATGCCCGTAGACATAGCGGCGGGGAGCAAGCCTATGGCAGCCATTAGCGCAGTCATCACGACGGGGCGTATGCGCGTGCGCACGCCGAGCGCGATGCTTTGACTGAGCGGCATTCGGTCTTTGAGATTTTGCCTAAAGACGGACACCAAAATCACCCCGTTTTGCACGCAAATACCAAACAGCGCGATGAAGCCCACGCCTGCCGATATGCCGAAGTTCATGCCCGTAATGTGCAGCGCCAAGATGCCGCCGATAAGCGCAAATGGCACATTGAGCAGGACTAAGCCCGCGTCTTTGCCGTTGCCAAACAGGATAAAGAGCAGGACGAAGATGCCGACTAAGCTAATGGGTACGACCTGCCCCAGTCGGTTGGTGGCGCGCACTTGGTTTTCAAACTCGCCCGCCCACTGTATGAAATAACCTTTGGGCAGTTGCACGGAGGCTTTTACGCGCTCTTGGGCTTCGGCTATAGTGCTGCCTAAGTCGCGTTCGCGCACGGAGAATTTTACCCCGATGAAGCGTTTGTTATTGTCGCGGTAGACGAAGGCGGGACCTGTAACGGTGTTGACTTGGGCGATTTCTTTCAGTGGTATGCGTGTGCCGTGTACGGTGGGCACGCGCAGTTGCATGATGTCGGTTTCGTCTTCGCGGTAGTTTTTCGGGAAGCGTATGCGGATATCGAACTTGCGTTCGCCTTCGTATTTTACGCTGGCGGTTTTACCGCCGACAGCCATTTCCAGCGCAGCTTGCGCCTCTGCGGTGCGCACGCCGTGAATCGCCATTTTGTGTTCATCGAGTAAAATTTGCATTTCGGGTTGTCCGACATTGCGCAAAATACCGATGTCTTTGATGCCTTCTACGGGCTGGATAGCCGCCAAGACCTGATTGGCTATTTTGTCTAACTCGTTGAGGTCTTCGCCGAAGATTTTTACGGCGTTATTGGCGTTCATGCCTGCTACGGCTTCGGCTACGTTGTCGATAATGGGCTGCGAATAATTGTAATTGATGCCTTGAAAATCTTTCAAAGAAGAATCCATCGACGCTATAAGGTCTTCGACGCTGCGCGTCCATTCCTTCTTGGGCTTGAGGTTTACCTGCATCTGTACGTAGTAAAAGCCGCTGGGGTCTGTACCGTCGTTGGAGCGCCCCGTTTGCGATAGCACGCCATTTACTTCGGGGAATTGCCGCAGTTTGGTGCGCAGCGTGGCGACGGTTTTCACGGTTTCGGATAGCGACGAACTCATGGGTAATTTTGCCTCTACC
>ERZ761610.2010-NODE-2010-length-10309-cov-168.879559_pt1 | contig 10309 bp, 7 predicted proteins | sample MGYA00512164_ERZ761610 | MGnify/ENA primary metagenome ERZ761610 (study PRJEB28899, sample SAMN02850038) | bioreactor sludge metagenome | biome: EBPR Sludge; feature: EBPR Bioreactor; material: flocular biomat | place: Australia: Thorneside Wastwater Treatment... | reverse complement strand
AAGTCCTTGCGGAACGCCTCCAGACCTTTCTGAGCTGCCTATCCGGCAGTGAATTTTGGCCTCAACTGGCAGCACTGCGCCAGCATTTTCTGAGCTGCCTATCCGGCAGTGAATTCCATGGTCGTTCTGCTCGTCAAGGTCGCTCTTTTCTGAGCTGCCTATCCGGCAGTGAATTACAACTGGATCCTCCTAAAACTCTGATTGTTAGAGAAAATCATTCGAATGCACTGCAAACCCCAATTTTTCCGGTCGTGCATAAGCTACTGATTTATATGAGCGGTTCTGGTCGTCGGAAATTTAGGGTTCAGAACCACGGGATCGTTGCCGTAGCGCTGAGGCCATAGGGGCTGAACTTCCCGATCACCGGCTCTTCCTGAACAGGCATATGCTCCACGAACAGGCGAAACTTTTGGCCGGTACTCCGGCTGACCAAGGCCAGGTAGGGCAGACTCAGCTTTTCGACCGTGCTATCGGGGATGGCTTCAGCTGCATGCTCGGCGCTGACCCCCTTCCGGGCGATCAGGCGGCGCCGTTCTCGCTCCGGGCTGCTTTTCGCCTGAACGCGCCGTACAACTCGTTGCTTGACGCGCGCGGGCACCTCGGCGATCGTTGTCGCCGTCGCGTGATCGTTCATCCCGGTAAACCACTTATTCGTCATCAGCTTTTCCAGATCTGTCTTGTTGCCATGCAGGCGCAAGCGTTGGCCGAGGGATGCGCTGTTCGTCTCGACGTCGGGAAAGCTCACGCCGATGTTTCCGCCGCCGTGCGCGACCAACCCGCGGTGCAACTTGGCGAACAGGACGTTCATCAGCGTGCTCGGCGAAAACTCCGGATCGGGCAGCAGACGGAGCTCGACGTAGGCGTCCATCCGTCAATCCCTTTCGCCGAAGACGCCACCACGAATCAGCGTCGCCATCACGTAGTGCTGGTTGTTGTCATCTGGCGCCAGATCCTTGAGGACCCATCTGTCGAGCAGGTTGTAGAAGTCCGCTTTATCCTTGGGTTGGCGGTAGGCTTTGCCTTGCGAAGTCACCGAACCATAGGGCTCGACGGCGATTGGGCCGATTTCGACAGACCCTTCGTTTGGATACCAAGTATCGATGGTGCGCAAGGCGTTGCCGATCTTCTGGCTATGGATGGCGGCAACACCGTCCACGGTGTAAAGCGTTTTGCTCTTCTGCCCCTTCTTGTCTCCGCGGTCGAGAATCAACTCCTGTGAGGGATAAACTTCTTGCGCATCGCCGACTCTGGCGTAAGCGACCACCTCCAGCAGCGCGTAGTCAACGCCCGCCAGACCCCGCTCGATGACACTCGACAGGGCCCGCAGATCAGCTTGAGCGTCAGCGGGAACATCAAAATTCCGCAGGGAAAAGTCGTGCGCGCTGAAGGTCCAGCTTTGACTGGTCTCACCCTCGCGCAGGTGGCGAACTTGAACTTCGACCTGCTCCGTTCCAACTCGGTTGCGCCACAGGAAGCGCCCATTGGCCAGATTGAAAGCGTAGCGACCAGCGAGTTCTGAAAACCCGAAGCGTTGCGTGTACTGCTGGACCGTGCGTTGCAATTTCTCGTGATAGGGGACGCTGTTGCAGGCCGACGGGACGCCAGCTCCGCCGAGCACGCGCAAGGTGAAGCGAACGCGCAAGGTGTCCGCGTCGTTCGCGAGAGTGGCCACGTCGACCGTTTGCAGGTTGGGCGACTGGATCGATGCGTCCAGTTTGGCTGCGTTGTTTTGGTCCTTGTCTGCCAAGCGGTTGGAGATCGTTCCGCGCACGGATTTTTCCCGCACGCCAACTGCCGTCCACTGGGGGCCGTTGCGCCGGTCGAGCCACCGGCCGGCAGCGAATAGGGCATCGGATGGATCGAGTTTGCGCTCAAACGCGAGGACGGAGGCGGTTTTCAGTTCGGCGGGCATGTCAAGTATTCCTCTTGGTAATGCTATCGAGAGCCGATAGCGTTCGTGAAGTCGGCGTAGGCATTGACGCAGCGATAAAGTCCGTTTTCGGTGTCGGCGTCGGTATGCCAAAACAGTTGCGGGAGATGGGTCAGACGATGGGGCCCCATCCATTCGCCCAGCGAGTACAGGCTCTCGACAAAACGGAAAGGCGTGCTGCCGTCGCGGGCGTTGTCGACGGCGCCGGGCGGATAGACCGGCGAGATACCGGCGTAGCCAATCGGCAGCGGAACCAGCCAGCCCGGCCGTTTGCGAACCTGCCATAGCGTTTCTTGGGGCGCGGCGGGGTCGGCACCGACCGGCTCGATATTGAGCCTAGAGAGATCCAGCAAGGCATCGAGAGCGGTCGCGCCGGGTTTATGGGCGCGCATTTCGGCCAACCGCTCGGCCAACAGGTCTTCCCGCTGTACCAGCGCGTAACCGGGCAGCAACCGACGGCGCAGTTTGCGAAACCTGTCGTTCTGGCCGTCCAGATCATCGGGCAAGACCTGCCACCACGCTTCGTAACGAGCACCGTAGCGCGAGGGAAGAACGCTCCCGCCTGCGAGTCGCATCCCCTGCGCGACGCGATGAGCCGCTCTGGCGAATTCGCCGCCATCATATTCGCCGAAGCTGTCTTTGACGATGACGATGAGCGTCACTTCCAGGTGACACCGGCCTTCTTCAACGAGGGCTGCCGGTTTGTCTTCGAATTTCTTCCAGCCGGCATTGAAGGGATTGCGCGTCAAGCCAAAAACCTGCGTGCGTCTTCCGGCAGTCTGAGTGGTCTGCGGCTGAAAGCCGTGGCAAACGATACCGACGCCGCCGAAGCCCTCTCTCAGCTCGCAAGAGGCGTCGGAAGAGCAACCGGTCAAGCGGCGGTCGAGCGCGTGTGCGAAGCCGGTGAACGCCGTCGGTGCAGGGAAGCCCCAGGTCAGCGGGCCGGAAATCGCGTTGGCGTTCTGTACTTGAAGGCGCGGCAGAATCAGCAAGCCGCCCGCCTCGATGAATGGGCTAGTCATGATCGGCCAGCTCCGGGCGAATCTGACGCAGCTCGTCATCGAGCACGCCTTGCCACGTTTCGGCTTCCGCCTGGCCCATCGGTGTTCGATCCGTACTGATGGCGGCGTTGAGCCAGTTTCCGAAGCGCAGGCAGACCTCGCTTTGCCAGTCGCCGCGCCGCCATTGGACGGCAAAATCCTCGTCGCTGGCAGCACGCTTGGGATCAAGCCAGCATTGCTCCGCAGGATTCAGGCGGCAGCGGTCGTCCCGACTCCAACCACCGTCGAGTTCGCGTAACTCGGCGGCGAATTGCAGCAGTTCATCACGCAGGTGGCCCACCAGTTCCGCACGTTTGTTACGGACACGGATGTTGTTGATTTCGGGCTTGGCTACGTTCTGCAGGAAATCGCGCAGGATTCGAGCGAGATTCCACACGGCCTGGCGATTCCCGAATCGACGGGCGAAAACGGTTTCGGTGTAAAACGGCGGGTCGATCGGGTCAGATCGCCACGTCGGCGGCAGCGCGGGCAGCAGCCAGTTCTCGCCGTGGCGCTCGCTGTTCAACTGGCTGATGTTCTGCGGGTTCGTGCCGCCAAACTTCTGGATCGCCAAGTCCGGATACTCGTGATAGCCGTTGGGGTGGGGGCGTTTCTCGCGCCTGGCTGCTCGTGCCGCCTTGGCCTCGTCGGAAAACCGATCATCGCGGATGGTCGTCCATACGACGTGCGCCAGTGAGGTTGGAAACAGCGGCGCGAGCAAGTGATAACGCCCTTCGCCCAGCGGCCAGTAGACCTGCTTGGCGAGCTTGTGGCTGGCCAGCTTGCCGTTCGGCTGCGGCAAGCTGGCGAAGGCAGACATCCACTTGCGGCTCAGGTCGGCATCCGGTGACAGGGCGGACGCCAGCGCGGCATCGCCTGCGATCGCGCGGTCCAGTAGCGTTTGGTCGCCCACTTTGAGGCGGAGGAATTTGTAAACGTCGAGCGCCTTCGCGTCGCCGACGACATCAGGCGGCAGCCTGCCCGCAATGGCGTGCGAAGCAACCAGAAGCTCGCCCGCGTGTTGATTGCCCGATGTGCTCAGGCTGGAACCCTTGGCGTCGGGATGGGTGAATTTGAGGGCGTGCGTCACTTGCTGGATCCAGCTCACTCGCTGCGCCGCAGCGGCGATCCAGTTTTGCGGCTCATGTTTTTCCAGCAACGTGCGCCGGGCGTCTTCTTCACCATCCTTGAGTTTGTCCAGCTTGGGCTGCAGGCGCTCTTGCAGGAATTGATGAATCGTCGCCTGAATTCGTATGCTGTCTTCGGGCAAGGAAGGCGAGCGATTGCTTTCACTCATCTTGTTGCTCCCTATCGTGTTAACCGTTCACTCCTCCCGCTCGCTCGCGAGAGAGAGGTTGAAAAAGAGGGGACCGTTGCTCCATCGTCAGTTACTGCCCTCGGTGTCTGCTGAATCCCAACAGTTCGTGATAGCGCCAAATCTGTTCCGGCCTCTTGCCGGGCAGGTCGAGGCCGCCGTACTTCAGCGCGCAGTCGCGTAGTTCCATCCCTTGGGCCTCGGCCAGTTCCTGCAGCGCATCCAGATAGGGCGGCACGGCCCACGCCGCGATTGCCGGCCCTTTGGCTAGCTCGCTGTCCGTCATTTTGCACCAAAGATTCCCAACCGGAACCGGAACGCGTCCCTCAGGCAGATGGTAGAAGTCGATCCGCTCGTCCTCGTCTGGCAACAGCGCATATTGCGACCGGCCCAAGGGATCGTTGCGGAATGGATCACACCGCTGAAGCGTGCCGCTGAGGTGAGCGCGAGTGGTCCACCAGCGATGCACAGGTCGCTGCTTCTGCGTTTGCCCGGCGTCAGCGCCAAGCATCAAATCGCTCAGACGGGCGTGCTCCAGGTCGACGAGATTGTCCTGTGGCGTCAGCACTTCGCGCTCCTTGATGCGGGCGGCGGCGTTGATGACTTGCCATTGCTCGGGCTCGAGCAAGTCGCTCAGCTCATGGCTGTTCAACCGGAAGCTGGCGCTCTCGAAGCCCGGTCGCAGGAAGGCCTGCCGGTCGCCGCCTTCAAGCAGATGAGCGATATTGGTGTTCAGCAGGTACATATTGGGCTGACCTTCCACGCAAGCCATGGCGCGATGGCGGCGCACGCGGCCAGCCAGCTGGATGATCGAGCGCATGGACGAGGGCTCGACAATCGCCCAATCGTAGTCGTGATCGCGCCCCACTTCCGCAACCGCGGTGGCGAGCACGACGAAGACATGATCGGATTCGGGCTCTGCATCGAGGCGTTGGCGGACACTGGCCCGCTGGAAGACGGCCTCGGGATTGCTGCGTTTGAGCGCCGCATCCAGTTCCCGCTCGATGGCCGCTCGCACCAGCATCGGTTGACGCGAATGGTAGACGCACAGATGAATGCGACAACCCGCTTCGGCCCCCAGTCTGAACAGTTCCCGCGCTACGTCGAACAACGGATCGATGTTGGCCATGCGGATCAGGCCGAAGCTCGCGCGCTTGCCGGTTTGCGGATCGACACTGTGATGCTGGCGGTGCAGCACCTGCAGGTGTCCGCGCAGTTGCCCTGCGACTTCGCTGCAGAGGACTTGCCGAGGCTGTCGAGTCGCAATGGGCAAGGTCTTGATCACCGCTCGGCGGCGCACCTCGGTTCTTGCCAGTCGGCCCAGACGCTGATCGACAAACCGGCGATGGGCGACCAGATAGGTGCCATCGTCGTCGTGGTCGCCGGCCTGTGTGGCAAACTCGTCGAACCAGGTGCAACAAATCGCCACCGGCTCGCCCGGCCGGCCACGATGGCGCTGGTACTCCGCCCGTCCCGCCAGGTAGGCCCGGAACAAGCCTTGCACCAACGCGGGCGGCAACGTGGCCGACGACAGCAGGACCTTGCTCCCCAACAGACCTGCCCAATGCAGCAAACGGCTGAGTGCAGGCAAGTCCTCGATGGCGAAATCGTCCGGCTCATCGAGAATCAGATCGGAGGTCAGCAGGCGCAGCATGGGCGCGATCTGATGCCCGCCGCGCAGACCTTCGGTCGCCGGCATCAGATGGTCGATCGTGCACGCCAGAACAGGCGCATCGAGCAGGCGCTGAGCGTCGCTGTTGTTTCCCAGCCATTCCTTCAGCGGCCCGTCTTCCAGGCTGCCTTCGTAATGAACGTGGCTGAACTCGGGCAAGAGCGACGCGCTTGATTCCGAACCACTGTCGCAGCGCGCTTTCTCGTCCTCGCCGAGATGATGGTCGTGCAAGGCGCGAGTGGCGACACCGCCCACGAACACCGCCAAATCCTGCGGCCCAAGATGCAGGCGTTCGCGGTAGGCGTCGCCGGTTTGCAGCGTGAGCGTCCGCAATCCCAGGGCCACGGTAAAGCGCGCACCGCGTTGTGGATCGGCCAACGCATAGAGAATGCGTCCGTTGGCCAGTGTCTTGCCGCAACCGGTCGAGGCCATGTTGAGGCCGAAAAAGCCTTGACGGCTGGATCGCTCCCGCACGCTTTCGGCCAGATCGAACGCCTGGTTCTGCCAGCGAAACGGCGCTTTGCTGCGCTCGCGAAATGTCTTGTGGCGGGCGATGCGCGGCAAGGCGTCGGCCAAGCGTGGCAGTGTTCGCACCATGCGGCTGGCGCTGACTTCCACGCCGATCAAGTGCTCGTCCAGTCGCTGCTTGAGCTTCCGCTTCCCGTCCTTGATGCCCGTGTTCGCGTACAGCGCCGTGCCGCTCTTGCTTGGTTGATCGCCATACATGGCGTGGCTGGGCTGTGCCGAGTAATGATGATCGGCCAGCATCAGCGCCATGCGCGACAGGTGCAGGACATAAGCGCTGTCCAGCAACTTGGCCGCTTCGCCGTCCTCACTCAAGCGGGGGCGCTGCAGGATGGCTTGCGCGACTTTGGCGGCATGCCGACGCCAGTGGCTGCTGTCAAAGGGCAGGCCATTCCTGAATTTCCAGCAATCGTTGGCGGTGGCCTCGTCCGGTCGGCTACCACACCAAGCCGCTCCGATCTGCTCGAGCATTCTCGCAAGCAAGCGCTGGTTGAGACTCGTGTCAGGCATTGGCGTCGGTAGACGATGATGGCTGACGATCAGCCAGCCAACAATTTGCGCCAGAGGTGGCAGCTTGCTGAACGGACTGGCCAACCCTCGGCTTTGCAGGCTATCCTTCGTCAAGCCGGCAAGGCAGCTTTCCCGCGCTGTAGCGGGCAGTGCCAGCAATTGGCGCAACCAGTCTTTATCGGTGCTTCCGCACTGCCTGACGAAGGACTCGAACAGCCGCAGCGAGACCCACTCATGGCGATAGGCGTCGGCTTTTGGCTGTTGGCTGCTCAGCTTGGTCTGGAAGGCGTGATTGGCCTTGCCGAAATCGTGAAACAGCGCCGCCATGCTCGCCAGTAAGCGGATATCTTGCTCCGCGTGCCAGTCGTTCTCGTCGCCCGCCCGCAACACGTCGCGCGCGGTCATGTTGGTCGGAGTCGCGCCCTGCGCGTTGAACTGGCGGGCGTCGCCCACGATCCATAGCAGCTCGCTGTGATCCTTGCTGCGTATCCAGTGGCAGGCAACCGCCGTATTCTTGCGGGCGGTTTGCCGCAGCAAACGATGCAGGGCGTCCAAACCCTGCTGCGTTATCGCGGTCTGCCAGGATCGGTCGCCGCGCCGCTCGGCGAACTGGTCAAGAATGCGTCGGGTTTCGGTGAGGGCGTTCTTGCTGCACTGGCAAATCAAAAGGACGTTCATTGCGTCCGCTTGCCCAGGTCGAGCGCGACCGCCTTCAAGGTATCGATCATGAAATCCAGGGATTCGCTACGGGAAAAGCTCTCGATGCAAGCGTGGCGGAAGGTTTGCTCGTCGTCGCCGCGCGCCGCGGAAATGAAGGCTTGCGGCAGAACCACCGCATCCTTGATCAAGTCCGCCACATCGAATACCAGACCACCCCGGCGCGTCTTGCCGTGCAAGACGGCGAGTCCATGCGGCAGGCCGAGGACCCAGCTCGCAGTGGCGCCCAACCCGTAGGCCAGATAGTTGCCGTGGTCGAGAAAGCGATTGGCGGGGTCGGTGCCGCTGCCATTCTTCGCCCTGACGAAGTCGCCGTAGTCCACCGCGCGAACGGCGAACTTGAACAGCATCTTGGTCAGGCGCGCCTCCTCAGTGAGCAATGCAGTGCCGTCGGCAGCGGTATCGAGCGCAGCGCGCGAGGCATTCAGGACAGACAACAGCTGCTCGCGCGGGACTCGAAACCCACTGTCGGCCAGTGACCGGCTGTCGCACCAGTGCTCCGCAATCCGTCCCAGGCGGGCGTGTTGGAAGGCTCGAGCGGCTTCCAGCCGCAGGCTATCGTTGAACCAGAAGCGAACCCAGTTCTGCAGGTACTCGGTGGGGCGGTATTCACTCTGCGGGGCGAACCAGGCAACTTCGACATCGATCTCGTTGGCGCTGTAGAGCGGGGTGCCGCCACCCCCACAAAAGCCGACCAGCACACCGGCTTTCGCCAGCTCCCGCATCGCCGCTTGCGTAATGGATGTGCCGGTGCCCAACAGCAGAGACGTGGTATTGGCAATCGGGATGTTCCAGTACAGAGAGCTTTTTCCCTGGTCGGTGACGTATTCCACGCGCCCGCCGTTGACCAGCACGCGACAATGCTCGAGGTAATAGAGGTTGGCCCGCTTGGAATGCAGGATGGTCTTCAGGTCAGAAGGAGAAAAATTGTCCATAGGAGCTTGGCTCTTCGTTCCGGACTCAATGGTCCAAAAAGCGGGCTCTGACCGGCCTACCACCCGGTCGCCCCCAGCTCAATTTTGAAGTCGCATCCGCGACTCGCGAATCTCGCTTCTCCGGTGCGCGGAAGAAGGGCACGGGATGCGGGAAACGGTCATGACTGCCATCATCAAAGGCGTCTCGCCAGCAACGACCGATAGCCACGCTGCATGTCGGGCGCAGGGGCGCCGTCTACAATACAAGGCGCCCCCTGATCGTGGACCAGGAGGCGTCAGAATGAGGGGTGGGAGGTATAGGATCCGCCGGCCGAAGCCGGCGGCTCACACGGCATGAAGCCGAATTTCGCCCCCGCACGCAACGGATTCTAGCAGCCGATTGCCGTCCGCAGTGCAATCAGAGACGGCTGTTCGGGCACCCGGCCTTGCAGCATCCCATGCACCGGACGCAATCTTCCATGTTGCCGGTGGATCGGTCCATCCTGCCGATGAAAGATTCCATGTCGCGTGTCGATCCACTGCATCCTTGACCATGACACCCGCACCGTTCTGGTGCAGGTTTCCACCGCTGAGCTTCGCCGTTCCATCGTGCCGATGGAAACTTGCACCTCGGACATGGAAAGTTCCACCTCGGGCATGGAAAGGTCCACCTCAGGCATGGAATGTTCCACCTGCACCATGGAAAGCCGCACCCGCGGGGTCCATCGTTCCGTCTCGACGATCGAAGCTTGGACCGCGCTGCAGGGTCGGTGATCGCCGCGGGCCGGCGCCGGTTGTCCCGGCAACCGCGCCGACCTGCAGCAACCGCTGCCGACCGTCCGGGCAACGCGCAACCGCTGTCCGGACGGCATTCCTCACTTCAGGCAGTCGGCGCCGCGCGCCGGGTCTTGCGGGCAAAACGGCGGCCGAGGTCGTCGAGGCTTTCCTCGAGGGCGCCGGAGGCCAGGTTGTGCAGCTTGGCGTACTGATAGACGAGCAGCGCGGCGGCATAGGCTTCGCTGCCGGCGGCGAAGTAGCTGTCGTCGACCTTGCGGAAGAGGGTTTCGAGCGCGTGGCGGACCGCGTAGAGGTCCTCCACGAGAGCGACGTCGGCGGCAAATTCGGGCAGACTGAAGCCGGCGGGCAGGATCTCGGCGTGCGCTTCGGCGATCGCCAGTGCCTTGACGACGAAGGATCGGTTCATTTCGCCGAACTTGACCATTGCTGCGCGGTCGCCGTCACCGAGGTCGATGAGGAAGGGTAGGGCGTCCTTGAGAGCGGTCAGCGCAGCTTTCGCCTTCGCCTGCTGTTCGGCTGTGAAGGTGGCGTCTATGCGGTTTACGGGCATGGGAAGTCTCCTCGATGAGTCCGGCGCGAAGACATTTCGCACCACGTGGAATTAGAAAAGAAATCCTGTGTCGGGGTCAAGACGCAGCCGCGCGCCGGGTGCAATCGAAAGTGCGACTGTCGACCGACTGCTAAGAGAGAAGCTTGACGAACGAGCTGGATTCCGGCCTGCGCCGGAATGACGGTAGTTCCATGCGTTGGCGCCAGAACAAGTCTACCGTGGCCACTAGCGCCTCGCGCCGGCGCCAGTCGCACTTTCAATTGCACCCCCGCGCGCCGGAGTCTACGACGGCCACTGATCAGGGTGATCATGGGTGTTCTCGGGAACGCCCAATGACG
>ERZ761610.2009-NODE-2009-length-10316-cov-96.967157_pt1 | contig 10316 bp, 10 predicted proteins | sample MGYA00512164_ERZ761610 | MGnify/ENA primary metagenome ERZ761610 (study PRJEB28899, sample SAMN02850038) | bioreactor sludge metagenome | biome: EBPR Sludge; feature: EBPR Bioreactor; material: flocular biomat | place: Australia: Thorneside Wastwater Treatment... | reverse complement strand
GGTGCCGATACGAACTTTGTAGCATCAGAAAGTTACAGAAAAGGGCCCTATGAAAGTCCAACTTCAAAACCAATGAATCGCCGCAACCCAACTGAAAGGTTTAACGCCCAACTCAAAAGAAAATAATTCGGATACACCCGATTTTAAGTGAAACGTCTCTATGGTTCAGTAATTTTGAGTGAGCCAAGTTCTACACAAGGGGATTTAGCCGAGAGGATGAATTTTTGATTAGAGAATAGGTTACGATGACAGCCTATTCTCTTTTTTTTTGGGCGGATCCGGAAAAGAAGTATAGCAATCAGGCACTTTTTACCAAAAAGATACCTATACAGGAGAGAACCTACAGGCATAGAATGAGGAAAGCAATACCTTTATATAGAACAAATTTTCTATTTAGATCAACAATTGAAAACCTCCTGATTCGTTTTTAGATCCGGAGAATGGTTGTACATCGATCAAATAGAAGTATAGAGCATCTTAGTCACTGATGGCCCAATCTATCGGCGTGATGTTATTTTCTATGAGATAATTGTTGGTATGTGAGAAGGGCCGATGGCCGAAAAAAGCACCCCTGGCCAGAGGAGAAGGATGTGCGGCTGTTATTATAAGATGCTTGTCAGCATCGATTAATGGCACCTTAGTTCTGGCGTAGGCTCCCCATAGTATAAAGACAACACACTTCGAGTAGTCAGATATGTTTCGGATTACAGCATCGGTAAATTCCTGCCAGCCGAGTTTTTGATGTGATCCGGCACTGTTTTTCTCCACTGTCAGGATACTGTTGAGCAACAGCACTCCATTCCTGGCCCAGGTGGTAAGATCACCGTGATTGGGAGGATCGACACCGAGGTCTGTTTTTAACTCCTTGAATATGTTGCGCAAGGAGGGCGGGACAGAGACTCCGCGCGGAACGGAGAAACACAATCCCATTGCCTCACCCGGATTATGATAAGGATCCTGGCCGAGGATTACTGCTTTGACCTGTTGTGGTGGCGTCAATTCAAATGCGTTGAATATCAGTTTGCCGGGTGGATATACGGTTACCCCGGCTGCTATTTTTTCCTTAATGGATGTTGTCAGACGGGAGAAATACGGCTTTTGAAATTCCGGTTCTAGCAGATTATACCAGTCCTGTTGTATCTTTACATGCATAATATGAAAATATCCAAAGGCTAAATTAATTCAAACCGGAAATCCAATGAAATATATTTTTCTGACTCTTACTCTGGTTATATCATGTATTCCGGCAGAAGCTCAGTTTCGGCCGGTCAATAGCGGCATGGACTCTATTGCCATTTCAGATCTCTATTTCGTTATCCTCACAGACTCCGGGAAAGATGCTGTCAGGATTGGTGTCGGTACCTGGAAGGAACAATACACTACAACTCCATTCTTTTGTACCTTGGAAAACAAGGTAAATAAGCGTTCCGTCAGGCCTGTTTTCTTTCGCCTGGGCAATAAAGACTATACGGACATGCTGGAACGAAAGGACATCAACAAGGCCATAACCGGTCCATTACACTAGAGGAGATTTCTTCAAATAACGGTAAGATTAAAGAGCCGTATAGAGCCCGACAATTTTATTGTATCTGTATTCCCGATATTTTTAGGGAAAAGTAAAAAGGGAATCAAGTACTTTTACCTGATTCCCTTTGGAAAATTTATTAAGCATCACCCTTTCCAAAAACTATAACATTTTGAACGAGACGTTTTTCTTTTTGTCAAAATATCTCCTTCATTGTTGATGTAAAGATGAGACCATAATTTTTTCCGGCCGTCACAGGAAGTTGCCAAAAATATTTTTAATGGTTTTTCTGTATAGGATTGATCTTGGTCTTGGACCTGATGTGGAGGATCTTCCTGGAAGGATCATCGGTTGAATAATCCGAGAATGGTGGTTTTTGTGACTAAATGAACGGAAGGTGTTTTTGCAAATTGATTTTACAAAAAAAGCCGACCACTTTCGCGATCGGCTGCTATTTTATTATTTTGAGTTGATTGGTTCCTTAGCCGTTAAGGGCAGCTGCACCACCTACGATTTCAGACAATTCGTTGGTGATAGCTTCCTGACGCGCCTTGTTGTAGTTGATTCTCAACTCTTTCAGTAAGGTATCTGCGTTATCGGTTGCTTTATCCATTGCTGTCATTCTGGCACCATGTTCTGAGGCATTGGTGTCCAGCAAAGTTTTGTGAAACTGTGTCTGCAAGATGGTAGGAACCAAATATTCCAAAAGGCTCTTTTGGTCTGGTTCGAAAATATAATCGGCCTTCATATTTCCCCTCATAGCGCTCAATGGCTTCTTGAGGACCGGCAGGAACTGTTCAGCACTAAACAGCTGGGTACCGGCATTTTTAAACTTACTATAGGAGATTTCGATCGCATCGTATTTTCCTGTAGCGAAATCATTCATCAGTGTCGATGCGATTGGAGCGATATTGCTGAATGAAAGATCAGAGAAAGCATTGATGTAATCAGTAATCACCGGAGCACCCTTATGTACTCTTTTTACATAATCATATCCCTTCTTGCCGATGGTGATAAAGGTAACCTTATTGGCGTCCAGTTGTTCGGCATACTTTGTTCGGGCCAATGCTGTTGCCTCTTTGCCGATGTTGGTATTCAAGGCGCCGGCAAGCCCTCTGTTGGAGGTGATGATTACAATGGCGACATGTTTGATTTCCCTTTCAGCATTGTATACAGATGAGGCATCTCCATCCAGGTTGGAAAGAATATTGGACAACATCTCATTGAGCTTTTCACTATAAGGACGCAACTGCACAATGGCTTGTTGGGCACGACGCAACTTGGCAGCCGAAACCATTTTCATGGCCTTAGTGATTTGTTGGGTCGATATAACCGACTTGATACGCTCTCTGACTTCCTTTAGATTAGCACCCATGAATAAGTGTTATAATTTATAATGGTGGAGAGAAGAAACGAAAGTAAATTTTATTTCTTCCCTCCGACTTGATTTTATTTATCTGGCAAAATTTTTGGAAACAGTTGTGGCAAGGGATCTCAATGTTTCAAGATCAGCATCCTCCAGCTTTCCGGCTTTGAAATTTGCCAGCATTTCGGGGTGATTCTTATCTAATGCAGCGAAGAGATTCTCTTCGAATTCACGCACATCGGAAGGTTTGATATCCTTCAGCAGGTTGTTGGTTCCCAGATAGATGATTGCCACCTGTTTTTCAACACTTACCGGAGAATATTGTGCCTGCTTCAACACCTCAACGTTACGTACACCCTTGTCAAGAACTGATTTGGTAGCGGCATCAAGATCTGAACCAAACTTGGCAAATGCCTCCAACTCACGGTACTGCGCCTGGTCGAGCTTCAATGTTCCGGAAACCTTTTTCATAGACTTGATCTGAGCGTTACCTCCTACACGGCTCACGGAGATTCCCACGTTGATCGCCGGACGTACACCCGAGTTGAATAGGTTGGACTCCAGGAAGATCTGACCGTCAGTAATGGAGATAACGTTGGTCGGGATATATGCCGAAACGTCACCGGCCTGAGTTTCGATGATCGGAAGAGCGGTAAGAGAACCACCGCCCCTGACCAGGCCGGATTTCTTTAGAGATTCCGGCAAATCATTCATATTTTGTGCGATGGCGTCGTTGCTGATTACTTTGGCAGCACGCTCCAAAAGGCGGCTGTGCAGATAGAATACATCACCCGGATAAGCCTCACGTCCCGGTGGCCTTCTCAACAAAAGAGACACCTCACGGTATGCAACCGCCTGCTTCGACAAATCATCATAGATGATCAGTGCAGGACGTCCGGTATCCCGGAAGAACTCACCGATGGCAGCACCAGCGAAAGGAGCGTAGAACTGTAGCGGAGCGGGATCGGCAGCTGAAGCAGAAACAATGGTAGTATATGCCATGGCGCCATTTTCTTCCAGGACTCTTGCGACCTGTGCTACGGTAGAGGATTTCTGACCACAGGCAACATAGATACAATAAACAGGCTCTCCTTGCTGGTAGAATTCTTTTTGATTGATGATTGTGTCAATTGCAATAGCCGTCTTTCCAATCTGACGGTCACCGATGATCAACTCACGTTGGCCACGACCAATCGGAATCATTGCATCAATCGCCTTTATACCTGTCTGGAGCGGCTCAGTCACCGGCTGACGGAAAATAACTCCGGGAGCTTTACGCTCCAAAGGCATTTCATATTTATCACCTGTGATTTCACCCTTGCCATCAATTGGCTGGCCAAGCGGATTGACCACACGACCCAGATAACCTTCTCCCACCTGGATGGAAGCAATGGTATTGGTTCTCTTGACTTTTGAACCTTCTTTCAGGTCGTCAGATGGACCCAGCAATACAACACCGACGTTGTCTTCTTCAAGATTCAATACGATAGCCTGAACCCCGGTCTCAAATTCAACGAGCTCTCCGGCCTTGGCATTAGTAAGTCCATAGACACGGGCGATACCGTCACCTACTGACAGTACTACACCAACCTCTTCCAGTTCTGCTTCGGTATGAAAACCGGAAAGTTGCTGCTTCAGGATTGCTGAGATTTCATCAGGTTTAACATTAACCATGGTTATTATAAGTTTTATTTTTTAAATAATTAATTGTGGGTGAGTGTTTGCTTCAATTTATTCAGTTGGTAAGCCACACTACTGTCATATAGTCTATCCGCATACTGGATGATAAATCCGCCTATCAGGTCCGGGTTTAAGGCTGTCTCGAGTTGGATTTGCTTATCACTACCGACCAGTCCTTTTATTTTGTCCAGGATGATGTTGGTAGTGGCTTCATCGAGCGGGGCCGCCGAGGTAACCTTTACTAAGGCGATATTAAACAGAGTATTATACTGTTCGGTAAATTGGTCTGCAATATCTACCAGCAATGATTCCCGGCCCTTCTTGATGGTCAGATCGAAGAATGACATCGTCAAGGTGTCTAGCTTTCCTTCGAAGACAGCTCTCAACGCTGCAATCTTCTTGTCGGGGAAAATGATAGGGCTTTTGAGCAGGAGGACAAGGTCTCTGCTTTTCAAGGCTTCTTTGAATACTGCCATGTCACCGCGCACAGCTTCGGTCTTTTTCTGGTCTATCGCCAGATCAAGCAACGACTTTGCGTAACGCGATGCAACTTGTGATACAGACATTTATAATGATTTTCCTTGGATGTATTAATTCATTTTAATCTCATTCGCTAATGACTTCGCCAGTTCAATCTGAGATGGGTCATTGCTCAATTGCTTCTTGATCACACTTTCTGCTACCTGTACAGCCAGCAAGCCAACCTGGCCTTTCAGTTCAGAGATGGCGGCTTTTTTCTGATTCTCGATTTCGAGATTGGCATTGGCTAAGATACGACCGGCCTCTTCCTTGGCTTTTGATTTGGCATCAGAGACGATCTGTGCAGCATTTTCTTTAGCCTCTTTAAGCATGGCCGCTTTTTCTTCACGAGCCTGGGCTATTAACTGCTCATTTTCAGCCTTCAGATTGTTCATTTCGTTCCTGGCGATATCTGCCTGCGCCAGCGCGTCCTTGATGGAGTCTTCCCGCTCCTTCAAAGCGTTGGCAATAGGAGTAAATGCCTTTTTACCCAGGAAGAACCAAAGGGATAAGAAAATCAAAACAGTCCAGAAAAACAATCCAAACTCGGGCTTGATCACATTGAATTCGGCTAATAAAACCATATTATTTTGATTGAAATTTTTTTAAAATAAGCCCGTCATTAAACCAATCGTCTTCACGACGGGCAGATGTTTTAGGATTTAATTATCCTGCTGTAAGGAATGCAACAACCACTGCGAAAAGCGCAACCGCCTCAACGAAGGCTGCAATGATCAACATGTTGTTACGGATATCACCAACAGCTTCAGGCTGGCGGGCAATCGCCTCCATACCTTTACCACCGATAAATCCAATTCCGATACCAGCACCGATAGCCGCCAATCCGGCTCCAATTCCTGCGTACATAATGTAATTATTTAAATTGTTTGTTATTCAATTAAAATTTCAAATTCGGGCAAGAAAACTTTTTTCCTCGCTTTTTATAATCAGTGATGTGCCTCTTCTGTCGCTGCTCCGATGTAGGATGCAGAAAGTATCGCGAAAATAAACGCTTGAATAAAGGCAACAATAAATTCTATTACGTTTAGAAAGAGCGTAAATGGTATTGCGAGTGCCGTTCCGGCAATGGCTCCACCCATACTTGCTCCGACTTTTCCAAACACAAAAATCAATCCTATTAAACTCAGAATTATGATGTGTCCTGCCGTGATGTTGGCAAAAAGTCGTATCATTAAAGAAACCGGCTTGATGAATACACCAAGAAACTCAATCGGTGCCAGGAAAAGCTTCATCGCCGGAGGCACGCCCGGCATCCAGAAGATATGCTTCCAGTAGTTACCGTTACCCAGGATGTTGGTGACCAGAAAGGTCATCACGGCTAAAGCCATGGTCACGGCTATGTTTCCGGTGATATTGGCACTGAATGGGAAGAATGGAATCAGTCCCATCAGGTTACATACAAGGATGAAGAAGAAAATAGTCAGGATAAAGGGAAGGTGTTTCTGGTATCTGTCTCCGAGCATTGGCTTGGCGACCTCATCGATGATAAAGAGAACGATAATCTCGATCAGGTTCTGCAAACCCCTGGGGGCTTGTCCGGATCTGTTTCTATATGCCTTGGAGATGGATAAAAACAGGATGACAAGCAAGATTGCCGCCAAAAGCATTGAAAAGACAACTTTTGATATAGAGAAATCATAGAATGAAGTCATGCCGGTAAAGGCAGAGGCTTTTTCTAGCGTGTATTCCTTTCCCTGATGTTCCAGTGTTGCTACCTCTACGGATCCCTCCTTGGTATGTTTGATGTGGCCGATCTCTACATGACCCATGTCAGGAAAGTCGGCTGGAAGCCTTTTTACAATTCCTTCATCCAGCACATAACGGTTATAGGCCTTATGTCCGTGCTCCAACTTAGACGACATAAACATTGTCCAGCCATCTTCTTTGGAATAAAGGATACATGGCAGCGGCACTGCTATGTGACCAAAGATGTGGAAGTCGTTGGAATTGTTGATGTGGTTGAAGATCAGGTCGTTCATCTTGAATTCTTCCTCTTCTTTGAGGACACCTTCCACTACATCATGTACTTCCCCTGCCGGAGCATCATGGCTATGATCTTGGGCAAAATTCACCACCGGTGTAACCAGGATTGTGAAAAGCACTAAGAAATACAGCCGGGGAAAGACTGAAAAGCGAATATTGAGAGATGAATACAACTTTGTCATATGCGTTAAATTGCTTAGCCTGCAAGGGTTCCATGCAGGTTTTTCAAAATTCGGCACAAAGGTAAGCTGTGAGTCAAATATAACCAAGGATTTTACCCCCTCTTTTTTAGAAAATCAATAGTTTATAAACATAAGTTGATTCACGGTTTGTTGTCCTGCTCTATAAAAAAATATCCGGTTGTTTTTATTCCGGGGACACCATTTTCCCGTCTAAGGAAACTCCACAGACCATCGAAAAATCAGGAGCTATCTACACCAAATTGATTCTGATCGTTCTGTCAGCCATCCGGATTATAGCCATCCCGATGTACTTTTACTTTTAAACAAAGTGTAATCGCTTTTCCCACGTCAACCCCGCTTCCTTAAAAACTATTGCCTGCGTCGGACTTGCAACAGAATACAGTAATTTTTCCTGGAATGATACATCTACCCCAAAGGCTTTAAGACAAAAGCAGCCGGGAATTTGATTTTCAAAAGATACAGGAAGCGATTGGATTTGAAATATCGGCGTATCAAAAAAATCTGTAGTACACAAAATAAACATTTATCAGCGGAATGCCCCTGTTTACGCAGGATCAGATCTGCATTAACGCAATGTGGGTCATTCAGGTGGCTTTAAAATGGAATGTTCTATAGCCCATACTATTTTACGTAAGTTTAAAAGCAGAGTAGGATATCATTGATTTTTTTCAGGAATTCAGGTGACCAAAGATATTTCTGCAATCTCATCATATTTTCCTGTTATCGGTGGTAATAAGAGATGCTTTCTTGAATTCAGGTCGGATCAACTTCATGGAATCATATATCACACCAGGCTATAACCCTATTTTTTTCTAAAACTTGCTAAAAGTTTCTCCCAATATTGCCTTTCTTCAACATTTAATTCTTTAGAATGTAATGCAAGTAAATAACTAATTTCCTCGATGATGCGATACCTCTTTATTTGATCAATATCTGATAATGCTTGAGCAACAGGAGTGAAGGGATCATCAAGTGTGAGTATCATGTAGAGACCTTCAGCCGGGTCCGCTAATGAAGTTGCCGTATTGATTGTTGTACCAATAACCAATGTTTTTTCCAGAAGACTACCAATTTCTTCTACTTTTTTAATTGATTTCATTGTTTCCATAGAAGCCTTGCCAAATAAAATCTGTTTGCCGGAGGATTGAGGCTTAACTTTTTTTGGCGCCGGTTTCTTTTTTTTGCTTCTCTCTGCTTCTATTTTTGGGGAAAGGGTTGAACCTAATTCAATAATTAATTTAGAAAGCTCTTCAGCATAGATCAAATCATCCTCATCGAGGGCCCCCTTTTTATTCTTAAAATCAAAGAGATAAGCATCTAAGTCCTCAACACCGAGAGACAACTCTTCCAATAGTGATTTGTCTGCACCCAGACCCGCCATTTCTTCTAACCAAGAACGCAGTACTGACTGTGCATAACTAAATTTACCGGCCACAAGACTATATGTAAATTTTTCACCTTTTTCCCGGTCAACAAAAACGGGTAATGAGTCTAAATTTGGGTACTTCTCTGAGTAAATATCGGGTTTATCATCTGGCGCTTCTGCTTTGGTGTCACCCGATCCGGCTTTTTTCATTTGGACAATTTTCTGCGTGCCTGAAGAAGTTAAATGAAATTCCGGTGGCACCTGCATATTTTTGATAGATGCCGAGAAGGGCCGCCCACTCGAAACTTCTGACAAATCAGAATCCGTTCGAATCGGACGATGACTTATCGGTGGATACAGATTTCGGCGCATAATAATTGAAAATTTTTATTCAGAAAATCTACAAAGCCGGATAATAAAAACAAAAGAGATTCTCTCAGTGTGGCATTTAACGAGCCTTCAAAAATACAAAATAATGCTGGTATTAATTTATTTGTTTAATTCCTATTTAATTTAGGAAAGTGCTGCCCAACAGTCGCTTGAACCTTCTTTCTCCTTACCGATGTCCCCCAACTTAGAGGTAAGACGCTTGCTCAAAAATTCAAAGCGAATCACGATTGCCCTATAAGCATGTTTATCCTCCCAAAAGTCAGGTGCTTTTACGAAGACACAATTTTTACCTTAGGATGCGAAGCCGGAAAATTAAAGAAAGGAGTACGGCAGGCTCGTTGATGTCTATATTTTTCATAATGACACAATCGAAATCCGATTTGTAAGAGGTTTATTATTTCGAAATTAGTTATAAAATACAACTTCGATTTCCGGTTTGTCATTCGCCTCAAACGCCTATAAACAGGGGCTTTCTACCATTCTTTACCCGTTTGTAAGCACTTACAGTCGTTTACAAACGACTACAAACGTTTATTTACCGGATAAATATTGACATGTGTTTCATCTTTGCCTTGTCAATCGGAATGAATGACTTTTGGGAATAAATCCGGGCATCAATTCATTGCGAATAAACTTTTAATTCATATCATAAACTTTTTAAATCATTACATTATGACAACGCTAAGCAACCAAGTCCAACTGATCGGAAACGTAGGTCAGCAACCGGAAATCAAAACTTTTGACAATGGTGGAAAAATCGCACGGGTAAGTCTGGCAACCAATGAGAAGCGCAAGAATGCGACGGGTGAGTATATCACGGAGACCACCTGGCACAATCTCGTATTCCGGGGAAAACACGCAGAAATTGTGGAAAAGCACGTCGAAAAAGGTAAGGAAATCCTGGTAGAAGGAAAGATCATTAATCGTTCGTATGAAGACAAAAATGGTGATAAGCGGTATATAACCGAAATCCAGGTCCTTAACTTCAAGTTTTTGGGAGGGCGTAATTAGATCGGGGCCGGTGTCGGCTTGGTTAATCTGACTGAGTCACACCTTTCCCGTCTTGGCATCAATGCCTGAAATCATCTACAACCTGACTGTTTCCGGTGTTGATGCCTTTCGATATCAATGACAATGCTTTGGATTGGATGGCCGGGCGGATGAGGCACTATTGTTTGGTAAAACACAGAACCGCTTGTCTGCTGATACCATTGCCTTTTGATAAGAATGTCATCCGGGCCAATTGTAATTTGGTTATCCAAC
>ERZ761610.2008-NODE-2008-length-10324-cov-20.285422_pt1 | contig 10324 bp, 7 predicted proteins | sample MGYA00512164_ERZ761610 | MGnify/ENA primary metagenome ERZ761610 (study PRJEB28899, sample SAMN02850038) | bioreactor sludge metagenome | biome: EBPR Sludge; feature: EBPR Bioreactor; material: flocular biomat | place: Australia: Thorneside Wastwater Treatment... | reverse complement strand
CGCCGCCCTCGCAGGTGTACGTCCTGGGGATCGCGCCGTGATCGGAGAACGCGGTTGATGTGATGATCATGTCCATGGTTTCTGCTTCCCGTTCGAGGGGTGGCCTCCCTGACCCGCAGTATATGCAGATGCAGGAAGACGCGCATCCAACCGTCGCGCCGGAGACGATGCCGGTTGCACGGGGCTGGCAATCCATCGACCCAACTGCTTAAAATAGCCGCGATGAAAGCTTTTCGCCGATCCATTCTCCCCTGCTGTCTATCCCTGGCCATGGCCGCAATAACGGGAGCACTGCTGAACGGTTGCAGTTCGACCAAGGTTCCCCGCCCGTATCAGACCGAGGCCTTCCCGAGCCAGACCCCTTTCCAGTATTCCAGCACCCGGGAGCCCGAGGAAGCGTGTGAAGTCGCCAGGCGCGCCTTGTTGAGCCAGGGGTATCAGGTCGATGAATCGAAACCTGGCAATATCCGCGGCGAGAAATACTTTCGGCCCAAGCCCGACGAGGCCACCAGGCTGTCGATCATCCTGGTTTGCCTGCCCGGCAATCCGGGAACCACCATCTATGCGAGCGGACTGGAAACCCAGTTCGAGATGAAATCCAAGGGGAGCAGTGCGGGTGTCAGCGTTCCGGCCCTCGGGTCGCTCTCCCTGCCGTGGTCCCTGGACAAGGACACCCTGGTGAAAGTCGGCGAGGAAACCGTCACCGATCCCGAGTTCTACAAGCGGCTGTTCGAACTGATCGGGATGCTCGACGGCTGACCCGTCCGTTCGGCGGGTTCGTCCATCCAGAATCGCCCGGCGCGGATCCCCGGGATCTTTTCTTTCCCCGGGCAGCGGCGCATCATGGTGCACGGGAAGTTGATCGACCATTTCGGCCCGGGAGGCAGACCGTGCGGACAGCCGCATTCCTGCAGCAACAGCCGCTGTTCGGCGGGGTGGACGACCAGGCGATGAGCGCGATCATGCCGCTGCTTCGCGAAGAGAACTTCGCCAGCGGGGAGTTGCTCGTCCGCGAAGGCGACCAGGGGGATTCGCTGTTCGTGATCTGCAGCGGCTCCGTCGAAGTCCTGAAGTCGAGCCCCGAAGCGGAAACGCCGTTCGGGGACCGCATCGCCATGCTCAAGGTTGGCGACGTCATCGGCGAAATGGAACTGATCGACACGCAGAACCGATCGGCAACGGTTCGCGCACTGGAACCTGTCTCGACGCTGGCGCTGTCCAACGGCGACCTGTTCCGCATCTACGAGTCCGACCTGCCGACTTTTTCGCTGCTGGTCCTCAATCTGGCCAGGGAATTGAGCCGTCGTCTGCGCAACATCGACGATCTGGCGGTACGCTACATGCCGCACGACGGTCACGCCGCCCGGCCCTGATTCGCCGGAGAAAGTTCGGCTGCCACCGCCCTCGCGACCCCGCGCCTTCCGGAATGTCCCATGGAAACATCGATCCCCTTGGCCCGCCTCCACGCCGACATCGAGTCGCGGGTCCAGGCCATCCGGGCGGATCACCCGCAGTGGCCGTGTGGCAAAGGTTGCGCCGGCTGTTGCCGGCACCTCGCCGACGTGCCGCAACTCACGGCGCAGGAATGGGACTTGCTGCGTGCGGGGCTGGCCACGCTGCCGGCGGAGCGGCTCGGGCAGATCAGCCGCGATCTGGCTGCCCTGGCCGATCAGCGGGAGCCGCCCGTCGTCTGCCCGCTGCTGGACCAGTTAACCGACGCCTGCCCGGTCTATGCGCAGCGGCCCGTCGCCTGCCGCAGTTACGGCTTCTACGCGCAACGCGACCGCGGACTCCATTGCGGCGACATCGAAGCGCAAGTCGCCGCCGGCGCCCTTGCCGATGTCGTCTGGGGCAACCACGACGCGATCGACCGCCAGCTCGCCAGCCTCGGCGGCGCCCGCCCGCTGACCGAGTGGTTCGCGCGCTGGCAGAGCGGCAAACCGGCGGCGGAGCAACACCCGCCGGTAAGGTCGGACGGCGCTCCATTGACGTAGGGAGAGTACGTCGGGACGCGGCAGGCGGTATTCGGAAGGCTTCGGCTGGAAGTGCCCCGCCAAAATCTTCATGCCCGGACATTTCACCCTCGAGCGCCACGATCATCCACTTGTTGCACTTCGGGCTTGAAACCGCCATTTTTTGAAATAGAACTCTTGATTGCATATCATTTCAATGTGTTTCAATAGGAAAGGATGCCCATGCGACCGTCGGTTGCGCCTGACATGAAGCGAAAGGCGGCGTGCGAAGCAGCAGATTGTTTCCGCACGACGAACCCGCGTGTGAAGAGTCTGACTGACGCCATCTGGCCGGTTCTTCTTCCACAGCATGGCCCGCTTCTCAGAAATGGAACGCGAGCGGGACTGGAAGGGGCACGCCAACTCGGGCGCAAGGGTGGCCGCGAGCCCAGGATGACCGGGAGCAAGATCGAGTCGGCCAGGAAACTTCTGGCCAGCGGTGTGCGTCCCAGGGATGTGGCCAGAAACCTCGCCATCTCGGTTCCAACGCTGTACCGCTGGGTGCCCGCTTCTGCGCACACCCGGATTTGACATTGATTCCCCCGACAGGAACTGGCTTCTGAATGGAACACAACATACCCCTGATCACCACGCTTGCGGCCGCCTTCGTGGTCGCGCTCATCCTGGGCTTCCTCGCCGAACGCATCAGGGTGCCAGCGTTGGTCGGCTACCTTGTCGCCGGCATCATCATCGGGCCGGGCACACCGGGATTTGTCGCCGATGTGCATCTCGCATCCCAACTCTCGGAAATCGGCGTCATGCTGCTGATGTTCGGTGTCGGCCTGCATTTCTCTCTCAATGACCTGTTGGCGGTCAGACGCATCGCGGTGCCCGGCGCCGTCGTGCAGATGGGCCTGGCCACCGTTCTGGGTATGGCGATCGCCTGGTGGTGGGGATGGAGTTGGGGCGCTGGTCTGATTTTTGGCCTGTCGCTGTCGTGCGCGAGCACCGTGGTGCTGCTCAAGGCGCTGGAAGCCCGTGGTGTACTCGAAAGCATGAATGGGCGCATCGCGGTTGGCTGGCTGGTCGTGGAAGACCTGGCCTGTGTCCTGGTGCTGGTCCTGATGCCGCCGCTCGCGGACATTCTGGGCGGATCGGCCGCCGCAGCGGCGAGCACCCAGCCTCTTTGGCTGACGATCGGAAGAACCGTTCTCGAGGTGGTGGCCTTCATCGCCATCATGCTGGTGGCTGGCCGCCGCGTGCTACCCTGGTTGTTGTGGCAGATTTCACACACCGGCTCGCGTGAACTGTTCACCCTCCTGGTCATTGCGGCAGCCATCGGCATCGCCTACGGCGCGGCCCAACTGTTCAGCGTCTCGTTCGCCCTCGGCGCCTTCTTCGCCGGCATGGTGATGCGCGAGTCGGAGTTCAGCCACCGTGCGGCCGTAGAGTCCTTGCCTCTGCGCGACGCATTCTCGGTGCTCTTCTTCGTATCGGTGGGCATGCTGTTCGAACCGGGCATCCTGATGAAGCAACCGTTTCTCGTCCTCGGTGTGGTGGCCATCATCATCCTTGGCAAGTCGATTGCAGCCTTCGGCCTGGTGCTGGCGTTTCGTTATCCGCTGAACACGGCACTGACCGTTTCGGTCAGTCTGGCGCAGATCGGCGAGTTCTCGTTCATCCTGGCTGGCCTCGGCCTGTCGCTGGGCATTCTGCCTGCGGATGGCATGAGCCTGGTACTGGCCGGCGCGCTCATTTCCATCGCCCTGAATCCGGTTCTGTTTGCCGCCGTCGAGCCGGTGCGGCGCTGGATCCTGCAACGCTCGGACCTCGCCCGCCGCCTGGAGCAAAGGACCGACCCGTATGCCGAACTGCCGGTGAGCACCGATGACAAGTACCTGCAAGGACAGGTCGTTCTTGTGGGCTATGGCCGGGTCGGCAAGCGGATTGCCGGCGCGCTGGATGCGCATGGCATTCCCAACGTGGTGGCCGAGCAAAACCGCGAACTGGTCGAAGACCTGCGCAAGAAGGGCATGGCAGCCGTATCGGGCAATGCTGCCGATCCGGCGGTGCTGATTCAGGCGCACATCGCCGAAGCCGCGATGTTGGTGGTGGCGACCCCCGATCCGCTCAGTCTGCGCCAGATGGCGAACACGGCGCGCGCCCTCAATCCCGCTATCGAAATCGTCTTGCGCACGCACAGCGAAGAAGAGTCGGTGATGTTGCGCAAGGATGGCGTTGGCACCATCTTCTTCGGCGAGGAGGAACTTGCCAAGGGCATGACCAGGCATGTTCTGAAGCGCTTCGACCCTCGGGCCGACGGCCAAGCCACCGCAGCCGCCGGCATCTGACCCGGCAAGCCGTCACGCCGTTGCCGTTGGCTCGCGTACCAGCAGCGTGTCACACGGCAGCCAATCCAACAGTTTGGCGGCGGTGCTGCCCAGCAGCAGGCTTATGAGGCCGCTGCGACCATGACTGCCCATGACCACCAAGTCAATGTTGTGCTCGCGCACATAGCGGGGCAGCATGCCTTCGATGGCGCCGCATTCGACGACGGAACGGACCTGCGTGCCCTCTGGAAACGCAGTCGCCGCCAGGAAGGCGGCGCATTCTGCCTCTTCGGCGCCGACGCAGCGACCCGAATGCTGTGAAGGATCGGCCAGTCCTGACATTACCAAGGGATGGGCGTGGTACAGGATCAGTTCGCGGTCTGGAAAAAGCCGGGCTGCGGCCAGCAGGGCGTGTCGTGAACACCCGGAAAAATCGCTGGCCACGACGATCCGCCGATAGGGCTCATGCGTTCGTCTGCGAACCACCAACAAGGGCTGCGCGAGTGAACGCGCCAGGTTTTTGACCGTCGAGCCAAGCAAAAAGCGTCCTGGCGTTTCGTTGCAGGACACCCCCGTGACGACAAGGCCGCATTGGGTACTGGCTGCCGCTTCCCGGATGGCCGCCGCGGCATCCTCGCCGCGCACCATGCGCAGGGTTGCGGATACATCCAGCCCCGCGAGGTCATGGGCAAGCTGTTCTCGTGCCACATGCACGAGCTGTTCATCGGTTGCCCCGCTGGCCCAGGCCAGCACTTGATCGGGGGATACGGTGGGGTCGAGCACATTCAACGCCACCAGGCCGGCATGCCACTCCCGGGCCAAATTGGCGGCGCGGTCCAGTGCCCGGTCGCATCGTGCGCTCAGGTCCGCGGCCAACAGCAGGTGATGCGGCGTGGCGCCCGGTCTGCCACTTTCGGTCATGAGCTTCTCCTTGGTCTGGGGCGCTGTCATGCCAGGTGCAAGTGTAGCGCCAGAGGGGTGCGTCGCACGACGAATTTCTCCAGCTCGGCGACACTGAATACCAGCAGGCCGGCCGCCAAGACCTTGCCCCATTCCAGCAGCGTCAGGTCGGCGGAATCAAAGATCGCCTGCATGGCGGGCAGATGGGTGTAAGCGAGCTGGAGAGGGATGCAGGCGCCAATGGCAAGCAGGATGTAGCGATTGCCGGTCAGACCGTTGCGGCTTACGACGGGCTGGAGGATGAAGCGGCTGTTGAACAGGTAGAACATTTCCGCCACCACCACCGCATTGACAGCCATCGTGCGCGCTGTCTCGATGCTGGTGCCTTCGTTCAATTCCCACAGGAAGAGGCCCAGCGCGCCGGTCATCATGAGCACGGACACCATCAACACCCGCCAGACAAAGAAGCCGGACAGCAGCGCCTCACCGGGTGCGCGTGGCTGGCGGTTCATGATGCCGCGCTCTGCCGGCTCAAAGGCTAGCGCCAGGCCCAGCGTGCTGGAGGTGACCATGTTGATCCAGAGCACCTGGGCCGGTGTAAGCGGCAAGGTTAGTTCGAACAGGATGGCAGCGATGACCACCAGCGCCTCGCCGCCGTTGGTCGGGAGCATGAACAGGATGAATTTCTTCAGGTTGTCATAGACGGCCCGGCCTTCACGCACGGCAATGGCGATGGTGGCGAAGTTGTCATCGGCCAGCACCATGTCGGCTGCCTCCTTGGCCGCCTCGGTACCCTTCATCCCCATGGCCACGCCCACGTCCGCACGTTTCAGTGCGGGAGCGTCGTTCACCCCGTCCCCGGTCATGGCAACCACCTGGCCATCGTCCTGGAGCGCCTGCACCAGACGCAGCTTGTGTTCGGGCGCGGCGCGCGCGAATACATCGACCTCCATCGCCACCCGGCGCAACGCGGCGTCATCCATGATGGCCACTTCCGCGCCGGTGATGGCCGGCTTGCCCACGCCGATGGCCAACTGCGCACCGATGGCCCGTGCCGTCTCCGCATGATCGCCGGTAATCATCTTGACCCGGATGCCGGCATGATGACATTCACTGACCGCGCGCACCGCCTCTTCCCGCGGCGGGTCGATGATGCCGACCAAGGCCAACAGGACGTAACCGGATTCCATGTCCGCAAAAACCAGGTGCCCACCCTGCGGCGCACTCCGTTTGCAGGCCAAGGTCAGCAGGCGCAGACCCTGCGCCGCCGTGTCGGTAGCCATGCGCCGCCAGTAGTCGACGTCCAGCGACCGTTCGCCATCGTGGCCCAATTGCGCAACACACATGTCGAGGATGCGCTCCGGAGCGCCCTTGACGAAAATCCACGGCTCATCGTCGCCGTCACGGTGATGGGTCGCCATGAATCGGTGTTCGGACTCGAACGGGATGGTGTCCATCCTGGGCCACGCCTCGTCACCAAGGCGCTGGGTGAAGCCGGTCTTGCCTCCGAGTACGAGCAATGCGCCTTCCGTCGGGTCGCCCTCGACCCACCATCGACCTTCGTCATCGCGCAGACGGGCGTCGTTGCACAGCACACCGGCCCGGATCGCCATCGCCAGGGCGGGATAATGTTCCGGGTCGATGATCCGGCCGTCGATGCTGATATCGCCCACCGGGGCATAGCCCACACCACCCACATCGAAGACGTGTCCGGCACATGCGATGCGCTGCGCGGTCATTTCGTTGCGGGTCAGCGTCCCGGTCTTGTCCGAGCAGATGACCGTCACCGATCCCAGCGTCTCGACCGCGGGCAAGCGGCGAATGATCGCGTTGCGCCGGGACATGCGCTGGACACCCAGCGCCAGGGTCACCGTCATGATCGCCGGCAGACCCTCGGGTATTGCCGAGGCGGCCAGGGCAACCACCATCATGAACATTTCTGCCGGGCTGTGATCTCGCCACAGGGTGCCGAGCACGAAGGTTGCCGCCGACAGGCCCAGGATCGCCAGGGCCAGGACGCGGCCGAAACGATCCACTTGGCGCAGCAGCGGCGTCGTCAGGCCCTGGATGCCCGAGAGCATCTGGTTGATCTTGCCCAGTTCGGTTGCCGTGCCAGTCGTCACGACGATGCCGCTGGCCTGCCCATAGACCACCAGGGTGCCCGAGTAGGCCATGCCGTAGCGGTCACCCAGCGGGACATCGGCAGCCACGGCTACGGTCGACTTCTCGACGGGGAGCGATTCACCGGTCAAAGCCGCCTCTTCGACACGCAACTGGTGAACATCGACCAGACGCAAATCGGCCGGCACCCGGTCGCCCGAGGCGAGTACGACCCGGTCGCCGGGCACCAGGTCGGTGGCTTCGATTTCGCGGCGCTGACCGTCACGAATCACCGTGGCACGCGGCGAGAGCATGGCGCGTATGGCATCGAGCGCCGACTCCGCCTTGCCTTCCTGGATGAAACCGATGATCGCATTGATCACCACCGCCATCATCAGAACGCCGGTATCGATCCAGTGCCCAAGCAAGGCCGTGATGACGGCAGCGCCCATCATCACGTAGAGCAGGATGTTGTGGAACTGCAGCAAGAGCCTCAACCACGGGCCGCGCCGTTTCGGCGGAGCCAGCCGGTTCGGCCCGTATTGCTTCAGCCGCAGACGGGCATCGGCTTCCGTCAGGCCGCCCGTGCCCGTTTGCAGCACACTCACCACCTGCGCCTGCGACAGGGTGTGCCAATCGCCAGGCGGTGCATTTTCCCGGACGCCTGCGGTCGACTGATGCATCATTGACATTGCCTCGTCCTGAGTTTCCTTACGCCGCGAGGTATTTCATCGAAGATTCAGCGACAATGCCGGAACATTGTACCCGGCGTTCGCGTTACCGTCCAATTGGCCAAGATCGTCGTCAATCCCGAGGAGGACACCATGAATCAAGCACATCGCATCCTGGCGGCGACCGACCTGTCCGCGCCGGCACGCCATGCCGTTGAACGCGCAGCCCTGGTCAGCAGGGACATGGCAGCCACGCTTGACCTGCTGCATGTCGCCAATCTCGCGCCGCTGGAGCGACTGGGGCAGATGATGGGTACAACGCCGCCCGACATCGAGCAGCGCGTACTGGATACCGCACGGCAAAGGCTCCACGATCTCGCAGCGACGGTTCAGCAACGCTTTGGCGTCACAGCCGGCACCCATGTGGTTGCCGGCGCCCTGCTTGCCGAGCTGGCCAGGAAAGTCGATGACTTGACCGCAAGCTTGCTGGTTTGCGGCGCCAAGGGAGAAAGCGTGATTCGTCGCTACGCACTGGGAACCATGGCGGTGCGCGTGCTGAGCACGACGACGTGCCCCGTCCTCGTCGTCAAGCAGTCACCGCATGAGTCCTATCGGCGGCTTCTCGTGCCGGTTGACTTCTCGCGCTCGTCGCTGCGCGCCATCGGCCTTGCTCGCAGCACTGCGCCCAAGGCCGACATCGTGCTGCTGCACGTCTTCAATGTGCCTTTCGAGGGGCAGTTGCGCTACGCCAGCGTGGGCGACGACACGATCAACAGCTATCGGGTCATCGCCAAGCGGAAGGCCATGCAAAAGCTCCATGCCCTACGCCTTGCAGCGGGGCTGAACGCTGACTTCAGCCAGGTGGTGGTGCATGGCGATCCCGTCTCACGCATCATCGAACAAGAGCAGGAATCGGATTGCGACCTGATCGTCATGGGCAAACACGGGGAAAACCTGCTGGAAGAACTGTTCATCGGCAGTGTCACCAAACAGGTCCTCGCCGAATCCCAGGGTGACGTGCTGGTTTCGGTATGACCACGATCGAAGCCTGACCGGACATCCCGAAGTTGGAGGAAGTCACCGGCCATTTGCACGTGACCAAGCGGACGCTGTACCGCCTTGCCCAGAAAGGCGGCTTGCCCGCGTTCCGCCCGGTGGCGCCTGGTGATTCGGGCGCGATGCACTCAACCAATGGATTACCGAGAATATCGGCAAACGGCGGGTCGAACACCAATGAAACAACCACACGAGGACGCGGAACAACGGCTGCTTTGGATCAGCCGCCCCCCCTGTTGGCCGGGGTCACCGTGCCATTGCGCGTGACCGTGGTCGACTGGATTGTGAACGCGCCGATCCGGAGCATCTTTCCATGCGCCTTCGCAGTGGGTTTGGTCGCCTGGAAGCAATGCTCTCCGAAATGAGTATCCGCTCGGCCCAGGCACCAGTACTCACGGTGGCAAGCAGAAGTGTCGGAGCGGCTCCATGCAGATCGTCCGTCCCTGACCTCCTGATTGTTCTTTGAATGGACCTCGCTTGCCGCGGACGCACCATGCCCGGCGGCGCCGGCTACCGGCAGTCGCTCTCGCTTCTCGCCGGCGGCGGGACCTGCGCCGCATAGCACCCGGCCATATTCGGCACCGCGCAACCCGATGCCTGCGGACCCGGCCAGTAGTTGCAGGAAACGTTGCCCCTGGCGCGGCCGCAGCCGAGGTAGCGCGCGTCCTTCCAGATCATCGCCGTGAAGTGACCGGTGCCACGCGAGCCGGCCGAGCCGTAGACGTAGCCCGCCGATTCGCTGTACCAGGCGCTCGCCGGGTCAGCCCCCGACGGCAAATGCGACGAACCGTAGAGATTTTCGCCCATCGGCCCCAGCGGCGAGCCGTAGCTGTCGCTATGCTCGAACACGCCGCGATTTACCCAGGCCTGGGCGTAGTCGGCGACCCGCGCGTGCCATTGCAGCGGCGGCACGCCGTGCAGGCAGCGATAGAAGTTGTGCGCCTGCAGGATCTCCCGCGCGAATCCGGCGCTGGCGGTTTCTCCGGACTGCTCACCCACCGCGGGCGCACCCGGCGCCCGGCGCGCTGTCTCATGCCCGGCGGGCGGTCGGGCCCCCGTACAGCGCGGACCCAGCATGTCCGCAGGAAGCGAGCCGCTGCCGCTGGCGCCCGCCGCGCGCCAGGCGTAGGATGCCTGCCCGTCGCGGACCTCGGTGATCGTCACGCAGCGACCATCCACCAGAACCTGCGAACCGGGAGTCTGGGCTGCGGCGGCGGATGGCGCCGCCGCGAGTACCACCAGAACGATGAGCGGGACGACGGTCGACCAGATCGGAAGAGCGTCGTGTAGGGAAAGAGTGTAGATCTCGGTGGTC
>ERZ761610.1992-NODE-1992-length-10380-cov-392.057337_pt1 | contig 10380 bp, 5 predicted proteins | sample MGYA00512164_ERZ761610 | MGnify/ENA primary metagenome ERZ761610 (study PRJEB28899, sample SAMN02850038) | bioreactor sludge metagenome | biome: EBPR Sludge; feature: EBPR Bioreactor; material: flocular biomat | place: Australia: Thorneside Wastwater Treatment... | reverse complement strand
CGTTCTCGATTTTCCACCGCGCCCGCCCGGCGGCAGCCAGAGCGGCGACGTTGTGGTCGGTGATGGCATGCGAGGTGGCCCAGGCGTTCTTGAAGACGATGGCACCGCGGGCATCGGTGGTGACCAGTTCCAGCCAGTTGGCCATCACGGCATCGTCCGTGTTGCGCAAGGGCACTTGATGGACATAGCGATAGGTGTCGGTAAAGTGCTTCTTGCCAACGCGTCGCGCCTGTACGACGCGGCCGAGTTGCTCGTTGCGCTCGAAATCGCCGACCCACTCGTAGAGCGTGGCATGGGATTCGGGCTTGCAGGTGAACAGGAAGTCGGCCTGTTGCGCCCGCACCCGCAGGCAATGCGACTGATGGCAGTACAGGTCGTCGCCCAGGTAGGTGATGCGCCACGGGCGGTAGTGCTCGCCCCAGCGCGCCAGCCAGCGGGCCGAGGCGGCCAATTCGCAGTCCTGCTTGTCCTGGCCGTCCTGGGGCTGCACGAATTCCGGCGGCAACGGGATGGCGTTCGCCTGGCCCGGCGCCACCAGCACCGGCGTCACGGCAATGTGGCGATAGAGAACCCTGTCGTTCTTCAGGCGCGTCTCGCTGCAACGGGCACAGGAAATCTTTTCCGAGGAGAAGAAATCAGTGCCGTCCAGGGCAATCAGCAAGGTGTCGTTGATCGAGCGAAATCCCGCCAGATAGCCTTGCTGGTACAGGGCATCGCCAATCTCGGCCATGACCGGGTACACCGTTTCCGGCGGCACCGGATCCAGCAGATTGCGAATCTGGTTATCGCAGGGAATCTCATGCACCCCGAACAGCGAAGAGGCATTGTTCCGCCCCAACTGCTTCTGCATCCTGACTTGGCTATCGAGGAAGGACGGACTTTGCGAGAAAAACACGGCGAAGGCCGACAGGGCCGCATCCTCCATCTCATAGCGCCGGGCGTTGCTCTGCTTGCGCCCGTCGGGCAAAGCCCGGAATGCCTCCCGAACCTTCTCGATCAAGGCGGCGGCGGGGCTTGGCAGGGGGATGGGGGCAACGGTTGAGATGGGCTGGGCACCTGAAAATCATCAATACTTCGATCAAGTTCGAGGTTAACACCATAACACACTGTTTACCAGCATTATTTTCAGAAAATCCGGAGTCTCCCTCCAGCTTCATCCCCCAAGTCTGCCAATCCTCGTGTGCCAACCTCCGCCAACAGCCGCTTGGCGGAGGTTTGAAATGAGAACTGCTGATCCGTTCTAGCGCCGACGGTCGCGCGGCGCGCTTCGTGGTACTCGACCCGCCAGGTCTCGGCAAGCGCAGGCAAGTCGAAGGCCTGGGGGTGCGCCGGAGCCACCTGCGGGATCAGGTGCCGGATGGCCGCAATTTCGTCCAGCTTTGATGCGATCCAGTCGCGCTTGCTCGCGACGAGCTGCTGGACGCGCTCGCGTTGGAGGCCCGCGGGGACGACGACGACCAACCCCTCGCGGGCACCCACTCGCAGGCGGGCCGAGCGCGCACGGGTGGAGTACCGAATGGCGAACTCGATCGATCGCCCATCCGGCAACACCAAGCTGCCGGGCGCGCCGTCGTCAATCAGCGCTGGCATCGCCGCTTTCCGGTGAAGCCGCCGCGCTCTCCGCACGGGGCTGGTAGCGGCGGCGTCTGAGCGTCTGCACCAAGGTGCCGATGAAGCCCATCGCGTCGGCGGTCAGCAGCCCGGCCGCGGAGAATTTCGTGGCCACCATCATCAGCAGGTCCTTCGTCAGATCGGGGTCTGCTGTTGACGTGGCCCACCAGTTCGGGAAGCAATGCTTGTCGGCCACCTCCAGCGTGGCCGCTGCCACCTCCACTGCCACCGTGTCGGCGATCGCGGCGTTGCGCGCCTTCACCTTCAACGCCAGTTGCTGGGCGATGGGGCGGTTCACCTCGTCGATGGCCTGGCGTACCGCGTCGGTCACCTTCTCCAGCTCTTCGATCAGCGCCACGCCAGCCAGCGTGCCGGCGCGCTTCTCGTCGATGAGCCGCTGCAGCCTCTCCGACAGCAAGCGGAACGAATCATCCTGGTCCAGGCGGATGCGCAGCTCCGACGACAGCATGGCTTCGATGTCCAGTGCCTTGGCGTCGGGCTTCTTGTCCTTCAGCTTGGTCAGGAAGTGCTCGTCCAGCACGTAGGTCGGGAACTCCGTCTCCAGCATCTCCACGTCGATGTGGTCGCGGATGAGTTCCCGCGTGCGGGCCGCGTCCTCCTCGGTGGCCTCGATGCTGCGGCTCTCGACGGGATAGAACTTCTTCCGATACAGCAGGTACAGCTTGGTCAGCCACGCGTACGGGCGGATGAAGTCCCGCAGTTGCTCGTCAGGCTGCAGCGCCTCGTACATCACGCGCAAGTTGCGATAGCCCACGTCGAACCGCTTCTCGGCGCCGTCCTCGTCTCGCAGGATGGTCATCGCGGTGATGAAGGCATCGTGCGAGCCATCCCGCGGCACCGTGGCTTCGGGGAAGATGTCCCACACCTCGCGGAAGGTCTGGCGGAACCGGTCTCGGATGGCCTCGAAAGGGAAGGCCACGTCACCCAGCTCGTCGGGCTTGTAGTTCAGGGCCTCGTTCAGGTGGTCGAAGATGCCGTAGTAGTCGAGGATCAGGCCGTGGCCCTTCAGCTCGTTATACGGCCTGTTCACGCGTGCGATGGTCTGCAGCAGCAGGTGGTTCTCCATCTTGCGGTCCAGGTACAGGGCCTGCAGGATGGGCGCGTCGAAACCGGTGGTGAGCATGTCGCACACCACCAGGACCTGCACCTTGCGAAGCGGCTTGTCGCGGTGCTCGTCGGCCTCTGATGCAGCCGGGATCAGAAACTGGTTGAGTAGTGCCTTGCGCTTGGCGTCGCCGAGGTACAGCACCTTGATGTCTTCGGGGTCGATCTGCGGCGCCTCGGAGATCACCGCCTCCACCAGGTCGTCGCCCAACCGCGCGCGAAGGGCGTCGGTGTACAGCTTGACGGCCTTCTTCTCCCGGCACACGAACATGGCCTTGAAGCCGTTGGGCTGCACGTGTTCGGTGAAGTGCTGGGCCACGTCATTGGCAATCTGCGCGATGCGCTTGTCGTGGTAAAGCAGCGCGTCCAGCCGGGCGCCCTCGGTGACGAGCTTGTTACGCTCCTCCTCGGGCAAATGGCCGAACTCGCGCTGGAAGGCCACATCAAGCTTGGTGCCGTGCAGTTGCCAATCCGTCACCCGGGGCTGCCAATGGATGGGCTTGACGACACCGTCGCGCAGGGCATCGGTCACCGTGTAGGGCCGGCCCATGTAGCGCTCGATCTTGCCGTCTTCCTTGACGTAGCCCCATGCCTTGGGCGTGTTGTGGTCGTCGTTCTCGATCGGCGTGCCGGTGAAACCGAACATCGACGCGCCTTCCAGCGCCGACCGCATGTAGGTGCCCAGCTCGCGCTCCTGCGAGCGGTGCGCCTCGTCGGCCATCACGATGACGTTCGGCCGCTGCTGGGTGATGCGGGCCGGCATGCCGTCGAACAGGTGCACCGTGGTGAGGATCACGCCGCGGTAGTCGCCGCGCAGCTTGTCCTCCAGATCGCGCTTGCTGGCAGCCACGTGCACGTTGTCGGTGCCGGTGGAGTTCAGCTCGCGGTCCATCTGGTCGCCGAGCTGCTCGCGGTCCACCAGCAGGATGACCGTCGGCGACTTCAGCTTCGGGTCTTCCCACAGGCTGCGGGCTGCATAGATCATGGTCAGCGTCTTGCCCGACCCCTGCGTATGCCAGATCAGGCCGCGGCGCTTCTCTGAAGGCAGTGTCAGCGCGGTGGCGCGGTTGACGATGTCCTTGACCGCCAGGTACTGCTGATAGCGCACCACCACCTTCTCGGTGCGCCCGTCCTTGGTGACGAAGATGATGAAGTGCCGGATGAAGTCCAGCAGGTTGCTGCGGTCGAATAGGCCGTACAGCGAGACCTTCATCTCGTCGTATTCGTCGATGTCGTGCGGCCAGGGGTCGCGCCACTGCAGCCAGAACTGCAGCCGCCGGCCCGGCACGCCGTACATCATGCGGGTCTCGTTCACGCCCACGCCGTAGGCGTTGGTGTAGAAGAGCTGGTCGATCTCCTCCGCGTACATGCCCAGTTGCTTGGCGCCCTCGCGCCAGTCGGGCTTGCTGCGGCTGGCGGTCTTGGCCTCGATCACGATGACCGGGATGCCGTTGATCAGCAGCACGATGTCGGGCCGGCGGGTCGAGCGGCCGTCGATCGAGAACTGATTGGTCACCCACCAGTCGTTGGCATCCAGGCTCTCGTAGTCGATCAACCGCACGTCTTGGGCGTTCTCGGCCGCGTCGAACTTGTAGTTCACGCCGTCCTTCAGCCAGGCCAGCCATTGCTGGTTGTCACGGCAGGCCAGCAGCTTGGTGACGATGGCGTCCACCCGGCTGTCGTCCGTCAGCACGGCGGGGTTCAGCGCCTTGAGCTTCTCGCGCAGCAGCGGCAGCAGCAGGACTTCCCGCTCATCGGGCCGGTACGTCTTCAGGTAGTCGCGTGATCGCCAGGTCCAGCCCAGCTTGGCGGCCTTGAGGTGCTCGATGATCTCGCGTTCGACGGTGGTCTCTTCGTTGAAGAGCGTGCGCACGGAGTAAGGGACCGGTCCCTCCATCATCTCAGGCATGAATGGCCCCCTCTGGAATTCGGATCCTGCCGGTGAGTAGGTTCTGCAGAAGGGATTGCTTCACATTGAATGCGCTCTCCAGCATAAGTGCTGCCTGCCGCTCCGCTGTCTGGGCCACTGAGATTGCATCAATGATTTCTTTGCGTTCGGCTTCTCCAGGCAGTGCAACAAGAAACCTACCAACATCGCGTTGGTTGATGCTCAGTTGTGCAACCGCAGGACGGCCCATCGCCCAAATCCGCTTCTTGGTTGCTGGCACTGACAGGTAGAGCGAAAGATACTTGGCTAGCTCGTGGCTCGCAAATCGGAGCCGCATCATGTTCGACTCGAAGACCGTGAACTCCGGGACGACCTCGACGTACGCGACCTTTCCCAAGAATGGAATGCTATTGACGCGATTAAGCAATAGGTCACCAGGCTGCAGTGAGAAGGCCTCCACGTCCTCGCGCTTCACACGAATGCGCTTGAAACTCTGAGATTCGAAGAAGCCGTCATTGAAGGCGTCAATACGAACGATCGGGATACCACTGCCATAGTGCTCTTCTGGCACGTATAGGCCGTTTGCTGAACCGGTCCAGATGGAACGCAGCTCCGATACGGTCCAGTCGGCAGGCACAAGTCCAAGCTTGGTGGCTTGCAAGTCCCTGCGTGACCTTAGGCCTCGAGCGAAAAGCTCCGACATTGCCGACAACTTGAACTGGCGAGTTGCCACCACCTTCTTCTGGGCGTACCCAACGGCGTCATCGGCCAACTTAATGGCCGAAGCAATACGGCGCTGCTCATCCACTTTCGGCCATGGCAGCACGAGTCGCTGGTAGTCCCGCCAGTTCAAGTTGCGCATCTGCGTTGACTGCTGCTGCACGCGCTCCACGATGCCGGTGCGTTGAAGCTCGAACAGAGCCCAGCCAAGATACTCGGCGTCAACCTTACTTGGGTCGGCACGCAAGACCTGCACGAAGTTGGAGACTGTCGAACCCGGCATGTCGCGCTCAATGAAGCCAATCCGACCCACTGGCTGCTCCGGGCCGCCGCCTGATCGTTCAACCAGCAAATCTCCCTTCAGCAGACCGAACTGACTAGCCTGGGCTCTTGGGAAGTAGCGGCGCGCGATGTCGCTGAAATCAAGTTGTCCGTCGTTGGTGAAGTTCGTTGAGCGCAGGACCGCGACGGCCTGCTCACCTTCGTCATCACCCCAATCACCGGCGAAGTGACCGGTGATCAGCGATTTCAGTGGTTTGGTATCCCAGTCCGATGGGATGTCGCCGAGGATGGTCCGATGGCGGTGCGTCAACATCAGGCACCTCCTCCGATGCTCGCAAGAAGCTTCTTCAGCGCAACTTGCGCGGCTTCGGAGGCTTCGGTTGCTGCCTTCAGCTTCATCGCTGCGTCCGCGAGCGGCAGCACCCTTTCTGGTTCGAAGGTGTCCACATAGCGCGGCAGGTTCAGGTTGAACTCGTTCTCCGCGATCTCCTCGGTTCCGACCACGGTGAAGTAGCGACGCGCCTCGTCCTTGCTTCCTGCGATGCGCAGCATGTCTGCCGCGGCCTCGTGCAGGTGGTTGATCTCGCGCTCCGCAGCCAGCTTGATCTCCTGCTCCCGCGCATCCCGTTCTTCCTGGAGCTTCTGCAGTTCCTTGACGGCACGCGCCACCTGCTTCTCGCGTGCCTTGATCGCGTCCACGAGCTGTTTGCGCGCCACGTCGAACTTGGCTTTCGGGGTCAGCAGGGCCGCCTTCAGCGCCGCCTTGTCACCCCGCCCCGCGGCGGCGATCTCGGCCTCGATTCGGTCCACTTCGGCCTTCAACGGTGCCAGTGGATGGAAGTACGGGTGTTCGGGGGTGATCGCGTCCCTGACGGCTTGCACCTTGAGGTCCAGTGCTTCCAGCGTGGCCAGTTCCGCCTGCAGTCGGGCCAGCGGTTCCAGCACGGGGCCGTAGGCATCCTCGATGTCGGCGAGCCGGCTGTTGCGGTCTTGCTCCACTTCGCGGATCAGCTGCGCCTCGTGCACTGGCACCAGTTGGCGGGCCGCTGCCAGGTCACCGACGGCCTGCCACGGCACCAGCACGCGCATCAGATCCGAAGGCCTCAGCAGGTTCTGGGGGTTGCCCTTCTGGAAGTGGCGCGACGCCCAGATCATCAGGATCTTGCCCTTGCGCGCTTCGGACTTGGCCTTGTTCAGCAGCAGCAGGCAGCCCGGCACGCTGTTGCCATAGAAAAGCTTGCCGGGCAGCACCACGATGGCCTCGATCAGGTCGGCCTCGATGAAGCCCCGGCGAATCACGTACTCGGCATCGGCCTTCTGGTTCTGGCCGTCCTCTTCCTCGGTCTGCTCGGGTTGGCCACGGAACAGCACGCCCTGCGACATCACCACCATGCCCTGGCCGCCGACGCCGGTGTCGGGGTTGGCGTCCTTCAGCGACTTGGCGATCTGCTGCAGCCAGGCCCAGTCGCCGTTGCTCGCGGGCGGCATGCCGAAGCCCAGGCGCCCGTACTTGTCGCCCGCCGCCACCGTGTCGTGCCCCCAGTCCTCCAGCGAGAAGGGCGGGTTCATGATGATGCGGTCGAACTGCTTGAGGCGGTTCTCGGCTGTCAGGTGCCGCGGGTCACGCAGGCTGTCGCCCTGCTTGTGCTCCCACACGGGGATGCCGTGCAGGATCATGTTGATGCGCGAGATGTTGTAGGTTGTGACGTTGGATTCCTGCCCGTGCAACTGCAATTGCCGCACATCGCCGCCGTGCTTCTTGACGTGCCGGATGCACTGCAACAGCAGGCCGCCCGAGCCACTGGCCCAGTCGCACACCGACATGCCGGCCCGCGGCTGCAGCACCTCGGCCATCAGGAAGCCGACCTCGGCCGGTGTGTAGAACTCGCCGCTGGATTTGCCCGCCTTGCTGGCGAAGTTTCGGATCAGGTATTCGTAGGCGTTGCCGAAAAGATCGTCGGAAACATGCGCGCGGTCGAAGGTCTGGCTGCTGAAGTGGTTGATCAGGTTGACCAGCTTGTCGCGGGGCAGTTCGTCCTGCTTGTTGAAGTCGATCTTGCCGGTGAGGATGCCGTCGAAATTGTTCTGCCGGTGGGCATTCGCCCGCTCGATGGACAGCATGGCCTCGTTCAGGGCCTGGCCGAGTTGGCTTTTGGCGGTGCGCGCCACGTCGGCCCAGGCCGCCTGTTCGGGAACCGTGAAATGGTGGTTCTGCGGGTCTCGGGCCAGCAGCAGGGCCTGGTCGCGCAGCACGCCAGCCTTCACCAGCGCCTCGGTTTGGGTGCGCACCTCTTCGTCGTAGCAGTCGCTGATGCGCTTGTAGAACAGCAGCGCGAACACGTAGCCACGGAACTCGGAATGGTCGGCGTTGCCACGCAGGATGTCGGCGGCCTTGTCGAGATAGGTCTCCAGTTCGCCCTGGGTCATGCGCCGCGTGGGGCGGATGACGATGGGCGTGTCGAGCTGGGTGAGCAGTTCTTGCAGGTTCATGGGGTCTCGTTCACTTCAGGATGCCGATGCGACCGAGGCATGGCCAACCCTGCTTGTTCTTGTGGGGGTTGAGCGTGGCGTCGTACGTGCCGCGCTTGAAGGTCTTGCCGCACACGGTGCAGGCGAAGGTGTAGCTGAGCCCGCTCTGGCCGAAGGGCTTGGGGCTGGCGCGGCGCGCCGGTGGCGGACTCCTGCGAACGGATGGCCAGGCCGGTGCGAAGGCGGCAGCCGTCGATGCCGGGCGCTCCAGAGAGGGTGCGGCCAGCGGCCCCGACGCCGTCAGCTCGACGACGTAGCGGGGCCGGAAGGCTTGCCGCGTGACCGTGGCCGCGTTGACGCGGTCCAGCCGGTAGCTGCGGGATTCGCCGGTGTCCGCCTTCACGCCGAACAACAGCAGGTGACCGGCACTGGTCCGGCGAACCGAATAGGGTTCGATCGTCGGCGAGGTGCGCTCGCCGCTGACCTTGGTGTAGTCCAGCTGCACGCAGAGGCGGTTGGCCGCGGCGAAGCGGATCGTCTCCAGCGATCCAGCGTCGGCACCCCAGGCCTGAACCATCGGCGGCAAGCGCCAAGTGACATCCAGCGCATCGCGCCCGAACGCTCCACCCGGCACGGCAGCAAAGGTCGGCGCGGCGATGGCTTCGTTCAGCCAGTCGAAGACTTCCGGAAGCTCCTGCCAGAACTCGGCAAAGGGTGGGCAGGTCGGCAGTTGGTGGGCGAGCATCTGCTCCCACTCCACCTCGATGGCGGCGCGCTCGGGGCGGTCCGTCAGTGCGGCATAGGTGGGCACCGCAATGCCCTTGAACGCGCATTTGCGGGCCAGCGTGCTGCGGACGACGGCGCGGTCCGGCTGCAGGTCTTGCCGGCGGTAGAGGTGCACCACGTCGTACAGGTCGCGCGGACGCTGGCGTTCGGCCAGCGCACGCATCTTCTCGGCGAAGACTTCTTCGAATGAGTAGCTGAGGACGTGAATGCCGTCAGCCGGACCATCGGTGTAGGGGTGGTGCACTGGGCGCTGCACCGGGGTCAGTACCAGCACCTCGTCGGCAGCAAGGTCGAGCTTGATGCGAGGCGGATCGCCCGCGCGGCCGAGCGGACCGCGATAGCCGACGCGGCCTTGGGCCGACTGCGTGCCGCGCGGATTGGTGAAGACCTCGAACTTGCGCGCTTCGGGCGGAAGCTGCAGACCACAGGCGTCGTAGACCCACTCGCCCACCTCCTCGAAGACCTCGGCAAGGAAGTCCTCATGCAGGTGGTCGGCGTCCTGCAGCGTGAAGTCCAGATCCTCCGAGAAGCGGTAGGTCTCGAAGTAGCACTTCTTCAGGCAAGTTCCGCCCTTGAACACCCAGCGCGGGCCGATGACCGGGTGGGCCGAGATGCCGGCCAGGAACCAGCCAAGGGCGTAGTCCTTCTCCACCACATGAGCCTGGAGCTGCAGCTCGGCTGCGAGGGCCATGATCTCTTGCTTGGAGATCATGACGCCGGCTCCCGGAGTTCACTGTCCGGAACCCATACCCGCCATGCCGTCACCAAGCGGTCTGCCGGCAGTGCCGGATCGAGGCGTGCATAGCCTGCCGTCATGCGCTGGCGGCAGGTGGCGATCAACCCGGCGGAGTCGGCGTGGTCGCGTTGCAGCAGATAGCCCAGGCGCTTGTAGACGGCACCGACGCCCAGCTTCTCGGCGTAGAGCAACAGCTTGGGGGCTTCTTTGGGCTGCTCGCGAAGCAGCGTGGTCAGCATCTCCGCCACATGGCGAATGCCGCCGCCCAAGCCCGGTGTCGTCAGCATGTCGACCAAGGTCCGGGCCGGGTCGGACACCTGCACGCGCGTGCCTCCGCGCCAGACCGTCTTCAGCCCGATGAGCTGTGACTGGGCAACCGTGTGCAGGTCGAAGGGGACCTTGCGCAAGACTGGCTGGCGGTCGTAGGGGCGCTTCAGCGTCATCACGCAGACCGAGCGGAAGATCTGCTCGGTCAGCCCCCAGTATTCCGCGGCAGACCAGCCGCCGATGTAGCACGGCGCGAACATGGTCATGGCGACCGACCACGGGTCTTCGAGCGCCACGTCGGCAGAAGGCGACTCGATCGGCACGGAGACGTAGGCGCCGCGCCGGACGCGCGCCAGGCATCCAGAGCGCGACCGAGCGGCCAGCCGGCGTGAAGCGGCGGCCGGTGTCAGCTCCAGCGTTGACGCCGCCAGGCTCGTGGTGAAGAGACCCGCTGGCACCCCTACTCCAGATTCTGCACCTGCTCCCGCATCTGCTC
>ERZ761610.1986-NODE-1986-length-10398-cov-14.793000_pt1 | contig 10398 bp, 12 predicted proteins | sample MGYA00512164_ERZ761610 | MGnify/ENA primary metagenome ERZ761610 (study PRJEB28899, sample SAMN02850038) | bioreactor sludge metagenome | biome: EBPR Sludge; feature: EBPR Bioreactor; material: flocular biomat | place: Australia: Thorneside Wastwater Treatment... | reverse complement strand
ATTAAATTGGAATGAAAAACTTTTACCTATCCAAAGCTAAAATATTGCAGACTTTTGAGACGTTGAAGGGACTTATTGATGGAATATCATCGGACAAAAAGATTCTTCCAAAAGAGATTGAAGCTCTTCGTCATTGGATCAATGAACATGACCACGTACGTTCACGTCCTCCATTCGATGTAATTATCAAAACCATCAAATCCGCACTTGAAGACAATATAATTACCGATAGCGAGCTTAAAGACATCCGATTTGTTTGTGACAAAGTTTTATCGACCTTTGATTTGGATACAAAACGAGGCACAGCTCAGATTCAAAGGCTTCATGGAATTGCATCTGGTATTGCTGCGGATGGGGAAATCAATCCCGATGAATGGGCGTACCTTTCAAAATGGATAGAGGATAACTCGGCATTAAAGGGTTCATGGCCCTATGATGAAATTGAAGCATTAACAACCAAGCATCTTAATTCACAGGAACTCAGCCAAGTTGAGCGTGAAGTTGTATTGCATTACCTGAACGACTTTTGCGGATTCAACGGAAATTCTGCATTGAGCCACCCACTGAATGAACCCGGAAAAGCAATAACTGGGATTTGCGCCGTTTGCCCAGATATCGAATTTAGCGATAAAACGTTTTGCCTCACAGGTGAATCAAAAAAATACCCTCGTAAGAAAATTATCGATCTGATCTCATCGCATGGAGGTCGTTACAAAGATGATATGTCTAAGTTAGTCGATTATCTTATCGTTGGCGCGGAAGGAAGTTCAATGTGGTCATACTCCTGCTACGGAAGGAAAGTGGAGGCCGCAGTGAATCTGAGAAAACAAGGACATCATGTTCTTATAATTCACGAGTTCGACTTCTGGGACTCATTGGAAGATGCCGCCTGAGATTATTGATCTTTTTGCTTATGCCATTTTTCCATGACCAAACGACCGAGCCACAGCATCCGAATTGTTATAGCCCACAGGTAATTGCACCAACCACCATAGAAGTGATTGTCCCCAAGAAGTCCGTGCGCCAGACGATTGCGATAATTGCCGCCCAGTTCCTCAACCAAGAGGACCCGTAAAGCAAAAACCAAGTCTTCTCCAAAAACCTGCTTTACTGAATCTTCGTACAACAGCTTGTTGAGATCGTGCTCTTTTTGGGTAAGGTCATCGTTTAGCCGAGTGACAAGTTTTCCAGAGTCCTCCATATAGGTCCGTATTGAATTCTCAAGCTGAGGAATTAAGATATGCGCGGCGATTGTTAAGTCGCCCTGTAAACCAGCTTTCAGACCTTTGACATACAGACCTTGTCGGTCATCGGGAACAAACGGATTCTGGGTCACAAGGCTTTCAAAGATAGTCGCGTCCGCGAGATATTTTTCACTAAGTGCAAGACGAGCAGATTCAAATAGTGTGCGTCCAAGAAGCTCCTGCTGGCGGCCACATTCAATTATCATTTGAGCTAAGATTCCGGCTTCCTTCTCATCAGGCTCAGTCGCAAGGGCTGGTGTCGGCCTAGCGATGACTCTACCTTTATCATTGTATGTAACGGCAGAAATATGGTGCATGAGCGGATGTTTTTGAATTAAATCTTCAACGGATTTTCTGAGATCAGCCATTTTGCCCGGACTTGCAAGTCGTGCAATTTGCGGCAGGGCCTGATCGAGTGACACCGAGTTTATAGCGTCTCGTCCTCCATTGACGTACCTGGTAACATCGACTTTGACTTCTATTGGTTTCAGTTCTGCAAGAGCTTGTTCCTGAATCACGTTCATCTCCTGATGAAGTTCATCAATAAGTGTTCGCAGTCCACCGTGCCGTCGTGCTGCTTCGATAGCTTTTGAATAGCGATCACCTAGAAGAAGCGCGCGGGCACCATCAGCTTTAAGAATACGCGCTTCGTTGACGAAGTAATCGACGATCAATCTTCTGATTCTATTCTGAGAAGCTGCATCCTTGTTGATTCGTGCATACTCTGAGGATAGATCAAGGTACTCGCGGGCTTTATCAAAGTCCTTTGCTTGAAAGGTGTTCGCTGCAAGTGCCTCTGTCCAAGTCTGCATTTTTACCGAATCAACAAATAGGCCATAGGTAGTTGCGACCTTGAGAATTTTGACCCTGAAATAATCGTTAGGTTCCGGATCTGTTTCTTTGAGGCAAGAAGCTACAAGATTTAGAAGTCGTTCTTTGAATTGGTCAGGCCGCCCGAGCTGTTTCCAAAGCTGAGATGAACGTTCCAGTGATTCAAATCCATAAATCCAGTCTTCTTGACCAATTTTGAGAGTTTGCTCGGCGTGCTTTATGTAGCTGTCGATTGCGGCTTCGGCATCCGACCGATTTTTCCGACGAAGCCAAAGCACGTCTGAAAGGCGTGCATCCACGGTTGAATCTCCTGACTTGCCAACTAGGTGTTTGAAAATATCCAAATTAAGATCAGTGAAGTCTGTGACTACCGCCGTTCTGCCATCGTGCATGACCATCATTGCTAAAAATGGTTCGCCAGGATTGTCTTGCTTGTAGTACATCGAGAACACCTGAGAAAGAAGACCATAAAACTCTGAGACAGTTTGCAGTCCGGTATCTTTAGCTTCCTTGGCCGCCTTTGAGAAAACTGAGTTCAGGTATATCGCTGAGTTTTTGGACTTGCTCGCACACAATGCTACCCATTCTGATTGGTCAGCAACTTGTGTCGTTACATTTGGAAATAGCTCCTGCATTGGATCTCCAGACAAAACACCACTTTCGCACGTAACCTAAACACGTTCAATGCTACTCGAATCAACCGGATTCACTTTCCGCCCTGTTGCTATGTGGCATCATTACATTCACCCACAATTTTTTGGAGAGGCAACCTGAATTCAATAAATTGGCACATCTTGAAGGACAAATGCAATGTTCCGTCCCCTGCACGGGCTGTTCAGTCGATAGAGGTTAATCTCACTCAGCTTTCAGTAGATATCATGTTCCAACGTGCGCACTCAATGTACCGACGTTGGAATTGTACTCAGATATGCCAACCAAATGACCGAAGATTTTTGTGTAGAAATATACAGAATCAAGGACAACAGGATGAGTAAAGAACTTAAACTCCATCGGATACTAAAACAACTGATGGAACAAAAAGGAATCAACGCACGGGAACTGAGTCGAAAGACGAAGGTGCCTCCATCTACTCTGTCGAGTTTGATGGCTGGTGGGCGGCCTCAAAAGCTCGATCATGTTCTTGCACTTGCTGAATACTTCGGAACTTCGATGGAGATGCTTTTATACGGCTCAGATCGGAGACCCCCAACGATTGAAGAATTAGCGACTGAAGGTATTTTCGAAGGTTGCCTTAAAGTGAAAATCGAGCGAGCCATTCCTGAAAAAAGAAAAGCCGAGGACAAAGAGGACTGAACTATGGCGAAACTTAGATTTGGATTAGGCATTTGGAACAAAAGCGCGACACTGAATGACAAAGACCTGGGAACGGGTTTTCTTGTAGTTGAGCTAGACAATACCGTGAGCATCAAGAATCTGTTCAAGACTCAGTTTCTTTTCATGTTAGGAGACGTGAAAAATGCAGTTCTCAGCGAGAAAGAAATCCACATCACAACCAAGGCTGGGGATGTTTTTAAGCTATGGGCCAAGTCTGATGATTTGAGTGCCCTTCAGCGTTTAATCAATTCCCAAAGGGAGGCCGCATGAATTCGTACGTAAGATTCGCAATAGTCAGCACAACATTGATGATTGTAGCTGGTTGCGCGACACCCAGAACAAAACACACCGATCCTGCAATGCGGGTTTTTGTTGACCCTGATTCCTTGGACAAGAAGAACTTGCCACGCCTCAAGGCAGCCCTTCAGGCTTCTGGCAAGTGGATCGTTGTTGATCGAGATGCTGGCTACAATGCTATGAACAAAGAGCAGGATCGCCAGTACAAAGACTCAGAAAACAGAATCGAACAAAAAGAACGATACGCGGTTTGGGGCAAACAGTATGGAGTTGGCGGTGTCATCACAGCATCAAGTCAATGTTCTGCTTCAAAGCGGTTTATGGCAAACAGGACTGATTTTGATTGTGTTCAGAATCTGCAAGTCATGGATGCCAAAACCGGTGAAGTGCTCGCCACTGCGGAAGGACTTGGTACGGATGGTTCCTTCTTCTATGCCGAAATGAACATCGCACCTTCATGGACCGAAACCGTCGAAAAATTGAACGAGAGTTATCCAAAATATTTCGAGAAAATCAAGAAGTCCGAGATAATACTTGCCAGAGAGCATGAAGCAGATATGACTTCTGCAAAAATACAGTCCTCAAAAGATGAATCCAAACAGACGTCAAGAGACGAATACAGACGACAACAAGAGGCTTATCTAGCAAGGGTTCGCACGGGAGATATGACCAAGGCTGAAGTCAGAACTCTGCTGGATGCAAGAGCTAGCGGTCATCAGCTAGCCCCAGAAGAAATCGAGGGTCTTGAGATTGTGCTTCAGCGCGCGCAAATGAAAACAATTCTGAGAGAAGCTGCTGGGGAATAGGCAAAAAAATCATCCGCTCATTTCCAAATTAGGAGACCTTGGAAGAATCATAATCCACATTATGATTCCGGTTTTACTTTCCGACTGTTCGTCATCATTTACAATCAAATCACCAAACAATTCCAAGACATGAGGTGATTTATGAGTGATGAACGATCCTATGAACTGAGAACTAAGGGTGGATACCCGCTTCCAGTCGTCAGGTCTGCGCTTCAAAAAGCGATCCGCTATCAGCGAGAACAAGAGGCGGGTTTCTGGCTGATGGAAATGCACGACTCAGGCTACACGAATTATGCAATTTCGACGCTGGCTCTTATTGCAGTCGAGGACTGTGCTGGCGATCGGCAAAATCTTGCAACAGTGATGTCGATATTGGGTTTCTACCGTGACCTGTACAAAGAAAAGAAAGCTAAAAGTGACTATGGTCCTGCGCTGGGCGTTGTGACATTGATGCTTTGTCGATCTCGCCAGTCACGATATGGGGACAACTTTTGGTGCCTCATTAAAGAGAGGCGTAAAGATGGATGGCGTTTAGAAATTCCAGATTATGCAATCGACGAACACGTTAGTAGTCGCTACAAACAGCCCCATCAAACTAATCGGAGTTGGAGATTTTGGGTTCGAGTCGGCAGTCGTCTCAATAATCCTGCGCCAGAAAACGAAATTGGAGGAACAGACTATTCTGATGTGATGAACAAGTTTTGGATGCACGGTCATCCCGATCATCAAGACGAATCTGATTACGAGTCGTTCGACCCGAAAAATCCGGATGTGCCGATTATTGAAAAACCGTACTGCCAAGGTGAACCCGATGAGGAATAAGAAGGCTGTTTTATACTTGAGATGCTCAACGACCCATCAAAACTTGGAGATCCAGAAAAACGATCTTCGTCGATACGCGGAAGCACGGGGTCTTCAGATTGTGGATGAATTCTCTGACTTTGGAATTAGCGGCACAAAAGACCGAAGACCTGCGCTTGACCAAATGCTAAAGGCTGCTAGTCAACGAAATTTTGATTGCGTTTTGGTATGGCGACTTGATCGTTTAGGGCGTAATACAAAACATCTACTCACTGTGCTTGATGAGCTTGAGAGTCTTCAGATTCCACTCGTTTCGCTTCAGGAGGGCTTTGACTTATCGACACCTATAGGAAGAGTCGTGGCAACTGTGCTGGCGGCACTGAGTGCTTTCGAGCGTGAAATTATCAAGGAACGTGTCGTTGCTGGAATTCAAAACGCAAAAGCGAAGGGCAAGAAGTTAGGCCGACCGCAGACTGTCGATGCCGAAAAGATTCTGAATCTACGACGAGCAGGACAAACGTACAGCCAAATTTCTAAAGCGTTGGGTGTAAGTCCTGGGTCAATAGCTGAGGCAATTAAAGCTGCAAAGCAAGCGTCCTGATTTCAGTTTTTTCCGAGGAAATCCGAAAAGATAGTGACGTATTTTATCTTCAGGAGACTGCCTATGTTACTCGATCAAAAAGGACAACTTTGGGATGTAGATGAATTTGAAAGAGAAGATGAGCTTGAACAGCTTGTCTTTGAAAACTATCAACTCATTTACGGCGACCAGTCCTTGTTGTTCGGTAAGAAGATTATTTCAACCATGTCAGGAACTCGGACTATTCCTGATGCTTACATTGTCGATCTTGAAGAAAGACAGTGGTATTTAGTTGAGGTCGAACTTCTACACCACGGCGTTTACGATCATATCGTTCCGCAAATCACCAAACAGGTGAACGCATCGTCGAATCCGCAAATGAAAAGCGTGCTCCGTCAGAGTTTTTTAACACAGATTCAGAACAACAAGGAGTATCTGCAACTGTTTAAAGACGCAGAGATTCCAGAAATTCAAATTGCCGATGTACTTGATGGCATACTTAGCAAACGTCCTCGCGTCTCAATTCCCATCGACAAAGCCGATCCAGAATTGGAAACTTGGGCACAGTCGCTACGATATGAAGTCGAGATTCACGAAATCGTAAGATACCGTAACCGAGAAACCGATGCCTTTATGATTCAACTTCCTGACATCGGTTCTGCGCCGCTTATTGGTGGCGATCAAGAACGCAGCAATAATGAACATCATGCCCTCATGGGAAAAGAATTGCTGTTGAAATTGGTTGGATCTGGTTTTATCCAGCAGGGCGAAAAACTTTGGATGAAACACAAGGGCAAAGAATTTTCGGCAACAGTGACAGCCTCCGGCCAGCTTGAGCTTCCAGATGGGACAAAGCATTCGCCAAGTCTTGCAGCTATTCGTTGCACACAGTCCATCTCGCCAAATCGCAAAACATCCAACGGCTTGAGAAAATGGAAAAATGATAAGGGTGAAACTCTTGGCGAAATGCGTATGCGTCTGTTCGGAAAAGATGACGACTCAGAAGCCGCATAATGAAAGGCTTTATCTATATCGCTGGGTCATTCGTAGAAATTTCTCCGCCATCACCTACATCAACTGCTTGGCGTGATAATGATCCGCACTTTTGGTCCAATCCTCCAACTTGGGGAATTTGCCGTCCCGATCTTCGTAAAAAAGTAAACCCTGGTGACTACGTTTTCTTTGTTCTTCCGAAGAGGTGTCGCCTTCCTCAAATGATTTTTGGCTACATGAAAATCGACCGAATTGTATCGCACTTAGTCGCACACAACGATGCAACCCTTATTGGAAAGCGGATGAGCAACCGAAACCCCAACGGTAATATCATTGTCACTGCAACTGGTGCGTACAATAGGTACGACGGAGGTGTTCACCAAAAAGGATTTCCAAAAATTCGATTGCTTTATGCCGTTGGAGACACTGCAAACTCGAAGTTTTTAGATGAGACCAAGGTCAGAAATCTTGCTCCACAATTCTTGGCTGAGCTTCAACGCACCTTCAATTCATGCGGCACCGGCCCATTTCAGATAATCTCAAGATATGGAAGGCAGCTTGATGCCGGTCAAATCCAGTCATTGATTTCGTTCTTGAAGTAACAATCGAAAAACCCATCAGAAAGAATCACCGGTTGGCATGACAGAATGGGGCTTGGTCACGGTGGCCGACACTCGAAAATCAAATAATTTTTGAGCAGTGGTAGAACGAAAGGGCAAAAGATGAATTTCACGATCAATGAATGGCAAAATGAGTTTAATTTATTGCTTTCAAAAATTCCCACTATCCGGAATTTATTTGGTGACGCTTGGCTATTAGCTGAAACACAATCCTTTCAGGAAGCAACTCGCCAAGAAAAGTGTCATCCGCTTGTTGCTCTCATTGTGAACATGGGTGGGGATCCGTCAAGGGCTGGATATGATGCTGATTTTATCGAGCAAATGTTTAGTTGCCTTGCCAAAAAAATTCCTCAAAGTAAGATTTCAGAAATTAAAACGAAATATAGAAATTGGCATGACTTTCAGTCTGTCTTTGGAGAACTGCTAATTGCATATCACCTTGAAAAATTTAACTCCACGTTACTGATGGAACCTCCCCAGGTGGGATCTAATAAACTTCCCGATATAGAGTGGAGTGTTGGAAAATGCAAAATGGGTATCGAGGTAAATGCAGTCACTGAAACTGACGGAATCCGAGATGACCGGACAAATTATCAAAGCGAACTTAGTGATGCGATAATCTTGTCTAAGTTGGTTACTAGCTATCGTGATTCTAAAAAATCCGGAACTGCATTGTCTGCAAAGGTTCAGGCGCGGCTTAATGACGTTGAATACTATGACAAAATTTGGGAAGATCCTGCTCCAAGGGTATTTGGGGGAGTACCTGCGATACGCCCCCGCTACACATCGCCCGGTGCTACCATTGGCAATTTGCGAATTAGAAAGAAGGATGCAGCCCAGGTTGCTCTTTATAAGTATAAAGTTCTTGGTTTGATATTGCCTGACGAATACTTTCCCTTTCCCTATTCGTATCTGCGACTTTTTGATGTCGTTCGGAGAGATGACTCAGATGTCATTTATCGCCACTCAGGTGTTGTTCACAAATCATTTTATGGTCTTCAAGGCGAACCGATTTTCGGGTACAACCATGTCGATCCCGATTCAAAAAGAGCATGGGCTGTTCGTGAGTACGACAAAATGGATGGACGCTTTATTTCTCCAAGTAACTTTGATGCAGCCATTTTATGTTCGATTGCTACATCTCGCGGAGTGATAACCAGTCCTATTTCATACAGGTTTGTTTTGTACGAACCCTTCGCACAGGAAAATCGGTCGCGGCTATTGCCATTTTGGACAGCAATGAAACTGGAAAAGGCACTAGAAGTAGATAATGATTTGTCTGTAAAAGTCTGCCGTTTTCTTGGAGCAGGATTTTTGACATCTCGCTGCTTAATAAAGTTCCTGCGATCACTGGAGAAGCCAAAAATTATTCTCAGGAAAATTTCCTAATTTGCATCGACAGATCAGGCAAACTGTCGTAGTCTTGCAGTAACCCATCGAAAAGAAACAGTTACACCAGAACCGAAACATGAGGGCTGCTGGAGGACTGTTTGGAATCAAAGACTATTCAAGAAAAACGTAATGAGCTGAAGAAACTATACTTTGAGTCAGCTCGAATCAACTCACTCAAGAAAAAACTCGAAGATGACCTACTCCATATAGAGGTGACAACCGGAAAGCGTGAGAGCGTTGCCAGGCGACGTAAAGGAGAAAAGGACCCATCTCTCCCCATCGCTACGATTGGCCGTCTGAGCGGCTTCTCACGAGATAAGGTATATCGTCTTTTGTTGTCAGGTATTTTGCCCGACCGCCACCCCATCAGTGTTGGACACATGATTCGGACAGGTCATGGCTTTCGAGATATTCCTCTGCGTTATCGTGAGGAGTATCAAGCCTGGAAAGCCATAGAAGCAGAAAAACGGAGCCGTAAACGGCATCGAATTGTCACATCTGAGCAAGTAAGAACGGCAAAATGAGCACAAGTAGCCAAGAATCAGTTTTCTGCAAAATTAAGGGGTGTCCTCGGTGAATGACGGTAACCTATGCCCGTTTGACGAAATGGAGAATGTGGCGGCGATGGTAGAAGAGTTTTTCAGACTGCCCAGGAAGGTCCAAGACCGACGAATCGCACTCAGAGATTTACTAAGAACTGGAACAACGCAGGTTTCAGCAGCAAAGGCGTTGAATGTGTCGGTATCAACAATAGAAGGCGATATGCGCTGGCTCAGAATGATGGCTGCGAAATACATATTCTCGCCGCAATTCAGATCACATCAACAAAAGAGGAGGATGGATGCAAAACGATATCGAAGATCAGAATAAGGATGTTTTTACCCTGAAACGGGAACTGGCAACGCTGAAGGTACAAATTCGTGCGATTGAGGAGAAGCGCAACAAACTGCTCGGAAAGACTTCCAAGCGTCGGCCCAAAAAGCCAGTAGGCCGCAATGCCGAGCTCTGGCCTGACCAAGCAATGATGATATTGGGGGTCAGTCGCAGAAGGCTTGCGGCAATGTTAAAAACAGGCCAACTTGCAGACCTGCACCCATACTCGATTTGCCTTGCTCTTGGTGGATACAAGGAACCAAGGCTCCGTGCTCAGTGGAAAAAGAAATACGACTGGTGGAAACTAAAGTGGTCAGAGTATGAAATCTGGAAAAGAGATCAGCAAAATAAACGGGCTGAAAATGCCATCAAAATGGCAGAAACCTTCATTTCAGACCGAGAAAATGGGCACACATGGGCAGGTATTTGATTTGTAGCGGTTTGCGGGCGGTCCGCAAGGAAGCCTGTTACCTGTTTTAGGAAAAAACGAAAATAATTTGACCAGGCGGTGACATCTTCTATTCAAAATAAGTGGATTCATTCAACGAATGGTCGAAACCAAGACAACAGCAAAAATTGGAACTGACTCGTCTTGCTGAACTACTTGCCGAACCCGTCTCTGATCG
>ERZ761610.1985-NODE-1985-length-10400-cov-15.353021_pt1 | contig 10400 bp, 10 predicted proteins | sample MGYA00512164_ERZ761610 | MGnify/ENA primary metagenome ERZ761610 (study PRJEB28899, sample SAMN02850038) | bioreactor sludge metagenome | biome: EBPR Sludge; feature: EBPR Bioreactor; material: flocular biomat | place: Australia: Thorneside Wastwater Treatment... | reverse complement strand
ATTTGCTTTAATGCACTCACATTATAAGCCCTGTAACCCGTGTGAAACTCTCCTAGTTTTAACCCCAGAACAAAATTCTGGAAGCTGGTTAAAAATATATTTCCAAGGAATTTATACAAAGGCATTCCGCCTTTTAGTGCATCTTTCCTGTTTACCATCCTGCTGCCAAGCACGCAGTCAGCGCCAGCGTAAAGAATTGGGGAAAGTATGTCTTCGATCTTTTCTGGTGCATATTGCCCATCACCATGAAGTAGTATCACTGCGTCAAACCCGTTCTCAATTGCATAATTATAACCATTTTTCTGATTGCCACCATAGCCAAAGTTTTTTTCATTTTTAATTATGGTTATCTGCTCTTTTCTTATCACCTGGTTTTGGCGTGCTATTTCTGCTGTTCTGTCAGATGAGGCGTCATCAAGTAGCAATATGTGAACATTAAGATCAGGGTTGTTTAAAAAAGATTCAGGTATGCGTTTTAAAACTGAAATAATATGATTTTCAGCATTATATGCCAGTAAACTTATCAGAACTTTTTTCATAATGCTACATTGCTAACAACATCTATGGCATGGCTAATATCAGAGGTTATTTCTACGTATTTCTCAAGTTGATTTGAGTTTATTATTTGTATTAATGGTTCCCAGAAGTGCTTGTTAGTTTTTGCATCTTTTTTATTGTATATAACAATTTTCTTGTCCTTTACTAAATCATTATTCTGTTCTTTTAGTAATATAAGCGCCAGTAATTCCTGTATAGTACCCATACCACCTGGCATTATAAGAAATGCGTCAGAACGTTCAATCATCACTTCCATTCGTGTGTAAATATTTGCCCTAGGCCAAAATTCGTTCAACCCATCGGGCAAGCCTTCCATTTTTATGATATGCGGAACATTTGAGCCAGCGCTCCAGCCGCCGTTTTCATAAGCGCCTTGTACAACTTTACCCATTATGCCAGTTTTCCCAGCACCGCTTATGCAGCCAATGCCATTTTTAGCAAGTATTTTCCCCACTTCATATCCCTCGTCAAGATATTCAGTATCCCTGATAGATGCAGAGCAAAACACGCACACAGACCTTTTTGGTATATTATGAGGGGAGTTTTCTTTATATAACCCTTTTACTTCAATAAAATCAGGTTCGTCTTTCTTTAGTTTTGTTTTTTCTTTATAGTTAGCGTCAATGGTCAACACAAGTTGCTTGCTTCCTTCCACAACCTTGAAAAGCTGTTTGTATTCCTGCCTGATAGTTCCAAGTGCAATAAGATGGTCAATAAGAGCCATGAAGCTGTTCCAGCTTTCATCACCATTTACCAGTATAACAGGCTTATCCTTGAGGTCAGTGTCATTGGTCTGCAAACCAACAAAGATAGAGGCAAAATTGAAGTAATCTTCAATTGAGGGGTTCTGGCAGAAAACAAAAGCATCAGATTTAAGTATTCGGTTCTGAATATTGCTTAGTTTTATGGTTTGGTCACCATTTGCGTTGTATATATCCCAGCCGCTGGAAAACAGGTGGTATAATATTTCAGCTCTTTCCTTGCGTTTTGGGTCACTACTGCCCGCCACCTTTCCTGACAATCTTACTAACGGCATTTACATTATATATTTTACGTTTTTCTTTCTAAGTATTATCACTAGTGCAACAAAGCCGATAAAAATCAAGAAAAAAGGCGCAATCCAAAGAAAAATAGTCTTATTATTCAACGGGGGCTTAAAAAATATTTCATCGCCATATCTAAGTCTTAATTCATCATATATATCTTCTTTTGACATATTTTTTGAGATATTCTCTTCAACATAAGACCTTGTAGACCTTGCAAATTCAGATTCAGAGTCAGATATAGACTGTCCCTCACAGGAAAGGCAGCGGAGATTTTTATATATTTCTTGTGCTATTTTTTCATTTTTATTTCTTTCAGTTGCATAAACTATTGCTGCAGAAAGAATAAGTATGATAATGCTTATTAAACCAAAACTTTTCATTGATATTAGGCACTATTAGCTAATTATTAAATATTTCATGCTTGATGACTGGTGCGGCAATCTAGCGCTAGAGTTGGTGCTGGTCTATAGGTTTTTTGCTATTTCCTTGGTTTTTTCTATAAAATCTTTGTCAATGTTGCCTTTATAGTGCATAATTATCTTGCCATCAGGGCTTATCAGGAAGGTTTCGGGTATTCCCCTGATGCCAAGCGTTATCCCTGATTTCCCTAACTCATCAGAGATCACCGCATCATAGGGGTTGCCATAGTTCATCAGCCAGTTCAGGGCATCATTACTTTTATCTCTCCAGTTCACTCCAAGAAGTATTATATTATCTTCTGTATCAATTAGTTCCTTAAATAGGTGGTGTTCTTCGGTGCAGGTCAAGCACCATGAGGCAAAAAAATTAACCACAACATATTTTCCTTTGTAGCTAGATATTGAGATATTCTGTGAACCATCACTAAGACTTTTACCTGATAGCTCCTTTAATTCGTGCCCAACCAGGTCAGATTTCCCAAGTAAATTATTGTCTCTTATGGAGCCATTATTATTTATCTGTTGCACCATCAGAACGGTGAAGGCGAGAACAATTATAAAAGGTACTATTTTTAAATATTGTTTCATATATTTTTTCTACTGGGAAGAACTGATATAATTGCACCCAAAGCTATAATAACTGCAGAAAGCCAGATGAGTGAAATGAATGGGCGGTAATAAATTTTTGCAGGGAATAATACTTCTCCTTTTTCTGTTTTTTCTGACTCTCCCAAAACAATATAAAAATCAATAAAAAACTTTGAAAGTATATCTGATTCATGAGTTTTAGTTAATTTAGGCATATAAACACGATTCTCTGGTGAAAGTATAGCTCTCTTTCCATCATCGCTTATTGCTAGAAAATCCGCTGACTGAAAGAAGTAATTGCTCGCTTTACCAATATTATAACTTTTCAACTTTATTTCATACCCTGCAAAATCTAGCTTTTTATCTAACTTAAAAATATGATGTTTTTCCTGCTCAAAAGAAACTTTAAGTGAAATAGAAAGAAGTAATATACCAAAGCCAATATGTGAAACCGCCATGGCAAAAAAACCTTTTGATATTTTTTCCTTTTTAAAGAACCTTGTGATTAAAAGCCATAATAAGGAGGTTATCAGCCATAAGCCGAATAAAGTACCAAAAAATGGTCGTAAAGTCAGTTGTTCTGGATAAAGATATTTTATTGTGCAGGTTATTATCAGCGAAAATAAAAATGATATTGAGGATTTTTTTAGTGGCGGCAGAATGTTTTCTCGAGGCCATTTTATAAAAGGTGTATAAACCATTATAAATGCCATCAAAAGTGAAATAGGTATATAAACTAGGTTAAAGTAAGGTTCGCCTATTGTGATTTTATGTTGCGAGGTAAAATCCAGTATCAATGGGTAAAGAATAGCCAATATTAATGTAAAGCTAAGAATAACAAGCAGTAATATATTCATTAATATAAGCCCATATCTTGAAATTAAGCCAAGCTCAATAGGGGCGGTTTTTGAGGCCATGCCTTTAAATATCAGGTTATAAAATCCTGTCAGGCAGATTAGCACCATTATAACCAGCATAAATATCCCTCTGCTTGGGTCAGATGCGAAAGAATGTACGGATGAAAGAACTCCACTTCTAACAATGAAAAAGCCAAAAATGCTTGCTAAAAAACTTGCCACTGCCAAACATAAAGTAAGGTTTTTCAGCAGTTCAAATTTTTTTGTAGAAAGCAGGCTGTGAATAAGCGCCAGCCCAACAAGCCATGGCAATAGAGATGAGTTTTCAACTGGGTCCCAGAACCAGAAGCCCCCCCAGCCAAGCTCGCGGTATGCCCACCAGCTTCCAAGCATTACGCCAAGGCTTAAGAATGCAAATGATATAAGGCTCCAGAATTTTATTTCCAAAGCCCATTCAACCCCTTCTTCTTTTAGGTTTATTGCTGTTATGGCGATTGAGAAAGCAAGTGAGAAACCAGCATATCCCAAATATAATAATGGTGGGTGTGATGCCAGCCCAACATCCTGCAATAATGGGTTCAAGCCAGCACCTTCTAAAGGTATGTTATTAGAAAACTGAAGAAATGGGTCAGAAACAAAGAAGATATAAATACCTATAAGGAAACCAAGAAAATTTTGAACGGTAAGTGCAAAAATCTTGTTTTTATAATTGGAAAAATTGCAAAAACAGAAAGTATAAATATTCAATATCATCAGGAATAGCAGCATAGATCCTTCATGATTGCCCCACAACCCAGTTATTTTGTATAAAAGCGGTTTTAGTGAGTTGGAATTCTGAAAAACATTGATATATGAAAAATCTGAGGTGATGTATCTGGAGGCAAGGAAACAGAAAGCTGCAAATAAAAATATAAAACTTAGGTTAGTAAGAAGAAAAACTTGCCTGCTGCGTTTTAAATATTCACCTCTGATTGAAAGAACCGAACAGATGCCCGAAAGTGCAACTGATATTAAAAGTAAAATTTGCCCTGAGTTTAACACTTTTTTTAATATTTTTTTTTGTTATTATAGCTTTAACAAAAATTGCAATAAACTAAAATAAATGAAAAATAAAGGTTTCACATTAATTGAGCTTTCAATAGTGCTTGTGGTCGTTGCCTTGATAATAGGTTCGGTTATACAGGGGCAGCAGATAATTGAAAATGCAAGGCTTTCACGCATAGCGAAGGAAGTAACGGAAATAAAAACAGCCTTTAATAATTTCAAGTTAAAATATAACGCCATTCCTGGTGATATGGACAGTGCAAACACCATGTGGGCATCGGCCAACAATGGCGATGGTGATGGCAGTGTTGACAAGCCAACTGATGAAATGGGTGAAACTGCAGAATTCTGGAATCAGATGGCGCTTTCATCAGTTTATCCAGGCAGTTATTCATTGTCGCTTAGTTCAGGGGCGTTCACTCATTATCAGGCTGGGGTGCAGATGCCAGTTTCCAAGTTCAAAAGCAATGCGGGTTATCTTTATTATAACCCAGCCACCTCGGCAGATTCCTTAACAGTATTCACAAAAGTCGGTAATGTTCTGGAGTTGGGTGGGTGTGCTACCTCAAGCCAGAGCGGAACTTTTAAATATTGTTCTGCAGGTATAATGACAGGTCAAAGAGCAGAGCAGCTAGATAAGAAGATTGATGATGGGGAGGCTGCAACAGGAAGTATGATGGGCGTAAATGCTCTAACAGCACTGGCAACCCATACCAGTGGCTGCTCCGCAGATTATACAGATTCAACTGCAGCATATAACGTTACCTCCGATGTTGAGGCATGCAGGCTTTTTTTCTGGATGGAAGAACCTGAAAATTAAGATGTATTTTGATCAAGCAGAATATTGTAAATTGCTTAATATGCTGCTTTTTATCAACTATAGTCTTTTTAAAACTTCATTCCTTAAGCCTTTGTCAACTTCAGGTTTTTTGCCAAACCATCCTTCAAACCCAGGCGCTGCTTGGTGGAGTAACATGCCAAGACCATCAATGGTAATATGACCAAGCTTTCTTGCGGCTGCAAGTAGTTCAGTTTCAATAGGGTTATACACAATATCAGTTACAAGCGAGTTCTCAGGGAGTTTTGAAATATCAACCTCAAGCCGCTCTTTATTCTTCATGCCCAATGAAGTAGTGTTCACTACCAGATTACAATGCGCAAAAACATCATTTCTTTTTTCCCATGGGACAATATCAAACCTGTTTTCAGCAAAACTAAAATTTTTGCAGAGCAGGTTTTTTATCTCTACGCATTTTTCTTCGCTACGGTTTGTTATGACAATATTCCTCACCCGCATTGATGCCAGTGCAAATGCAACCGCCTTTGCTGCGCCACCAGCACCTATTACATAGGCAATAGAGTTCTGGTAGTCATAATTTGGTTGGGTTTCTATTAAGTTTCGCGCAAACCCCAAGAAATCTGTATTAGTTGCAACATATTCACCTTTTTCGTCTATTACTATGGTGTTTATTGCCTTCATATAGCGCGCAACATGTGCAGGCAGAGATTCCTTATCTGAAAACTCCTTCATTGAGGAAACTATATTCCATGCAGCTTCCTTGTGAGGCAAGGTGATGTTGCACCCTTTGAAGTTTTTTTCTGGAAGGGTTTTTAAAAAAACTTCTAGATCTTCAGGTAAAACTTCCACTGCCTCATAACTGCCTTCAATGTTATATTTTTTTAACCAGTAATTATGGATAACAGGTGAAAGTGAATGGCTTATAGGGCTTCCAATTACGCAGGCTTTTTTCATGTTCATTCAATATTCTCTATACGTTTCATCAAACTGTCAGTAAAGTCTTTTAGCTGCTCTATCATAAGTGGCATCATCAATATAAGTGCAACAAAAATACAGATAATCTTTGGCACAAAGGAAATTGTCATTTCCTGTATCTGGGTAAGTGCCTGTATCAAGGATATTATCAACCCCACCACCAACGCAACGAATAATATAGGCAAAGACACCTTAAGCATTACAAAAATTGCTTCCTTGGCTATTTCAATTACGTCAAGCGTTTCCATTTTACTATATAAGAGATGGATTGTTACAATATGTTTATGATAAGCTGTTGTTATATTTAGTTCAAGAAGAGAATTCTGATTAAATAACCCAGAAATCAACCTGTCGGAAATTTTGGCAATGCTCAATGAATGACTGGAAAATTTTTTTATCCTCATTTGAAATAAGGAACTCAGGGTGATACTGGAAGCCCATACAGAAATGCTGGTTAGTAACCTCAATCACCTCAATTATCCCATCATCACTTTTTGCAGAAACTATAACATTTTTCCCGAGGGTTTTTACCGCCTGGTGGTGTGAGGTATTAACGCCTGTTTTATCCTTGCCGATAATTTCAAACAGCTTAGTATTTTTCTCAATGGTAATTATATGGGCTGGTTTCAGCCTGTCGTTCACTTCATGTTGCAATGCGCCTACAACTTCAGTTTCAATGTCCTGTATAAGGCTTCCGCCTAGAATAACATTTAATAGCTGCATGCCACCGCATATACCCATTATCGGCTTGCCTGAATCAAAAAATGATCTTGTCATTTTCCATTCAAAATCAGTTCTGGTATTTTTAGTAGTGGTTTTGGCGTGTTGAGTTTTATCACCATACATAGCGGGTGGAATATCAAAATTCCCGCCTGCTATAATAAGCCCATCAAGCAGGGATGAGTAACGCTCTACAGCACTTAGTGTATAAGGTATTGCAATTGGAACGCCGCCAGAATTTTCAACTGCATCAAAATAATTTTTTCGTAGCGCATAATATGGAAAGGCAGAATACTCGCCTTTTTCTTCGTGGTCTAATATTATTCCGATTAACGGTTTTTTCATTATAATAATGTTTAGAATTTTAGTATTTCAGAAACTTAATTGCCATCAAGTTTTTCAAGTGAGCCTGAAGAAGTGTACAGATTGGTACATGACTGAAGGCGAGTTGATGAAAAACGAAGATGCCAATAGGTTTATGAAATACTAACCAAACCTTCCAGTTATATAATCTTGCGTCTGTTTATGTTTTGGGTTGGTGAATATCTGCCCTGTTTCACCAAATTCAATTATCTTACCAAGGTGGAAAAATGCGGTATAGTCTGAAACTCTGGCGGCCTGCTGCATGGAGTGGGTAACTATAACGATACTGTAATTATGTTTCAGGCTATCAATTAGTTCTTCAATGATTGCAGTGGCGATGGGGTCAAGTGCGCTGCAAGGCTCATCCATTAATATAACTTCAGGGTTAACGGCAATAGCACGTGCAATGCAAAGGCGCTGCTGCTGACCGCCCGAAAGAGATGTTCCAGGCTCATTCAAGCGATCTTTCACTTCGTTCCATAAGCCTGCTCTTTGCAGTGATGTTTCAACTATTTTATCCAGTTCAGATTTGTTCTTGGTCAAGCCATGTATCTTCGGACCATATGAAACATTATCATAAATTGACTTTGGAAACGGGTTAGGCTTCTGGAATACCATGCCGATTTTTTCTCGAAGAAGAACAACATCAACCCTTGGGTCATAAATATCATGCCCATCAAGAAGTATTTTACCCCTTATAGTGCAGCCTTCAATAGTGTCATTCATACGGTTGATACAGCGCAAAAAAGTGGATTTTCCACAGCCAGAAGGGCCAATAAGTGCAGTTACCTTGTTCTGTGCAATATCAAGGTTGACTGAAAATATTGCCTGTTTTTCGCCGTAAAAAACATCTAAGTTCTGTGCTTTTATTCTTATGTTTTCCATAAATTTTCTATTTTTATTTTACCATTTTTTCTCAAACTTCTTCCTGAGATAAATTGCAATGGAGTTAGCAGTTACAAGGAAAAGAAGTAGAATTATTATAGCTGCGCTGGTTTTTTCCTGAAAACCCATTTCTGGCAGGTCAGACCATATATATATCTGAACTGGAAGAGCTGTTGCAGGGTCTGTAAGCTTGCTTGGGATATCAGCGATGAAAGCAACCATTCCTATCATTAATAGTGGTGCGGTTTCACCCAGCGCCCTTGCAACCGAGAGTATAGAGCCAGTCATGATACCTGGAAGTGAAAGGGGTAATACATGATGAAAAACTACCTGCATCTTTGATGCGCCAAGCCCAATTGCCGCTGACCTGATAGTAGAAGGAACACTAGCAAGGGCATTGCGTGAAGTTACAATTATAACTGGCAGCACTAGAATTGCCAGTGTAAAGCCGCCCACCAGAGCAGAAGAGCGAGGCAACCCAAAGAATGTTATGAATAACGCTAGTCCAAGTAGTCCAAACACTATTGAAGGCACTGCGGCAAGGTTGTTAATCGCCAGTTCAACTATTGACTTTAACCTGCTTTTAGGGGCAAATTCCTGAAGGTATATTGCTGCCGCCAGTCCAAGTGGAAGGCTGGTCAACATACATATAATAATGGTGAATATTGAACCCATAACAGAGCCAAGAATACCCGCAGATTCTGGCTCGCGAGAGTCACCTAGGGTAAAGAACCCCCTGTTAAAGAATTTTGCTATTTTTCCTTCTTCCTGCAATCTTTTTATATACCCTCTTTGTGCAGTGGATATTTTGGTGGAATCCTCAGGTATTTTTCCTTTATACGCCATGTCAATCACTGTAGAGGCAGGCAGCCATACTCTAACATTCTGGATAAAGGTTTTCTTTAATGATTTTTCAGTTCTAAGTCTTTTTTCAACTATTTCCTTAACCTTCAAATATGAATTTCTGGAAACAAGACTGTATATCTGCATTATTTCCATTCTGCTCTTTGCATTAGGGAAGGTATTTTTTAGCGATTCAGAAACCATGATCCTATAATTAAGGTTTTTTAAAACCTCCTTTTTTTCCGCTACAGTCATAGGTCCAGCTTCTGATACAAAATATTTACCTAACTTAACTTCAACTAATATCTTGGTTTGTAAAAAAGCAGAAAAACCTTGTGAGAAAATGGTGTAGAATAGAAATAACAGGAAGAGGATAGATACTATGATAGAGCTGTAGCCATATACCATAAATCTGCGCTCTGCCCATTTGCGCTTTATTATTCCCCTGTGGGAAGGGCTGGCGCTGGATAAGATGAAAGGATTTGTATTATGGTTTTTCATTCGTATTTTTCCCGGTATTTTTTCACAATTATCAAAGCTGCAACATTAAGAAGTAATGTTACCACGAATAAAGTAAGGCTTAATGCAAAGGCTGCCAGAGTTTTTGCCGAGTCAAACTCCTGATCGCCAACCAGTAATTTCACTATCTGCGCAGTTACAGTGGTAACTGATTCAAACGGGTTAAAGGTAAGTTTTGCTATCAACCCTGCTGCCATAGTAACTATCATAGTTTCACCTATCGCCCGTGAAACTGCAAGCAGGAAGGCACTGACAATTCCAGGTAGCGCAGATGGAATAACCACTTTCAATATAGTTTCAGATTTAGTGGCGCCAAGCCCATAAGATGCTTCAGATAATGACTTGGGAACTGCATTCATAACGTCATCAGAAAGGGACATAATAAAAGGTATAATCATTATTCCCATTACTATACCCGCAGAAAGCGCACTTTCAGAAGCAATGTCAAGCCCAAGGCCAGAGCAAGCATTCCTTATGAATGGCCCCATGGTAACTGCTGCAAAATACCCGTAAACAACAGTTGGTACCCCCGCCAGTATTTCAAGTATAGGTTTTACGAAGTTTCTAAACGTTTTTGAAGCATATTGCGAAAGATATATTGCACTTAAAAGCCCTAAAGGTGCAGAGATAACCATAGCAATTAAAGTTATCAGGAAAGTTCCTACAAAAACTGGAATAATACCAAATTTGCCAGATGAACCCGCTTGGTCAATTCTCATTGCGGTTTGAGGAGACCATTCCAGCCCGAAGAAAAAGTCAATGAAGCTGGATTTTTCAAAGAACC
>ERZ761610.1975-NODE-1975-length-10445-cov-11.460635_pt1 | contig 10445 bp, 9 predicted proteins | sample MGYA00512164_ERZ761610 | MGnify/ENA primary metagenome ERZ761610 (study PRJEB28899, sample SAMN02850038) | bioreactor sludge metagenome | biome: EBPR Sludge; feature: EBPR Bioreactor; material: flocular biomat | place: Australia: Thorneside Wastwater Treatment... | reverse complement strand
AGGCCTGCCCCATGCACAGGGTCGACACTTCGGGCTTGATGAACTGCATGGTGTCATAGATCGACAAGCCAGCCGACACCGAACCGCCCGGCGAGTTGATATAAAAATGGATATCCTTGTCGGGATTCTCCGCCTCCAGGAAAAGCAGTTGCGCCACGACCAGATTGGCGGTCACATCATTCACCGGACCAACCAGGAAGATGACGCGCTCCTTGAGCAGGCGCGAGTAGATGTCGTAAGCCCGCTCACCACGCCCGCTCTGCTCGATCACCATCGGGACCAGGCCCAGCGCCTGCGGATCCCATTTGCTGCCACCATGGTCTATGTTCATTTCTGCGCCTCCGCTGCGCGAGTTCTGGGTGTTCAGGATGGCTGCCCCGGCTGCCCCATCAATTCGCCGAAGGCGACCGGGGCGTCGACCACTTTCACACCGGCCAGCATCCAGTCCACCACATTGGCTTCGATCGCCGCGCTCTCGAAATCGCCCAGACGCTCGCGCTGCGCATAGTACCAGCGGACAACTTCCTCGGGATGTTCGTAGCTTTGCGCAGACTCCTCGACCAGCGCCCGCACCTGCTCCGGCTTCGCCTGCAACTCGTGCTGCTTGACGATCTCGGCAAGAACCAGACCCAGCCGCACCCGGCGGGTCGCCTGATCGACAAACCATTCGCGCTGCATTGGCAGGTCCTTGACCTTCATCCCACGCTGCTCCATGTCCTGGCGAGCCAACTCCTTCAGGCGCTCGATCTCACGATCGACCAGGGCTTCCGGAACGGCGACCGGATTGGCTTCGAGCAAGGAATCCATGACCTGGCTGGTAATTTTCGCCTGCAGGCGCTTCTTCACCTCGCGCTTGAGATTGCCCTCGATCTCGGCCCGCATCTTGACCAGGTCGCCATCTTCCACGCCCAGCCCCTTGGCGAAATCGGCATCAACTTCCGGCAGCACCGGGTCGCCCACTTCCTTGACCGTCACGTCGAAAGTCACCGCCTGACCCGCCAGTTCCTTGGAGAAGTACTCGCTCGGGAAGGTCATCTCGAAGGACTTGCTCTCGCCCGGACTGGTGCCGATCACGGCACTCTCGAAGTCGGCCAACATCTTGCCTTCACCGAGAACGAACTGATAATCCTTGCCCTCCCCGCCCTGGAAAGGCACGCCATCCTTTTTGCCGAGGAAGTCTATGCTCACCCGGTCGCCGCTGGCTGCAGCCCGATCGACAGGCTCATAACGCACCCGCTGCTTGCGCAGGATCTCGATGGTGCCGTCGACCTCCGTCGGGCCAACGTCAAGAACCGGACGCTGGATTTCCATATCCGACAGGTCCTTGACTACGATCTCGGGGAAGACTTCGAAAACCGCCGAGAACTCCATATGCGTCGTGCTGCCGCCATTCCTGCTTTCGATGTTCGGGCTACCGGCCACACGCAACTGCTGCCTTTTCACTTCCTCACTAAACAGGTTCCCGAGCGCCTCGCTGAGCGCCTCATGGCGGGCCTGGTCGCCGTATTGCTGCCGAACGATGCTCGCCGGCACCTTGCCAGGGCGAAAGCCGGGCATCTTCATTTTCTTGCCGAGGCGCCTCAGACGCTGATCGACTTCCTTGTCAAGGTCAGCGAGAGCGATCGACAGATCGAGACGGCGCTCGAGTGGGTTTACGGCTGCTGCTGCAGCGCCGGTCTCGGCAACTGCTTCAGTGTCAGTATTAGCGGCGTTCGTTTCCATTAAAAATCCTTGTGGTACGGGCTGAAAGGTGTTTGTTCTGGCGCGGCCGAAAGAACCCGCGCCTTCCGAGAATGCGGCGCTGAGCCACCAGACCGAAGAGGCAGAAACCATGTCGTCTTCGCACCAACGTTCGAAAGCGAAGGCGTTCACGGGGCAAGCGGTCGTGATAAGTGTTCGCCAACCACCCGCAGGCTGGCGAATACGCGACTACGCCCTCGGGAAACTTCAATCACGTCGGTTTCGCATCCGCGCCCGCACTGCCATTCCGCCGCGTCGCATACGAAAAGCAGAGGATTCTACAGCAATAATTAATGCCTCGAAACTCCTGTGGCACACGCAGCGGGGGGCTGTTGATGATTTGCAGGCCGTGCTCGGCATACGGTAGATGCTGCCGGGAGCGTTTTGCCGAGGCGAGCGCGCACAACGACCACCGGCTGCGCGCAGTCAACGACTATCGCCAGCTCCCGGCTTCTCGCCGCGAGGCTTATCGCGCCCGGGCTGTTCATGGGGGTCATAAAAGCGCAGCCCCTCCTGCTCGAATTTCCTCTCCCACGCATCAAATGGCTGCCCTGGCGGCGGCTTTGGTTTTTCGATCGGCAGCGGCGTCGGCCTTGGTCGGTGCCCTGGCCCGTGGCCCGGCCCGTACCCTGGACCGTGCCAAGGCCGCTGATAGCCGCCAACCACATAGCGCAGGATGAAGGTCACCGGCGCGGCCTGTTCGAGCACCACGCCGTTGCGATCGACAATCGTTGCATCCAGTTGCTGGCGTTGGTTGGCTGGCGGTAGCGTGGCGCCCCAGAATTCGGGAGGAATCGTGAACTCGCTGGCGGTGAAGCGCTGCCCTACCGCCTGTCCATTGACGCTGACCATAATCGCATGCCCCGCCCCGAGTTGCAGCGCTGGCTCGACGGCAACGCGCACGGAGAAGAGCGCGCTGTTGGCAGCCACACTACCGTTGTTTTCCGGCGAGACGATGCGAAAGCTGCGGTAAGCGGGCGTTTCTGGCGCTGGCTGGCCGTCTTCCTTCGCTGGTCGAGGGTTGGTAAGGGCTTGCGACGTGGAAACGGGCTCGACGACGTTGATCGGTGGCAAGCGCACCGGCTTGGCGCCAGACTGCGGCCTGTCAGAGAAGACGGGGCTGCCGGATCCCCGCGTAACGAAAACTTCCTGCTCCGGCGACGGCGCCGCCACCGCGGGCGGCGCTGAGCAGAGGCCGAGTTGCGCCGCCAGGACGAGTACGACGGGCAATCGAAACGCACGCAAGCAAGCGTGGATCGCCGGCTGCACGAGCTCGACGAACGCCAGGATTTGCGTTGCCGCTACCGTGAAAAGCCGCAGGCCCATCGGAAAATCCTTGCATGACCGGAAAGAGCGACTCAGTATCGACCTGCCTTGCTCGTCTGGCAAGGGCTGCAGCCCATAACACCAGCGCTGCCGAGCAGCGCCTGCCGATAGGCCACGCGTTGACCAGCGTCAGTGCCTCGCCAATCCATTGTGGCATTCTTCGTTCCTTATTGATGACGGTCGGAAGCGTGCTACGAAATTGCTGCCTTTACGAGTCATTCGAAACCCGCCCTAACCGACGTGAGAGCAGTGCCATGATGCCCACTAGCAACGACCTTCCAGGCGCATTTATCCGACCCATCAATGACCTGGCCAAGGCCCAGGCCATGGTCGGAGAAATCGAAGCATTACTCCGAAAACGCCGCCTCGAGCTGCGCCCTCCCCCGCCGGTACCAAATACCTGTTGTGGTCGCGGCTGCAACGGTTGCGTCTGGCAGGGGTACTATCAGGCCCTCTCTTACTGGCGGGACCAGGCCAGCGAGCTGTTGTGGTCGCGGCTGCAACGGTTGCGTCTGGCAGGGGTACTATCAGGCCCTCTCTTACTGGCGGGACCAGGCCAGCGAGCTGTTGTACCAACCGAGTCGCATCAGCACAGCCGCTTCCCATCCGGAACGATAGAATAGCCACTTGCTCGACGACGACGCCTTGTCCAAGCGACGACCGTCGCGATCTCCGCTCCGAAGCTACCGCTCGGACACGCCGCCTGATGACTATCCACCCCAACCGCTCAAGCCTTCTTCGCCGCCGACATCGCTTGTGCGGATATCGATAAGCACCCTGTCGACGACCTGCGAGCCCCCATCGGCGTGGCCGCAGGCCGTCAAAACCGGCCCCATCTGCCCAGCGCAATCCCACAAGAGAGGGATACGCGCGGCGCTTCACTCGGAGTAAGACGGCATGAGCACAGACGACCCCTCCCTACTGAGACGACAGCTTGAATACGAGCGTGCCGCCCGCAAGCAAGCCGAGGACTTGCTCGAGGAAAAGCTAAGCGAACTGACGCTTGCCAAGCAACGATTGAGCGAGCGAAAGCTGGCTGAAACAGCGATCGCCGAGTCGCGAGCACTGCTCCTCAAGATCATCGACACCGTGCCGGCTCGCGTCTTCTGGAAGGACCCCGACTTACGCTTTCTTGGCTGCAACACGGCCTTCGCCAAGGATGCCGGGATGCTTAGCCGTGACGACATGATTGGCAAGGACGACTATCAGATGGCGTGGGCAGAACAGGCCGACCTTTATCGAGCCGACGACCGCGAAGTCATGGCCTCGGGGACGCCCCGACTGCACTTTGAGGAGCAGCAAACCACGGCCGGCGGTGAAACAGTCTGGTTACGAACATCCAAAATCCCCCTGGTCAACGACGACAATGAAACCTTCGGTGTACTGGGGGTGTACGAGGACATCACCGAATACCGCCGAATCGAAGCCGATAATCGCGTCCACGTCGCCGCGTTGACCGCCCTCAACGGCATGCTGATCGAAGCGCAGAACCAGATGCTGCGATCGGTGAAAATGGCCTCCGTCGGTCGACTGGCCGCAGGTCTGGCGCACGAGATCGACAACCCCTTTGCTTTCATCAGCTCCAATCTGGAAGCGCTCAAGAGCCATGTAGCGGACTTGTTGAGCATCTTGAAAGCCTATGAGAAGGCGGAACCGGCGCTGGCCGGGCATGCAGACCTACTGGCAGCCATCGAGCAGGCGAAATCGACGGCAAATCTTGCCTTCATGCAGCAAGACATCCTCAACCTGATCAGCGAATCCCTCGACGGTGTCCAGCGCGCCAAGACGATCGTCGAAACCCTTAAGGATTTCTCGCGAGCGGATACCGCCGAGTGGCAATTTTCGAACCTTGAGAAAGGCCTGGAGAGCACGCTGAACATCCTCCGTAGCGAAATCAAGTACAAGGCCAAGATCAAGAAGGACTATGCCGGCATCCCCGAAATAGAATGCCTCGCCCCACAGCTCAAGCAGGTGTTCCTCAACCTCGTGGTCAATGCGGCACAAGCCATCGACGAACGCGGTGTCATCATCCTGCGCACCGGCTTCGACGAGCATGAAGTCTGGGTTGAAGTCGGCGATACCGGCAAGGGCATAGAGCCTGAAGACCTGGACAAGATTTTCGAGCCCTTCTTCACCACCAAACCGACCGGCAAAGGAACCGGCCTCGGCCTGTCACTGGCCAACAACATTGTCCGCCGCCATGGCGGACGACTAGAGGCGCGCAGCAAACCTGGCAAGGGCAGCGTTTTTCGCGTCACCTTGCCGCGCAACCGATCGATTAACAAGATCGAGTCCTGAAGCTGCGGCCAACAACCGCTGCGCGTGCTCTCCTTTCTGCCCTCGCCCCCATATGGACGCTAGCCTGATTACCACCTACGCTTTGCTCGCCATTGCTGCTTTCGGCGCGGGGGCGATGAACTCGGTCGCCGGTGGCGGTACCTTCCTGTCGTTTCCGGCGCTGCTTGCCGCCGGCGTCCCGCCGGTGATGGCCAACGCCAGCAACTCGGTTGCCCTCTGGCCAGGCAGTCTGGCCGCTGCGTGGGCCTTTCGTACCGAGTTGATGCGCTTTCGTAAAGCGCTGCCGCTGTTGACATTGGTTGCCTTCCTCGGCGGCGTCGCCGGCGGCCTGTTGCTACTCGCCACCTCGAATGCTGCCTTCGCGAACCTTATTCCCTGGCTGCTGCTCGTGGCCACGGTCCTGTTCGCCTTCAGCACACAGTTCTCGGCCCTGCTCAACCGCCGGCGCAAACCCGCTGCTGAAACCGACGCTGCCCCCGGCAAGCGGCAAGTCGGCGCCGGCGGTTTCCTGTTTCAACTCGTGGTCTCGATATACGGCGGCTTCTTTGGCGCCGGCATGGGTATCCTGATGCTCGCCGCCCTGGCGATCCAGGGCTTCGACGACGTGCACGAGATCAATGCATTGAAGAACTGGCTCTCGGCGGTGATCTACTCGGTTGCGGTGGTCACCTTCGTCGTTGCCGATGCCGTTTCCTGGCCCCACACCACGGTGATGCTGGTCACCGGAACCCTTGGCGGCTACCTCGGTGGCCGCGTCGCACGCCGTATTCCCGCCCTGTGGTTACGCCGTTTCATTGTCGCGCTTGGTAGCTTGCTGACCTTGGCATACTTCTACAAGAGCGGCCTGAATTAAGCCGGCGGCACGGTTTGCGGGAAGCTACCGGCAGGGAGGGCAGCGCGCTTCGAACAGCGGCTCAGCTGTTCCCGCACGTAGGCGCGAGATTGACGGCGCGTGACCGGCACTCCTAAACTCCATGCTGCGCCCCCGAATCTCGCTCGCTTGCTCACCTCAGTCCTGCCAGCCCCTTGAATGGACCCGCACATGGCCGAACGCCTGGGCGTCAAAGCCGTCGCCAGACTCCCACTCCTCGATTACGATCGGGTTCGCGATCAGTTGCGGACCGGGGACATCGTCTTTTGCTCGGGCAGCTACGTCTTCTCGAAGATCATCCAGTGGTTCACCCGATCCGTCTGGAGCCATGTCGGCATCATCTATCGCGACGACAACCTGCACCGCATCTTCGTTATCGAGAGCGAAACCGCCATTGGCGTCCGCCTCGTGCCACTGTCAAAATATCTGCGCGATTACCACGGCCGGAACAAGCCCTACAAAGGACGCATTGTGATCACCCGAGTGAGTCCCACGCCGGACGACGAGAAACTGAAGACAGCAATCAGCTTCGGCATGGACGAACTCACCAGGCCTTACGACAACTGGGAAATCTTCCGCATCGCAATGCGTATTCTCTTCAAGCGAGGCCGCAAGAGCCGCGACCGCAAGTACATCTGCTCGGAACTGGTCTACGAGGCGTTCTGCAAGGCGGAGGTCGCGTTCAAATTCCGCCGCAACTCGATCAGCCCCGACGACATCTGGAACGATGAGCGCGTGATGATGCAGTTCCGTATCATGTGACGGCGCCTGTCCCACTCCCCTCTGACCCCAATCAGCGAAAGAAAGCCATGATCGACCAGACCGTCGCCGACTTTAGCCTGCCCGCTACCGGCGGCCAGCCCTTCACGTTGTCAGCCTGCCAAGGCAGCACCGTCGTACTCTACTTCTACCCCAAGGACAACACCCCGGGGTGCACCAGCGAGGCCCAGCAATTCCGCGATCTCCACCCGCAGTTCGTCGCCGCCGGGGCCATCGTCGCCGGCGTGTCGCGTGACAGCATCCGCTCGCACGAAAACTTCAAGGCCAAGCAAGAGTTGCCGTTCGCCCTGATTTCCGATGTGGACGAATTGCTGTGCACGCGCTTCTCGGTGATCAAGATGAAATCGATGTACGGAAAACAGGTCCGCGGTATCGAACGCAGCACTTTTGTCATCGATGGCAAAGGCGTGCTACGGCACGAATGGCGCGGTCTGAAAGTGGCCGGTCATGCGCAGCAGGTGCTGGATTTCGTCGCTCAGCTCTGATTACCCACCCCGACCGACAAGCCCTCACCCGAGAGATCTGCGCATGCACCGACCACCTGCCGCCACCGCCATCGGCGACGCCGCTGCCAAGCCGAGCAAGCTCTTCGTCCTCGACACCAACGTCCTGATGCACGACCCGACAAGCGTCTACCGCTTCGAGGAACACGATGTCTTCCTACCGATCATGACCCTGGAAGAGCTGGACAACCACAAGAAGGGGATGTCGGAGATCGCTCGCAATGCTCGCCAGGTGACACGAACGCTCGATGAAATAGTCAGCAGCATGGATGCCGCCATCACGCAGGGCATCCCGCTTGACGGAGCTTCGCGTGGATTGGCCAGCGGCCGTCTCTTTCTGCAGACCGAGGCGATCGCCAGCGAGCTCCCGGCAGGACTGCCGACGGCCAAGGCCGACAACCAGATTCTGGCGGTCGTCATCCATCTGCAACGGCAGCACCCGGAGCGTTCGGCGATCCTCGTCTCCAAAGACATCAACATGCGCATCAAGGCCCGCGCGCTCGGGCTGCAAGCGCAGGATTACTTCAATGACAAAGTCCTCGACGACTCCGACATCCTGTACACCGGCATGCGCGAACTGGGCCCAGATTTTTGGGACCAGCATGCTCAGGGGATGGAGTCCTGGCAGCAGGACGGTCACACGCTGTACCGTCTCAAGGGCCCGCTGTGCGCGCAATTTCTGGTCAACCAGTTCCTCATAAAGGACGGACAACGCCCGCTGCATGCGATCGTTCGTGAGGCATCCGGAACGAGCGCCGAGATCGAAACCCTGCGCGACTATACGCACACCAGAAACAGCGTCTGGGGAATCACCGCACGCAACCGTGAGCAGAATTTTGCGCTCAATCTGCTGATGAATCCGGACATCGATTTCGTCACCCTGCTCGGTCAGGCGGGTACCGGCAAAACGCTGCTCACCCTGGCCGCCGCACTCACCCAGGTGCTCGACGCCCGGCGTTACAGCGAAATCATCATGACTCGGGTCACCGTGCCGGTCGGCGAGGACATCGGGTTTTTGCCAGGCACCGAAGAAGAAAAGATGGGCCCGTGGATGGGAGCCCTCGAAGACAACCTCGAGGTCCTCAACAAGAGCGATGAAGACGCTGGCGACTGGGGGCGCGCCGCCACCCACGACCTGATTCGCAACCGCATCAAGATCAAGTCGCTCAATTTCATGCGCGGTCGGACCTTCCTCAACAAGTATCTGATCATCGACGAAGCGCAGAATCTGACGCCGAAGCAGATGAAGACGCTGATTACCCGCGCCGGCCCAGCGACCAAGGTCGTCTGCCTTGGCAACATCGCCCAGATCGATACGCCCTATCTCACCGAAGGCAGCTCCGGCCTCGCCTATGTCGTCGATCGTTTCAAGGGGTGGGCGCACGCCGGGCATATTACCCTGCAGCGCGGCGAACGCTCCCGCCTCGCGGACTACGCGGCCGAGGTGCTATAATCTTGTGACATTATCGGGCCGTGTCTAGGACACGGCCCGGTCGTTTGTAGCCACCGATCCGTGCGACCAGGATTCCGCGCTTACCGGAGAGTCGATTGAAACGACGCAACTTCCTTGCTGCCTCGGCACTTCTGTCGCTATTGGCACCCGCGTCGGCATTCGCCGCCAACAAGAAGAAGCCCAGCGCCAAAGTAGCGCGCAGAAGCAGCACCAAGAAGAGCGGCCGGCAAAGCGCCGCCGCCGCGAACCCGGAAACGCCTGCCGCGGCCAGCTCGCCGCAGGCAGACGCCGAGCAACGCGACGCCACCGGATTGCCCGATGAAGCGGCGACACCCTGGCGGATCTACGACCTCAGCTCGACCATCGCGCTCAAGGAAGTCAATGGCAAACTACGCCTTTGGTTACCGCTGGCGCTGCACGAAGACACGCCCTGGCAGCGCTCTCTGGGCCAGAGCTGGCATGGAAACTTCACGAATGCCGGCATTTATCGCGACCCGGCGGGAATGATGGTGGTCTTCTACGCTGACTGGAACGAGGGCGTCGCTGCCCCACAGCTGCAAATCACCAGCCAGGTCGCCAAACGAGACCGTCATTTCGACATTACCCGGCGCGGCCAAGCCGCTGAGCACAGCGAAGTGCTGCGCCAAAACCTGCACGCCAGCAACCTTGTTCCGACCGAGGGACTCGTGCGCCGCACCGCCGAACGCGCCGTCGGCCGCATCAAGGATCCACTGGCGCGCGGCAAGGCGATTTACGACTGGGTGCTGGAAAACACCGTCTACGATCCGTCGCCACTCGGTGTTGGCCGAGGTGATATCGAAGCCATGCTCGACAGCGGCCAGCTGCGCGGAGGCAGCGCCGACATCGCGTTACTTTTTGTCGGCCTCTGCCGAGCCATCGGCATTCCTGCGCGTCCGATTTTCGGGCAGCGCATCGATAGCTCACGCTTGTTCGCGGGTCTCGGCGCGACCGGCAACCTAAGCACGCAACAGCAGTGCCGCGCCGAATTCTATACGCCGGGCTACGGCTGGATCCCGGTCAATCCCGCCGATGTTCGCAAGGCAATCCACGACGAGCACCTGAGCAGCCACGACCCGAAACTGGTCGTCCTGAGCAAGCTGCTGTTTGGCTTCTGGGAGATGAACTGGGTTGCCTTCAACAGCGCCCTCGATGTCAGCTTGCGCGGCAGCCACGGCAAGGCGCTGCCTTTTCTGATCTTGCCGGAAGCGGAAACCTCTGCCGGGCGCTTCAGCGCCCTGGATACCCAGCGCTTTAGCTACACCGCCTACGCCAGCCGCGTCGAGAGCTGAACAGGCTGACCGCTTGCCCCGCGGTCAATACGAACCCGCGCTAGCGAAATTCTCGAAACGCGTGTATTCACCCAGAAAGGTGAGGCGGACCGTACCGATCGGACCGTTCCGCTGCTTGCCGATGATGATCTCGGCAACGCCCTTCTCGGCCGTGTCCTGGTTGT
>ERZ761610.1972-NODE-1972-length-10471-cov-14.272465_pt1 | contig 10471 bp, 12 predicted proteins | sample MGYA00512164_ERZ761610 | MGnify/ENA primary metagenome ERZ761610 (study PRJEB28899, sample SAMN02850038) | bioreactor sludge metagenome | biome: EBPR Sludge; feature: EBPR Bioreactor; material: flocular biomat | place: Australia: Thorneside Wastwater Treatment... | reverse complement strand
GGCTTCGGCCTTGGCGGCGTCTGCGGCGGCCTTGCGCTCGGCTTCGGCCTTGGCGGCGTCTGCGGCGGCCTTGCGCTTGGCCTCTGCCCGAGCCGCCTCCTCAGCGGCTTTCCGTTCTGCTTGCTCGTTCGCTGCACGACGCGTGTTGAAGGAGCGCCACGCGAAAAAGGCCACGACCACGCCTGCGGCGACTAATAACAAGGTCTCATTGATTGACATTGAACTGATCCTTCGCCCTTTTGGCATTCACCCTCGTCGGAATATGCCGACGCACGCCCAGTCACCGTTCAATTCTTCAGCCGACGGCTTTGGGCACTCGCTGTCGACCATGATAAAACGAATAATTGACGCGTTGGGCGATCGCCAGGCTGCGCGCCGGTCGACGAATCGCGGCGATAGCGTACGGTTACGAGATATCGAGACACCCCTGAGCATGGAAGTCATGACCTTTTCGCTCTTCTCTTGCCGTGGGGATTCCGGCTTGCAGACCGGAATCGTTCGCCGGGCAGGGAGCATGCTCCATGAATTCTGGCCCGCAGCCCGCGAGGGGAGAGGGGGGCGTCGCGAGTCGCATGCGCGCCTTTTCCATTAACTGCTGCATCCCTGCGTAGCGGTCGAGCCCGGAAACTGAGAGAATGCCGGGCTCGGGAACGATGCTGGCTGGCCAGGACGGCGTTTGCTCGGCGAGCTTTGCCTTCCTTGATCAGCTGGAAAGGCGTGGCGCCAGACGAACCGGCGTTTCACCTGGCCGTCAAATCAGGCGACTGCTTGCCGCCAGTTGGCGTGGTGGGCTCATTTGCGCGCAAGCCCGGCGCGGAGGACGTAGGGAATGGCACCACAGAGCACTTCTGGCGATGTTTCTCCGATCGAAGAAGTCATTGTCGAAATGCGTGCGGGACGGATGGTCGTGCTGGTCGACGAGGAAGATCGCGAGAATGAGGGCGATCTGATTCTCGCCGCCGAGCACGTCACTCCGGAAGCGATCAACTTCATGGCCCGTTTTGGGCGTGGTCTGATTTGCCTGACGCTGACCGAGGCCCGTTGCGGGCAACTGGGCTTGACCCAGATGGCGCGTGACAACAAGAGTCCGTACAGCACGGCGTTCACGGTTTCAATCGAAGCCGCCGAAGGGGTGACCACCGGAATCTCGGCGCAGGACCGCGCGTTGACCATCCAGGCAGCAGTGGCCCGCAACGCCCAGCCGACAGACATTGTTCAGCCGGGCCATGTCTTTCCGATCATGGCGCGGGCGGGCGGTGTCCTGGTGCGTGCCGGCCATACCGAAGCCGGCTGCGATCTGGCCCAGCTCGCCGGGCTCGAACCGGCAGCGGTCATTTGCGAGATCCTCAACGAGGATGGCAGCATGGCCCGCCTGCACGACCTGGTCGACTTTGCTCGCCAGCATGGCCTCAAGATTGGCACCATCGCCGATCTGATTCATTACCGCAGCCAGCACGAGACACTGGTCGAGCGCACGCTGTCGAAACCGGTACAGTCGGCGCACGGCGAGTTCATGCTGCACGCGTATACCGATTGCACTTCGAACGAGGTGCATCTGGTGCTCACCAAGGGCGAGATTCGCCCCGATGAGGAGACGGTGGTACGCGTGCATGAACCGCTCTCGGTGGTCGATTTCCTCGACCCGGGGGGCGAGCGGCATACTTTCTCGCTCGACGTGGCGCAGGCTGCGCTGGCGCGGGCGAGGGCCGGCGTGATCGTTTTGCTGCACCGTCCCGAAAGCGGCCAGGACATTCTCGCCATGCTTCGTGAGCCCGTCGCCAGCAAACGTCCGGCCGCCCGTTGGGATCCTCGCATTTACGGTATCGGGGCGCAGATCCTGCGCGATCTCGGGGTCGGCAAGATGAAATTGCTTGCCAGTCCGCGGCGGATGCCGAGCATGATCGGTTTCGACCTCGAAGTCACCGGCCATATTGCCAACCTGACCGACCTTGAAAGGCTCTGATGAGCACCCAAACGCGTAACAAGACCTCTCCCGTGCGTCGCGACGACAAGCTCGACGAGTATGATGCTTCGCTCGACGGCGAAGGCCTGGCGATCGGCATCGTCATGAGCCGTTTCAGCCCGGAAATTGGTGAGGGCCTGCTCAGCGCTTGCCTCAGTGAGCTGCAGCGCCTCGGCGTTGACCAGGCGCGCATCACGCTGGCGACAGTGCCGGGCGCTTTGGAAATACCCCTGACGCTGCAGACGATGGCGCAAAGCGAGCGTTTCGACGCGCTAGTCGCGCTGGGCGCGGTCATTCGCGGTGAAACCTATCACTTCGAGGTTGTTGCCAACGACTCCTGCCGGGGCGTGATGGAGGTCCAGCTCGACAGCGGGGTGCCCATCGCCAACGGAATACTGACCTGCGAAGACGAAGATCAGGCGCTGGCTCGCATGCAGCAGAAAGGCGCCGACTGTGCACAGGTGGCGGTCGAGATGGCCAATCTGCTGGCGGCACTCGGGGAGCGCTCGTGATGGCCGGGGAGGGGGCGAAGAAAGTCAAGGCCACGGCCACGGCCGCCAGGTCGCCGCGTCGCCGGGCCCGCGAATTTGCCCTGCAGGGGCTCTACCAGTGGCAGCTGAGTGGTAACGACGAAGCGGCAATCGAAGCGCATCTTGGCGACGTCGAAGGTTTCGACAAGGCAGACCGTGAGTTCTTCGTCAAGTTGCTGCGCGGTGTTCTCGTTCAGCGCTTGGCGCTGCAGGAACAGCTTCAGGCGTATCTGGACCGGCCCTTTAGCGAGCTGTCGCCGATCGAGGCCAGCGTCCTGCTGGCTGGTGCTTTCGAGTTGGGCAATTATCCGCAAACGCCGTATCGGGTGATCATCAACGAGTCGATCGAACTGGCCAAGGCTTACGGTGGCACGGACGGCCACAAGTACGTCAACGGCGTCCTCGACAAGCTGGCTCTGAGTTTGCGTCCGGCCGAGGTCGAAGCCAAGCGCGCGGCGCGCGCCAAGGCGCGCTGATCAGCGGCGCCGAGCGAGGCCGGCAATCCGTGGCCGTGCAAGGGAGTGGAGATGCCCAGCGAGTTTGACGTGATCCGGACCTATTTCTCCAGGCCGACGCCGCAGGCGGTCCTCGGGCCGGGTGACGATTGCGCGCTGCTCGTGCCGTCGGCGGGCTGCGAATTGGCAATCACCACCGATATGCTGGTCGAGGGCCAGCATTTCCTGCCCGACACCGACCCCCGCCAACTTGGCTGGAAAGCCCTGGCGGTGAACCTCTCGGATCTGGCCGCGATGGGTGCCAAGCCGCGCTGGGCTCTGCTTGCCGGCAGCCTGCCGGAGGCGCGTGCGCAGTGGCTGGCGGCGTTTTCGGAAGGCGTCTTTGCCTGCGCCAGCCGCTACGGCGTCGATCTGGTTGGCGGCGATACGACGCGCGGTCCGCTCAACCTGTGTTTCACGGTGCTCGGTGAAGTTCCCGCCGGCGAGGCGCTGCGTCGCGATCGGGCTGTGCGCGGTGACGATCTCTGGATTTCCGGGTGGCCGGGCTTGGCGGCCATGGGGCTCGCGCATTTGCAGGGTCGCACAAGGCTCGCGGAAACGCTCGCCAAGCGCTGCCTGGCGGCCTTGCAACAGCCGCGGCCGCGCGTCGAACTGGGTCTCGAGTTGCGTGTGCGTCGCCTGGCGAACGCGGCCATCGACGTCTCGGATGGCGTGCTCGCCGACCTTGGGCACATTCTCGAACGCTCGGCGGTTGCCGCCGAAATCCATGCGGCGCAGCTACCATCAAGGCCGGCCGGCGTCGACCCGCTGTTCGCGCGCCAGTGTCAGCTGGCCGGTGGTGACGACTACGAACTTGTCTTCTCGGCAGCGCCGGCAAAGCGACTCGAGCTTGCCGCGCTGGCTGCCGAGCTCGATCTGCCGCTGTGGCGCTTCGGGGAGGTTGTCGACGCCGTCGGTGACAGGCGCCTGACGTTGCTCGACGAGGATGGCCAGGAACTGGCCATCGATGGTCAAGGATTCGACCACTTTGCCTGATGCCAATCCCCACCATCCGTCGAGGTCGTCAACTTCGCCCTCGCTGCAGTTTCTCATGGCGCATCCAGCACACCTGGTAGCCTGTGGCTTCGGCAGCGGCTTGTCGCCGCGGGCGCCGGGGACTATCGGTACGCTCTTCGCCTGGTTGTCCTTCCTCTTATTGCGTCCGTACATGAGCGACTTCGAGCTGTTGGCTTTCATCGTCGTCTGCTTCATCGGCGGCGTGTTGGCGGTACACAAGACCGGCGTCGACCTGGGTGTCATCGATCACGGCAGCATTGTCTGGGACGAGATCGTTCCCTTCTGGCTGGTGCTGCTGTTCTGTCCGGACAACTGGCTGTGGCAGATCACCGCTTTCTGCCTGTTTCGCTTTTTCGACATCAGCAAACCGCAGCCGGCGCGCTACTTCGACGAGCAGGTGAAGAATGGATTCGGGGTGATGACTGACGATCTGGTCGCGGCCGGCTATACCTTGTTGGTGCTGGCGATTCTGCGTTTCGTTCTGCCATGAACGCCTGCGATCAGGCTGCGCTGGAAGCGCTGGCTGGCGAAGTAGGCGAGCTGCTGCTGGCCAATAGCGAGCGCTTGGCGACCGCCGAGTCCTGCACCGGTGGCTGGGTGGGCCAGTGCGCGACAGCGATTGTCGGCAGTTCGCGTTGGTTTGAGCGGGGTTTTGTCACCTATTCGAACGACGCCAAGATCGAGACCCTAGGCGTCGGTGCTGAAACACTTGCCGCACACGGGGCGGTAAGCGAAGCCACCGCAGCGGCCATGGCGCGTGGCGCGCTGCGTCACAGTCGTGCTGACTGGGCGCTGGCGATCACTGGTGTCGCCGGTCCGGGTGGCGGCTCTCCGGCCCGGCCCGTGGGGACCGTCTGCTTCGCCTGGGCAGGGCCAGAAGGGCGAATCGAGACCGCGACCCGTTGCTTTGTGGGCGACCGCGCAGCGGTGCGCGCGCAGTCGGTGGCGCAGGCGCTGCAAGGGCTACTGCAACGTGCCAGGAGGCCGCTGGGCTGAGGCCCGCCGCGAGCCTTGCGCCAAGGGGGGGGCATAGGCTGCTAATAAAATAAAGAAATGCGGTAGGCAGATGCGCCAGAGACGGGCGCCTTGGAATAGAATGGATCACCAGGATCTGCTCTGTCTTCATTCCGGACCATGCGCTCGAGAATCAGCATTCCTCTCGCTATGTGGGGCACTTTTTCGCTACTGGCGGTTGTCTTTGTAGCGGCGGATGACGCCCAAGGGTCGTCGTCAACGCAGGCAGGCACCGCGGCCGTGCTCGATAACGGCGATTGGTGGCTGACGCTGGCAGCCGTCCTCAGCTTGCTCGGCTGCGCGAGCTGGCTGTTTCGCCGTGGCCGCGAGCAGCGATCCAAGCCGCCGCAGCTCCCGGTTACCGTCGTCCGCCCGTTTGACAGCAGCGACGATTCCGGTTGGGAGTTGCAGGTCAACAACGGGCTGGATGCGCCGCTGGGCGACAGCGACAGCCGCCTGCCTGTCGATGCCGTTGCGGCGACCGCGAGCGTCTTCGGCAGCTCTGCCCAGCAGCAGCGCGATAACGCAAAGGTCGCTGTAGTCCTCGAACTCGCCGAGATCATGGTCTCCTTCGGGCGCGCCCGCGGCGCCGAGCAGGCACTGGAGGACTTTGTAAACGCTCACCCTCTGGTGGCGCTGACGCCCTGGCTGAAACTCCTCGAACTCTATCAACAGAATGGGCAGCGTCAGGCTTTCGAAATATTGAGCCTGCGACTCAGACGCCATTTCAACATCGCTGCACCGGAATGGGAGTGGGTCGGCGAGGTTTTTGAACCATTGGCGATCGTCGGTGAAGAACAAGCAGCGTCGATCGACCAGTTGCTGCCGCAGCTGCCAACGCTAAGGCAGGTGGCACGCATCCGCTGCGAGATTTCGCGTATCTGGGGCTCGCCAGAGTGCCTGATCTACCTGAACAAACTCCTGCGCGACAATCGCAATGGCGAGCGCCGGGGTTTTGCCGCAGGCGCGGTGCGCGAGCTGTTGTTGCTGATCGATCTGATGGAAAACCACCTCGTTCGTAGCGTCTGAAGCAGTGCCTTGCCGAGCAGTAGCTTTTGCTCGCCGTTCGTAAAGGCTGACCATTCTCCGGCTACTGTATATAATGACAGTCCGCGTTGCTGCGGAGGTGGGCATCTTCAGTGCCTTCGAACATGGGATAATTCCGCTCACTCAAGCAAGGGGACTGGTAATGGACGATAACAAGGCAAAGGCGCTGGCTGCAGCGCTGGCCCAGATCGAAAAGCAGTTTGGCAAGGGCTCGATCATGAAAATGGGCGAGGGCAGCGTGGTGACCGATGTCCCGGTTGTCTCCACCGGCTCGCTGGGGCTGGACATTGCTCTCGGCATCGGAGGTCTTCCGCGTGGCCGAGTGGTCGAGGTCTACGGTCCGGAGTCCTCGGGAAAGACGACCCTGACGCTGCAGGTTATCGCCGAAATGCAGAAGCTCGGCGGTACGGCAGCCTTCATCGACGCTGAACACGCGCTCGACCCAGCTTACGCACAGAAGCTTGGCGTAAACCTCGACGAGCTATTGATCTCGCAACCCGATACCGGCGAACAGGCGCTGGAAATCGCCGACATGCTGGTGCGTTCAGCCAGCGTCGATGTGGTCGTCATCGATTCGGTTGCTGCGCTGGTGCCAAAGGCCGAAATCGAAGGCGAGATGGGTGATTCCTTGCCCGGCCTGCAGGCGCGTTTGATGAGTCAGGCTCTGCGCAAACTGACGGCCAACATCAATCGCACCAATACCCTGGTCATCTTCATCAATCAGATTCGCATGAAAATCGGGGTCATGTTCGGTAGCCCGGAAACTACGACGGGTGGCAATGCGCTGAAGTTCTACGCCTCGGTTCGTCTCGACATTCGTCGTATCGGCAACATCAAGAAAGGCGACGAAGTGATCGGCAACGAGACCCGCGTCAAGGTCGTCAAGAACAAGGTCGCGCCGCCCTTTCGCGAAGCCATCTTCGATATCCTCTACGGCGAAGGAACCTCACGCGAAGGCGAGATCATCGAACTCGGGGTGCTGCACAAGCTGGTCGAGAAATCGGGTTCCTGGTATGCGTACAATGGCGAGAAGATCGGCCAGGGCAAGGACAATGCGCGTGAGTATTTGAAGAGCAAGCCACAGGTCGCCGAGGAGATAGAGGCAAAAATTCGCGCGGCCGTGAACGTTCCCTCTCCGCCGGTGAAGACGGCCGCCTAGTGCCCCCCGGAGATGGGCGAAAGCTTGCGCGAGCGGGCTCTGCGAATGCTCGGGCGGCGTGACTATGCGCGGCTTGAGCTGGCGCACAAGTTGATGCCACACGCGGAATCGGCAGCGCAGGTGTACGCCTTGCTCGACGATCTGACCGCCAGAGGCTTGCTGTCGGACGAGCGTTACGCGCTGGCGCGAGTAAGTGCCCGTTCGGGGCGCGTCGGTGACGCGCAGCTGGCCTATGAATTGCGATTGAAAGGCGTTGCCGGCGAGCTGGTGAGTGCTGCTATCGCGACCGGCGAAGACGAGCTGTCGCGCGCGTGGCGCGTCTGGCAGCGGAAGTTCGCTCGTCAACCCGCGCTGGCCGCCGACGATGTTGTGGCGCGTAGCCGTCAGATGCGCTTTCTGGCTGGCCGTGGGTTTTCCGCTGAAACCATCCGACGCGTCCTGCGCGGCGATCTCGAAGACGATTGAGAAATGTCAGATACCCAGAGTACACTTTCCACACGGAATCTAAAGAAGCGCTACAAGTCGCGTACCGTGGTGCACGATGTCTCTTTCGAAGTGCTCAGCGGTGAAGTGGTTGGCCTGCTCGGCCCGAATGGCGCTGGCAAGACGACCTGCTTCTACATGGTCGTCGGCCTGGTTGCCTGCGATGGCGGTGACGTTCATCTTGACGGGCAGACGCTCACGCATTTGCCGATGCACAAGCGTGCCCGCCTGGGCGTTTCCTACTTGCCGCAGGAAGCCTCCGTTTTTCGCAAGCTGACGGTCAGCGAAAACATCAAGGCGGTCCTCGAGCTGCAGAACCTGTCGCCCGACGAAGTCGAGGTGCGTGCCACGGAGTTGCTCGAAGAGCTTCATATCAGCCACCTTCGTCTCAGCCCGGCGACCTCCCTCTCCGGCGGCGAGCGTCGGCGCGTCGAGATTGCGCGCGCCCTGGCCACCGGGCCACGTTTCATTTTGCTCGATGAGCCCTTCGCTGGCGTGGACCCGATCGCGGTGCTCGATATCCAGAAAATCATCCGTTTCCTCAAGGAGCGCGGCATCGGCGTGCTGATCACCGACCACAACGTGCGCGAAACCCTTGGCATCTGTGACCACGCCTACATCATCAACGAAGGTGGCGTCCTGGCAGCTGGTCGGCCTGAGGAAATCATTTATAATGAAAACGTCCGGAAGGTGTATCTGGGTGAGAATTTCCGCCTCTGAGCCCGCCGGTTTTTCAGCCACAATTCGAGAACCCTATGGGCGCTTTCCCCACCACCATGCGGCGACGTCCCCGGTTCTGTAAATGATGCCGTCCCTCCAGCTCAAGCTTACCCAGCATCTCGCCCTTACCCCACAGCTCCAGCAGTCGATCCGGCTGCTGCAATTATCGACGATCGAGCTTGAACAGGAGCTCGAAAAATACTTGCTGGAGAACCCGTTGCTTGAGCGCGAGGAGGAATTCGCTCGCACGGCGGAGTCCCCCAACGCTAGCGACGAAACGGCCGCCGACCCGGCGACGGCGGAGGAGCACGCAGAGCGTTCCGAACTCTCCGAACACCTTGAACAATCGTTCTCCGACGACGCCTGGCCCGGCGAGGAGAACGGCCAACACGGTTCAGGGGCTTCGTCCGACGACGAAGACAGCGATTTCCAGGATATCCAGGCTGCGGCGGTTTCGCTGCGCGAACACCTGCTATGGCAACTGGGGCTGATGATGCTCCCCGACCGCGACCGCGTGCTGGTACGCTGTCTGGTCGATGCTCTGGACGACGACGGCTATCTGACTCAGTCGCTGCCTGAACTTGCCGAATCCATGCCTGCGGAGTTGGAGATCGAGCTTGAAGAGCTGCAGATTGCGCTCAAGCACCTGCAGCATTTCGACCCCACCGGCGTCGGCGCGCGCAGCGCGCAGGAATGCCTGGCCTTACAACTCGAAGCCTTACCAATCGATAAGACGCGTACGCTGGCGCTGGAGATCGTCCGGCACGGCCTGGATCTCTTGGCCAGTCATGACTTTGTCAAGCTTAAGAAGCAGACGGGTTGCGACGACGACGCGCTGCGCGCGGCACATCTCTTGATTTGCGGCCTGAATCCACGGCCCGGCGCACAATACGCTTCGGCTGATACCCGCTACATCTCACCGGACGTGGTTGTCCGCAAAGTGCGGGGACAGTGGTCGGTAAGCGTCAACGCTGATGCCTTTCCGCGTCTGCGAATCAATAGTCTCTACGCCCAGATCCTCTCCCGACAACGCGGCTCCGGGCTCGCCGGCCAACTGCAGGAAGCGCGCTGGTTGATCCGTAATGTGCAACAACGGTTTGACACGATCCTGCGGGTGGCGCAGGCTATCGTAGAACGTCAGCGCCAGTTTCTGGACCACGGTGACGTAGCGATGCGGCCGCTGGTCTTGCGCGAAATCGCCGATGTCCTGGGGCTGCACGAGTCGACCATCTCGCGGGTAACTACGCAGAAGTACATGGCAACGCCGCGCGGGATTTTTGAACTGAAGTATTTTTTTGGCAGTCACGTCGGCACGGAAGCCGGCGGGGCGTGTTCAGCAACCGCTATTCGTGCCTTGATCAAGCAGTTGATCAGCACCGAAGAACCGAAGAAGCCGCTTTCGGATAGTCAGATATCCGAAGTTCTTGGCCAGCAGGGCATTGTCGTTGCACGGCGAACTATTGCGAAATACCGTGAAGCGCTAAATATTCCGCCGGTCAATCTACGTAAGTCCATTTAGAAGAAGGAGCCACATCATGAACCTGCAAGTCAGTGGTCACCACCTCGATATTACCCCTGCACTGCGTGATTACGTCACCGGTAAGCTCGAGCGAATCACCCGTCATTTCGATAACGTGATAGACGTGAACGTGATTCTGTCAGTGGAAAAGCTGAAGCAGAAAGCAGAAGTGACCGTTCACCTGGCGGGCAAGGACGTCTACGTGGAAACGGTCGATGAGGACCTTTATGCCGCCGTAGATGCCTTGGTCGACAAGCTCGAGCGCCAGGTTCAGAAGTACAAGCAGAAGTTGCAGGATCATCACCGCGGGAGCAAGATCATCGACCATATCGTCGTCGAGTGATCGATGTGTCGTCTGCGCACGGGGGGCCGGCAGCAATCGCCGGCCGGCCCGTGTGTTTCCCAGTTTGAATCAATTCACGTCAGCCTTTTTTCGGGTTTTTGTCGCATGAGCCAGATTACCCAGTTACTTCCCCTCGAAAACATAATTCTTGATCTCGACGCAAGTAGTAAGAAACGCGTCTT
>ERZ761610.1967-NODE-1967-length-10483-cov-14.042098_pt1 | contig 10483 bp, 10 predicted proteins | sample MGYA00512164_ERZ761610 | MGnify/ENA primary metagenome ERZ761610 (study PRJEB28899, sample SAMN02850038) | bioreactor sludge metagenome | biome: EBPR Sludge; feature: EBPR Bioreactor; material: flocular biomat | place: Australia: Thorneside Wastwater Treatment... | reverse complement strand
ATCTAAGGTCGTACTTTTTCAGGATTTCCAGAATTCTTTTTCGTCCGTGAGTCTTACACACTTGAGTTTTGAACACTTCTGACTTAACCAAAAAGCAATCTATACCGTTGAGATTTTTAATATAGCCCAGATCATAGAATTGCTGTTTATCAGTAAATTCACTCGACAATGTTTGGAATTTCGATTGATTGCTCTGGAAGAAATATCTTATCTGCTGAATAATCTGAGTATCTTCCAATTTGCCTTTAGTACCCCTGCCTTCTACCCATAATTCGAAGAGTATTTTGACTGAACTCAAGGCTTCTTCTGTGGAAATAGATAGTACATTAGAACTTATAGCATAATTTAAACCAGTAAAGAGTAAGGCAAATCTGCGTAAAACGCGTTTAACCTGACTATCAAAAAACTTTAGTTTATACTGATCTGATAATTTTTCGTAATTTTTATCAAAAGTCTGTTTAATTTCTGAATGGCCAATATTTTTTATATAATCCATATATGTATCAAATGGAGTCCCATAATGTATGGTTGTGGCATAATTTAAGTGATTGGCAAAAGCTTCAGGACTTTCAAATTCATGCCAGCTATCAAACATGCCATCTTTGCCCTTATATTCTATGTCACAGAATCTGGTATTGATTCCTGCTTGATATACTGCACCACTTGACCTTACTTTTTCTTCAATTGGTTTCTCACCTGAGCACAATATTAATATCCTCCATGTAGGCACCTTTTTCAGTCCAGTAGTAGAATCTAACCTTCCTTTACCCTGACCATTTGGTAACATATAGAGTGTTTTAAAGAATGTTTTCTCATCTGATTGGTCAAGCTCATCTAATATTAATGCAGCATCATTATGCCTTTCAGCTATTCTTTCATATGAGTTATCAGTATTACGGCATTGTTTGACAAAGCCATTTTCACCACCAACTCCACAGACACTTCCAGCGATCTTTAAGCTTGTAGATTTACCTTTAGCAGATGTGCCAAAAAAATTAAAAGCTCCACCTTCCATGCCTGTAGGTTTAATTAATGCGGCAGCAAAAGGTACAGCAACTGAAGCAATCAATGCTGGATTTCCAGACAGATACTTACCTATATTTTCCTGCCAATCTGTAAGTGAACCTGATAGCCCAAAGTTAGCAGCATTATCTGAAGTATAAAGTACCTTATCAATATTAGAATATATTTTTAAAGGTGCGGCATAAACATTTTCACCATCAACAGCATACCAACCCATTTTATCAACCGCTAAAAGTGTTTTGTTAGGTTTTAGCTTTGATAGATATTCGATTAAAGCATCTGTTGTTTTTTTGGTTATTTCTATATCAAGACCACTACTAAGAAGTGTAGAGATAATTTCACGCCCATTAACTAAACTTTTCTTTGAAATCTTTAATAACTTTTTTCTTTTGTTTACAGAGAGAAAACCTATATGTAAGCCATGATTTTCATCATCTTTATCTGCAGAAATACTAAAAGCCTCGATATAACTACATATCCTGAAGCTACCGTTTCGTGTGAGCTTATATAATGAGCCGTTTCTCTTTTCAAACCCATAAGGTTCTGTAGCTACAATAACATCAGTTGCAGGAGCTGTTGCAGAACCTTCTACAGAGCGGACTGTTGAACCAGTTGTAGACGAGTACACGGTAGCTGTAGCTACTTGTGTAACAACTGCTTCAGGTCCTTGTAGTTGATACAGGTCGTTGAAGTCTGTAGGTTTAGCACTTGAATCTGTAAAGGTTGGATAGCAATATGGAACAGCAAATTTTTCACTGATTTTCTGTGATTTTTCAACGCCAGTGTTATAATCACCATAGGCATCGTTATCACCACATATTATAAGTTGCAGGCGTGGAAACTTCTCTTTCAACATCTGCACACAAGATGAAATATTCCCTGCATCAAAACATGCAAAAGAGTTATGCAGTGTAGCTTTGTTTAATGATATTGCTGTAGCAACACCTTCACAAACAAGCAACGTGTTACTATCTGGACTTGATAACAAGTAACCAGCTCCTTTCTTTTTAGAACCTTTTGCAAAACGCTTATTTCCCTCAGGTGATATGAATTGTAAACCAACTATTGTATCACTCTTATCAATTAGTGGAAAACAGGCATCAGTATTAATGACCTTTACCTCAATATCGGTCAAACCTTTCTTAATAAAGTATTGATGGTCTTTTATTGTTTTTGCCTTCTTATATAATAGGTCAAAATTTATATCATGCTCAGCATTGATAATTCCTGAGGTTTTGTTAGGCTTGAACATTCTTACTACCATTAATTAATCTTTTATAACTCCAGCCACCGCTTATATGTTTGCGCCAATCACCAAAACCTCCTGAATATCCTGTAAAGACATACCAAGATTTATTTTTGTAACCAAATGTATGGAACTTACCGTCTGCTATAATAGGGCCGCAATAATCTAACCCTGCATCGTGCATTGCCTGTCTGAACTGTTCTGAATAATCTTGCATTATATTACCTAACTGCTGTTGTTTTTCTAGAGTTTTCAATAAATGTTAGAACATCAGCTTTACTGTACCGGATTGCAGAGCCATTTAATTTCAGATAAGGTATTCCTGTACCTTTGCATCTATTTGACCTTAATGTGCTTGGTTTAATTTGTAGCCATTGAGATAACTGCGTTTCAGTAAGGTAATTTGGAATATTAAGTTCATCTAGTTTCATATAGTTTTATGTCTTTAAGTTATTGTTAATAATTATTTATCTATGATCTTCCCTATCTATGTTTGGGAAAACTGATATTAATTTTGACTACAAAAATTTTTGTAATCTTAATTAAAGCTGAATATAACATGACCAATAACCTTCAGGATATAGCTACAACCTCTATGCATTTAATATGATACTATTATGACAAAAGAGTATGACACTAGATTCAGAGCTTTAGCCTTAGCTCATTACAGGAAATATGACTCTCCAGAAGATACTTGTGAGGATTTTGGCATTTCAAAAGCGACCTTATTCCGTTGGTTAAAACTGGAGAAAGCTGGAAACCTTTCCCCTAAAAAAAGAGGGGGGAAGAAGGTATCTAAATTTAAACATTTCCACTTCAACAGAGCATTTGATAAAAACAAAACAACTAATCAAGAGGAGCTTGCAAGAGCTTTGAATACAAGCCAATCTACAGTGAGCAGATCGTTAAGAAAATTTAAGAATAAACTGGATTTTAAACTACCAAAAAGAAATAAAAGACAGAAAAACATACCAAAAACAGCCTCAGATTAAGTGAATTATTTTGTAGTTTTTTACCAAAATTACAAAATTAGAAAAATTAGAGCTTTATAATAAGTAGGGGGGAAATATACTCGTTATAATAATGTTCTGTGGATTGATTTTGATATAAGTAATTGCATATAAAAATCGACTTATTATCGACCTAAACCATGATATGCAGAATGCTCTGATGATGGTAATATATTGAAAAAGAAAGAATAAATTTAAGTTAGAACAAAATAAATGACAGATTAGGAATCACTTGCTCTATCCAGCTGAGCTACGTCCCCATTAGTTTTTTAAAACTATTCTTTTTTGCTACCCGGAGGCAATATATAAATCCGCCTAAATTAGCAAGCCATTAATTTACAATGGTTTTATATAATTGGGGGCTAGATCTTAAATTATTACTGCAGGGAGGATTATGTTTTTGTTATTTAATTAACCATATTAAAACTAGATTGACGCAAGTCAAATAAATTTATAGAACTTACACTAATCAAGTTTTATGAAGTTCTTATCAAAAATATTCCTTTTACTTCTAATTGCGGCACTTTTATCTGGTCCGCTTGGGCAGTTTTTATACCCGCTATTAAAAGCAAAAAATATAGAAAGGGAGATATCATTACTTTCTAAAGTTTTTGGTGATAATGCTATTATTTGCAGTGCTGAGGCAGAAGATGGTTATTACAAAATAACTTATAATGAGCTTGGTAAAAAAGAAAAACAAAGGTTTTTGAAAGAATATCAAATACTTCTAAACGCTAATAAAAAATATTTTATTTCATCTTCACTTGATAACTTTATTATAATTATAAATAACAGATATCAGGAGATTAGTTTTTTATATAGCGAAGAAGAGTCAATCATAAATGATAGTTTAATTTTAACCAATCAACCTCAGGCACCGCCAGCAATGATATTAGTATAGTTATTATTAATATTATTATTTTATTGAGGTTAAAATGAATTCAAAATTATTTATCGCTAGCTTTCTAGCAATTGGTTTATCTGCCACTACTGCATTATCAGCAACTACTAAAGAAAAAATATACAAGTTACCAACAATTAATATATACGCAACCAAGCCAAACTCAGTATCATCTGAACGCATAGATTTAAAAGAAAATTATACAATTAAGCCTATTGCAAATAGTGTAGATTATTTAAAAAATCTAACTGGAATTACAGCTTCAAGAATGGGTGGGCACGGTTTAGAGCCTACTATCAGAGGGCAATCTCAAAATCAGCTTAATATTATTTCAGATGAAACATTTACGCATGGTGGTTGCCCCAATAGAATGGATCCCCCAACTGCATATTCATCAGTTGAAAGTTATGATAGTGTAACTGTTGTTAGGGGCTATCAGTCTGTATTAAATGGCGCAGGTGGTGCGGGTGGCAGCATAATTCTTGATCGTAAAAAACCACAGCTTGCAAAAGATGTTCAAGTTACTAGTGATGTTACTTCTGGCTTTGATGGTAATAGTGGTATGGATTATTACAATACAAACGCTTTAGCAGGTAATGATTTTGCATATGCAAGAGGTGCCGCTTCATATAAAAATTCGGGAAATTATAAAGATGGTGATGGAAATACTGTTAGAAGTTCTTTTGTTGAAAAATCAGGTAATTTAATATTAGGTTTTACCCCTCAAGATGCCCATATTTATTTTGGAGTTGAACAGAATAAAATAGAGGATTCATTATTTGCTGGCTCAAGTATGGATAGTCCAATTTCAGATGGTAAAACATATAGAGCAGGGATTGAAAAGGAATTTGAGAACGGAGCTCTAAGTAAAATTGATTTGTCTGCCTATGCATCACTAGTTGAGCATCTAATGGATAATTATAGCTTAAGAGCTGCAACTGGCATGAGGATGCGAGCAGATTCAGAATCTGATACTTATGGTGCAAAACTAAAAACAGATTTTAACTTTAGTGATGAGTTAGTAAAAACAGTTTTAGAATATAAATCTAATAATCGTGATGCTACAAGAAAACAGGGTATGACGCCTACTACTGTAACTAACCTGCAATCTATTCTTTGGCCAGATATTACAACGGAAGAAATGAGTGTAGCATTAGAAACAACTAAAGACATAAATTATAATAACAGGTTAACTATCGGTGCAAGGTATGATTATGTAGTTGCTGATTTTGGTAAAGCTAATCAAATATCTTCTGTTACAAGCTTAAGTGCTAACAATCTGTATAATACTTATTATGGCTATACAGCATCGGAACAAAAGGAGAATAATTTTGGTGGCTTAGCCAGAATTGAGCATGATTTAACAAATGATGTTATGTTATATTCAGGTTTAAGTAGGTCAGTTAGAACAGCGGATGCAACAGAGCGTGGAATGGCAAGCTATTCAGGAATGGGTGGTAGCCAATCTTGGGTAGGTAACCCTAGAATTGAGCCAGAAAAGCATCACCAATTAGATGCAGGATTTAGATATACTCAATCAAGTTGGAATGTTGATATTAGTGCTTATGCAAACAAAGTAAGTGATTATATATTAAAAGATTCCGCTAGAGGGCAATCAGGCATTCTAGTTAACTCCCCTAATGTTACTGTGTACAGGAATGTTGATGCATTACTTTCAGGATTTGAGTTAAGTGGAAGTTGGGATATTTCATCAAGCTTATCATTAAATTCTAATGCTGTTTATACATATGGTGAAAATGAATCAGACAATTCAGTTCTAGCTCAAATCCCAGCATTGCAAGGAAGTATAGGAGCTGAATGGAGGGTAGAAGACTATCTTAAGTTTGGGAGTGATGTTCGTTGGGCCGCAAAACAAACCAGAGTTGATACTAACAGGTTAACAGGAAGTGGCAGAGATGTTGCAAAAACTGGCGGATATGCAGTTTTAGACTTAAATGCTACACTTACAAAATTGAAACCTGTTGAACTAACTTTTGGTATAAATAATTTGTTTGATACAAAATATGCTGATCACTTAAATCGCTCAAGCATATCAGATCCAACAGAAATACAGGTTAATGAGGTTGGAAGATCTTTATTCGTGCAAGGTAAAGTGAGGTTCTAGCATTCTGGACTGGGGGGGGCAAAGCCCCCAGTTCTTTAACTATTTTCCTTCAAGCTTAGATAATGACTCCAAAACTTGCTGAGAGGCGTTTTCAACTTTTGCTATTTCATTTAGTGCGCCCTCCATATCGCCACTATTGAACAAATCAACCGCTCGCTTGCCGTGGTCGTGTACTAGTTTATGTGGGTTAACTAAATTTTTAAATGTTGAATCGTTTAAATATTTTGAATCTTTAACGCCATCATACCATTTACCAAGCCTGCAAGTGTGATGGTCTGCAAGTTCACTAGATTTTAAGCCTTCTTTACCAACTACCATATTTAGCAGGCGTTTTTTCCAAATAACATGATCAGATTGTGCAAGTTTAACAACCTTATCAGGAACATTAAACTCTGCAAGTTTTGTAATATGTGCTGAAAGTAGTTTTTCAATTCTATCAAGTGCATCAACAATTTTCTCAACGCCTTCAACGCTCTCAGTTGTGCTAGTTGCAATATCTGTAATGCCACTTGCTACTTGTTGTGAAGCATTTGCTTGTTCGTTTAGAGTTAAAGAAACTTGTTCAACATTTTGTGAAACTGCATTGATTTTTTCAGTAATAGACCTCATTCTGTTACCAACTTCCGAAATGGATTTTTTTCCAGTTTCAACCGCACCAGAGCTTTGATTCATTGATTTAACAATAAGCTCCATTTCACCTTGAAGGTTTTTTACTAAATCTTCAATTTGCTTGGTAGCTGTTGATGATCTACCCGCCAACATTCTAACTTCTTGCGCAACAACTGCAAACCCACGCCCTGCATCACCTGCTCTTGCCGCTTCAACTGAAGCGTTAAGTGAAAGTAAATTGGTTTGAAACGCAATAGCTTTAATATCCTCAGCTATTTCACCAACTTTTTTAGTAAATTCCGAAAGTTTGTTTACTTTTGTAACATTATCTTCAACTGAATTTGCAATTTTATCAAATTCACTGACTAAAGATTCAACGGCTTTTGCACCAGAATCAGTTACTAATTTTGCCTCTTTGGTTTCGTTATTTATATTATTTCCATAGGTTCTTATCTCTTGAACGGATGCCTCCATTTCTTCTGCCGCCGCGGCGATTGACTGAGCGCGCTCATCAACTTTTCTAAAATTATGTAACATATGTGCTGAAAAAACTGCAGTTTCATTAGCTTGAATAGAGATTTTTACCACTCTATCCATTTCGTCCATTGTTTGTTTTTTTAGTTTTTCAACTAAGTTGCGAACCGCTATTGAAACCAAATCATTGCCCTCAAGTGAAACTTGATAATCACCTTTTTGTAGCGATTCTAAAACCGACAAAATAGCTTCTTCAGAGGGTTTTGCAGTTTGATGTAAATTTTGAGCCTCATCGTTTTGTAATGTTGCTGTTTGCATATAACTTTCCTGTAGTGGTAATTTGTTTCTATGATGAAGCTGGTTATATAAAAAATCAAAACAATATTAACTTATCCTAGTTTATTCACTGGAACTTTTATATATTGTATCCCATTTTCTTCTGGTTTACCAAATTTTCCAACTCTTAAATTAACTTGAATTGATGGCAAAAGTAAGCGTGGAACTGCTTTTCCAAAATCTCTTTTGTTTCTGGTTTCAATATATTGCTCCTCAGTAATGTTTTTATTTACTAAAATGTTACTTTCTTTTTGCTCTTTTACTGTGCAAACATATTGCGGTTCTTTGCCTTCAGCTGGGTAATCATGCCCAACATAAATTTTTGTTTCATCAGGGAGTGCTAAAATTTTCTGAATTGAATTATATAAAGTTTTTGCGCTACCTCCTGGGAAGTCTGTTCTTGCGGTGCCTAGAGCTGGCGTAAAAATTGTATCGCCAACAAAAATTGAATTTTCAACATGATAGCATAAACAAGCTGGCGTATGCCCTGGTGTGTGGATAACCTTAACTTCTAAATTACCAATATTAAATTTTTCACAATCTTTGAATAATTTATCAAACTGCTTTCCATCAAGAGGGGTATCAAAAACTGAATTAAACATTGGCACCCAGAAATTTAATACCTCTTTTATATTTTCACCGATGCCAATTTTACCGCCTAATTTTTCTTTTATATATGATGATGAAGTTAAATGATCAGCGTGAATATGAGTTTCCAAAATCCACTCAATCTGCAAATCATTATCTTGAATATATTTTATAACAATATCCGCTGAGGTTGTTTTTGATTTACCTGAATGCATGTCATAATCAAGCACGGGGTCAATTATGGCGCATTTATTGGTTGCACTATCAGATATTACATAAGTAAAAGTTGCAGTATCTTTATCATAAAAATGTTGAACTTTCATAGTTTACTCCGTTAGTTGGTTAATTTAATAATTTCTTCAATGGCAATAACTAATCCGATTATCAGCGTAAATAGTCCGAATATTTTTTTGAGTTTTGAGCCGTCAATTTTTTTGCTTAGTAATATTCCAAAGGCCATTCCTAAAATGGTTAAAATCATAAAGGGTATTAGTAATTGCCAATCAATTTCAATGCCTGAGAGTAAATCACCCTTAAAGCCGACTAATGAATTTATTGCTATAATTGTTAGTGATGTTCCAACTGCTTCTTTCATAGATAAGCCAAACAGAGCAATGAGCGCTGGAATTATCAAAAATCCGCCACCAGCGCCAACTAATCCAGTTAAAATACCAACTCCCGCACTGCCAAAAATAAGTTTTATATAGTTAGGTTTAGATTGTATATTTTGATTAATTATAATTTCTGGTTTTTTGAGTATAAAACTTGCTGAAGTCATCATTAACGCAGCAAAGAAAACCATAATTAATGAATTTTTCTCTAAACCCAAAACATAATTAGGTATGCTTGGCACTAAATAAGTTCTAGTTATTAAAACTGCTAGCATTGCAGGTATAGCAAAAGTAAAAGCAGCCTTAAACTTGACTAAATCTTTCCGCCAATATTGAATAGCGCCAGTGAAAGCGGTTGCTCCAACAATTAGTAGCGAGTAGCCAGTAGCAGTGATAGGCTTAACGCTCATAAGGTAAACTAGTATTGGTACGGTTAAAATTGAACCTCCAGCACCAATTAACCCTAGGGTTAAGCCCATCATTAAAGCTAATATGTAGCCCAGTATTAGCATTATTTAACCGAACAAGTCGTTACGCAAGAAATACCGGTTTTCTGATTCCAAGGCATTTTAGCCAACAGCATAGCTAAGCCGCAAAATCCAGTTGCGCCTGCAAAAGTTAACCCCGCACCAAAAAATGCAGGTATAACTAAAAATGAATGGTTAACAAAATAAGTTAATGCACTTCCAATAAATACAGATAGGCCAACAGTTAATTGTACTTGCCTATCAAGTGGTAAAAAGAATTTGCCTGAAGTGCCAACTTCATTTCCAGCGCCACTCCAAGCGGATATTCCCCCTTCTAAATTATAAATCTCAAGGTTTGGGTCTTCAGCTAGTAGCTTTTCACAAGCTTTAGTGCTGCGCCCGCCTGAGCGACAATGCACAACTAGTTTTTTATTGCAGCAATCAGGCAGTTTGTTTTTACTAACTGTTGCAAGTGGCACTAGTTTTGCTCCCTTTATGTTTTCTGCTGAATGTTCTGCTGGCTCACGAACGTCAACAACTACAGCTTCACCATTGGCAAGCCACTGTTTTAGAGTTTCAGAATTTACAGTTTTTATTGGCATTTAATCCTCCTTGGTTAATTTAATAAATTATAATATTCTAATATTGCAGACAAGATTTTTTAATCTTTGCAATATATTAAATATAGCGTTGATAAAATTGCCTCAACTTCATGGTTATTAATTGAGTAATAAACCATTTGCCCCCGCTTATCTGATTCAACTAAGCCTTGCAACTTCATTTTAGATAAATGCTGCGATAAGGCAGACTGGGAAAGCCCAACCAAATCAGATAACTCACCAACGGATTTCTCAGTTTTTATTAAATGGCATAAAATCATTAAACGCTTTGAATTTGCCAAAAGTTTAAGCATGCTTTCAGCTTTCTTAGCATTTTTTTGCATCTTTGTTATTGCGCTATTTTGCTCTTTGTTTTTCATGTTGACAGTTATTTATAGTTTAATTATATTAGCTTTCACTAAAATAATCAAGAGTAATTTTAAATATGCAATAGGTAAGATCGGAAGAGCGTCGTGTAGGGAAAGAGTGTAGAT
>ERZ761610.1964-NODE-1964-length-10488-cov-20.408991_pt1 | contig 10488 bp, 7 predicted proteins | sample MGYA00512164_ERZ761610 | MGnify/ENA primary metagenome ERZ761610 (study PRJEB28899, sample SAMN02850038) | bioreactor sludge metagenome | biome: EBPR Sludge; feature: EBPR Bioreactor; material: flocular biomat | place: Australia: Thorneside Wastwater Treatment... | reverse complement strand
TGGATTTAACCCAAACATCCCCAACCCCAACAGTTGACTTAACTCAATTCCCTGCAACGGCAACACCAACGATTGATTTGACTCAATTCCCTGAAACTGCAACACCAACAATTGACTTAACTCAATTCCCTGCAACGGCAACACCAACGATTGATTTGACTCAATTCCCTGAAACTGCAACACCAACAATTGACTTAACTCAATTCCCTGCCACTGCCACACCAACGATTGATTTGACTCAATTCCCTGCCACTGCAACACCAACGATTGATTTGACTCAATTCCCTGCCACTGCCACACCAACGATTGATTTAACTCAGTTCCCAGAAACAGCAACCCCGACGATTGATTTGACTCAATTCCCTGAAACTGCAACACCAACAATTGACTTAACTCAATTCCCTGCCACTGCCACACCAACGATTGACTTAACTCAATTCCCTGCCACTGCCACACCAACGATTGATTTAACTCAGTTCCCAGAAACAGCAACCCCGACGATTGATTTGACTCAATTCCCTGCCACTGCAACACCAACGATTGATTTGACTCAATTCCCTGCAACAGCAACCCCGACGATTGACTTAACTCAATTCCCTGCAACAGCAACGCCAACGATTGACTTGACTCAATTCCCAGTGACTGAGACTTCTACACTTGTACCAAGTGAGACTCCAATATCAACGATTACTGCTACACCAACAATTGATTTGACTCAATTCCCTGCCACTGCAACATCTACGCTTGTGCCGCTACCAAGTGAAACACCAATTTCTACAATTACTTCAACACCAACGCTTGTGTTGACTCCAACCAATACAGCTATCCCAACTCCAACGGGTCCGTATGTGTTGACTGACATCATACCTTCAACAATTTTGATAGACGAAACAACATCTGTCACTGTAAGTTTGTTGAATGTACCTGCGTCGGGTTATGCCAGTGCTGAAATTACATGTACCTATAACCCCGTAGTCCTTGAAGCGAATAATATCGCGGTAGGAAATGTATTTGGAGATGATCCTGCCTCCGCAGTGTTTGGTCCTCAAAATGGAAGTTTCATTGTAGCAATTGCCGGAAGCAATGGTAATCGTGCTACGACTAATGGCATTGCCTTCACATTTGATGTGACAGGCTTAACGATTGGACAAAGTAATGTGGAATGTACGGCGCGTGTTTCAAGCGACGGCACACTCGAAAATATTTCATACATACCGGATAGCCTGACTGTGATTGATAACTTGCCATCACCAACCCCAACTGTGATTCCTGATGCTACAGTTAATGGACAAGTGCTGGCTGGCAAACCTGTGACCATTCAATTATTTGATTTGAGTGATAACTTGATTGCTTCTGCTGTGGCTGATGCAAATGGTAACTTTAGTTTCACTGCCCCCGGCGGAGATTATGTTATCCTCGCTTCAGCCGCTGGATATTTAGATGCGCAAGGTTCTATCTCATTAGTTGGTGGTGTGACTCGTACGATGCAAACTGTTACATTACCTGCTGGTGATATTGATGGCAACGGCGTGATTGACCAATTTGATGCACTGACAATTGGCATGAATTACAACTTATCAGCACCTGATATTGCAGACTTGAATAATGATGGCATCATCAATGTGCTTGACGCTGAGTTGCTGGCAGATAATTATCGGTTATCTGGTGCGGTGACTTGGCAATAATAAAATAAACAAATCCCGCAGATAAAATCTGCGGGATTTTTGTTTAAAATTCTATCTCACCAATTTGTTCAAAATTAATATCAAACAATTCTTCGGCTTCGGTTTCAAGTTCTGCATCTAATGCATCACCTGCTTTAACTCCGCGATTGCAATAAGAACGATACGGGCAATATAAACATTTATTTGTATCATCCGTTTTTGGAAATGACGAGGCAGATTTAATTTCTTCAGCCAAACGAGTCAACGCATCCCAATCCCGCTTGAATTGATTCGAATCATAAGAAAACTTTGCAGGGTCATCAGGAAAATTAGCAAACCAATAAATCATCTCAATTTGTTCTGGCTGAATTTGTTTTCCGCCATTCAAATGTGCACCTGCTTGCACCAACAAAGCCCGATAAACTCTTGTCTGCCAACGAATCGCTAACCATTCTGTCTTTGGACGTTTGCGATATGTTTTCCAATCATAGATAAAAACTTTTTCGTTATCAAATGCAATCAAATCATATTTCGCAACCAAACGATAACCACCCAACGGCGCAGACAATGTAATTTCAGATTTCAGACCTTTAAGACTATTTAGACCAGTCAGACCATTTAGACCAATAAAATTCTCCCACCACCTTTGCAAATTTTCTGTATTCGCTAATTTAGAAATTTGCTCATTTGATATTCCCACAAAATGTTGTTGTGCCAAACGATGAAAATATTCACCTTCTTTTTGATGTTGTTCATTTTCAAGCGCGGGTTCAGTTTCAATCGCAGGGTAAGCCAACTGTTGCAAATATCGCAACTCAAATCGGCGTGGACAATCGTGATAATCCTGCAAAGAAGATTGGCTTAAGGTATTTAATATTTGCATAACTATATTTTCTCATATTTTATGCCACAGAGGTCACATAGATTTTTGAGAAAGCCTTTTTAAGAATCTCTGATAACTTTGTGCGCTCTGTGGCTAAGAATCAGTTATAATACGAAACATGATTTATAAATTTCAGGCAGGTACATTTGCTTTAGTCATCGGGGTTCGTGGTTTCATTTCCACTGAGCCTTGTCGTATTGCGCCTGTTCACTGAAAGTTTTCGCTTTCGTCAACCGCAGGTGCGCCTGCGGTTTTTTATTTTAATTTTACGGATAACACAATGATTCAAATTCAACTTACAAACATCACGCTCGTACTCGGAGCAAAAAGAATTTTTGAAAACTTAAATTGGGAAATCAAACGCGGTCAGCGCATTGGTTTGATTGGTGCAAATGGCGCGGGGAAGTCTTCGCTATTTAAATTAATCGAAGGTGAACATTCTCCCGAACTCGGCGGACTCATCACCCGAGCCCGCCTCATCACTACGGGATACTTGTCTCAGCACCCTGAACTTGACCTTTCTCTTTCAGCATTTGACGCCGCTTTAGCAGGCAATCCTCGTGTTGCAGAAATCCATGCCCAATTAGAAAGTGTGGAGAAAAGTTTAGGTGACGTTGAAGTTTATAGCAATGAAAAGAAACTTCAACATGCACTTGAATTGCAACACAAATTGCTTGAAGAATATCAAATCTTCGGCGGTGATTCATATCCGCAACGTGTACGTGACCTTCTGCTTGGGCTAGGACTCGCTGAAAGTGAATTGACCAAGCCTCTATCCGTGTTAAGCGGCGGACAGAAAAAACTCGTAGGCTTAGCGCGTTTGATTCTATTAAATCCAGATGTTTTGTTATTAGACGAACCCGATAATCATCTTGATTTGCCTGGAAAATTGTTTCTCGAGAAATTAATTCAAGATTATGAAGGCGCAGTCGTCATCATTTCACATGATAGATATTTACTCGATGCTGTTGTGACTCATATTGCTGAACTTGAAGATGGCAAGTTAACCATGTTTGAAGGCGATTATTCATCTTTCATTGCGGATAAAGATTTGCGCTTGGCTCGTCAGGAGGAATTATTTCGTGCCCAACAACACGAAATCAAACGCATGGAAATTGCCATCAAGCGTTTTGCAATTTGGGGCAAAGTATATGACAACGAAAAATTTGCCGCTAAAGCAAAGACGATGCAAAAGCGTTTGGATAAAATCGAAAAGATTGATAAGCCAATTACTGAACGCAAGCGTATGGGCTTGCAACTTAGTGGTTGGCGTGGTTCTAATAAAGTTTTAGAGCTTGATAATGTTTCTAAATCTTTTGGAAGTAAAAAAGTTTTTTCAAATCTCAATCAAACCATTTGGCATGGAGAACGTGTTGGTTTAATCGGCGCCAATGGAGCGGGCAAATCTGTTTTGTTGAGAATGATTCTTGGAAAAGAAAACCCTGATGCTGGAGAAATCAAAATCGGACCTAGCATTTCAGTTGGACATTATTCACAAGAACATGAAACTTTGGATTTCAACCAAACCGTTGTAGATGCTGTCCGCTATGCAGGTGAGATGAATGAAGGTAAAGCCACTGCTTTTCTTTTACATTATCTGTTTACTTACAAACAAGTGACTCAAAAAATCGGTGACCTTTCTGGTGGTGAACGAAGTAGATTGCAACTGGCTTTGTTAGTTTTATCGGGTGCAAATTTTCTTTTGCTAGATGAACCCACCAATAATTTAGATATTGCTTCTGCTGAAGTTTTGGAACAAGCTCTCGAAGATTTTGTCGGAACAGTTTTAGTTATTTCACACGACAGATATTTTCTGGATAGAACAGTTGAAAGATTGCTTGTCATCGAAAATAATCAACTTGTGGAATGTCAAGGTGGTTATAGTGATTATTTGGAGAAAAAGGGAAAAATCTAAACCCACAATTATGACCTTAAACGACAAACTTAAAGATAAAATATAAAAAACTTTCATGGAGGCTGTATGATGAATCGACGTGACTTTTTGAAAACCGCAGGGATGGGTGTTGCCGCATCTGCACTTGCGGCGTGTGCAAGCCCTGAACCAACAGAGACTTCTGCATCCAGTGATTTGCCTACATTGGATTGGCAAATGGCAACCAGTTGGACTCCCGCATTGGATGTGTTATTTGGTACTGCACAAAAATTTGCAGACAGAGTTTCGGCATTGACAGGTGGCAAATTTAAAATCATGCCTCGTGCTGGAGGTGAACTTGCCGCGGCAACCGAAGTATTGGATGTCGTTTCATCGGGAGCAGTACCCATAGGACATACCGCTTCTTATTATTACATTGGCAAAAGTTGGGTAATGGCATTTGGAACTAGTTTGCCATTTGGATTAACTGCTTCACAACAAAATGCGTGGTTGTTTGCAGGTGGTGGACTTGAATTACTTCAAGAATTTTATGCCAGCAAATTTAATGTGATTCAATTCCCAGCAGGCAATACCAGTGCTCAAATGGGTGGATGGTTCCGCAAAGAAATTAATTCAGTTGCCGATTTACAAGGTTTGAAAATGCGTATTCCAGGCTTGGGCGGGCAAGTCATGTCTGCTTTGGGTGTGCAAGTGCAGACCATTCCTGGTGGTGAAATTTTCCAATCATTGGAAACAGGTGCAATTGATGCTGCTGAATGGGTGGGTCCGTATGATGATGAAAAGCTTGGATTAAACAAAGCCGCAGGCTTTTATTATTATCCAGGCTGGTGGGAGCCAGGTCCAACAGTGGAGATTCAAATTAATTTGGATGAATGGAATAAATTGCCTGCTGAATATCAAAATGCGATTCAAGCCGCCGCAGGTGAAGTCAATGTGACGATGGCGGCCCAATATGATTCAGTCAATGGTGAAGCGTTAGAGAGATTAGTCAACAGCGGAACAGTTTTATCTGCTTACAGTGATGAGATTATGCAAGCCGCGCGAGTAAAAGCATTTGAATTGTATGAAGCCAAAGCAAGTGAAGACGCAGAGTTCAAAGCAATTTACGACCAGTGGATGACATTCCGCGCAAGAGTGCAAAAATGGAATTTTACGAATGAGTTTAGTTTGTTGGAATTTATGGAAGCGAATCAGTAGTGAAGTAATCAGTAATTAGTAAACAGGTACACAGGAAATTAATTTTCACTGTGTATCTGTTACTTATAATTTGACTTTGCGTGTAGGCAAAAGAAACTTTTTGACCATTTTGTTATCTTTTACAAATACCAATGTTTTTACTTTACTCCCCATATATGAATCGTGCCGTCGCCGTCAAGTACTGTAAGCAATCGTTCATCTGGACTGAAAACAATGTGATTTCCAAGTTCGCTTCTGTGAACTTGGACAGGCAATTCAGAAAGTAAATTTCCTGTTGAAATATTCCAGAAAATGAAAGCATCAGGATTACTTCCAAAGGCAAATAACAACTGATTATTTGAGATAAATTCCAAATTGTTTATTGAACGGTCTGAATTTGGGAAGGCTTGCGTTAGTGTTTTTGCCAGCGAAAATTCTGGCATATTCCAAATGTACACATACTTATAATATCCATCTGTGCCAAATGTTGCTAATTGGGTGAAATCTGAAGAAAAGGAAATATTGAACGGTCTGAATTTGGGAAGGCTTGCGTTAGTGTTTTTGCCAGCGAAAATTCTGGCATATTCCAAATGTACACATACTTATAATATCCATCTGTGCCAAATGTTGCTAATTGGGTGAAATCTGAAGAAAAGGAAATATTGATATAGCCTTCAGTAGGAACCATACCTTGCCATTCTATTAATTCATTTCCTGTAGCAAGTTCCCAGAATCGAAATTCACTAACTCCTAAATTACCACTAACAGTTGCGGCAAAATTCCCATTTCGGCTGAAGTAAAGATTGCTATTATCAAAAGCCATCAATGTATCAATTTCAGAATTGTTACCAATATTAACAATTTGGAAACCATTGGTTGAAGTATCAATAATTCCAAGAAATTTACCATCAGGGCTAACCAAAACATCAGTCATGTAATCGAAATTACCTTTCACTACTGGAGATAAATATTCACCTGTTTCAACATCATAAGCATTGATAGCTTTTTCTTCAACTACAAGAACTTGATTTTCGCTTGCACTAAATTTCGCATCGAAGCCTGAAAGCGAAAAACGCAATTTCCCAGTTTGAACATCGAAAACATGAAATGTATAACCAGCTCTACTACCTGTAAGAAGACTACGACCATTGGATGAAAAACTTATCTCCCGAGCAACTTCTGGAAATATAAGAACAGGTTTTGATATAGTGCATTGTTCGAGATCCCATATGTGTACATCACCTGCTCGATCTCCATAGTAATTCCAACTTATTGCAATACTTCCGTCTAAAGAAAACATATCAGGAGTAAATACATTATCCGATTCGCTACTAATAGATTTTGAACAGATAACCTTACCTTCCAAAGTACGAATAGTAAGTTTTTGTTTCTCGCGGATAATCATCCTATCAGATTGAGGAATTAACTTCACATTTGCTTTTAGTACTTCAATATCTTCGAAAGAAGTTAAATCAATAACATGTGCTTCTGAATATCCGTCTCCGCTATCTCCGATGGGTATCCATTTATTAGTAACTGCCGCCTTACTGTTCATACTAAATATCGCTGACGATTGTTTTTCAATTAATATTTCCCCAGTTTGTGAATTAACTTTTAGAAGGAAATACCCATTTTGCGCCTCGTAATATGCAATATAGGCAATACCATTTCTTTCAGTAAAGATCGGGCTTAGAGCCTCTTCATTCCGATTGAAATCATGTCTCAAAACCAACTCTCCATTGTCAGTCGTGTAAATCACCAGACTTCCCCAGCCAAGGTAACATGGGTATTTAGAAGCATTTTTCTGAACCCCAAAAACACTTTTACCATCTTGGCTAAATTGAATCTCTGTAATTATTGAATCAGTATCTTCGATTTTGTTCTTAATCACTGTTTGAACGGTGTTAGTTTTTAAGTCCCATAATCTAATATCAGTACTAGCGATTGCAAGTATCGAACCATCAGGGCTGAATGCTAGATTCCCAGAGGCTGGACATGCTTGTGTTTCTACATCGTCATTTTCTCCGACGCGAATATCAATATAACCGATCTGTTTCACTGTTTTTCGGTCATATAAATAAATTCCAGTAGTAGTTGATACTGCAATTAAATTTCCATCTGGTGAAAGAGCGACGCCATTCACACTTCCTTGTCCCCATTGGTCTATTTTTTCGAGACGGGCAACATTACGAGACGTAATAATTTCTAGTTCAGGGTGTGTAATAACTGCTTCTACCGTTGGAATAACAATAGGTGTAGATGTAGGTAGTATATTGATTGATGTTGGCTCTGGAATATTTGTCGCTGTTTGACAGGCAACCAAATAATTAACAGCAATTAAAAATATAATAGCTACTGAAGTACGAAATCTCATCATAAAAATACCTATCCTCCTTTACCATCTATGGTGTAGTTTGTGCTGATAATTCTACCAACCAAGTGACGGTTTCAGGAAATAACAAAACGATAATCAAAGCAATTAACTGCAATATCATAAAAGGAATTGCGCCTTTATGAATATCGGATGTAGCGACTTCTTTTGGGGCGGTGGTTTGTAAATAAAATAATGAAAATCCAACAGGTGGGGAGATAAATGCGGTTTGTAAATTGATGGCAAATAAAACCGATAGCCAAACCATATCTATGTCTAAAGCAGTTGCGGCGGGGACGATTAGTGGCAAGGCGATAAAACAAATTTCTACAAACTCTAAAAAGATACCGAGCAAAAAGATGGCGATGTTTGCTACGATAATAAACGTCCAGTAGCCGCCTGGGAGATTGAGCAACCACTCGGTGATGAGTCGTTGCCCGCCGAGTCCGTCGAAGACCAAGCTAAAGAATGATGAACAAAATAAAATCGTAATGACCAATGCAGTCAGTTGTGCGGTTGATTTTGCTGAATCTTGAATCAATTTATAGTTGAAGCGTTTATTCATCCATGCCAGAAAACATGCACCAACTGCACCGATACTGCCTGCTTCTGTCGGTGAGGCAAGCCCGAAGAAAATACTTCCTAATACAAAAAAAATTAATATCGCAGGCGGAATGATGACGCGAATCAATTCTGTTCGAGTGACGGATAATGTATCAGGTGGCAGAGCAGGCGCGAGGTCAGGTTTGAGGCGCGTAATCACAAATACATACGTTAAATATAAACTCGATAAAATCAATCCAGGAATCACAGAGCCAACAAATAAATCTCCAACCGACACACCGATTTGTGAACTCAACACAACCAACACCAAACTTGGCGGCAGCATTTGTGCAAGTGTGCCTGATGATGTGATCACGCCTGTGGCAAGTTTTTTGTCGTAGCCATATTTCAACATGGTTGGCAGTGCTAACATACCCATCATGATGATGGTTGCGGCGACAACGCCTGTGGTGGCGGCGAGGATGGTGCCCACGAGAATGACTGCTAATGCAAGCCCGCCTCTGATTCGACCGAGAAACCTGCCAACTGTTTCAAGAAGCTCTTCTGCCAGCCCAGACCTTTCAAAGACCGAACCCATGAAAATAAAAAATGGAATCGCGAGCAATGTGAAATCGGACATGGTGCCGAACCATCGGCTTGGCATCAGTTTTAATAGGTTGAGATTAAATGCGCCGAGTGCATAGCCAATGCCGCCAAATAAAATTGCTGTGGCGGCAAACGAATAGCCGACGGGATATCCGCTCATGATGAAAACGAAGAAGCCGATGAACATGAGGATGGCGAGGAATTCGAAGTTAGGCATAATTAGTTTATATCGGTGGTCGAGTAGTTCTGAGCGTTTGTTGCGAAGAACGTATCGAGACCACAAGTTTAATAAGAGTATTCTATTAACATGTTGGTCTCGATACGGCGGAAGATCATCGCCTACTCGACCAACGGATTACCTTTAATAATAGAAATATTTTTTTTTTCAGAAAATGTTTGCAACAATAACATTGTGAACCCAACCAACAGCATAGACTTAATTGGTGCTCTTGGTAAGCCATTCGGGTCTGGTGACATTTCCCATGTGCCAAAGGTTCCATTAGGAAGTAAGCCCCACGATTGCAAAACAGGTTGTGTGGTGACATATAAACCAATAATACAAAATATAATTAGAAATATTGAATGACCAATTAAATCTACCCATGCTTTTCTTTTCTCAGACCAATTTGCATACAAAAAATCCACGCGGACATTGAGTCCGTGTTTGAGGATGTAAGCGAAGCCGAGTAAAAACGTCAGCGAGAATAAATACCACTGCAATTCAATGAAGAGGTTGCTAGTGAGTTTCATGCCGATGAATCGTCCAAGATAACGAGCTATGACGTTGTAAAAGCCAACACATACAGTAAGCAGAACGCAGAAGGCAGAGGCTTGACCTAAGCGTTCTGTAAAATTATCTATGGCTTTGGAAAATTTGAGTAATACATTCATTGACGTGAATCTTATCACGTCAAATCCAAAAAATGTCTATAATCAATACAAATTTCAATGGAGAAGTAATTATGACTGTCGTAATCACAAAAGAGAGACCTGATACACCCGATGCAATCCAATTAATTGAAGGCTTAGAAAGTGACCTTGCACCGTTTTATCCAAGCGAAAGCAGGCATGGATATAGTGTTGAAAAATTGATTAAACAAAATGTCACATTTTTTATCACTCGTAAAGATGGTGTGCCAGCAGGTTGCGGGGGAGTTCAATTCTTTGGCAAAGAATATGGTGAAGTAAAACGGATGTACGTTCGCCCAGAATTTCGCGGATTTGGTTTGGCAAAATTGATGCTTGAGGAATTGTCAAAATATACGAAAGAAAATGGAATTTATAAATTGAGACTAGAGACTGGCATTCATCAAAAAGATGCGATTGCTTTGTATCGCGGCTGGGGGTTTAA
>ERZ761610.1957-NODE-1957-length-10517-cov-16.076754_pt1 | contig 10517 bp, 8 predicted proteins | sample MGYA00512164_ERZ761610 | MGnify/ENA primary metagenome ERZ761610 (study PRJEB28899, sample SAMN02850038) | bioreactor sludge metagenome | biome: EBPR Sludge; feature: EBPR Bioreactor; material: flocular biomat | place: Australia: Thorneside Wastwater Treatment... | reverse complement strand
TTGATAGTTTGATAATTATTTTAACAGTTCATGGTTTTTTTCAGGGGTAAATATCGCTCTGCTATCTTTATCACAAGTTTGTTGTGCTTGGGCAGTGTTATAAATTCCTCAAGTATAGCAAGTACTTTTGTAACGGAAAATGTTAATGAAAGCAGGATAATAAAAGCCGCTGATCAGAATAATATTGATATACTTAAATCTCTTCTTGACCAAGGCGGTAACCCAAACGAAAAAGGCAAATTTGAAGCCACTGCATTACACAAAGCTGCCTTTAATGGTCATAAACCAACTGCCAGTATATTAATCAACTCAGGTGCAGATATAAACGCAAAGGATTTTGGTGGGGCAACTCCATTACATATAGCTACCAGACAAGGAAACACTGATATGGTTCGCCTTTTGATTCAAAGCGGTGCTGAAATTGATGTTAAAGATAATGAAGGATATACGCCTTTACACAGGGCAATTTTAAACAACAGCACGCCTGCTGCTATGGTATTGCTTGAAGCAGGGGCTGAACCAAATACAACCAGCCGCTCAGGTGATACACCGTTAATTGATGCTTCAAGGAAAGGAAATAATGTGGTTGTTGAAGACCTGATAGCAAAAGGTGCTGATAAATCAAAAATAAACTCCAGAGGGCTTGGCGCTGATGATTACGCAAAAAAGAACCTTAATGTTGATGTTTCACAAACCCTAACAAAATCAAAGTCTGATATTCTTCGTAACAAGGCTGCTAATAAAAGCTCTGTTATAATTATTGATAAAAATTCAATTGATAATACTCAAACACCAGCTTTTATAAAAAATGAAGTTATTACGGACCTTGAATTAAAGCCAGAAGTAAGAGAAATTGACAGTTTAGCTACTGTAAGTCTTGGTAAACAGATAGAAGTTAACGGCGCAGTACCAGTGCCTGATGTGGTTAGCACTTCTATTCCTGAACTTCCTGATTTAAATGAAGATTTAAAAAAGCAGGAGGCCTTTACTTCTGCAAGCGGTCTTCTTATGGCTGCGTCTGAGAGACCTTCTGAAGATCAGACTAATAATATATCTCCGTCTGATATAAAACTTCCAGATATTTCTTTTGAAGATGTGCTTCCTCAAGAGCCTAAGGTTTTACAACTCGACAAGCTTTCTGAGGATAACTCCATCGCAGAGATCAATTATGAGCCAAAAGAACAAATAGCTATCTCTAGCAATAAAAATAATGGTTTTAACCAGCCAGAGATTCTGTCTTCATATCAGCAGGAATTGCAGGTTGATACCTACTCACAAAAGCCTGCGTTTATTGATAGAGAAAACGCTATTCAGATTTCTGATTCATACATGGTTCAAAAACCTGAAAATATAGCCAATGAAGCTTTTAATCCTGTTCCTATGTTCTTAAGAAATTCACCTAACAGACAAGGGCAGGAGCTGGCTTATAGTGACATCTCAAATCAGGCTGAAATTATTGTTAAACCTGTGTTTTTTGACAATTTTTCACCAGAACAGAAAAACAACGAGCAAACAGCATTAGTGGCGCAGCCAATAACACCTTTACAGCCTATATTCCTTGAAGTAAGGCCTGTTGCAGAAAGCCAGCCTAATATACTTCAGACTTCATCAAACACTGGAATGATAAATATTCCCTCTGGAGAAACTAACCAACCTCTTGTTATTGAAAATATTTCTACTGAGAAGAAGTCTGGTAATTATAAAATTCCACGAATTGATGTTACTGACCTTTACAGAGAAAAATCTTTCGCATCATCTGGATATAATGAAAATAATATCCCTAAGTCATTACAGATTAAAGCTATTTTGGATTCAAAAAGTTCACTGATTAGCAATGTTAAAAATTACAGCACTGCACCAGTTAACTACTCAGATGCCTTAATTTCAGTAAAACCCGTTACTGCAACAATAATAAATACTGAAACTAATATTCTGGCAAGCCAGCCAATTAACATAATGGAAGCTGCGCCAGCTCAACAGACTGAAAAACTAATGTCGTCAGTGTCAGAAACTACATTTAAAAATACCACTTATGAGGTAAGGCAAGCCGCTAAAATTCCTACTCATGAAGTTGAATTAGTGAGTGTAAATTATGATAACACAGATGTTGTAAGCGCTAGAGTAACTGAACCTACAAGCATAGCAAAACCTGTTAATTTTTATGGCAGGTATAAGAATATCCTTGAAAGCGTTAATGATTTTTATGGCAGCGACCTATCTACAAAAACTAAGTATGACATGAGCGCTCTTGAGCTTGAGAGGCAAAAAACCCTAGGAAACCAGAATATTAAATTTGGCAATGAAGCACTTACAACTCCAGCTATACCCGATAATCAAATCTCCCATGCAGAAACTGACTATCTGGCTGAAAATATATCAGAAAGAACTTCAGCGGTATTCATAGAAAATAAAAAAATTCAACTGCCTGATAAAAATTTAATGGTACAGACTTCTAAGTTTGACCTTAATGATATAAACATAACTCAAAGCGCATATAATGTAGGAGAGCCTGAACCTGCAATGCCTAAACCTGCAAGTTTTAAAATGAATGATTACCTCAGAAACAAGCAGATTTCTGCTGCAAATATAAGCCCACGCAATAGCAATGCTATAATAAGCATAAAACCTGTTGCCAGCCCCAACAACAATTTTAAACTAACCAGTCCTTATTCACATTATCAAAAAATATCGCCCGTTCCATTAATAGACAACAGCAGCAAATACTCTGGCATGGTAAGAAGACCAGCAAGTTTTGCAATGTCCTCCAGAAGCTCACTTATTCACCCATACGGAAATGTGCCCACTGCTTCCCCTAAGATACCACCATTACAAACAACTGTTTATCAGAGTAATGATATTAACAAGCCTGCTTCAATAAGGATGAGACCAAGGATAAACCAGCAGCTTTACAATAATATGTACAGAAATATTGTTTTAGAACAGCCTAAACCTCTGGTTAAAACCGTTGAAGTTGCTGTAGAAAAAACTGACCTTGAAAAAGATGGTTTTACAATGCCTATACCCGCACCAAGTGATAATTTCACAGATACAATAAATTCAGCGCCAATGGCTAATGTTGAAGTATCGTCAATGGAAAGCCTTGATATGCCACCTCTACAAACTAATGAGTCTGATAAAACTACCACAACGGAAGAAATAAAAGATAAGAATCTGGAAAAGTTTGATGAACTGGAAGCAACCAAAACCACTGCAAAAAGTGAGTTACAAAATCAAGTTTCTGTGGAAGAAACTAAAACTCCAGAACTTCCAAAAATAGAAGAGCCTAAGCTTACCGTACCTGAATTACCTTCACTGAATGACACAACATCAGAACCAGCGAAAGAAACACCTGTTACAAAGCTTAATACAAAAACCCTTATCAATTTTGATATAAGAAATGAGAGCAGCCTTGTTGGACATCACGCTGTTTTTGGTCCGTTCTCTTCAGCTAATGACGCAACTACCTATTATACTGACATAGCAACTAGGCTTGGTATTGTTTACAACTACAAACTTGTACGTGATAAGAATGGAAATTACGAAATTGCAATCGGCAGGGTAAGGAGCTCTGACGAGGCGAAAAAACTTTGCACCATATTTAAGTCAGAAAAAATTGACTGTAATGCTAACGAATCTAACTCTGCTGGTGTAGAAATATTAAGTCAGCGTAAAGTTTACTCTATATTAGGTGAATTCAAGAGCGCTGATGAGGCGAATAATTTTATTACCTCTTTACAGGGAATTTCTTTAGGGCAGACAGATTTTGCGGTTGCTAAAGCCAGTGAAAATTCAGAAATATACCTGCTCCAGATTGGCCCTGTTTCAAGCGGTGAGGAGGCAAAAGACATTTGTGATACTTTAAAAAAATCTGACCAGCAATGTAAGGTTGCGGTAAAGTAGTTAGATGTTAGATGTTAGAAGTTAGATGTAAGTTTTTACTTCTAAAATTTCTGACATCTAACAACTAATATCTGACATCTAATGTTCGACAAATCCAAACTGCCATCACGCCATGTAACTGAAGGGCCTGAACGCGCACCGCACAGGTCATATTATTATGCAATGGGCATGACAACTGAGCAAATTCACCAGCCTTTAGTTGGTGTAGTTTCAACTTGGAATGAAGCAGCTCCTTGCAATATTGCATTACAACGCCAAGCGCAAGCCGCTAAAAAAGGTGTGTTTGCTGCAGGTGGCACTCCGCGTGAATTTACAACCATTACCGTTACAGATGGTATTGCGATGGGTCATCAGGGTATGAAATCCTCTCTAATTTCTCGTGAAGTAATCGCAGACTCAGTTGAGCTGACGGTTCGTGGCCATTGTTATGATGCACTAGTTGGGCTTGCTGGCTGTGATAAATCCCTCCCAGGGCTTATGATGGCAATGGTGCGACTAAATATACCATCTGTTTTTATGTATGGTGGCTCTATTCTTCCCGGTAAATATAAAGATAAAGATGTTACTGTAGTTGATGTTTTTGAAGGTGTTGGAAAATATGACGCTGGTAAAATGACAGCTGAAGAATTGGGTGAAATTGAACAAGTTGCCTGCCCTTCTGCTGGTTCATGCGGCGGGCAATTTACTGCAAACACTATGGCGTGCGTTTCGGAAGCTATTGGCTTGGCACTGCCCGGCTCTGCTGGCGCACCTGCTCCATATCAAACCCGTGATGAATATGCTTATGCATCTGGTGAGGCAGTAATGAGCGCAATAAAACTTGGCATTCGCCCGCGTGATATTGTTACAAAACAATCATTAATAAATGCGGCAAGGGTTGTTTCAGCAACTGGTGGCTCAACCAATGCGGCGTTACACTTACCAGCAATTGCCAATGAAGCAGGGATTGATTTTGACATGCACGATGTAGGCAAAATATTCCGTGATACACCTTATATAGCTGACTTAAAACCAGGTGGAAAATATGTTGCGCTTGATATGCATAATATCGGCGGCATTCAAGTTGTTATCAAAGAGCTTTATGAAAACGGATTGATATATGGTGATTGCATAACTGCAAACGGCAAAACTATCGCTGAAAATTTAAAGAATGTAACTTTCCCAGAAAACCAAGATGTAGTTTATCGGGTAAAATCTCCCATCACTAAAACTGGCGGCGTTGTTACATTAAAAGGCAATTTAGCACCTGAAGGGTGTATCGTTAAAATCGCTGGTTTAAAGCATTTAAAACATTCAGGCCCTGCAAGAGTTTTTGATAGAGAGGAGGACGCATTTGAAGCAGTAAAACGCCGTGATTACAAAGAAGGTGATGTTATTGTTATCCGCTATGAAGGGCCAGTTGGTGGGCCGGGAATGCGTGAAATGCTTTCAACTACAGCCGCACTTTACGGGCAAGGTGTAGAAAATATTGCACTTATTACTGACGGCAGATTTAGCGGTGGCACTAGGGGTTTATGTATCGGCCATGTTAGCCCTGAAGCGGCAAAAGGTGGTGCAATAGGCTTAATTAAAAATGGTGATATTATTGAAATTGATGCAAATGCAGGAACAATTAATGTTCAGTTAACAGATGCAGAACTTGCAGAGCGTAAGAAAAATTGGAAACCAAGAGAAAATGATTACCAATCAGGCACGCTGTGGAAATATGCGCAACAAGTTGGCAGTGCAGAAAAAGGCGCGCTAACCCACCCTGGCGCAAAAGCAGAAAAAAACCAGTACTGGAAGATATAGTTAGTAGAGTTGAGTGGTTATAGGTTATAGTGTCACCCCGCGCTTGTTGCAATAGGGGGAATGTCACCCCGCACTTGTTGCGGGGTTAATTAAGCAAATACTATATATGAAAACTTATTATGTTTACGTATTAACTGACAAAAATAACCAATTTTTCTATACTGGCGTAACTAATAATATCGCTAGAAGAACTTGGGAACATAAAGGAAAATTCGTTAACTCATATTGTAAAAGATATAATATAAACAAGCTAGTTTACTGCGAAATTCATAATGATGTTATTCTTGCAATTCATAGAGAAAAATTAATTAAAAAATGGAAAAGGAGTTTTAAAATTGATGCTATTAACAATATGAATCCTGATTGGAATGATCTGTATTTAAGTCTTTAAACCCCGCAACAAGTGCGGGGTGACATTCCCTAGAGTTTTCACAAAAAACCCCTTGCCTAACTAAATGTGGTTGTATATTTGTAAATAATTATCAACTTATGATTGTAAATTTATGAAAAATTTAGTTTTAGTAACATTTACATTAGTTTTTCTAACTTCTTGTGCGGTTCAAAGATATGGTCGAGCAAATTCATTAACAGATGTTGAGCGCAAAGAGCTTACTTGTAGAGAAATAAATATTGAGCTAGCAAAAGCTCAAGAGTTTTTAGATGATGTAAAAACTCAAAGGACACAAACTAAAGCGACTCATGTATTGGGATTTTTTGCTGATTTTGGGATAGGTAATGCTATGGAAGGCTCTGAAGCGCAAAGCTCGGGAGAAAAAAGAGTGTCTGAACTAAAATCCTTAAAAGAAACTAAAGATTGTAAGTAGTTTTTCATTTGTACCAAATAATTTTTAGGTTTAAGCTATTAAAAAACTATAAAATTATGAAAAAAAACCTTCTGATAATTTTAGCCATTTCCTTTTTTGTTTCATCTTGCTCAGGTGATTACAAAATGCCAACATTAGCAGATACAGTAAAAAGCCAGCAGAAGGCCTTAGAAAGCATCGGCACTAATTATGAGAAAGGCAAAGCCATGCTGGATAATGGCAATAAAATGATAGAGGAAGGAAACAAAAAAATACTTCAAGGGCAAAAACTCATAAATGAAGGCACTCAAATTGCAACTGAGGGTAAAGTAAAAGCCGAAGAGGGGAAAAACCTAATGTATAACTCAACAGAAAGCTACAATAACACTATAATGAGCAGCCCTGTTTACCTCTATCAGGGTTCAGCCCCAATTCCAGGCGCACCTGGCAACTCACCTTACCCCTCTGCCCCCTCCCCCACTGGCAGATATTAACTGACAGAACTATAGTTGATTTGAAAAGCTTTCGGCTATTTCCCTGAAATGTTGCTGGTCTTTAATCCGTAATTTTACCTGCTTATCTAATTCATCTTCAAGTTTTGCGTTGCCATAAAACACTGGTACAACGCCTGTGTTAATAGCAGCTTCAATATCTGTTCTACTGTCACCCACCATCCAGATTTCAGTTGAATAATCACTTTCACTAATGCCGCTATTTTTAAGTGCCAGTAGTAACGGCTCTTTGTGTGGTTTGTCTTTTGGTGCGTCTGTTGCGCCGATTATAACATCAAAATAATGATCTATCTTTAAATGCTTCAACTCATCACGTAAATACTGCCCAGTCTTATTACTTACCACTGCCAGAAATATTTCAGTTTTTGAAAGCGCTTCTATTGTTTCATAAGCACCTTGCAGAAGTTTTATCTCCTGTATATGGCATTCAAGAAAATGTTTGTAATAAGTTTCTCGTGCATCTTTCCATTTATCACCGAATAATCTTGGGAAACTTTCCCGCAAACTATGATGGATATTATCCCTACCATTTTGAATATCATAAAGTGTCCATTCTTCCTTGCCATGCGCTTTGAAAGCTGCATTCAGGCATTTTAAAATTATACCCCACGATGACGCCAAAGTATTATCCCAGTCTAGTAATATTGCTTTTGGTTTTTTTAACATATTAAAAATCACTTACTCTGCCTTTAACGCTCCAGTCACCATGTTTGGTTGTACCTTCCCTCGGGCCGCCAATTTCTTCTATCTCTGAAAGTATCTTTTCCAGCTCTTTATTATCTTTCGGGTGGGGTACTAGTTTTTCTTTTTCACTCATATATTGATATTTATACTCTCAAATTCTTAATGTTGTTTGCATAATTTGCAGGGTTGCCGTCAAAAACTGCACTACCAGCAACTAAAGTATCCGCCCCTGCGGCGATAACTCTTTTTACTGTTTCATTATTAATTCCGCCATCAACTTCAAGCATAATTTCTTTGCCCACTGCATCTATCATTTTTCTAAGTTCCGATATTTTATCTAATGAATATTCAATAAATTTTTGACCACCAAAACCAGGGTTAACGCTCATTACCAAAACCAAGTCAAGCCGCGGCAGAACATGCTTTAAAACATCAACAGGTGTTGATGGCACAATTGAAACACCAGCTTTTGCACCAGTTGCTTTAATTTGTGCGATAGCTCTGTCTAGGTGCGTGCTTGCTTCTGCGTGTATAGTTATAATATCTGCGCCTGCATTTCTATAATCTTCAATATATTTTTCTGGGTTCTCTATCATCAAATGAACATCAAAAGGTAATTTCGTTACCTTGCGTAAGCTTTTTATAACCACAGGACCAATAGTTAGGTTAGGGACAAAAGCGCCATCCATAACATCAACATGCACAAGGTCAGCCCCCGCTTTTTCGATGGCCTGAATTTCTTCCCCCAGTTTTGCAAAATCAGCCGAAAGTATTGATGGTGCGATTTTAATTTTATTTTTCATGAACAGTTATATAACGATTACAATATACTTACATATAAGTTGTTTATAATACAAAATGCAAGATTTTAACACCATATTAAAGGCTTTGAATTCAGAGCAGTTAGAAGCAGTTTCCACTACGGAAGGGCCGTTATTGGTGCTTGCAGGTGCTGGAACTGGCAAAACAAAAGTGTTAACTACCCGCATTGCATATATATTATTTAATCGCCTTGCATTTCCATCACAAATTTTAGCGGTAACTTTTACCAATAAAGCGGCAAAAGAGATGGAGCATAGAATTCACCAAATGGTGGGTGATGCTTCTGCTGGCTTGTGGCTTGGAACTTTTCACTCAATTTGTTTAAAAATTTTACGAAAAAATTATCAGCAAGTAGGATTAAAAGAAAATTTTACGATTATAAATTCTGATGATCAGTTGCGTTTAGTTAAACAGATTGTTTCAGACTTAAAACTTGATGAAAAACGCCATAACCCCAAAGGTATCACCGCCCAAATAAATAAGTGGAAGGATAGAGCGCTTGAGCCGAAAGATATAACCGATGGTGACGTTGCGGGGCAAGTTTATGAAGTTTATCAGCAAAGATGCCTTGATATGAACATCATTGATTTTGGTGATATTATTTTAAAAACAATTGTGCTGCTTAAAAATAATTCTGATGTTTTGGCGGAATATCAGCGCAGGTTCAAATATATATTAGTTGATGAGTATCAGGATACTAATGTTGCACAATATTTATGGCTTCGCTTATTGGCTTTATCAAAACATAATATCTGTTGCGTGGGTGATGATGACCAATCAATTTATGGTTGGCGTGGGGCGGAGGTAGGTAATATATTAAAATTTGAAAAAGATTTTGATCAGGCAAAAATAATCCGTTTAGAAACTAATTATCGTTCAACCGCTTCTATACTTTCATCAGCTGATTCTTTAATTGCACATAATGAAAACCGCTTGGGTAAAACCCTAAAAACCAGCAAGGGTGAAGGTAAAAAGGTAAAACTAGTTTCCGTTTGGGACGATAGGAGTGAAGCCAGTTATATTTCTGATGAAATAGAAGCCATGCAACAAATTGAGAAAAAACGCCTTGATGATATTGCTATATTAGTGCGTGCTGGCTACCAGACAAGAGCCTTTGAGGAATGTTTTTTGCGTAAGGCAATTCCATATAGAATTCTTGGTGGTTTGCGCTTCTATGAGCGCCTAGAAATCCGTGATGCAATTGCATATATCAGGGCGATAATTGTGCCCGAAAATGACTTGGCTTTGGAAAGAATTATTAATGTTCCTAAACGGGGAATTGGCGAGAAAACAGTGGAAAACTTTAAGGAGTCAGCAAAACAACAAAAAATTTCATTAAATTCTGCAATTAAAAACGCTATAATGCTAAAAACTATAAAAGGTAAAACCGCAGATAGTTTAGCAACCCTGTTCACTGCCTTTGATAAATGGAAAAATGAATTTAAAAACAACCCGAACCACACGGAAGTTGTAAAAGATATTCTTGAGCAATCAGGCTATATGCAGATGTGGAAAGATGAAAAAACTCTAGAAGCGCAAGGGCGGGTTGATAACTTAAAAGAGCTTTTAAATGCCCTTACAGGTTTTAGGGATATTGAAGAATTTTTGGAACATACCTCACTAATTTCAGACGCAGATGACGGCCCAATCGACGATATGGTTTCAATAATGACCATTCACGGTGCAAAAGGTTTGGAATTTGGAAATGTTTTCCTTCCAGGTTGGGAAGACGGCTTATTTCCAAGCCAGCAATCAATGGATGAGAAAGGCAAAGAAGGGCTAGAGGAAGAGCGTAGATTAGCTTATGTTGCAATAACCCGTGCGAAGGAGAATTTAACCATTTCATTTGCATCATCACGAATGGTTTTTGGAAATATTATCAGCTCAATTCCATCAAGATTTGTTGATGAATTGCCAGCAGAATCAGTTGAAATTGTAAACCAGCAAGGTTTAGGCCCGCAATATAAAGGCAAGCATAATAATGATAATTCTGATGGTAATTATT
>ERZ761610.1952-NODE-1952-length-10535-cov-18.826527_pt1 | contig 10535 bp, 9 predicted proteins | sample MGYA00512164_ERZ761610 | MGnify/ENA primary metagenome ERZ761610 (study PRJEB28899, sample SAMN02850038) | bioreactor sludge metagenome | biome: EBPR Sludge; feature: EBPR Bioreactor; material: flocular biomat | place: Australia: Thorneside Wastwater Treatment... | reverse complement strand
AATTGACCGTGAGATATACAATTCTGAAAATAATATAAAAATATTATCAAATGAGCATGAAGAAGAATTGAAGAAAAAACGTCTTAAATTAAAAGATGAATTATACGGAATTCTGTCAGCCGCTTAACAATTAATTTTAAATTATGAAAAGGCTTATCATATACTCATTGGGTTTTGTTTTAACAGGCTGCACACTTAATGCACCAGTAATTGGTGTGATTGATGGAGATGAAAGATTCTCAGGAACCGCAAGCAGAACTTATCCTTTCCGTTCAGGCGAACTGGATGTGGTTTCAAATCATGGGGTGAGATGTACTGGAAAATTCAGTTATTTCAAAGGTAACCATTCTGGTAGTGGAAAATTTACATGCAGTGATGGCAGGGAAGGAAGATATAACTTTACTGTCATGGGAAGTGAAGGACATGGTATTGGAAAAACCTTTAATGGTCAGGATATAGAGTTTTACTTTAATAGACCTGGCAAATAATATCTTGCATTTTTTAGCAGCGACACTACCTTTTAGTTACGCCCATGGTTAATACTTCCAGTATTAGTTATGGTACTCGTGAGCAGTTAAGACAAATTACCGATGCAATAAAAAACAAATAATTATCTGTTATGAAACTTAGTTTTCTGGGTGCAGCGGGAACAGTTACTGGCTCCAAATATCTTATTGAATATCAAAACAGAAAAATACTGGTTGATTGCGGTTTGTTTCAGGGTTTGAAGCAGTTACGCTTAATGAACTGGCAAAATCAGGCTTTTGACGCCTCCGAAATAGATGCGGTGATACTTACCCACGCCCACTTAGATCATAGCGGCTATTTACCACTTCTGGTAAATAATGGTTTTAGAGGTGATATATATTGTTCTTTTGGAACTTATGATCTGTGCAAAATATTACTTCCTGATTCTGGCAGGATCCAGCAGGAAGATGCCGATGATGCAAATTACCGTCAATATTCCAAACATCACCCTGCCCTTCCTTTATACACTGAAGAAGATGCGTTCGAGTGCCTGAAATATTTCAAACCCATAGGCTACGATAAAAGTTATAACCTTGCGGAACATTTTAATTTCTACTTCCGCAGGAATGGTCATATAATTGGTTCTGCCGCTGTGATTATTTCATATAACGGTAAAAAAATAGTTTTTTCAGGAGATCTAGGCAGAAAGTCAGACCCCATAATGAAAGAGCCTGAAAAAATTGACCATGCCGATTATCTGGTAGTTGAGTCAACATATGGTGGAACTGTACATAAAAATACCCCCCCTGAAGACCAGCTGGAGAAAATAATAAATGAAACATACAAGAAGGGCGGTAAGGTAATAATACCATCATTTGCAGTTGGGCGGGCACAGGCTTTGATATATTATTTAAGTAAGCTGATAGCACAAGACAGAATACCTAAGAACATGCCCGCATATCTTGATAGCCCGATGTCCACCGATGCAACAGAAGTTTTCCGCCGCCACCCAGAAGACCATATTCTTTCACACAAACAATGTGCCAAAATATTTTCCAGTGTAGGTTATGTTAAAACAATAAATGATTCCAAGAAAATAATGTTACGCCCTGAACCATCCATAATAATTTCTGCCAGTGGTATGGCAACAGGCGGCAGGGTGCTGCATCACTTGGAATATCTGGCACCTGATGAAAGAAATACAATAGTACTTGCAGGTTACCAGGCTGAAGGAACAAGAGGGCACAGGATATTCATCGGTGAAAAGGAGATAAAGATACACGGCAAAATGGTTCCAATAAAAGCCAGGGTTGAAATGCTGGAGAATATCTCTGCCCATGCAGATAGTTCTGAGATGCTGGATTGGATAGGGAATTTTCACCCCACGCCGAAAATATTCATTACCCATGGTGAAAAAAAATCATCACTGGCGTTGCAACAGAAAATAAATAATAGGTTCAGCATTAACTCCTTTATACCTGTGATGGGTGAGTCATTTGAAATATGAATATTCAAAAATACATTCTTGCGTTTGATATAGGAACTTCAAGTTTACGGAGTGTATTGTTCAATGATAAGGCGAAGATAATAGGCATTGAACAACGTGAGTTCAAACAGCATTACCCAGCTAAAGGTCATGTTGAACATGATGCTGAGGAGATATGGCAAAAAACCATTGATTCTGCTACGGCACTATTTAAGAAATTAAATATTGAAGCTTCCGACATCGCAGGGATTGGCATCACCAACCAGCGAGAAACAACAATAATATGGAGCGCAGGAACAGGTAAACCAATTTATAATGCAATAGTATGGCAGGATACCAGAACCGCTGCATATTGTAATGAACTTATAGAACGGAATATCTCTGCAAAGGTAAAAAGCAAAACTGGGCTGGTGATAAATTCTTATTTTTCTGCAAGTAAAATAAGATGGATATTAGATAATGTGGTTAAAGATACTGATACAGAAAATCTTAAATTTGGCACGATAGATAGCTGGATATTGTGGAAACTTACAGGCGGAAAGATACACGCAACCGATTATTCCAACGCTTCACGAACACTTTTGTATAATATAACAGAATTGAAATGGGATGATGAGTTGCTGGAAATATTCAAGATCCCTAAAAATATCCTGCCTGAAGTGAAGCCAACCATCAATGATTTCGGAAAAATTGACAAAGCAATATTCGGAGCAGAAATTCCTGTAAACGCACTAATAGGTGACCAGCAATCATCATTATTTGGTCAGGCATGTTTTGAAAAAGGTGAGATAAAATCTACTTATGGCACAGGATGTTTTATATTGAAAAATATCGGTGAAAAACCTGTCATCTATGAAAAAGGGCTTCTTACAACAATAGCATGGGGAATTGGTGGTAAAGTGTTCTATGCTGGTGAAGCAGCGATATTCAACTGCGCTTCAATAATAAACTGGCTCAAGAATAATTTAGGAATAATAAAGTCAGGCAGAGAAGCTGACGAGCTGGCAACATCTGTTAATGATTGCAATAATGTGGTCTTTATCTCAGCCTTTTCTGGTCTTTCTGCACCTTACTGGATGTCTACCGAGAATGCGGAGATATTCGGTTTAACGCTGGATACTAACAAGGCGCATATAGTACGAGCTGCAATTGAATCCATAGCTTTTCAGGTTAAAGATGTGCTGGAGATAATGGAAAATGAGTCAGGTATAAAGATAAAGGATATAGCGGTTGATGGTGGGGTAAGTAACAGCGATTTCCTTATGCAGTTCCAGAGTGACCTGCTTAAAATTACTATAAAAAGAGAAAAAGAAAGTGAGAAAACAGCATGCGGCGCAGCTTATCTGGCTGGTATAAAAGCAGGCATGTGGGACATAGATTATATCAAAAAACAAAGGGAGTTTAATATATTCACCCCACAAAAAAATGATTACGCAGAAAATTCTTATTTAAAATGGAAGAAAGTTTTGCCTAGGCACTGCTCTTAAATTATTTGAATCAATTATAATTGCATGGTTAAAGTTTTTAACATAATCCAGAACGTAGGAAAGCATACCTTTTGAGTTAGTATGAATAGTATATAATTTATCCCCTTTATTCACACTACTGCCATTTCTTATGTGAAGGTCAATTCCTCCCACCTTATATTCAGGTGCGCCCGTCAACTTTGCTATTTTTGCTATTCGGCGGTTATCAATATTTACTACTACGCCGCTTTGTTGAGCAAGAACAGGGTAAGTGTATTGCGCTTCTGGCACTTCTCTAAAACCTCCCTGCGCTTTACATATTGCAATTAATTTTTTCAGCGCTTTACCACTATCAAGAATTTCTGCCGCTATTTTATATCCCTCCCCCTCCCTCACATCAGGTGAAAATTCAAGGACATTTCCCGCCAGCAGTAATGACCGCTCCCTCAGGTCAGATGGCGCCTGCTTATCATTCTGCAATACAGCAAGCACATCACGCGCTTCCAGTGCGGGACCTATACCATTACCAACTGGCTGTGAACCATCAGTCGTGATGGTTTTTACTTTTATGCCAAGCTTATTTCCTACTGCCACCAGATAGCTGATCAATAATTCAGCCATTTTATCTGAGCGTATTTTACTTGTTGCTCCAACTGGCAGGTCTATCAATACATGAGTTGAACCCGCTGATATTTTTTTAGAAAGTACCGATGCGACCAATTGCCCTTCACTGTCAAGTTCCAGTGCTCTTTCGACCTGTATCAGCATATCATCTGCTGGGCTTATTGAAATTGCACCACCCCAGGCAAGGCAAGCATTTTCCTGATTTACAACTCTCTTCAGCATTTCAAGGCTGAGGTCAACATTAGTAAAAACCTCCATAGTGTCAGCAGTGCCTGCGGGTGAAGTTATTGCCCGTGATGATGTTTTTGGCATGGTAAGCCCAAAAGCGGCAACAATTGAAACCACTATCGGGGTAGTGCGATTACCTGGTAAGCCGCCAACACAATGTTTATCAACCACTATTTGCTTCTGCCAGTTCATCCTGTTACCAGTTTCCACCATTGCTTTAGTTAGGCTTGCAATTTCCTGCACATCTAGCCTGCCACCAGCACATGCAGTTAAAAATGATGAAATATGAATGTCTGAATAACTTCCAGTTGTGATATCTTTAATAATTTCATTTAGCTGCACCTCAGAAAGAACATTATTATATATCTTTGACCTTACATAACTGAGTGATTCAACTGGTCTTGCATGTGAAATTGATATTTCATTATTTTCCTCAGCCTTGAGTTGCTCCCACGCACATTCTGAAAGCCCCGCCTTGCCCTTTTCAAGCAGGGATGATTTAATTATATTGAGTGTAGCTATTATTGACCTGTCATCTAAAGTGACCTTTACTCGTGTATGCGCCTTAAACCCCTCAGAAATGCAGATATGGCAATCCTCCCGCATGTAGATTATCGCCTCTTTATGCGTATCTATTCCCAGTCTTTTTAACTGAAGTAAGGGCATCTTATTCATAATATACTTTATAATAATTAGCTAACAATACCTAAAGAAAATATTTCTCTCTAACAAATAAATCAATTGCTTTTGGTGGGCCAGGGTATAGGCGTTGCCATATTTTATTATAATAATATGCTTCCCAGTCTTTATTCAATTTTTTCTTGAGTACCGCCCTCGGGCCCCTTGTACTCAAATAATATCCTGTATCTTTCTTTTTTTTGTCAAGAATTCTAAGTTTTGCACCTTCCCATGTTTTATAATTGAAGGTATTAAAGGCAAGAGATCCCTTTGAGTATTCGTTTTGACAGCCTGTCACAAGAGCAATAACAAAACATAATGACAGAATTTTCCAAACCACCTTATTTTCTTTTATGTTTACGAAAAACATTTCCTGCAAATAAAAATATTTATGATTTTGTACTGCTATATCGCTTCATAACAAATTTTACAAACCTTTGTTAACTCCACTTGAAACTTATCCCTTGTATATTCCGCAGAAATGTGCAGATTGCACGCCCTATAGCGCTCCAAAAATTAATTGATATAATTACGTGTTAGCCATAAAAAATGTTACTTACCGCATAGCAGGCAGAACTTTGCTTGATAACGCCTCACTGCTTGTTAACGCTGGCTATCGCGTTGGTTTGGTTGGACCTAATGGAACTGGTAAATCAACTTTATTTAACCTTATTACTGGCTCAATTGATGTTGATGGTGGTGAAATTGCAATAATTCCTAGAACAAAGCTTGGTATGGTGCGCCAAGATTTACCAGATGACGAAACAACCCTGATTGACATAGTTTTAGCGGCTGATACAGAGCGTGCAGCATTATTAGAAGAAGCTGAAACCGCAACTGACCCACAACGCATAGTTGATATATACACTGAGTTAAATGATATGGGCGCTTATGAAGCACCAGCCCGTGCTGCAAGCATTTTAGCAGGTTTAGGATTTAATGATGAAGCGCAAAACAGCCCGATAAACAGTTTTTCTGGTGGTTGGAGAATGCGTGTTGCACTTGCCGCAGCATTGTTTCGTCAGCCTGATTTACTATTGCTAGATGAGCCAACCAACCACTTAGACTTTGAAGCAATAATCTGGCTAGAAAATTATCTGATAAATTACAAAGGTACTTTTATTATCATCAGCCATGATAGGGAAATTTTAAATAAAACTGTAACCCATATTGCACATTTAGACCAGTTGAAGCTGGAAATGTATACTGGTAATTATGACCAGTTTGAAATTCGCCGCTCACAAAAATTGATGAACCAACAAGCAATGTTTGAAAAGCAACAGGCTCATAAAGCCAGAATGCTTGATTTCGTTCGTAAATTTGGTGCCAAGGCAAGTAAGGCAAGCCAAGCGCAAAGCCGCTTAAAAATGATAGAAAAAATGGATATGGTTGATGCAATAATAGCGGAGCGCTCAACCAAGTTTATTTTCCCGCAGCCTGAAGATATTGGCTCACCGATTATAAATTTAAGGCATGTTGATATTGGTTATGCTGTAGGTAAGCCAATATTAAAAGATGTTGACTTAAGAATTGATATGAATGACCGCATAGGTTTACTCGGCGCAAATGGTAATGGTAAATCAACCTTTATAAAATTACTTTCCCGCAAGCTGGAAGCTTTAAAAGGTGACGTAGACATTGATAGTAAACTTCGAATTGGATATTTTGCGCAGCACCAATCAGAAGAAATGGATGTAAGCCTTACGCCGTATGAAACAATGCGTGAGGCAATACCTAATGTACCTGAGCATAATATCCGTGCAATGCTTGGCAAATTCGGGTTTGACAAGGGTAAGGCTGATACAAAAATTGAGGAGCTTTCAGGTGGTGAAAAAGCTAGGCTTTTATTCTGCATGATGAGTTATAATGCGCCGCATATAATGCTGCTAGATGAACCAACAAACCACTTGGATATTGATGCACGCGCAGCGCTAATTCAGGCGCTTAATAATTATGAAGGTTGTGTTATATTAGTAAGCCACGACCCTCATTTACTGGAATCAGTGGTTGATCAGTTATGGCTGGTTAAGGATGCAGCGGTCACAAACTTCGCTGGTGATTTGGAAGATTACAAGGCATTAGTGGTTGAACAGCGCCGCAGAGAGAAATCAGGCGCTAAAAAAGAGAAAATAGAGAATAGAAAATTAGATAAAAAAAATAAAAAAGAAAAGCCTGCTAGCTTAAATTTACTTGCGAAGGCGGAAGAAAATTTAGCAAAATGGGCGCAAGAAAAAGAAGAAATAGAACAAGAAATGACAACACCAAAAGCTATTAATAAACCAGATTATATGAATGAGCTGGTTGAAAAATATAAAATAGCCACTGAAGAGCTGGAAAAGGCAGAAAAAGACTGGTTAGAGGCACAGCAAGAAGAAGCGCAATAAAAACTACTTACGCTGCTTTTACTATACCTTTTTCCTGTAAGAACGCTTGCAACTCACCGCTTGAGAACATTTCACGTACAATATCACACCCACCAATAAACTCACCTTTAATATATAACTGGGGAATAGTTGGCCAGTTAGCATAATCTTTTATTCCCTGACGTAACTCCTCAGATTCCAGAACGTTATAATCCTGAAATTCTACACCTAAATTATTCAATATAGAAACAACTGCACCAGAAAAACCGCACATCGGAAATTTCTGAGTACCTTTCATGAACAGCACAATATCTTTTGATTTAACTGCAGTGTCAATAAATTGCTGAATGGTTTGTGCCATAAAAATAAGTTCTTAGTTGTTAGTTGTTAGTTGTTAGTTCTTAGTTGTTAGTTCTTAGTTGTTAGTTCTTAGTTGTTAGTTCTTAGCGATTTTTTACTAAGAGCCAAGAACTAATTACTCAGAATTTTTAGCGATACCGCATGGATATTAAGCGGTGTAAGCACATTCATTACTGCACGGTGCTGCTCAATACGGCTTTTGCCTGAAAATGAAGGGTGAGAAATATGTACTTCCCAGTGATCTTTATCACCTGTCATATCTTTTGCATCAAGCTTGCAGCCCTGAAAATTACTTTCCAGTATCTTAAATATCTGTTCTTTCTCTGCTGGCATTAGCAATGGGTTAGAAATTAGGAAATAGGATTTAGCATTTTTTCTAAAGCCTGATATTCATTTAGTTGTAAAATGATAAATTGCTACTAAAACTAAGCTCTAAACCCTAACTCCTAATTCCTGATGAAGATCATTTTGGCACAACCTCGTGGATTTTGCGCTGGAGTTGACCGTGCAATCGAGATCGTAGAAAAAGCCTTGCTGATATATGGCGCGCCTGTTTATGTACGCCATGAAATTGTGCATAATAAATTTGTAGTAGATGATTTGAGGGCAAAAGGAGCAGTGTTTGTAAAAAGCCTTGCGGAGATACCAGAAGGTTCGGTTACTATTTTTTCTGCTCATGGAGTTTCAGAACAGGTGGAACTTGAAGCAAAATACCGTAATTTACCAGTAATTGATGCCACCTGCCCACTAGTAACAAAGGTTCATAATCAGGCGATACGAAATGAAAAAGAAGGAAGGCAAATAATTTTGATAGGGCATAAAGGGCACCCAGAAGTTGAGGGAACTTCTGGCAGGGTTAGGGCTGGTGTATTACTGGTTCAAACCGAAGATGATGTTGACCAGCTACAGGTTGATGATGAAGAACGCCTTGCCTATGTAACCCAGACCACACTTAGTGTTTCTGAAACCAAAGGCATAATAGCAAAGTTAAAAGCACGTTTTCCAACCATAATCGGGCAAGACACAAAAGACATCTGCTATGCCACACAAAACAGGCAAGACGCCGTTGAGGAGCTTGCAAGAATAACCGATCTGGTGCTGGTGGTTGGCTCACAGAACAGCTCTAATTCAAACCGCTTAAAAGACCTAGCACTTGAAAAAGGCACTAAAAGCTACCTTGTTAACGGCGCATATGAAATAAAGGATGAATGGCTTAGCGGCATTAACAGCATCGGGCTGACTGCTGGCGCATCTGCTCCTGAAATTCTGGTACAGGAGATAATTGAACATATAAAGAACAGGTTTGCAAATACCACAGTTGAAACCATGGACGGAATAACAGAAAATGTGAATTTCCGACTACCAAAAGAATTAAGGAAATTAGGGTTTTGATTACTATCCACCCCTTCCCCACACAGGCGCTCTAAATTACAATAAGGTTTAACCGCAATATGTTATCCTGCTTGACCATAGAATGTTTTTTTAAATCTGCCACAAAATATGACCTTCCTTCCTTTATTGAAAAATGTTTTGATACTATAAACCCTGGCATTGATTATATTCCAAACTGGCATATCGACCTGATAGCAGACAGGTTGCAAGCGGCAGAGAAGGGCAAGATAAAACGCCTGATAATAAATATTCCACCTCGCTATTTAAAGTCATTATGCGTGAATATTGCCTGGTCTGCCTGGTTACTCGGGCATAACCCTACCCGCAGGGTGATCTCCGCAAGTTATTCACAGGCAATTGCCACCAAGCACTCGCTTGATACAAGGCTTATAATTGAAAGCAACTGGTATCAAAAAACCTTCCCTGAAACTATAATTACTCATGACCAGAACGAGAAGGACAAATTCATAACCACCAAGCGGGGCTTTCGCCTTGCCACTTCCGTTGGTGGCAGCTTAACTGGTGAAGGTGGTGATTTCCTGATAATAGATGACCCACACAACCCAGTGAATATTATGAGCAGAATCGCAAGAGACGCCACCTCAACTTGGTATGAGCAGGTTTTTGCAAGCAGGCTGGATAACAAGAAAAAAGGGGTTATAATTTTGATCATGCAAAGGCTGCACGAAGAAGATTTAACAGGATTTCTGATAAAAAAATCTGCTAGGTCGTGGCATCATTTAAAAATACCTGCAATTGCTGAAAAGAACATAACATATCATTTTTTATCAAATTACAGAATAGCGTTTCGTTATAATGAGGGGCAGTGCCTGCATGAAAAACGTGAATCGCTTGATAACCTGAAGGCAATAAAAGAAGAGCTTGGCTCTCATACCTTCGGCAGCCAATACCTACAAAACCCCATGCCAGCTGACTCAGGAATGGTTAAACAAAGCTGGATAAAGCGCTATTCAACACCACAAAACCCTTTGCAGCTCTATCAATCATGGGATTGTGCAATAAAATCCGCCGCCGTTAATGATTATAGCGTGGCAACCACTTGGGCGGAAAATGATAATAGTTACAACCTGATAAATGTTGAGCGGGTAAAACTTGAATACCCTGACCTTAAGCGCCTTATAATTAACCTCTATGAAAAATATAAACCGCAGGCAGTATTGATAGAAGATAAGGCAAGCGGGCAAATGCTTATACAGGAATTAAAAAAAGAAACAAAAATACCCGTAATCGGCATTAACCCTACTATTGATAAAATATCCCGCTTCGCTGCTGTTACCGCTCTGTTTGAGGCAGGCAGGGTAAAACTGCCCCAATCCGCAGAATGGCTGCTGGACTATGAAACTGAACTTTTTTCTTTCCCTAAAGCAACTAATGACGACCAGATAGATTCCACCAGCCAGTTCCTGAACTGGGTAAAAAACCAAGTAATAACTGAGCCAAGGATAAGGA
>ERZ761610.1944-NODE-1944-length-10559-cov-13.344631_pt1 | contig 10559 bp, 8 predicted proteins | sample MGYA00512164_ERZ761610 | MGnify/ENA primary metagenome ERZ761610 (study PRJEB28899, sample SAMN02850038) | bioreactor sludge metagenome | biome: EBPR Sludge; feature: EBPR Bioreactor; material: flocular biomat | place: Australia: Thorneside Wastwater Treatment... | reverse complement strand
TGGAGGAACCATGTCTGTCGGGTACGTGCTGCTCAACATTAATACAGAAGAAGGCGCGCAAGCCACTAAAATTGCTCCTCAAATGGGGCTGGAGGCCAGAAGTCTTACTCGCATTTTAAAATCCATGGAAGAAAAGGAGCTTATTTATCGGGCTCCTGATACAGTAGATAAACGCAGTGTGCGCATCTTTCTTACAGACAAGGGCATTGAGATGAAAAGTCGCGCGCGTGAAACAGTTTTGAAGTTCAACGAAGTGATGATAGAACGTATTCCTCCGGCAAAACTGAATGTGTTTTTTGAGGTATTGCAGATAATTAACAAAACTATAGACAGTAATAATATTTATGAGGTGGTTGCCAATCATTAGACAACTGATGGTAAAACAACCAGTGACTAACACTAATAGAGATGAATAGAAACATTAGAAAAGTTGCCGTACTAGGATCAGGTGTAATGGGATCCGCCATTGCATGTCATTTTGCCAATATTGGTTGTGCAGTACTACTGCTTGATATCGCTCCGCGAGAACTGAACGAAGAAGAAAATGCAAAGGGGCTCTCCCTGGATGACAAGCGTGTAAAAAACCGGATTGTTCAATCATCATTTGATCGCAGCATCAAATCCAGTCCAGGCCCCTTGTTCAGCAAAAGTTTTGCATCACGCATTTCATTGGGAAATTTTTCTGATGACATGGCCAAGATCAAAGACTACGATTGGATCATAGAAGTAGTGGTAGAAAACCTTGAAATCAAAAAGAAGGTTTACACCGAAGTAGAGAAATACAGAACACCAGGAACATTAGTTACTTCCAATACTTCTGGTATTCCTATTCATTTAATGGCTGAAGGCAGAAGCGAAAATTTTAAAAAGAATTTTTGTGGCACTCACTTTTTTAATCCACCCCGTTACTTAAAACTATTTGAGGTAATCCCTACCCCGTCCACAGACCCTGAGGTAACAAAATTTTTACTTCACTATGGTGATTTATATTTAGGCAAGACTACTGTGCTTTGTAAAGACACGCCAGCGTTTATTGGAAACAGGGTAGGTGTTTGGGGTTTGCTGAAAGTCATAGACTCCATGCAAAAGCTCGGATTGAATGTAGATGAAGTGGATAAACTGACCGGCCCGGTAATCGGTAGACCAAAGTCAGCCACCTTCAGGACTTCTGATTTGGTAGGATTAGATACCCTGGTAAAAGTTGCCAATAACCTGTATGCGGGCTTGCCCGATGACGAAGGCCGCGAAATGTTCAAGCTACCAGAGGTAGTGGCCAAACTGGAAGAGAACAAATGGTTGGGAGATAAAACAGGACAAGGTTTTTACAAAAAGAGCAAAGACGCCAAAGGCAAAACAGAAATCCTTACCCTCGACCTCAACACTTTGGAATATAAGCCAAAGGCGAAGGCAAAGTTTGCCACCCTGGAAACCACCAAGACGATTGATAATCTCAAGGATCGATTCAAGGTTTTATTGGCGGGCAAAGACAAGGCAGGAGAGTTTTACCGTGATGCATTTTATGGATTGTTTCAATACGCCAGCAATCGTATTCCCGAGATCAGTGATGAGTTGTTTAGAATTGACGATGCGGTATGTGCTGGATTTGGCTGGGAGCTTGGTCCGTTCCAAACCTGGGATGCTGTGGGCATAGAGAAGTCAATGAAAGCTATGGAGGCGGCGGGATACAAGCCTGCGCAGTGGGTGTACGATATGGTAAGCGCAGGAAACACTTCGTTTTACAAAGTGCAGGATGGTCAAAAAACCTATTACGATATCCCCTCGAAGTCATATAAACTGATTCCAGGCACACAAGACTTTATTATTCTTGAAAACCTCAGTGACAAAGTAATTTGGAAAAATGCAGATTCCAGAATAACGGACATTGGTGATGGTGTAATCGACTTCTCATGGCACAGTAAAAGTTATACTCTGGGCAGTGCCGTGGTGGAAGGAATGAACTACGCGATTGGTTTGGCAGAAAAAGACTACCGTGGATTGGTGATAGGCCATCAGGGTTCTGACTTTTCTTTAGGAGCCAACCTAGGGTTGGTATTCATGTATGCCATTGAGCAAGATTATGATGAATTGGATTTCATGGTGCGAGCCTTCCAAAACACCGTAATGAGGATTCGTTATTCATCGGTGCCCGTTGTGGTGGCACCACACGGAAGAACATTGGGTGGCGGATGTGAAATGACCATGCATGCTGACATTGCGCAAGCCGCAGCAGAAACGTATATCGGTTTGGTGGAAGTGGGCGTTGGCTTGATTCCTGGCGGAGGAGGCACCAAAGAATTTACAAAGCGGGTAAGTGATTCCTTACAGGAAGGAGATGTTGAATTAAACGCATTACAAAATGCATTCATGAATATTGCAACAGCCAAAGTTGCATTATCTGCAGAAGAGGCAAGAGAAATGGGCGTGTTGCGCAAGATCGATCGCATCAGCATGAACAAAGACAGACAAATCGCAGATGCGAAATCTGCAGTACTGGAACTGGCCGATGCAGGTTATACCATGCCAGTGCAGGCAACCAACATTAAGGTGCAAGGCAAGACAGGTATGGCATTATTTGCTGCAGGTGTGAATGGTATGAAAATGGGCGGGTACATTTCCGATCACGATATGAAGATTGCCATGAAGATTGCTAATGTAATGTGTGGCGGTGAATTGAGTTATCCGCAGGAAGTTAGTGAGCAATATTTACTGGATCTGGAACGTGAAGCATTTGTGTCATTGTGTGGAGAGAAAAAAACTTTGGAGAGGATACAGTCGATACTAACGGGTGGCAAACCACTGAGGAATTGACAGTTGACAAAACCCAGTTGACAAATGGCAGCAGGTACTTTTAGGGATTTGACAGTTTATAAAAAGGCGTTTGCATTAGCAATGGAGATTTTTGAAATATCAAAAGGATTTCCCAAAGAGGAAAGATACTCATTGACAGATCAAATTAGACCATCATCAAGATATGTATGTGTGAATGTGGGAGAAGGGTATAGAAAACGTCAGTATCCGGCACATTTTGTCAGCAAAGCTTCGGATGCTGATATGGAGAATACTGAAACCAGAATTTGGTTGGACTTTGCTTTTGCCAGTAAGTACATTACTGATGACATCAAGCAAGATATGGAATCAAAAGCTTTGGAGATAGGTAAGTTACTAAATCACATGATTGAAAACCCTGAAAAATACACAAGAAAAAAATAGCCTGTTGTCAACTGCATATTGTCAATTGTCAACTAAAAAATAGATATCAAAACAACTTATACTTAGGACTAAATACTTAAGACTATGAACTCATATATAGTAGCAGGATACAGAACTGCAGTGGGAAAGGCCAAGAAAGGTGGGTTTCGTTTTACTCGCCCGGATGATTTGGCTGCCGATGTAATAAAGCATTTGGTAAAATCTGTTCCAGGACTTGAAAATCAAATGGTAGACGATCTTATCGTAGGAAATGCGGTACCCGAGGCTGAACAAGGAATGCAGATGGGGAGGATCATCTCATTGTTGTCATTGGGCATTGATGTTCCAGGCATGGTGGTCAACAGATATTGCGGATCAGGACTGGAAACCATTGCCATTGCAAGCCATCGTATTCATGCTGGACAGGCAGATGTAATTATTGCAGGAGGTACCGAGTCGATGTCGTTGGTTCCGGTGATGGGTTTTAAGACCGCCCTGAATTATGCCATTGCTAAGGATAATCCGACTTACTACACTAGTATGGGATTAACAGCAGAGGAAGTATCCAAGCAATTCAAAATTTCCAGAGAAGCACAAGATCAGTTTTCTTATGAATCACATATGAAAGCTGCGGCCGCATGGGAGGCAGGTAAGTTTAAGGACGAGGTAGTTCCGATTACCGTCAAAGAGACCTATGTAGATGAAAACATGAAAAAGAAGACACGTGAATACGTGGTAGAGAAGGATGAAGGAATACGGGCAGACACTACACCTGAAGGGTTGGCAAAATTAAGACCTGTTTTTGCAGTAGGGGGAAGCGTGACCGCAGGCAACTCATCTCAGACTTCGGATGGAGCTGCGTTTGTCGTTGTGATGTCAGAGAAGATGGTAAAACAATTGAATGTAAAACCTATTGCACGATTGGTGAGCTATGCAACAGCAGGGGTTGATCCACGAATAATGGGTATAGGTCCTGTGGCAGCGATTCCAAAAGCTTTGAAAATTGCAGGCATGAAGCTGGATGATATGGATTTGATTGAATTGAACGAAGCTTTTGCAGCACAATCGTTGGCGGTAGTGCAAGAGTTAGGAATAGACAGAAGCAAACTAAATGTAAATGGAGGAGCCATTGCAGTAGGTCATCCACTGGGATCTTCCGGTGCGAGATTGTCTGTGCAGTTGTTGAATGAGATGAGAAGACAGAAGAAAAAGTACGGGATGGTAACAGCTTGCGTAGGAGGAGGACAAGGAGTAGCAGGGGTTTATGAGTTCTTGAATTGACAGTTGACAAAAGACAATTGACAAAATTTTGTCAACAGACCTTTGTCAATTGTCAACTTTGATAATTAAAAGAAGATAATAAAATTAACAGCACGGTAATGAGCACAGCAGAAACAAAAACTAAAGCAATAAAAGGTGGTGAGTTCTTAATCAGGGAAACACCTGCCAGCGAAATATTTGTTCCGGAAGAGTGGACAGAAGAGCAATTGATGATTGCCAAAACATGTGAAGACTTTTTAGAACAGGAAGTGTATCCGAAACTGGATGCCATAGACGACATTAAAAACAACCCGAAGCTAATGCCAGAGATTCTGGATAAGGCTGGAGAGTTAGGCTTGTTGGGAACTTCCGTACCCGAGGAGTATGGAGGTTTTGGAATGGATTTTAACACGAGTATGTTGGTGGCGGAAAAAATTGGCGCAGGCCACTCGGTAGCCGTAGGGCTTTCTGCACATACGGGTATAGGGACGTTGCCCATACTTTATTATGGCACGGATGAACAAAAGAAAAAATATTTACCCAAGCTGTCGACCGGAGAATGGAAAGCTGCTTATTGTTTGACGGAGCCGGATTCAGGGTCAGATGCCAACTCGGGAAAGACCAAAGCCAAGTTGACCAGCGATGGTAAACATTATCTGGTCAATGGACAAAAGATGTGGATCACCAATGGCGGCTTTGCAGATGTATACATTGTATTTGCTAAAATTGATGATGACAAAAACCTGAGTGCATTTATAGTTGAGAAATCTTTTGGTGGAATTACCATGAATGAGGAAGAGCGCAAGATGGGTATCAAAGGTTCATCTACGCGACAGATTTTCTTTAATGATTGTAAAGTTCCGATTGAAAATTTATTGAGCGAAAGAGAGAACGGTTTTAAAATCGCGGTAAACATACTCAATATTGGCAGGATTAAACTGGGAGTGGCAGCAGTTGGGGGCGCCAAAATGGCGATTTCCAAAGCAGTGAATTACTCAAAAGAACGCAAACAGTTCGGAACTTCAATTTCCAATTTTGGGGCAATCAAACACAAGATTGCAGAAGTGGTTACACACATCTTTGCATCTGAATCAGCACACTACCGCGCAGGACAAAATATAGATGATTCCTATGCCTCGATGGTTGCAGGAGGCATGGATGCTGCAAAAGCCAAGTTGAAATCAACAGAGGAGTTTGCCATTGAATGCGCCATTTTAAAAGTGCATGGATCAGAAGTGTTGGATTTTGCTGTGGACGAAGGCGTGCAGATTTATGGAGGAATGGGATTTTCGGCAGAGGGACCAATGGACCGGGCTTATCGGGATGCACGTATCAACAGAATATTTGAGGGAACAAATGAAATCAACCGGATGCTTACCATCGATATGCTGCTGAAGCGTGCGATGAAGGGGCATGTTGATTTGATGAATCCTGCCATGGCAGTGCAAAAAGAGCTGGTTTCCATTCCTGATTTTGGAGCCACTGAGGAGGACGGACTTTTTATTAAAGAAAAGAAGGCACTACTTAATTTGAAAAAAGCTGGACTGATGGTAGCAGGTGCTGCAGTGCAAAAGTACATGCAAAAGCTGTCGGATGAGCAGGAGGTTTTGATGAACCTGGCAGACATGCTGATCGAAGTATATGTAGCGGAATCAACCTTGTTGCGCGTGGAGAAATTGATTGGCATGAAAGGAGAAGCTGCTTGTGAAATTCAAAAAGAGATGGCAATAATTTATTTGCATCATGCAGTAGAGAAGGCAGCGTCTGCGGGTAAGCAAGCCATCTTTGCTTTTGCGGAAGGAGATGAACAAAGATTGATGTTGTTAGGATTAAAGCGGTTTACCAAGCTTGAGCCATACAATTTGAAAAATGCCAGAAGGAAGGTGGCTGATTTTGTGATTGATAAGGGTCAGTATCCCTTTTAACTCCTAACAACTACTGAATTGCGAAAAAGGCCGAATGAAATTCGGCCTTTTTTTGTGTCTAAAAACATCAAATTCAGCCCAAAAACGAACTATTAGAAAAATTTTTATAAAAATGGCATCCATTTGTAACCTCATTACGTAAATTAGCATAATTGTTTAACAAAATTGTTAAAAGTGCAAGGAGCTGAGCCAAAACCAAGTGAGGAATTGATTCTCAATGCAGCTGTTAAGGTATTTACCCGCAAGGGATATGCCGGTGCCCGTATGGAGGAGATTGCCAAGGAAGCAGGTATTAATCGCGCACTGTTGCACTATTACTTCCGTGATAAGGAAACGATGTTCAACATCATTTTCGAAACCAAGTTCAAGGAATTCTTCACCGGTATGTTTGGCGTGTTTCAATCCAACGCGTCTTTAACAGAAAAAATCAGAAGCATCATCGATCATGAGATCACCGTACTTTCCAAACACCCTGACCTGGCAAGGTTTGTCATCATGGAGATTGCCCAACAGCCAGACCGGCTGATACAGTTTGGTCAAAAGTTAGGATTCAATCCAAGAATGATGTTGCAAAACTTTCAGAAGGAAATTCAACAAAATGTTCAGGAGGGAAAAATCAGGCCCATTGATGGACGGCAATTGTTAATGAACATCATCTCAATTTGTATTTACCCCTTCGTGGCAAAGTCGATCATTAAAACCATGATGCAAATGGACGAAAACACTTTTTCCGACTTAATGGAGAAAAGGAAAAAGGATGCCTACGAATTTATTATCAACGCTATAAAACCATAGCATATGCGGAAGTCATTTTTTGTACTATGTCTTATTAGCATGCCATTCATTAACCTCGCTCAGGAAGTCTTAACCATTGAGCAATGTTATGAAAGCGCAAGAAACAATTATCCTCTTATCAAGCAAAAGGAGCTGATTGAGCAAAGCAAGGAATTTTCCATTGCTAACGTCCGATCTGGTTTATTGCCGCAAATCAGTATTAATGCCCAAGCCACCTATCAATCTGATGTTACACAAGTTCCTATCACTGCTCCTGGATTCAACATTGAAGCATTGGCCAAAGATCAATACAAAGTGTATGGAGAGGTGACACAATCCTTGTATGATGGAGGCACCACCAAAGGGCAAAAAACCATTGTCGAAACCAGCGCTCGCGTAGAGGATCAGAAACTGGAAATAGAATTATACAAAATCAAAGAGCGGATCAACCAGCTGTTTTTTGGAATACTGTTAGTGGATGAGCAAACAAAGCAGCTCGAACTGTTGCAAAAAGACCTGGAAAGAAATATTGCCCGCACAGAATCTGCGGTAAGAAATGGAACTGCTTTTAAGATGAGTGTTGATTTGTTACAAGCAGAGTACCTGAAGGCCGAACAGCGCATTATTGAAACGCAATCCATGCGACAGGCATTTATTGTCATGCTTGGATATTTTATTAATAAGCCTTTAACTGAAACAACCCAACTAGAAAAACCAATCATCTTGTCTATTGAAGACCAGCCATTGCTGACGAGACCTGAGCTGACATTATTTAATTATCAAAACGAAATGTTAGGCGCACAATATGAGCTGGGGAAAACTAAAACCTTGCCAAGGGTGGGATTGTTTTTTCAGGGTGGGTATGGAAGACCAGCATTAAATCAATTAAAGAACGAGTTTGATACCTATTACCTGGGTGGTATTCGACTGAACTGGTCACTATCTGGATTCTATAATTCAAAACGCGACAAGCAATTGCTTGATTTGAATATGCGTCAAGTGAATGCACAAAAGGAAACTTTTGAATTCAATACCAACCTGATCACAGGTCAGCAAAAGCAAGAACTGAATAAGTTAAAGAAGCTCATTTCCGTTGATGATAAAATTATCGAATTGCGAACGAGCATTAAGCAAACGGCAGAGATGCAACAAGAAAATGGAGTAATTACCACGAACGATTACTTAAGAGAACTCAACGCGGAGGACCAGGCAAAACAAAATCGCTTGCTGCACGAAATGCAGTTATTGATGGCTTTGTATGCCTATCAAAATACAATTGGTAACTAAAATTTTAAATGAATAGAGTATGGCAATCAAATCATACACGCTAGTGCTTCTAAGTATTTTCATTTTTGCAGCATGCAACAATGGAGAGAATGAATATGATGCAATGGGAAACTTTGAAGCAGATGAGCTTATCATCTCCTCAGAGGCAGGCGGAAAGATTATGAAATTCAATATTGATGAAGGTCAGACCTTGAAAAAAGGGGCACCCATTGGCTATGTAGACACATTACAACTGCACTTAAAGAAAAAGCAGCTACAATCTTCCGTTAAGGCAGTAATGGCGCGTCAGCCCAATGTTGCTTCGCAATTGGCTACCATTCAAGAACAGATTGAGACTGCTAAAAAAGAGAAAGCTCGTTTTGAAAAACTGCTCAAAGACGATGCCGCTACCCAGAAACAAGTAGACGACTTGAATGCACAATTGGCCTTGTTACAAAGGCAATATGCTGCACTTCAATCTTCACTGAATACTACTACTCAATCTTTGAGAAGTGAAACGGTACCACTTTCTGTTCAAGTGGAACAAATAGAAGATCAGATTGCAAAATCAATCATCACCAACCCCATCAACGGAACAGTGCTGGTAAAGTATGCGGAAGAAAATGAGGTAACCGGACCTGGTAAGGCATTGTATAAAATAGCAGACTTGTCTTCTATCATCTTGCGTGCTTACATTTCCGGGGATCAGCTGTCGCAAGTGAAACTCAATCAAAAAGTAAAGGTATGGGTGGATGATCTTGAGCAAGAGTCAAGACAATACGAAGGTGAGATTACCTGGATTGCCGACAAAGCAGAGTTCACTCCGAAAACGATTCAAACCAAAGCAGAACGTGCCAATCTGGTGTATGCCATCAAGATCAAAGTGAAGAACGATGGCTTTCTGAAAATCGGAATGTACGGGGAGGTTAAACTCAAATAATGAGTACAGCAGTAAAAGTGGAGCATGTCTTCAAAACCTTTCAATCTGGTAAAACGCAGATTGAAGCATTGAAAGACATTTCTTTTGATGTGAGTAAAGGCGAGCTCTTTGGGTTGATTGGCCCGGATGGAGCAGGGAAAACAACACTCTTCAGAATACTAACTACACTGATGATAGCCAATAAGGGCAATGCATGGGTAGATGGATTGGAGGTAATGGGTGATTATAAGGAAATCAGAAAACGCGTTGGTTACATGCCTGGCAGATTCTCATTGTATCAGGATCTGACCGTGGAGGAAAACCTTTCTTTCTTTGCCACTTTGTTTAACACTTCTCTGGAAGAGAATTATGATTTGGTTAAAGACATCTACGTTCAAATTGAGCCTTTTAAAACCAGAAGAGCGGGAGCATTGTCTGGCGGGATGAAACAAAAACTGGCGTTAAGCTGTGCGTTGATTCATAGTCCGAATGTGCTCTTTTTGGATGAGCCAACTACGGGTGTGGATGCTGTATCGCGTCAGGAGTTTTGGGAATTGCTACGAAAATTGCAGCTACAGGGAATTACCATTGTGGTGTCTACACCTTATATGGATGAAGCCAGTTTGTGCGATCGGGTAGCGTTGATGCAGGATGGTAAAATCATGGACATCGATTCGCCCAAGGGGATTACAGGCAAATTCAAGAAGCCATTATGGGCAATGAGTTCGGCTGATATGTACAAACTTATGCATGACTTAAGAGCAGACGAACGTATTGATACCTGTTATCCATTTGGTCAACATCACCATATTACTTTCAAGGATGACCACCAGGAGGTCAATCCAATTGAAAATTTTCTTATTGATAAGGGACATAAAGGTTTATCTATTGAAAAAATAGAGCCAACGATTGAAGATTGTTTTATGGAATTGATGAATCGATGAAAAATGGACTCGCCATATCTGTTTCTGATTTGACCAAGCGCTTTGGTGACTTCACTGCTGTGGATGCCATCACATTTGATGTGAAGAAAGGAGAGATCTTTGGATTTCTTGGTGCCAACGGTGCAGGAAAGACAACAGCCATGCGCATGTTATGCGGGTTGTCATTACCTACAAGCGGAAAAGCAATCGTTGCTGGCTTTGATTTGTATAAAGAATCAGAGAAAATAAAAAAAAGTATTGGCTACATGAGTCAAAAGTTTTCTTTGTATGAGGACCTTACCA
>ERZ761610.1941-NODE-1941-length-10566-cov-12.175911_pt1 | contig 10566 bp, 7 predicted proteins | sample MGYA00512164_ERZ761610 | MGnify/ENA primary metagenome ERZ761610 (study PRJEB28899, sample SAMN02850038) | bioreactor sludge metagenome | biome: EBPR Sludge; feature: EBPR Bioreactor; material: flocular biomat | place: Australia: Thorneside Wastwater Treatment... | reverse complement strand
GGGGGGGGATTTTAGCTGTGAATCCTACCAAATCCAAGTCAAGAAAGGGAACACGCACTTCCACACCTGCTGCCATTGACATTTTATCTGTATAAGCTATGTTGTGATCTGTTAAAAAAAATCTTTGTTCCAAGGCAAGCATTCGCTCAAGGGGATGGGTGTTAACTGGTAATTCGGCAAGAAAATCTAGCATCGGTGTTTCGGCTTTGGAAGAACCGAGTACCGCTTGAAATTCGGGTGTGTAAAGCGCTGTTAAATCATTGCGCCCTATCCAACGGAAATAATTGACTAACCGCTCATCATTATCAAGTGAAGCGCCATTGAACAGTTTACGTAGCCGACGACCTAATACTTGTCGTTGGTTGAATGTGCTGGTTATTCGTTCTAATTCTAAACGCATTGGGCGTGGCAACCATGTCCAATAGCGTTCCGTTATCAGTGCCCGGTGGCGGCGATAACCAGTAAATAGGTCATCGCCACCAAGACCAGAAAGGAGTACTTTGACGCCTTGTTCTCTTGCTCGTTGACAGATATATAGGACATTTAAAGGTGCTGGATCGGCCAGTGGTTCATCTAATTGTGCGACCATGGCGGATAAGTCCTCTGCCATGCGAGTTGCATCAATACGAATAGTTTCTAATGGTACATTCAGATAGTTAGCTACTCGGCGAGCATAAGGTAAGTCATCACTAATGCCTTCTTCGCCTGAGCCTGCTGCCTCGATGGTAAAACAGTGTATGTTGGGATTTTGTTCACGCGCAAAGGCAACGATACTACTGGAATCAAGTCCGCCGGACAGAAATGCGCCAATGGGTACATCAGCAACCATTTGGCGATGTGTCGCTTGGCGAAGGTAATACTCTGTACCATGGATGGCTTCAGCTTGCGTTAGAAAGGAGGGGCTTTCGATACGGAATGCAGGAAGATGATACCATGTGAAACGTTCGACTATTTTTCCTTCTTGAACCCATAAGGCTTCTCCAGGGTTGAGTTTGCGAACTCCTTTTGTCGGTGTACCTTCGCCGGGACACCAGAGAAAACTGAGGTATCTGTTGATGGAAGCAACGTCTATCTTTCCAACATTCTCATGATATGAGGGTAAAAGATACCTCAGAGCCTTAATCTCACTAGCGAAAGCAAACGTATTATTGCTGGTAGCATAGTAGAGTGGTTTTACACCGAATGCATCCCGTACTATAAGCATGGCTTGGCGATCAGTATCCCACAAGGCAAAGGCAAAAATACCATTCAGCCTTTGAAGCATGGTAGTGATGCCATTTTCTAACTGTCGTTGAGCCAGATAGAAATTTAGTAGTACCTCTGTATCAGAATGTCCTCGGAAAGTATGTCCTTGTGCTTCAAGTTCTATGCGTAATTCACGGAAGTTATATATCTCTCCATTAAATACCAACACCACTTGACCATCGTCGCTGACCATAGGCTGATGCCCTGATGGCGATAGGTCAAGAATAGACAGACGAGTATGAGCAAGACCAATCCCATATGTGTGATTCTGGAAAAGGCCAGAATCATCTGGACCCCGATGACGTAGCTCCGCTAAAGCAGAAGACAAAGCATCCATCGAAGGATGGATACTTGGGAATGAGATATAGCCAGTTATACCACACATTATTTATTGCTTTAGTATTTATCTATGATAGTTTTGTTAGTAATAAAGTTAGTTTTGCAATATTTTATCTGGCGGGGAAATTATCGAGGGTAAAAGCATGTCCATGCTCATTCATCTTGTTTTTTAAAGCAGTGCGTTATATAAGGGTTTTACAAGGTATTACATAAAGCCTAAATTCAGACTCCTCAACCCTCGTTTCATCCTATACGGGCGACGTTTTCTTTGGACCGTATTAACTTTTCTGTAAGGCTTTGCTTTAGTATAATCTCCCATGGACCTCTATCGTCGGGAATGTGCCATATACCCCACAGTCGCCCGGCAGACGTGTCGTAACGTCCAGTATAAAGTACTTTATGCGCGCCAATGTATATTTTGCGCATCCGTATCCGCATGGCTTCATCTATTTTGCCCTCGAACGTAAAAAGCCCGACCTCATCTATCCCAGAGCCGGAAATTTGTCCCTCTCCAATGCTAATGCGCAGGCTTTCCATTTCTACACGCCCAACACCTTCTTGTGCCCACCATCCAATAGCCGAAACACTTTCTACCATAATCTAAAAAAACAAAGATTTATCTAAAACCCAATAAATATCCCGAAGCCATGAGGGTTAAAGTGCCAACCAATACACCAGATAATAATAAGCCTTTTCCAGCATGTGTATAGGGGGTAAAAACCAAAATAAGCCCCATTACCAAACAAAAGGTGACCTGAATATACATGAACAGCAGAAAGGTGACCGCGTAATAGTTTTGATGATTGGCATAAATGATCATGCCGATAACCAGTAGCAACCAGATCATACCATTGAAAAATAACAGACCTTTGGATGTCGTGCTCATGGTGGTTTAATTGTCAAGAAAGTGTAAGGGCTGTATTAGACGTCGCTAAGGTTAACAATCTTGCCTTTAGTTCTGAAAACAAAATACTGTTCCTCTCTTCCACAGAAGACGTAAACACCATGAAAAAGCCCAGTAATAAGCAAATTAAGAATGGGCCGATGATGAGAAATATAAAAGCAATAGCGGTGTCGTAGTTATCACCAATTGCTGTAGCGAACGTGACAATGGCTAATGTTAACCAAATAATGCCATTTGCCCATAAGATTTTCCGTACAGCAAGAGACATAACGAGCGTATTGATGTGAAGAATACAAGATACAACAAAATAGCTACTTGACATAACCGAGCTGGTCAAACTTTCTATTGTATCCGTTATTGATTGTCTATAAAAACTGGCGCCCTCCCCTTTGCACCAGTACCTTTTCGTTTGAATGTGCCAAGAACCCCACTAAGTGGTTATGATCTTTGTACGCCTTGTTGCCAGTATATGTGTGGACAAAAACAATATGAGTTGTGGACAAGTTTGCTTGTATAGCAGTGAAAAGTTTGCTTTATTTCATCGGGCCTCGCCCATATCCTTTATCCGCAAAAAACACGCTTCCTCTGGCAAAGCGCCCGTGTTCCACATGCAATACAAGATAAACCCCTTCTGGAAACGGTACTTGGGCTTTGTTTCGTGTGCTCAATAACGGATCTCCTTGTTTTTCCACTTTAACGACTTAACATAAAATCATGCCTGCAAAACCTACCCACCGCCCCTTGGAAAAGGACCTAAAAAAAGGTCTTGTTATTACCCGCACCTTCTCTATAGAAGGAAAATCCCCATTTGACAGCGTACAATGGGAAACTCGTACCGCGAGCATCAAAAACCATAAAGGAGAAGTCATTTTTGAACAATGCCACATCGAAATGCCACAAGCAATGAGCCTTTTGGCCTCAAATATTGTGGCAAGTAAATATTTTTACGGTGATGTTGGTGCGTCTGGGCGTTCTCCAAAAGACGGGGGCCGCGAGCATTCGTTCCGCCAGTTGGTACACCGCGTAACACGTACCATCACCGATTGGGGCAAGGCGCAACATTATTTTGCCACAGATGAAGACGCCGAACGTTTTTATGACGAGCTGACATGGCTTTGCGTAAATCAGTACGGCGCGTTTAACTCGCCCGTCTGGTTTAATGTGGGGCTTTATCATCAATATGGTATTCAGGATACGAGCGGAAAAACGATTTGGGGGTGGGATCGTGCGTTGGGGAAGGTAGTGGATGTAGATCCATATGCGTATCCCCAAGGCTCTGCATGTTTTATTATTGCCGTAGAAGACTCGATAGAAGACATTTGGAAGTTGATGGCCGAGAGTGCGCGTCTATTCAAGTATGGATCGGGTGTGGGTGCAGACTGGTCTAAGCTCCGCTCGTCGCAAGAGAAACTTTCGGGTGGTGGCCGTCCGAGTGGCCCTGTGAGCTTTATGCGTGTACAAGATGCAACGGGTGGGACCATAAAATCTGGTGGCAAAACCCGTCGTGCAGCCATTATGCAAACACTTAAAGTTTGGCATCCAGACATCGAGGAATTTGTGGCGGCAAAACCAGAGGAAGAAAAAAAGGCGTGGGCTTTGATTGAGGAAGGGTACGATGGCTCCTTTAACGGTCCGGCGTATGGTTCGGTCGCTTTTCAGAACGTGAACCAATCGGTTCGGGTGGACGATGCGTTTATGGAAGCGGCCACGCATCATCGGGCCTATCCACTTCGGGCCGCTCAGTCTGGAGAGGTGCTTGGCGAGACCGACGCGCACAAACTCTTGCTCAAGATTGCAGAAGGAACCCATATTTGTGGTGATCCGGGCATCCAGTACGAAGACACGATCCAGAAATGGCACACTGTCCCTCATTCCGGCCCTATTAATTCCAGTAACCCTTGTTCGGAATACATGCACGTGGACAATTCTGCGTGTAACTTGGCCTCGTTGAATCTTCGGCAGTTTCAGTTGGAGGATGGGACGCTGGATGTGGAGCGCTATCGGGCTGCTTGTCGCATTTTTATTACCGCTCAAGAGATTTTAGTGGACAATGCAGGCTATCCTTCTCCAGGTATCACCCAGAATTCGCACGATTTCCGGCCATTGGGATTGGGCTTTGCCAATCTTGGTGCGTTTATTATGGCGATGGGTGTACCCTACGACTCTCCAGAAGGTCGTGGGGTCGCTGGTGCGATTATGAGCATCATGACCGCAGAGGCGTATGCCCGCAGTGCCGAAATTGCCGCCAATCCGCAAATTGGACCTTTTACAGCCTTCGAGAAAAATCGTGAGGCCATGCTTGGCGTGATGCAGATGCACCGCAAAGCCGTCCTTGATATAGACCCCTCCTGCCCTATGGCACTTCGCACTGCCGCACAGGAATCTTGGGACATATGCCTAACCCTTGGTAAACAACATGGTTATAGAAATGCACAATCCACCGTGCTGGCGCCTACAGGTACAATAGGATTTATGATGGATTGCGATACCACAGGGATAGAGCCAGATATTGCCTTGGTAAAATACAAACTCTTGGCCGGACGAGGCGACGGGATGCTCAAGATTGTCAATAATACTGTTCCACAGGCACTGCAACACTTGGGCTATCCCACGGTACAAATTGAGAAAATCCTTGCCTACATAGACCAACAAGACACTATAGAAGGTGCGCCCCACCTAAAGCAACATCATTTACCCATTTTTGATTGTGCTTTTAAGCCTTATAATGGGTCACGGTTTATCCACCACCTGGGCCATCTTAGGATGATGGCCGCATGTCAGCCTTTTATATCAGGAGCCATTAGCAAAACGGTCAATGTCCCAGAATCCGCTACGATCGAGGAAATAGCGGAAACGTATGTGGAAGGTTGGCGCTTAGGTCTCAAAGCTGTGGCCATCTACCGAGAAAACTCGAAGCGGAGCCAACCTTTGGCTACTAAAAAAGGTGGTAATACCCAAAAATCGGGTGTTTCTTCTTCGGGCGATGGCGCTGCACCTACTACTACAACGCCCGAAGTGATCGAGAAAATCGTGGAAAAAGTGGTGTATAAACCCACGCGCCGCCGCTTACCGGACGAACGCCCTTCGCTGACGCACAAATTTTCGGTGGCTGGACACGAAGGTTATCTGCATGTGGGATTATATCCCGATACTAAAAAGCCGGGCGAGATATTCATTACCATGGCCAAACAAGGTTCTACCATTTCCGGTATGATGGATGCTTTTGCCACGGCCATTTCGCTGGCATTACAATATGGCGTTCCGGTAGATGCCCTATGCGAGAAATTTAGTCATATGCGGTTTGAGCCAAGCGGATTTACCCACAACCCACAAATCCCAATGGCCAAATCCATCACCGATTATATATTCCGTTGGATGGCACTGAAGTTTGTAGGGCACGAGGTGGAGGAAGCCGAAGATCCGTTCCACTTTACAAATCCACCTGATCTAAGCGACGGTAGTGAATCTACCAATGTGAATGAATTAGCCGTATCGGTGCATGTGGACACGTCTTCGGGCGTAAATCCACTTAAATCAAGTAGCCAAACGGCATTCCAAAATCAAGCCGATGCTCCCGGTTGTCCTTCGTGTGGCTCTATTACGGTTCGGAGTGGATCGTGCTATAAATGTATGAATTGCGGAACTACAACAGGTTGTTCATAAATGAGTTCAGGATGAGAAGGGCCTCAAACGGAGGAGGCCCTTTTTTTGTTCATGCGATAGCCCGATCTGGCCGCGATCCTTCATCGTTGTAACTTTCTTTTTTCCGTAACGATATACGAGTAATCAATCATCAATTACAATCATCATGAAGTACCTTGTTAAATCTTCGGACAATAAAAAAGTCTTAGGCGTATGTGCTGGCCTCGCCGCCTATTTGAATGTGGATCCCACTTGGGTGCGGGTAGGTGTTGCATTTGGCACGTTTTTTACCGGTTTTTTGCCTGGCATAGTATTATACGTCATTGCTGGCGCCATTATGCCGGATAATGCCCGGTAAACACAATTTGTTTCTGAGAGGGGTGGGGCACAACCCCGCTTTTTCTTATCCTTCGATACAATACGAAAAAGCATCTTTACTCAAACGCACTTCAAAGGTTCCATTGATAAACTGGACCGTTTCACTAAGGTTTTGACTATTCCGGAAAGCAGCAGTGAAGGTAACCGAAATGCGCGAAGCGTCTCCGTTGATGTAACGTACTACAACACTGGGATTGACAGAAGTGTCTAACAAAAATTTATTGGTAGGCAGGCACAACCCTAAATCCCACAGTCCGGTCATTTCTGCATTGAGCGTTGTTGCGCCCTCTTTTAAGGGGAACGTAAGTTGCAGGGTACGCTGTGAAGCCACATCAAAGGCTTGCGCTACTACTTCTCCCGATTTGTAGCTGCTGGGTTTGAGTGTAACGATACTACTCCATAAAACATTGTTGCGTTTTGCGGTGACCGTTGCTTCTGAAGGTGTTGGAGATTGGTTGGCATCGCAGCCAATTGTCAACAAACAAAGAGCGAAAGCAAAAAAGCGGGCGTATTTCATAGGTTCTGTGTTTTCTGGATGTACCCCTGATAACCGGACAATAACCAATGAGATTACAACCATTTGTGCGCCCGGTACCACTCAACTGTTTCCTTCATGCCCTGATAAAGAGGCGTTGCAGGATGATAACCGAAGTGGTCTCTGGCCTTTTGGATGGATAAGCGCCAAACGTGTTGCGCCTCCTTCGCTTTTTCACGATTAAGAGGCGGGTATTTTCCAAACCATCCTGCAATGGTTTCAAGTAAAACCCCCAAAGGCGCCACAAAACCAACAGGTACATGCAGGGTAAAGGGCTTTTTTTGCAGTGCATACGCAACCGTATCCCGGATCTGGTGCCAGCTATAATCTTCGCTACCTAAAAAATATGTTTCGCCAGAAGTACGGTCAGAGTGTGCGGCTTGTATCATCCCTGCTACCAAGTCGCGCACATACACCAAATTGAGTTGCGGTACATTCCCCTCTCCGACAATTGGACAAAAACCACGGTTTACGGACTGGATGAAGGTGAAAATATCGGCTTCGCGGGGGCCATAAACCGATGGTGGACGCACGATGGTGATCGGTAGGTCGCGCAGATAGGGGTGTATGGCCTCTTCCATTAGCGCCTTGCTTTTGCCGTACTGGCTAAGGGGGCGCATCGGTGCTTCCTCGGAGAGGGGCGTCTCGGAAGGCCCACTTGCTGCCTGACTACTCGTGACCACTATTTTCCGTACTTGGGGGGTTGTTTGACGCAGAACGTCCAATAATCGGGTGGTGGCATTTACATTTGCCTCTACAAAATCCGACCAATATTTAGAACGGGTTAACCCGGCCACATGATAGACTTCATCCACATCTTTACAGGCGGTAGCCAAGGTGTCTCTATCGTCCATCCCACCCCAAACGGGTTCAATAGGTAGTCCTTTTAACCATTTCAAGTCTTTACGGACCAAGCAGCGCACGGTATAACCCTGTGCCAAAAGTGCTTCAGCCAAATGGCTTCCGACAAATCCAGTTCCGCCAGTTAAAAAAGCAAGAGGCATGGAGGTGATAACGCGCAGTGGGAGACAAATAAAACGGTTATAATGTGGTACTTAGGGCCTTCTATATCCATTTACAATACGGGTGCGCCATTTTCTCCTTCGGAGCCGATCATCGTTAAGGTACTTTCTCGGTCTTCGGCCATCAGTACCATTCCTTGGCTTTCGAAGCCACGCATTTTACGAGGTGCAAGGTTGGCCACCACCACCACCCGTTTACCAACCACTTCTTCCGGTGCATATTGCTGGGCAATACCGGAAAGAATTTGGCGTTTCTCGAAACCAAGGTCTATCTGAAGGCAAAGGAGTTTGTCCGCTTTAGGAACCCGTTCAGCCGAAGTAATGGTGCCCATACGCAAGTCTAATTTTGCAAAATCATCATAAGTGATGGTTTCCTTCAGTGGCGCAAAGGGGGCTTCAGGGGGCATTTCAGGCGCCACGGGATGCTGTGCAGCTGCTCTTTGGTGAAGAATATCAAGTTGGGTCTGAATGGCAGCGGCTTCGATCTTGTTAAACAGGATAGCCGGTGGCTGTACGGGCGTTCCAACTTCAAGGAGGGGGCGGGCGGCATCATCCCATCCTTTTGTTCCCGTTAGTCCTTTGGGTAAACTACTACGAATGCCTTTTAGGTTGAGCATTTCCCTCAGTTTTGCGGCGGCATCCGGTAAAACAGGTTCCATGAGCACCGAGAGCGTGGCACATATTTGTAAGGCCACATGGATGACATTACCCGCAGCTTGTTCATCGGTTTTCCGCAGATGCCACGGGGTTGTATCGGCAAAATATTTATTGCCTAAACGTGCAAGGTTGATTGTTTCGAAAACAGCATCCCGAAAACGAAACTCCTCATAACAAGTGCCAATTTTGGCGGGTAATGTGGCCAACTCTTCCAGAACCCCAAGATCTGCTTCCGAAGGATTTATGAGTGGCGGTACATGACCACCATAGAAGTTTTTAGTAAAGGTAAGGGCACGGTTTACGAAATTCCCCAAGACATCCGCCAATTCCGAATTGACGCGGGTTTGAAAGTCTTTCCAAGAAAAATCACTGTCCTTGGTTTCTGGGAAAATTCCGGCAAGGGCATATCGCAGCAAATCTGGCGGAAAGGCTTCTAAATATTCGTGCAACCAAACGGCCCAACCCCGGCTAGTGGAAAGTTTTTGGCCTTCTAAGTTTAGAAATTCATTGGCGGGTACGTTATCCGGCAAGACAAATTCGCCATGCTCGGCCAGCATAGCCGGAAAGATAAGGCAGTGAAATACAATGTTGTCCTTTCCAATAAAATGCACCAATTTCGTCTCGGCATCCATCCAATAGGTGCGCCAAAGATCGGGGTCTCCTTGCTCTTCGGCCCACTCTTTGGTTGCAGAGATATAGCCAATGGGTGCATCAAACCAGACGTAAAGCACTTTGCCGTCCACATCTATGCCCTCGGTGGCATCAGTGGGCACGGGAATACCCCAAGAAAGGTCGCGGGTCATCGCACGGTCGGCAAGCCCGGTTTGGAGCCAACTCCCCACTTGTCCGAGCACATTTTTTTTCCAGTGGCTTTTTTCACCTATCCAAGCCTCCAGCTTAGGCTGGAGCTTGCCCATGGGTAAATACCAGTGGGTGGTTTCTTTTTTGACAGGGGCGGCATCGGTAATGGCACTACGCGGATTGATCAACTCATCGGGGCTTAATGCAGTGCCGCATTTTTCGCATTGGTCTCCATAAGCATCCAGGTTTCCACAAATAGGGCAGGTCCCACGCACAAAGCGGTCGGCGAGAAAAATACCTGCTTCTGGATCAAATAGCTGTTCATTGGTTTTCCGGATAAACTTTCCTTTCCGTGCCAAGACCCTAAAAAAATCCTGACTTGTTTCGTAGTGTGTATGGGAAGTGGTTTTACCGTAATAGTCGAATGATATCCCCAGCCCTTGAAACGCACGGTGCATGACCTCGTGGTAGCGGTCCACAATGCTGTGCGGGCTAACGCCTTCTGCGCGTGCCTTGAGCATGATGGGTACCCCGTGGCCGTCGGAGCCACAAATAAACACCACATCACGGCCTTTTAACCGCTGATACCGCACATAAAGATCGGAAGGCAGGTACGCTCCGGCAATATGTCCAAGGTGAAGTGGGCCGTTTGCATAAGGCAATGCAGCGGTCACTAAGATTCTTTTATGGTTCATAGCAACAATAGGGAAGCCCGGTTATTCCGTTTTGTTATGGTCTATACAATGAATGGTAATATGCAACGTTTTATCGGTTTATACAAACGAAGGATGGGGGAAAAACAAAAGAATGCCGTCTTCAGGGCCGTGGCAAGTCGCAAAAAAACACTTATCCAACTCCATAACGCCTTCGTAAGACAAAAAAGACACCTCTTATTGTCTGCAAGTATTTTTGCAAACAGGGTGTCTTTAGTCGTTATTACACAAGTAAGTGTGGGCACTGATTGGGTGCGTAGCCCTCTCCTGCGATCAATCGGTATCAATAGCCGACTGATAGGCATCCACTTTTAATAAATTTTCCCATTC
>ERZ761610.1940-NODE-1940-length-10571-cov-32.242107_pt1 | contig 10571 bp, 6 predicted proteins | sample MGYA00512164_ERZ761610 | MGnify/ENA primary metagenome ERZ761610 (study PRJEB28899, sample SAMN02850038) | bioreactor sludge metagenome | biome: EBPR Sludge; feature: EBPR Bioreactor; material: flocular biomat | place: Australia: Thorneside Wastwater Treatment... | reverse complement strand
AAGCCGCGGTCAAGGATCGGCTCACCAAGGAAATCACCTATTGGGATCACCGCGCTGAGGAACTCAAACTCCAGGAGCAGGCAGGGAGACCCAATGCCAAACTCAACTCGGGCGAGGCACGCAAACGCGCAGACCTCCTTCAAGGACGGCTCGAAAAGCGCCTGGACGACCTGAAGCGGGAAGCGCAAATCTCTCCGCTGCCACCGGTGGTCCTGGGCGGCATGCTGGTGGTGCCGATCGGCCTGATCAGGGCGATGACCGGCGAGGCATCGATCACGCCCTCGGTAGCTGTCGATACGCAAGTGAGCGCGACCCGCGCTCGGGCGATCGTCATGGACATCGAGCGGCAACTCGGCTTCGACCCCACCGACCGGGAATTCGAGAAGCTCGGCTACGACATAGAAAGTCGCGTTCCGGGCACCGGCAAGCTGCGCTTCATCGAAGTCAAGGGGCGCGTTTCCGGCGCGCCGACGATCACCGTCACGCGCAACGAAATTCTCTGTTCGCTCAACAAGCCTGAGGACTTCATTCTGGCCATTGTCGAGTTCCTTGATGCCGAAACGCACAAGGTGCACTACCTGCGCCAGCCATTCCAGCGTGAGCCAGACTTCAACGCTGTGACCGTCGATTACGACTTTGCCGGATTGCTGGCGCGCGCCGGGACTCCTCGATGAAAGGGAGGCCGGCGTTCTTTGAGTCCGTCCGGCTCAATGCATGCAAACGCTGGGATCAACTGGAAGACGACCCGGAGCTTGCTGGTCCGTGGTATCAGCTCTTTGCGCAGGTGCAGAGCCCGAGACACGTATTGTCCGAGTTGCTGCAGAACGCCGACGACTCAGGCGCCACCGAAGCCAGCGTTTGTATCGAGAATGGTACGTTCATTTTTTCTCATGATGGTGAGGACTTCAAGGACGAGCATTTCGCTTCACTCTGCCGTTTCGGGTACTCCAACAAACGCGCGTTACATACGATCGGTTTCCGAGGCATTGGATTCAAGAGCACGTTCAGCCTCGGCGATACCGTTGAACTCCATACGCCGACGCTGACGGTTGCTTTCCATCGCCACAGATTCACCGAGCCGAAGTGGATCGACTCACGAGGCTACGATCAGAACTTGACTGTGGTCCGTGTGGCCATGGATGACGAGCGACGGCGCCGTGAAGTCCAGCTGAATTTACAGGAATGGCAGGAGAGTCCAGTGTCTCTCCTGTTCTTCAAGCACATCCGCTGCTTGCGCATCGCAAACCATGAAATCGGCTGGGAGAGTCTCGGTGCAGGTCCGGTTAACGACACCGAGTGGATGAGAATGCTTGGAAGTCCTGAGAAGCAGTACCTTGTGGCTCGTTCAAGCGCCGAGCAATTTCCGCAAGATTCGCTCACTGAAATTCGACAGGAGCGCATGTTGGGCATCGAGCAGGACGCCGATTTTCCACCGTGCAAGATTGAGATTGTCCTTGGGGTTTCAGGGCGCCTCTACGTAGTCTTGCCGACCGGCGTAAAGACGGCCTTGCCGTTTGCCTGCAATGCACCGTTCATTCAGGATCCAGCGCGACTCAAGATCAAGGATCCGGAAACATCGCCCACCAATCGTTGGCTTCTTGAACGTGCGGGAGCTTTGGCAGCCAAAGTCATGCTCGCCTGGCTGAATCAACGGTCAATGGGCCTCTCCGAACGTGCTGGCGCTTACGCCTTACTTCCTGACGTTGACTTCGATGACAACTCACTGGAGGGCGTTTGCGCTGCTACGAGTGAGGAATCGTTCAGGGCGGAGATTGACGACGCTGAGTACCTCCTCACCGATGCAGGGGATCTAACGGCAGCCGGTCAAAGTGTCGTCATCCCCGATGGCTTGGTCGACATTTGGCCCGCTGAGACGGTCGCGGGATTCCTCGATGCTGCAGGTCGCCCTGCGTTTGCGAAGACGGTCCTCAAGGGCGACCGAGAAAAGTTGCTTCACAGGGGTGCGATCGAAGCGATCTCGCGCGATCGCTTCCTTGCCGTATTGCAGAGCGTCCATTTGCCAAGACCCAAGACCTGGCGCCGCCTGTTGTCCTTGTGGGCATATGTGGCACCGGACATCACCAAGTACGCACCCAAAGCCGGTGCCAAGAAGGTACGCATCTTTCCGGTTCAGGGCAAGGATGAGATGTACTCGGCAGAGGAGATCGTCCGCCTCGGGGAAAAACGACTGCTGCAATCCGATGAAGACTGGAAATTTCTCGCAAGCCACCTGTTGGTCCTCAACCAGAACTGGATCCGGTTTCTCGCGGAGGAGCGTCGTGAATCCGATGAGAAACAGGAAGTTGGCTTGCAGCAGGAAATCCACGCTGCGCATTCGGTGCTCAAGGTCGCCGGTGTCGATGAAGCAAGCGATGTGAGCAACGTCATTGAAAAAGTGGCATCCGTCTTCTTCGTACAGAAGTCAGTTCAGCTCTCCAGTTGCATACGGATGGCCCAGATCGCGAGCAAGCTTGGCGCTACCGTGGGGCGGTCCTTTCAGTTCGTCACCAGAGACAAGCATCGGCGCGGCGTGTCTACCGTCGTTGTGTGCGACCCCTCTGGGTCGCTCGAATGCTTGTTTCCCGAAAGCTGGTATCAACAGAATTTCCTACACTCCGACTACTCCGCCTCGTTCGCCTCATGTACAGCAGAAGAATGGGCTCAGTGGAGTGCAACCGGCCGCTCTGGGTTGTCAAGATTCGCGCCGCTGGTCAAGAAGAAGATATCGCTAGACCGGCGCACACAAGCCTTGGCTGAGTTGGTGCGCCGGGGATTTTCAGGCACCCCGTATCGCCCCTTCGTGACTGACCGCTATGAAGTCGAAGACTGGGACTTTGACGACGTTTTATGGCGGCATTGGAAGATCCTGGCCTCCAGTGACGACCGCGTGTGGTCCACGCTGATGGAGCACGTGCTTGCACAGCCAGCCTCCTACTGGACACAAGCGTTAAGTGCTACTGTGCGCCAGGTTTCGACCAGCGGCAGCACTCGTTCGGTTGCCCAACTGCCACTCGCTCCAGACTGGGTTCTCAAGTTTCGCGATCTCCCATGTCTCCCCGATACCCGAGGCTTCTGTCGCAAGCCGGCTGACCTCTTGCGTCGAACCCCAGAGACCGAATCGTTGATCGATGTCGAGCCTTTCATTCACGGCAGGCTCGACACCGAGGCAAATCGTCCCCTGCTCAGACTCCTCGGGGTACGCGAAACGCCGACCGGACCGGATCGCTTGCTGGATTGCCTGCGAGCGCTCGCCAAGTCCCATCTTCCGCCAGTCCATGAGGTCGAAAAGTGGTACCTGCGGCTGGATCAAATGACCGATGCCTGTTCCACCGAAGATCTGGAGAAGATCACCCAGGCGCTGCTGGAGGAACGAATCGTACTGACTGAGCATTGCGGGTGGGCGGCGGGGGCGGGTGTCTTCCTGTCATCAGACGAGGACGATGTGCCTGGCGCAGCGGTGATTCGCAGGGGTGTTGCGGACTTGTCCCTGTGGCGAAAGATCGGTCTGGCGGAACGTCCGACGGCTGACCGGGCTATTGCCTGGCTGAAGACTTTGCCTTCGAACGAGTCGCTTTCGCCCGACGATCTGCGCCGCGTCAGAGCGCTATTGGCTCGACATCCATCCCGCATCTGGAACGAATGCCGCGGTTGGATCAATCTTAGCGGAGAGTGGGTGCCCGTTGCATCGCTCAGCTTCTCACTGACCATGCGATCACTGATCCCGTGGAGCCACTTGCATGTTGGAATCAAGAAGAGAACGGCAGACTTTCAGCGCTTGCCGGTGGAAATCCTGGATTTCCCGCCCTTCTCCGAACTCGCCACGTTAGCCTCGAGGCTTGAAGAACGCTTCACACAGCAGCAACGCGGATTCGCGTGTCCGGAGCGAAAACCATGGATTGCCCAAGTTGGTGTCGACCTTGGCCGCATACGCCTCGAGGCCGATGTGGAAGAAGCGCGCATTCGGGACTTTGCTGCGCAGCTTGCTGAAACGGCATGGCAATACGCATCGTCTCTGGAAATCGTGCCTTACATTGACGGAACACCTGCTGGTACCGCCAAGGAGGCTGATGTCGTTTGGCGGGACAAGGTTCTCTATGTCAAGGACCTACCGAATGCGCGTCTGGCTCGACTCGTTCCAGAAAGGCTCGGGCGAGCCTTCAATCGCCCGGATATAGCGGCCGCGTTGAGTTATTGCTTCGGACGATCGCCATCCGAGATCACGGAGTACATGGAGGAGAATTTCACGCTATCCGCGCCCACCATCGGCAAGGCTGAACCAGAACCTGCCAGCGCTGGCGACTTTGATACTGGTGACGCCTCGCCGCGTAGACCAACAGACTTACCGGAGCCGCCAGCAGACGACCAGGGAGACAAAGCCGCCGCTGTCGAAGGCTCATCAATCAGCGACCACACCCCCGCAGCGGATCCTGAGCTGGCTCCAGATGGTCCGGCGGCGAGTCCAAAGAATCAGGACGATCCTCATCTCAAGCCGCGGCCATCGCCGAAGCTGACACGACTGAGCGTCGTCGAGAGGTTTGCGCTCAGCCATGGTTTCCAGAAAGTCTCTGAAGACCGGTACTCGCATCGCGATGGCCGTTGGATTTCGCGTGCTCAGGGAGAGTTGTTCGCGTGGACGCTCGGCCATGGCGCCGGCGAGATTGCCTGTCACTACTGGGCAAGAGATCATTGCCTGGAGCACGAGCCATTGCAGATCAATGCCGATGTATGGAGCATGGTCGACAAATTCCCGAAGAACCATGCACTGCTGCTTGCCAGCCCTTCGGGTGACGTCGTGGAAATTCGTGGAGAGAGGCTCCAAGCAATGTGTAAAGAAGGCAGCTTGATCTTGTATCCCGCAACCTATCGCCTGGTCTACCAAGATGGCAACTAACGACACGCCGGGCGTCTCGTTTGGCGATCAGGACCGCTTGTTGCTCCAGCAACTGCTGACCCGGCAATCCCTGGCCGAGAGAGAAGCTACCCAGTCTTCGGATAACCACATTGACGCGGAAGAAGACGAAACCAGCTCGATCGTTCCGGCAGCACCCGTCGAAGTCCCGGATCAGTGGCGGCTGATCGGTGAAGACGTCACGCTTCACAACTGGCAGCGCGACTGCTTGGACAAGTGGCTTGCGCTTGGTAAGGGCACCGTTAAGGTCGCCACCGGCGGCGGCAAGACGATCTTCGCACTGGCTGCAGCGCAGGCACTCCAGAATCACAAGGAGCATGACCTCCGGCTGGTGATCGTCGTCCCGACGATTCCCCTCATGCATCAATGGCGCGATGAGCTCGCTGCGGCTAATCTGCCATCATCGACTATCGGATTGATGGGCGGGGGAGAAAACGTCGGTGACGCAGCCAACCTTCGTATCCTGATTTGTGTACTCAACTCTGCGCGGGACCGGTTGCCCGGATTTGTGCAGAAGGCCAGTTGGGCTTCCCGGATGCTGCTCGTCGTCGACGAATGCCACCGGGCAAACGCCACTGAAGCCAGCAAGATCTTCCATTCGAACCCGAAGTATGCGCTGGGCCTGTCGGCCACTCCGGAAACAGACCAGGGCGACGACTCCGTTCCGTCCGATCAGGTCTATGCGGAAAGCGAGGTCGGCAAAGCGCTCGGCCCCATCATCTTCGAGTTCTCGTTGCGACAAAGCCTTGCTGCTGGACTCCTGACGCCCTTCGAGGTATGGCATGTCGGATTGCCCCTGAACGCAGACGAGAACGTGGTTTATGCACGTCTCAGCCGAGAGATCTCGGAACTCAGGCGTGATCTGCAGGCAGCATTTCGGCGCAGTCGAAGCTCCCAATCGTTCATCCCCTGGTGCCAGACACAAGCGACAAAAGGCGGTGGCGATGCTGCACGCTTCATCGGCATGGCGAGCGAGAGAAAGCGCCTCGTATACCGCGCCGAGTCTCGCGCCGGCTTGACCATACGGATCCTCCTCGCCGCGATGCAGGACAGTCGGCGCAAGGTCATCGTCTTCCACGAATCCATTGAGGAAATCAACCGCATCTTCCTGGCAGCGCTGGAGCATGGAATCCCCGCAGTCCTCGAACACAGCAAACTCCCTCAGGGAATCCGAACCGGCAATATCGATGCTTTCCGGCGCGGGATTGCGCGTACCATCGTCAGCGCCAAGTCCCTGGTTGAAGGGTTCAACGTGCCTTCGGCTGACCTGGGCATCATTGCGGCTTCGAGCGGCTCGGTTCGTCAGAGAATTCAAAGCCTGGGGCGCATGCTGAGGCGAAAGGAGGGTGACGGCGGCGCCATCATCTTTGTGTTGTACGTCCGTGATACCGAAGATGAGTCGATCTACCAGAAGGCCGACTGGGAGTCTGTCGTCGGCGCACAGCGCAATCGCTACTTCCAGTGGGCCCCCGGCGAAAGCGATGCCAACATCCAGATGAGCCTGCATACCTTGCAGGAAGCTTTCGTCGAGCAAGACCTGGCGCCGAGGCAGTATCTCCCGCCGTGCATCGAGATCGACCCCACAGACCTGGTCATCGGCAAGCCGTATCCGGCGCAACCAACCGGCATTGAAATGAAGGTCGATCAGGCGGGCAACCTGCGCCTTGAAGACGAATCGCTCGTCAGTGCACCTCACGATGTTATCGCGACCATCTGTGAAACCAATCGATATCGGCGCGCAGTTCGGACACCATGCGGCCACTTGATCGTCCGCTCGGGCGACGGGCCAGGCCATGATGCCGTCTGGACCTACCTCGGCGACATCGCTTTGCCCGACCCGGTCGCCGAAATCGCGACGACGCAACGACTGATGGTCAAGAGCGTGTCAGGCCGCCGGGTCATCGCATGCAAGCGTGGACGCAACGAAGTCTTCGCCCGATCGCCAGAGAAGGCCCAAGCCCCGGCGGCGGGGAGAACGCAGGCGGACCTCCTCAGGTGGATCCACGAACTCGAAGCAGAAAAGCAACAGGCGGTGCGCGAACTCTGCTGGGACGGTGGCGCCACTTACTGGGTCGAACTTGGCGGCGAACGCTTCACCTTCGACGGCGCATCCGCGCCACTGGAGTTCCCATCGTGATCTTCCAGCCCGAAGCGTTTCCGTTCCCTCGCTGGCTCGGACCGTATTCGCCGGCACGTGGGAACAACTCAGGCTTCCGGATTCGCGGTGGGCAGCTCGGGGCCCATGTTGTCACGGATGGCGGTCGGGAATTCTGGACCGCTCAACAAACTCGAGGTGTGCTTGATCTCGTGCAACTGATCAAGGAGCATTGGCAAGGGGGACGGATCGTATTTCTCCCCAACGGCTTTGTCGTTAAGCCCTTGCAGAGCGACACCGAGCGTGTCTTGATTGGTCGGGTCAGCGATGCGCTGACCCTGAATGGTGACGGTTGCCAGGTTCTCGACTTTTCCAATCTTCGGCACCTCACACCTGGCAGCAGCTGGCCGGGGCCTGGAACGATCGGTCTTGAAAGCACGATCCGGTCGGATGGCTCCCTGACGTCCGGGTGGTATCGGCCAACCGACTACGGCCAGGAAGAGACGCAAGAAGTAATCGCCGGTCCCAACGCTTCGTTACTCGAGGGCTTCCAAAAGGCCCGTCCCGGCGAGAATTCCGGTCGTGTCCGTATCACCATTGGTGGTCACGTCATCACGAACCGAGACGAACGCGACGGCAGTCTGCAGCCTCATTACGTTGGACGGGTGGCACCGTCGATTTTTCGCAACTGGGAACGCTGGATCGAGGGGAGACAAGGATGACAGAGCATCCGCTATACCGGGGTCTATGGCCTCAGAATGTCAGCAAGTTGGCCAAGTACGGCGTCAGGATGGTCAATGGAGAATGGAAGGCCACTGTTCATTACGATCTTGGTGAAGGCTTGATGTATCTGGCCGTCGAGAGCAGTGAGACCGACATCGTCGATCGGGTGAACCAGATCAAACAAGCCTGCGGTGGGCAAAGCGGCGGCGTGTTTTACATCAACGAGTATCATCATCTGATTGTTCCCGTCGCCCACGATGGCACATCGCGTTATTTCTATGGCGGGCGGGTCAATCCTGATTTCACCTTCGAGTTCGAGGGCGCTCTGTTGACTACCAGACCGGTTGGTCGAGACGGGCAACCCCTGGCACCGGGCGACCCGTGGATTGGTCCGCGCCCGGGGATTCCTTATGTTCTCGCGGCGGGAGGCAACGACATCTATTTCGAAACACCGGCGCTTACCGACGTGGCCCCGCCCTCTGTCCGGGCTGGTGTTACACGCAAAGTGATGTTGTCGACGGTACTTCGTGACCGTGCACTGGTCGCACGAACGGTTCTACCGATCCAGGAGGTGCGAGGTCATCAAGGTGGAAGGTTCTACGTGAACGAACATGGAGCTGCCTTCACACCCGTCGACCGAGGAGACGGCAACGGCCTGAACTACATCTACTGCGGACAGATCGACCCGGCCGCCTGGTTTTCCGAGCCACCAGTCCTCTGATGAAGGCAAGTCGGTGATGGAGGCAATGCACTTTGATGCCGCCCGGCAGCTTGAGGCGATCAACGAGACCACGGCAGGGGAACGGTCCATCCGTCGTGTACACGCCAACGTGTGGCACTCTGCACGCGCGCGTCGCTGTCAGGGGGTGTGGTTCGGATGAAACCCGTCCAGGCCCCAGATGGCAGCCAATTCTCGCCGACCACTGCCGACGCCGCAGCTCAACAAGACGGGTTCGCCGAAGTCGTCGAACTGATTCAGGCGGCCCGCGAGCACGCCCTCTCCGTCGTCAATACTGTCCTCATCGATCTCTACTGGCAAGTCGGCAAGACCATCAGTGCGCGCATTGCCAGCGATGGCTGGGGCAAGAGCACAGTCACCGCGCTGTCGTCGTACATTCAATCGCGTCACCTCGGCCTGCGCGGCTTCTCGCCGCAGAACCTGTGGCGGATGCGCCAGTTTTACGAAACCTGGTGCGGTCAGCCAGAACTCTCGACGCTGTTGAGAGAACTGCCCTGGTCGGCCCACTTGCACATCCTCGCCAAGACCAAGCGCCCCGAGGAGCGCGAGTTCTACCTGCGCATGGGCATCCAGCAACGCTGGCCGGTACGGGAGGTCGCCCGTCAGATCGACAGCGCCCTGTTCGAGCGTGCGGTGTTGCATCCGCCGAAACTCTCAACAGCGTTGAGAGAACTGCATCCTGGCGCCGAGGCCGTGTTTCGCGATGCCTACGTGGTAGAGTTTCTGGAGTTGCCCAACGGCCATCGTGAGGCCGATCTGCATCAGAGCCTGTTGCGCAATCTCAGACGTTTCCTCGGCGAAATGGGGCGCGACTTCTGTTTCATCGGCAGCGAGGTGCCGCTCCAGGTGGGCGGTCGGGACTTTGCCCTGGATCTGTTGTTCTTCCACCGTGAGCTGAACTGCCTGATCGCCATCGAGCTGAAGATCGGCGAATTTCAGCCAGAGCATCTCGGCAAACTGGAGTTCTATCTCGAAGCCCTCGACCGCGATCTGCGCAAACCGCACGAAGGCCCGTCGATCGGCCTGCTGCTCTGCGCCAGCAAGGACAGCGAGGTGGTCGAGTATGCCCTGAGTCGCTCACTCTCGCCCGCACTGGTTGCCGAGTACTGGACCCGGCTGCCGGACAGGAAGTTGCTGCAAGCCAAGCTGCATGAGTTCTACACGCTGACCGACGCAGCTACACCGGATGAACCGAACAAGAAAGACGAATAGCCAGAATGCCATGACCTACACGAAGAAGCTCATCGAAGTCGCGCTGCCGCTGGAAGCGATCAACATCGCCAGCGCGCGCGAGAAATCGATCCGTCACGGCCACCCGAGCACGCTGCATCTGTGGTGGGCGCGGCGGCCGCTGGCGGCGGCGCGGGCGGTGATCTTCGCGCAGATGGTCGATGACCCGTCGGCGCATCCCGACATCTTTCCCACCGAAAAGAAGCAGGAGAAGGAGCGGCAGCGGCTGTTCCGCATCATCGAGGAACTGGTGAAGTGGGAGAACACCACCAACGAGACCGTGCTGCAGCAGGCGCGCGACGAGATATGGCAGAGCTGGCGCTATACCTGCGCCGAGAATGCCGACCATCCGCGGGCCAAGGAACTGTTCGACCGCTACAAGCTGCCGGCTTTTCATGACCCGTTCGCCGGTGGTGGTGCGCTGCCGCTCGAAGCGCAGCGGCTGGGGCTGGAAAGCTACGCCAGCGACCTGAACCCGGTGGCGGTGCTGATCAACAAGGCGATGATCGAGATACCGCCGAAGTTTGCCGGCAAGCCGCCGGTGAACCCCGTTGCGCAGCGCCAGAAAGCGCAGATGGACAAGAGCTGGCGGGGCGCGCAGGGACTGGCTGAGGATGTGCGCTATTACGGCCAGTGGATGCGTGACGAGGCCGAGAAGCGCATCGGCCATCTCTACCCCAAGATCGAGGTTACGGCAGCGATGGTGCAGGAACGGTCGGACCTTAAACAATACGCGGACCGGAAGCTGACGGTCATCGCTTGGCTGTGGGCGCGCACGGTCAAGAGCCCCAACCCGGCCTTTGCGCATGTCGATGTACCGCTGGCCTCGACCTTCATGCTCTCGACCAAGGCCGGCAAGGAAGCCTATGTCGAGC
>ERZ761610.1934-NODE-1934-length-10609-cov-15.397290_pt1 | contig 10609 bp, 6 predicted proteins | sample MGYA00512164_ERZ761610 | MGnify/ENA primary metagenome ERZ761610 (study PRJEB28899, sample SAMN02850038) | bioreactor sludge metagenome | biome: EBPR Sludge; feature: EBPR Bioreactor; material: flocular biomat | place: Australia: Thorneside Wastwater Treatment... | reverse complement strand
TGGAGCTGCGCAGGATAAGTGCAGGCACCACCCTTGGTGCAAGTTGGTTACAGTGCCTTCGCGGGTCCAGACTTGTCTGGACGCTTTCGCTCCGCCTGAACCGGGAAGCGTCCAGACAAGTCTGGACCCACAGAATCCAGGCGCAAGACTCGCGACCCGAGGTCGCTCACGCATGGCGCAGGACACATCGCCCGGTGAGCAATGTGTCCTGGTGAGCTTGCGCCATGGGTGCCGCAGCCCATGCCGTTGCCTTTGTGGGTCCAGACTTGTCTGGACGCTTTCGCTCCGCCTGAACCGGGAAGCGTCCAGACAAGTCTGGACCCACAGAATCCAGGAGCAAGACTCGCGACCCGAGGTCGCTCACGCATGGCGCCGAACACATCGCCCGTTGAGCAATGTGTCCTGGTGAGCTTGCGCCATGGGTGCCGCAGCCCATGCCGTTGCCTTTGTGGGTCCAGACTTGTCTGGACGCTTTCGCTCCGCCTGAACCGGGAAGCATCCAGACAAGTCTGGACCCACAGAATCCAGGAGCAAAACTCGCGACCCGAGGTCGCTCACGCATGGCGCAGGACACATCGCCCGTTGAGCAATGTGTCCTGGTGAGCTTGCGCCATGGGTGCCGCAGCCCATGCCGTTGCCTTTGTGGGTCCAGACTTGTCTGGACGCTTTCGCTCCGCCTGAACCGGGAAGCATCCAGACAAGTCTGGACCCACAGAATCCAGAAGCAAGACTCGCGACCCGAGGTCGCTCACGCATGGCGCAGGACACATCGCCCGGTGAGCAATGTGTCCTGATGAGCTTGCGCCAAGGGTGCCGCAGGGCTATTCGAAGCCGTTGCGGAACACGCTGTCGGCATCCAGGCACATGCCCGGCGTGCTGGCATTGGTGAACTGCACTTCGTCGAGATAGAAACCGGGCTCCTCGGCGCCCGGATCGGACGAGAAGCGCCAGCGCAGTTGCACCGTGCGCGTCGCCGCGCCGGTGAAGGTGCGGGTGAAGGTCTGGAAGTTGCCGCCGGTGCTGCCGGAGAAGGCGCCTTGCGATGCCGGGTAACCGCAGGCGTTGATCGGCGGGTTGCCGGTCTGCGAGAAGTTCGACGGATAACCGCCATCCGGTGTCACCGGCGCAAACGCGCCGCCGTCAACGGCCGCCTCCAGCACCACACCATCCCAGTTCTGCTCGATGTTGTATCGCGCCTTGAAGGTCAACACCGAGCTGCCGGCCGGCAGGTTGAACACCGGCGAGGTCAACGCGGCGCAGGTGTCGGCCGAGTAGTTGGTCGCGCCATCCGGCGCATTGCGATAGCTGAAGGTTCCGGCCGACGCAAAGTTGTTGCTGATCGACCATGGCGCGACAAGTTCGAGGAAGGACGGCGAATCGGCACCATCGCTGAAAGTGCCGGGTACCTGCGCCAGTGCCGACGGCGTGTATTTCAGGCGCAGGCTGCCGAGCGACTCGTTGCCGCCTGAGGGGCCCGGATTGCCGCTGGTGTTGTCCTCGGCGCGCACCACATAGTAATAGGTGGTCAGCGACATCGCCGTGCTGTCGATGAACTCGGTGCCGCTCACTGCGGTAGCCAGACGGTTGCCCGCGGCCGGCGTGAACAGCGGGTCGGTGGAGCGATAGACGTTGTAACGCATGCCGCTGGTGGCCGGGCAGTTGCTGCTGGCGGCGGCCCACTGCACGCGTACATCGCAGCCGGTCGGCGTCACCCGCGAGGCGGTGACCGAGGCCTGGTCGAAACTCGGAAACAGCGTACAGACCGCATTCGACGTCACTTCCGCGCACGCGCTGATCGGACCCTCGCCGCAGGCATCGACGCCGCGCATCTTGTAGGCGTAGGTGTAGCCGCCCTGGGTCAGCGCATCGGTCAAGGTATTGCTGACGCCATGGCCGACCAGTTGGAAGTCGCTGGCAGGCGCACCGGCGCAAGTTCCGGTGGCGCGGTACAACTGATAACCGGTAGCGCCGGCCGCGAGCGAAGCGCTGACATCCACGGCGCCACCGGCGTTGACGGCATTGATTGCGCCCGGTGCGGCGGTCACCGCCGTGGCGCACTGCGCGGTCGACACCGCCAGGCCATAACCCTGACGGTTGGAGTAGGGCTGGCCATCGCCGGGAACCGCGGTGCCTTTGACGCGGATGGTGTAGACCCCGGCGGTCGGCGCGGTCAGGCGCACCTGCTCCAGCGGGTTCAGCGTGTCGGCGCTGCCGCCGGTGGTCGAATTGGCGGCGGCGCCGGTGCCGGTGATGACATTGCCGCGGTAGGTGTTGGCGCCCTGCACCACTTCGAGGTCGAGATTGTTGACCAGTGCGGTGCCAGCAGCGCCGGGTGAACCCGGTGGGTCATACCAGGCCAAGGTGGCGCGGAACTCCTGACCGGCGTCGACCTGCACCTGATATTCGTGCTGCTCGCCGGTGCTGAGACCGGTCGCCTGCTGCCGCGCAAAGGTCCGCAGATCGCGGTTTTCGCCCGCCGCTCCCTGGAAATACAGGTTGTTGTCGAGCCAGATGCGGCCCCAGCCATAGGCATTGCCTGGTGTGGTGTTGATGAACGCGGTGCCGTTGGTCAGCAGCGCCTTCATTTCGGCACCGAGCGGCTTGCGCGCGTTGGCTGCGGTCTTGACCCCGGTCGGGTAGAAGCCGTCGGTGAAGTACTGGCGCAGCAGGGCAGCGCCACCGGCCACCGCCGGCGTCGACATCGAGGTACCGGACAAGGTGCTGGTGGTCGCCTGGTCCGGGTTGGCCGGCGGGTTGCTGTTCTCGGTATTGCCGCGCGCGGAGACCAGCGTCCCTGGCGCCATGATGTCCGGCTTGCGCCGACCGTCGCTGGTCGGGCCACGCGAACTGAAGCTGGCGACGGTGGTCGAGTTGCCGGAACCCAGCGCGCCCACGGTCAGCGCATGCTTGGAATGCGCGGGGTGGCCGATGGTGCTGGCGCCGGCGCCGTCATTGCCCGCGGAGAAAGCGATCAGCATGTCGTCGTTGAGCCACAGCGCCTGGTCGACATCGGCATCGCTTGAGGTATAGGCGCCGCTGAAGTTCGAGCCATAGCTGTTGCTGGAAATATAGGCACCGGCGGCACGCGCCTGCTGCCACATCGGCAGGCCGCCGACGCCGGAAAGGCAGCCATTGATGTCGTTGCCGAGGTCCTGGAACAGGATCTGCGCGTTCGGCGCCATGCCGTCGCCGGTGTTGTAGTTGGGTGTGGTCGGCGTGGATGCGGTGCCGGAATCGCCGGCGACGGTGCCGGTGGTATGCGTGCCGTGGAAGCTGGTCGACGCCCCGCCCGGGCAGGTCGCGTTGTTGTCGTAGGCGGTGGCACCGGGCTGCACGAAATAGCCGTAGACCTTGCGATTGGCGAACACCGGCCCGATCGCCGGCGGCGTCGGGCTGGAGGCGTCGGTGATTTCGTTGTTGAGACCGCCGCCGTTGTCGTAACGGTTGAACCAGCCCTCGTTGCGATCCAGCCCCGAGTCGGCCACGGCGACGATCTGGCCGCTGCCGATGATGTCCTGCGCCCAGATCGGCGCATTGTCGATCGGATTGGCGCCGGCTGCCTGGTTGGCCTGGATCGGCCACACGGCATTGGCATTGTGCAGCCTCGGATACTCGAAGCGTTCGATCCACTGCACTTCGTCGAGCGCCGCCAGCGCCGCCACCGCGCTGGTCAGACGTGCACGCGGCAGGGCGATGCGCAAGGTCGGGAACGCCCCCTGATCGAGCACGCTCGGCAACGCATCGCCGGTCACCGCCGCCACCGTCGACAGCAGCGAATCGGGCTTCTCGCCGCGGAACAAAACAATGCTGAGCGACACCTGTTCGCCATCGCCAGCGTCGATGCCATCGGCGATCTTGTAGTCCTCGCGCCACGCACCGACATGGCGAATGCGCGCGTCGGCAGCCAGCAGCGCACGCGTCTCGGCACCGGCTTCGATCAGATAGGCATTGTTCGGCACATAGCCGACGATGCGCGCACCCTGCGCCGACAACCAGGCAGCGTCCACCGCTGCATCGGTGGCGAACTGCACGATGGCATATCGGCCGACGCCCGGCGCGCGGATCGACGCCATCGGATGCTGCAGACGCTCAACGGTCGGATCGAAGATGCCCGCGGCGAGCACCAGCAATCGGGGATCCTGCGCCTGCGCGTAGGCCTCTGGCGCCGGCGTGGCGCCACGCGTGCGCGTCGTCAGATCAGTGGGCGCCGCGAAGGCACTGCTCAAGCAACCACAACCGAGTGCAAGCAGCAGCGCTTGCAGAAACATCCGATTCATTTCCCCTACCCCGACCGTTTCGATAACGGCGCGGATTGTAGAGAGTTTGTGAGGAGAAGGGCGCAGCGATTTCCGCCGCCTGTCGGAAGGGCGCGCGCAACGGCCGGACGCCGGCTGGTTCGAGCAGATCGGCCATCCGGCATCAATGTCCTGCAGCACACTGACCGGGCAAACTCCGCGCATGTGGTCCACTTCAGCCCGTCGCGACGCAAGCTGTGCTAGAACGCGCTACCCCTACTGCTGCAGGAAGCTCCCATGCGCAAGACCGTGCTCGTCTCTACCCTGATGCTGACACTGGCTGCGTGCCAGCCGACCGAAGCACCGAAGCAGACTGCCGAGCCGAGCCCGGCACCGGTTGCCGAACCCGCGCCGGCACCGGCGCCGACGCCAGCTGAAGCGTTTGCCGCCAAGCTCGATGCGGTCATTGCCGGCGAGCATCGCAGCGAGGCCAACAAAGGGCGCGATGTGTTTCGTCACCCGAAGGAAACTCTTGGTTTCTTCGGCTTGGCAGCGGGCCAGACGGTCATCGAGATCACCCCGGGCGGCGGCTGGTACACCGAGATCCTGGCGCCGACGCTGAAGGGCGACGGTACCTTCATTGGCGCCATCATCGATCCGGCAAGCGCGGCCTCCGAAGGCGCCAAGGCCTATTACACCAAGGGCAACCAGGCGCTGCGCGACAAGCTTGCCGCCAACCCGGAACTGTATGGCGAAGCCCAACTGGTCGAGTTCAACATGGCGACGCCCAGCTTCGGTGCCGATGGCTCGGCTGACCTTGTCGTGACCTTCCGCAACGTGCACAACTGGGTCGGCCAGGACGCCGCGCAAGGCATGTTCGAAGGCTTCTTCAAGGTGCTCAAGCCCGGCGGCGTGCTCGGCGTGGTCGAACATCGCGCCAAGGCCGACGACACGCGCGACATCAAGGAACTCGCCAAGACCGGTTATTTCCCGGAAGCTCTGGTCATCGAGATGGCGACCAAGGCCGGTTTCACGCTGGCCGAGCAGAGCGAGATCAACGCCAACCCGGCCGACACCAAGGATCACCCGAATGGCGTGTGGACGCTGCCGCCGAGCCTGAACATGAAGGACGTGCCGGAGACCGACCAGATCAAGTACGCGGCGATCGGCGAGTCCGACCGGATGACGTTGAAGTTCGTCAAGCCGGCGGCGCAGTAACCTGCGCGCACCGGTTCGGGGTCTCAAGGGCCGCCGTTCTGGCGGCCCTTTTGCGACAGCGGCGGTAGGTCACGTTGCCTGCGCAGCAGGCTACGTGACGATGTCCGCACCAATGCCAGCTCGCGTCCCGAAACCGCGGGCTGCAACAGCGTCACCCAGGCCCTTTAGTGCCAACGTGACCCACTGGCGATCACTCAATCCCCGCGCAGCAGTAGGTCACGTTGCCTGCGCAGCAGGCTACGTGACACGGCAGCCACATTGTCCGCTGCGCAAACAACGTGACCTGCGATCCCGGCAAGCCAACGTCACGGCTTGCGCGACAGCACCCAGACTTCGACCCATTCGACGCCCGTGCGCTTGAGCGTCTTCGCCGCCTCGTTCAGGGTCGCACCGCTGGTCATCACGTCGTCAACCAGCGCGACGCGCGACGGCAGGGATGCCGCGCCGACCGCGAACGCGCCGCGCACATTGCGCCGTCGGGACTTGAGATCCATCCCCGGCATCGGCGCGGTCGCGCGTGTGCGCGACAGGGCCGTTGACGACACCGGCAACTCGAATTCACGGCCGAGACCGCGCGCCAGTTCCTGGGCCTGGTTGTAGCCGCGCTGACGCAGTCGCGCCTGATGCAAGGGAATCGGGATCAGCGCCTGCGGCGGTGCTTCGGCGCGCGTCGACAGGTGCTCGCGCAGCGCCGCGCTCCAGTCCGGCAGCAGCGCCCGTCCCACCGCCAGTGCATTGTTGAACTTCAGCCGCTGTACCAGGTGATCGAACGGCGCGCGGTAGAGATATCCTGCCCACGCTGCGTCGAAGGCCGGCGGCTGCTGCAGGCATTTGCCGCACAGCGGCGTCGGCAGCGGCAAGGGTTCGGCGCAGCGTGCGCAAGCCGACTCGTTGCGCTCCAGCAACACAGCGCAATCGGCGCAAAGCCGCGCGTCAGCCGCTTCCACGCCACACAGCACACAAGACGGTGCCAGCAGCAGTTCGCTGCCGCCCCTGACCAAGCGTGCGATGGCGGAACAAATCGACATCGGATCAGTCTAGTGCCATCTGCAGGGAAAGCGGATCGAATCGACATTGGTCCAGTTAGTGCCAGCTGCAGGGAAAGCGTCCAGACAAGTCTGGACCCACCAGGAGCCGCGTTCCGGAGCCCACATCGCTTTGGTAGGTCCAGACTTGTCTTGACGCTTTCCCTGCTTCCGGTAGGTCCAGACTTGTCTGGACGCTTTCCCCGCTTCCGGTGGGTCCAGACTTGTCTGGACGCTCTTCCCCACTCTTGCCGAAAGCGCCAACACCCCTGTTGACTCCCCGCCGCCCATCCCGTCGAATCGCGCCCCATTGTCCGCCACCGGAAATCCTCATGGACCAGATCCGCCACGACTGGACGCGCGACGAGCTGGCGGCGCTGTTCGACTTGCCGCTGCTCGATCTGGTCTACCGCGCCGGCAGCGTGCATCGGAATCACTTCGACTCGCGCGAGGTACAGATATCGACGCTGCTGTCGATCAAGACCGGCGCCTGCCCGGAGGATTGCGCCTATTGCCCGCAGAGCGCGCATTTCAAGACCGGCCTCGATGTCGAACGCTTGCTGCCGCTGGATGTGGTGCGCGAGCGCGCGGCACAGGCGAAGGCTGCCGGGGCGACGCGCTTCTGCATGGGCGCGGCCTGGCGCAGTCCGCGCGACAAGGATCTGGATGCGGTGATCGAGATGGTCGGGGCGGTACGCGAACTCGGGCTGGAAACCTGCGTCACCGCCGGCATGCTGCGCGCCGACCAGGCACAGCGGCTCAAGGCATCGGGCCTCGACTATTACAACCACAATCTCGACACCAGCCCGGAGTACTACGGCGACATCATTACCACGCGCACCTTCGACGATCGCCTCGACACGCTGGCCGCGGTGCGCGATGCCGGCATGAAGGTCTGCTGCGGCGGCATCGTCGGCATGAACGAAGCACGCGCCGATCGCGTCGGTCTGCTGCACGCGCTGGCGACCTTGCCGCGGCATCCGGATTCGGTGCCGATCAACCTGCTGGTGCGCGTGGCGGGCACGCCGCTGGCCGATGCGCCGGCGCTGGAACCCTTCGAGTTCGTGCGCACGATTGCGGTGGCGCGCATCGCCATGCCGGCTTCGGTGGTGCGCCTGTCCGCGGGTCGCGAAGGCATGAGCGAGGAGTTGCAGGCGCTGTGTTTCCTCGCTGGCGCGAATTCGATCTTCTATGGCGAAAAGCTGCTGACCACCGAGAATCCGGAAGCTGAGGCAGATCGGCGATTGTTCGCGAAGCTGGGGTTGGTGGGACTGGGGGAGGCAGCCCGCAACTTGCTGGCTACTGCCTGAGGCGCCTGCGTGAGGGAGCGGCTTTGCGTCGCGAGTTCTCGTCGCCATCCTTCGGCCACCGAATTCACCCACAAGGCGCGCGGGACCAGCCTGGTCTCTTCAGACATACCGTAAGTGACTGAAACAAAATCATTTGTCCGCAAAGGACGCAAAGAAGAGCAAAGCCAGCACGTGATTCGGCAGAGGGAAATCTGACCTCTGCACAATCACCCCTGCTCCCTTTGCGGTCTTTGCGTCCTTTGCGGACAAATAAACAGACTCCGTCCATGGCCGCTGGCTGTTCGAGGCGCGAAGGTGCGCACCGAAGCGGTGCGCCGGGGACTCCCACAGGAAGCGCGATGCGCCCCGATTTCCTTGCCAAGCTAACTAACGACCACGCCCGACGCGTCGAAGCCGGCCTGCTGCGCCGCGTGCGCAGCGCCAAACACGCGCGCGCTGGGCGCATCGTGCTGGACGGCCGCGAGTTAATCGACTTCGGCAGCAACGACTATCTCGGGTTGGCGCGCCATCCGCGCCTGATCGAAGCGCTGAGCAAGGCCGCAAGCAGTGGTGTCGGCGCGCGCGCGTCGCATCTGCTCGGCGGTCATCACGACGCCCACGAAGCGCTGCAGCAGGCGCTCGCCGACTGGATCGGTTATCCGCGCGCCCTGCTGTTTTCGACCGGTTACATGGCGGCGCAAGGCGCGTTGACGGGCCTGCTCGGACGCCACGATCTGTGTCTTCAGGATCGCCTCAACCACGCCTGCCTGATCGATGGCGCGCGGCTGGCGGACGCCACGCTGCTGCGCTATCGACATGGCGACGGCGACGATGCCGCGAGGCTGTTGGCCGCCACGCCCGATCGTCGCGCGTTGCTGGTGACCGACAGCGTTTTCAGCATGGACGGCGATATCGCTCCGCTTCCGCAACTGGCCGAACTGGCTGCGCGCGAACGCGCCTGGCTGATGGTCGATGAAGCCCACGGCCTCGGTGTGCTTGGCCCGCAAGGCCGCGGCGCCTGTGCGGCTGCCGGCCTTGACGCCATCCATGTACCCGTCTGGATGGGCACGCTGGGCAAGGCACTCGGTGGTTTCGGCGCGGTAATCGCCGGCAACGATGAATTGATCGATGCGCTGGTCAATGGCGCGCGCAGCTACATCTACACCACCGCGCTGCCGCCAGCGCTGGCGCAGGCGATGGTGGTGGCGGTCGGCCTGGCGCGTGCGGCCGATGGCGAACGGGCACACCTCGATGAACTGATCGCGCTTTTCCGTGCCGGCGCCAACGATCTGGGCTGGGAACCGCTGCCGTCGAGAACGCCGATTCAGCCGCTGCTGGTGGGCGACAGCCATGCGGCGCTGGCGTTGTCGCGGCGCCTGGAAGCGGCAGCGTGCTACTGCCCTGCCGTACGGCCGCCGACCGTGCCCAAGGGCAGCGCGCGCCTGCGCATCAGCCTGTCGGCGGCGCATTCGATTGCGGATGTGGAGTGGTTGCTGCGGGCGCTGGGTCCACGGCATGCACGTCGTGCACGTCGCGACCGCAGTTGATCTGGTGGGTCCAGACTTGTCTGGACGCTGTTGACCCGGTCCAGACTTGCCTGGACGCTGTTGCTTTGGTGGGTCCAGACTTGTCTGGACGCTGTTGACCCCGGGGCCGGAAAAGCGTCCAGACAAGTCTGGACCTACAAGAGCCGACGGCCCGACCCTGGGGCCGGAGAAGCGTCCGGACAAGTCTGGACTCACAAGAGCCGACCGCCCGCCTACCAGGCAATCCGGTTGCGCCCAGCGTCCTTGGCCGCCTTCAGTCTTTCTTCGGCGCGGGTCACCGCGCTGGCGGCGGTCTTGAACTCGGGATTCCACAGCATCGCGCCGATGCTGACGCTGGCCCGGCGACTCTGGCCCTGGATGAAGAACTCGACATTGGCGATCGCCGAGCGCACTGCGTTGAGCAGCTTTTCGGCTTCCTCGACGCCGGTTTCCGGTAACAAGGCCGCGAATTCTTCGCCGCCGAATCGGCTCAGCACGTCTTCCTCGCGCAGTCCCGCGCGCAACGCCTTGGCGACCTGCTTGAGCACATCGTCGCCGGCGGCCTTGCCCCATTCGCGGTTGATCCGCGACAACTCGTCGACATCGACGATGGCCAGCACGAATTCGCGGTTGCGCCGCGTGCTGCGCGCTATCTCCTGCTCCAGCGACTGCTCGAACACTCGTCGCTGCGGCAGTCCGGTCATCTGATCGTTGGTGACCAGATCGAAGAACTCGCTCTGCGCGGCGTGGTCGACGTCCTTTTCCTGGGTGAACTGCACGACGATGCCACCAACGGTGATGAAGTCGCCGTCCTTCAGTCGTGCCTCGACCACCGGCCGATCGTTGAGATAGGTCTTGTTGGTCGAATTGAGATCGCGCACCCAGAAACCGGAGTTATCGCGCCAGACACGGCAATGCAATCGCGAGATCGCGCGGTTGAGCAAACGAAAATCGCAGTCGGCCGAGCGGCCCATGGTCACCGGCACATCACCGAGTTTGAGGCGACGCCCCTGGCTTTCGCCCTGGGTCACGGTGAGATAGGCACTGCTCTTGGTCGCGATCGCCTCTGCCAGCTTGGCCAGGCTGCCGCGTTGCGTTGTCAGCGTATCGAATTCGCGTTCCGCCATGGGCTGATCACGCTTGGGTGCGACCTTAAGTGAACGTGATTGTAGACCTGCAGGGGACATCGGTGGAGCGTAGGTCACGTTGCGCGCGAAGCGAGCTACGTGACGAGAGAAGGCGGTGTCACGTAGGCCGCGGTGCGGCCAACGTGACCTTCTATGACCCTACTCTCAGTCAAGCAGTCACCGATAGTT
>ERZ761610.1933-NODE-1933-length-10610-cov-15.336428_pt1 | contig 10610 bp, 8 predicted proteins | sample MGYA00512164_ERZ761610 | MGnify/ENA primary metagenome ERZ761610 (study PRJEB28899, sample SAMN02850038) | bioreactor sludge metagenome | biome: EBPR Sludge; feature: EBPR Bioreactor; material: flocular biomat | place: Australia: Thorneside Wastwater Treatment... | reverse complement strand
ACATGACTGAAGGCAAATCGATGAAAAACGAAGATGCCAATAAATTTATGAATTACTATAGTAAAGTTTTGTAATTATGCCAGTTTCTGCAACGACTTACGTAACCTTCCTTAAAGGGAGAGGGGATACGGCGCATAATGTCTAACATCTAAATCAATTCAGGCATAAAAAAAGGGCGGGGAAAATAATTCCACCCGCCCTATAAGTATAAACTATTAGTTTATATTAGAAGCTAAGCTCAGCACCTAAAAGAACAACTGAACCGTCGTTGTCTTGAGTACCAGCAGCACCGTCTTCAAGTTCGAAGAAAGCAGCTTCAACATATGGAGTGAAACCAGGAGCTAATTGGTAATCAGCGCCAACTACTAAGTTAGTAGTTTCAGTGTCATTAGCTGTACCAGTAGCATCTCTTTCACCGTTGAAGTAAGTTACTGAAACGCCAGCAGGACCATTTTCATAAGCTGCACCAGCTGTCCAGTAAGTGCTTTCAGTGTCAGAACCAACAGCAGAAAGAGAATCACCTTGGTCAGCCCAGTTACCAGCAACTGAGAAACCAGCAACTTCAACTTTACCGCCTAAAGAGTAAGCGTTAAGGTCTTCAGTACCAGTAGCTTCTGCTTCACCTGTTTCACCAACAGCAGCTAAAGTAAGGCCAACGCCTTCCATGTTAGCTTCGTAGTTCACACCACCAGTAAATACGTTTTCTGCATCACCGTTGTTTTTAAGAGAAAGGTTAGCACCTGAACCGATATCACCAGAATCAGGAACATAAGAAACACCTAGTTGTAAACCAGAAAATCTTGGAGTGTAATAAGTGATCTTAGTAGCATCTTGAGTAGTAGCTTCGTTATTGTCTAAAACCAGGTTTGGTTTGATAGAGAATACGCTAGAAGTCAGGTCAGCACCAGCAGTTGAAGACACACCATCAGTGTCAACATAGTGCCACCAGTTACCATCAATACCACCAGTAGCGCGAGCGATGTTAGAAGCATCAACTTCTAAAGCACCTTCAGCACCTGTGTTAGCACCTAATTCTACGCGACCGAAATTATCAGATTCAGCGAATAAATAAGTTTTATCAGCATTACCGCCATCACCTTCAACATCTTCATCAATGTCAGCGTTCAACTCAACTACAGCACCGTAGTCAAAATTTTCAGTTGAACCAGCAGCTGTGATATTGATCTCAGTGTTAGGGTTAGTGAAGTGTACATCACGAGTGTCGCCTGCAGTACCAGTAGCAGAAGCACCACCGATAGCAGAACGGTCAGTAATACCAGCGTTATTATCCTGATCAGTAGCGCTAGCTTCAAAAGCTATGTTACCACCAACCATTACAGTTATACCGCCTGTATTAGCAGGAGCAGGAGCAGCCTCAGCCGGCATGTGACCACCACCAGCTTGCGCTGAAGCAGCAAAACCAACTAGAGCAGTTGTAGCGAGTAAAAATTTTTTCATTGTTTTACCTAAATTATAGTTAATAATAAATTGTGATGATCACTTAATTTTATATAAGCTAGACCACTTAAACATATGCTTAATGCACATATTAATGTGGTTAATCAAGCAATTGTTTTAGGTAAATAGCAATATTATTAAGTTTTTCAAGTATTGTTGTTTTATAGGCACAAATAGCAGTAACATTTTGTAATAAGCTATGCGAGACATATATATAGAGATATTCACTAATTCCTTTCTGGCGCACTTCATATTCACGTTCGGCAGTGACTTTGCATATGAGTTTGCTGTGCATTATGGTATAAAGCCACTCTATATAACAATGTTCTCATTACTTGGCTCAATATGCGGCTTAACGGCAAGCTATTATATTTTTTACCTGGCGGGCACTTTATTAAAGGGAGTTTTTGAAAACAGCCATAGTTTCAGGCCATTTAAGCATTACTATAGCAAATTCAAATATTACAGCTGTGCTGTAGTGGCGTTTCCTTACTTGTCTGTAATTGCCCCATTTTTCTGCGGTTTACTGCGGCTTGATGCAAAATATATTTTCCCTTTATTCCTGTTTTACAGGGTTGCGTATTATTTCTATTTTCTGATTTTTGGATAAGAAAAAACTTAAAGAAATAATATTGTAAGTAATAAATAGTGCTTCAATCTCTTCTCCCCTTTAAAAGGGAGAAGATTAAGATGAGGGAATTTGGGGAGTTAAATATAAAATCTCCAAATATACCCTCACCCTAACCCTCTCCCAGAGGGAGAGGGGATAAGGCGTTTATATTAAAAAAATAGAGAGAATTATTATGAGCAGCATAAAAAGACTGGTAGACACGCTGGACAGGTTTTTTAATTACAATGATTCCGAGTGGAAACTTCCTGCTGAATCTTTGATTGATATGTCACAACTGCAAAATACGCTGGGTGATTGCTTTCTGGCAACTATACATGATGGCGCATACAGGTTTTCATATCTGGGTGAAAATATAATAGAGGCTTTGGAAAGCAGCTATTATAAAGCGGATATAGAGCAACTGATATTACCCGCCGAACATGAGGTTATAGAAAAGTTCAACCTTGCAGCAATCAGCAAGAAACCTTTATATTCCGAAGGTATATTCAAAAATAAAAATAATATTGAGATAAAATATAGGATGAAAATTTACCCATTAACTGATATTGCAGGCAGCGATAAAGTAAAATATTTATTTGGCGGCATGAGATGGAAAGCAGAGATTTAGGTATTAGGTTTTAGGTGTTATAATTAATATTCTCAATTGCCTTTTTCACTGCAATCACTAATACCTAATACCTAATACCTAATACCTAATACCTAACAAATGTATCTTACAGCAAAAAAATCCAAAAAATTAAAAGGCAAAGTGAATGTACCTGGTGATAAGTCAATATCACATCGTGCGCTGATATTTGCTTCGCAAGCTATAGGTGAATGTAAAATATCAGGATTGCTGGAAAGTGAGGATGTGCTTAACACTAAAAAATCTTTGCAGAAGTTAGGAATAAATATTGAGAAAAAAAGGAACGATTATTTTGTTTCAGGAAATGGCATCGGCGGTTTGAGTGAGCCTGATGACATACTTGATTTTGGTAATTCTGGCACTGGGTCACGCTTGATGATAGGTTTATTATCATCACAGAATTTCAAATCATATATCACTGGTGATTCTTCCTTGCGTGGCAGACCAATGGCAAGGGTTATAAAACCACTGGAAAAAATGGGCGCAAAGGTAAATGCAAGGCAAGGCAATTTACTGCCAGCTTTAGTTGAAGGTAATGGCATGATGCTGCCTTTAGATAATTATGAAATGGAAGTTCCTTCGGCACAGGTAAAATCAGCTATACTGTTGGCTGCAATGAATATTTCTGGCACTACTACTATAATTGAAAAAGAGCGCACAAGAGACCACACCGAAAGCATGATGAAATATTTCGGTATGGATATAAAAATATCAGAAAAAAATGGCAGGAATGTAATAAAATTCACTGGGCAGAAAGAATATAAGGCAAAAAATATAATAGTACCAAGTGACCCCTCTTCCGCTGCATTCCCAATAGTTGCAGCTATCATCACTGAAGGGTCAGAAATATTATGCAGGAATATTTTAATTAACCCAACCAGAATAGGTTTGTTTGAAACACTGAAAGAAATGGGGGCAAGGCTTGAATATAAAAACATCAGAACTGAAGCTGGTGAAAAAATAGCTGATATTAAAGCTAGCTACTCACCTGATTTAAAAGGTGTAAAAATACCTGCTGAGCGTGCACCATCAATGATTGATGAATACCCGATATTAGGAGTTGCGGCAGCTTGCGCCAAAGGTGACACAGTGATGAATGGTCTGGCAGAACTTAGGGTAAAAGAAAGTAACCGCCTGGAACTTATTAAAAAAGGGCTTATTCAAAACGGTATTAAAGCTGTTGAAAAAGGGGATAGTTTAATAGTTACTGGTGGCAAATTAAAAGGCGGCGTTACAGTTACAACGCATGGCGACCACCGCATTGCAATGAGTTTTCTGGTAGCAGGGCTGGTTGCCGCAAAGCCAATAAAAGTTGATGAGCCGCATATGATAGCAACCAGCTTTCCTGAATTTAAGGGTTTAATGAATAAGCTCGGTGCTGATATTAGGTAGTGGCGCCTATACTCTCTTTAAAATCTCTTTGGCTATAGTTTCTGCGGTATTGAGGTTTTTTTGTCCAGTGACCTTATTTAGCCCATTTTTGATTATATAGCTGACTTCAGACCTGTTAAATTCCTTTGCAAACCCCAGGTTGATAATATCATTCTGAAACTTATGGTGTTTTTTTGGCGCATTGCCTTCAGGTGAATAGATATACAAGGGTTTTCCTGAGGTTGCGGCCTCTGAAAGCATGGAGATTGAGTCACCCGTAGAAATTATTATATCAGCCAGCTGCAAATACGCAAAATATGGATTTGCTTTGTTTTTCTTAACATTGTGGAAATAAAAATGCCTGCCTATCTTTATCCTTAAATTTTCCTCAATGTAATTTGAAACTTCGTCATCTGTCCTTCTACTGTTTGTGACCATAAGTGAAGCTTTGAGAGAAGATGTAAGGTTTACCAGATTCTCTATAAGATCCTTTGCGTGGCTCTGGGTAAATTTTGTCTTCTTTGAGTTGCCGCCAATTAAAACTGCAATTCTGGGAGACGGCATTTCACCTATGGTTCTGCTCCATATCTTATATTCCTGTAGCAGAAATTCCTTATTTATTCTGTTAGGTGCGCCAATAATTTTGAATATCTTTTTATTTTTATTCAATGGCCATATAATATTGTCATGGCTAGGTATTGCAAGCATGTCGAATTTTCTGAAAGCTAACCCAGGCCATAATATATGAACGGCAAAAACCTTTTTTCCCTGTTTTTTTGCAAGTTTTTTTATCTGTAATGCAATTGGGGCTAATTTCCTCCCGCAGGATATTATAATGTCAGGATAGCCTGAATTCAGGCTGTCAGAGCGTTTTTTATTAATGGTATTAAAAGGGTTGATCTTAAGGAAGTTTGGTAAACTTGCTGATTTATTAAATATAATTTTCTTTTTTATATAAGGTAGCTGTAAAGCTTCAACTACACCAAGTACCTGTGCATTATGCCCAGCTGCTTCCTCAAGCAAGGCCCAGACTTCTGGCAGTTTTTTAAATTTTAAATCAGTCATTTTTCAGGTATCAGGTTTTAGAGGTCGGGTTTCAGTGTATGTATATCAATACCTGAAACCCAGAACCTAGTATCTAACCTCTAACATCTTGATAAAAAAAGTAAACTAACTATAAATAACATCCAAAAAAGCTAATATTACAATGCAAAAAGAAAATTTAATACAAGGCAAAACAGGTGAGTGGGAAATTGTGATAGGGCTTGAGGTTCACGCTCAAATAAAAACCAACTCAAAATTATTCTCAGGAAGTGAAGCGAGTTTTGGGGCAGAGCCAAACACTCAAGTTTCATTTGTTGATGCTGCAATGCCAGGCATGTTACCAGTTCTTAACATTAAAGCTATTGAGCAGGGAGTTAAAACAGGGCTTGCTATTAATGCTATAATTAATGAACGCTCTGTTTTTGATAGAAAAAACTATTTTTATGCAGACCTGCCTCAGGGCTATCAAATTTCACAATTCAAATTTCCGTTAGTTAGTGAGGGGGAAATAAAAATAAAAATGCCATATGGCGAGCGAGTAATCGGAGTTGAAAGAATTCATATTGAGCAGGATGCTGGAAAGTCAATTCACGACCAAAGCCCAACAGAAAGCTTTATTGACCTAAACAGAAGTGGCGTTGGCTTGATGGAAATTGTTAGTAAACCAGATTTGCGTAGTGCTGAAGAGGCAGGTGAGTATGTTAAAAACTTACAGCAAATTTTGCGTTATGTTGGCTCTTGTGATGGTGATATGGAAAAAGGTTCAATGCGCTGTGATGCCAATGTTTCAGTGCGTAGGGCTGGAACGGAACCATTTGGTACTAGAAATGAAATTAAAAACTTAAACTCAATTCGTTTTATAATTCAGGCAATAAATTATGAGGCAAAAAGACAGGTTGAATTGCTTGAAAGCGGTGGAGCGGTTGAGCAGGCAACAAGGCTGTTTGATACTGCATCAGGCGTTACACGGGTAATGAGAACAAAAGAAGACGCTCACGATTATAGATATTTTCCTGATCCTGATTTATATCCGCTAGTTATTGAGCGCAGTTTTATTGATGATTTAAAAAGTAAATTGCCAGAACTGCCAGAACAGAAAAGGCAAAGATATTTAAGCGCTGGCTTAAGTGAATATGATGCGGAAGTTTTGACCAGTGAGAAAGAAATTGCAGATTTTTATGATGTAGTAGCCAATGATAATGACCCCAAATTAGCTTCAAACTGGCTAACAGCTGAGTTGTTTGGCAGGTTGAATAAAGCTTCAAAAACTATTAATGACTCGCCAGTTTCGGCACAAAACCTATCAGGGCTTTTGAAATTAATTTCTACAAATGAAATATCGGGCAAAATTGCAAAAGATGTTTTAGACATAATGTTTGAAACTGGCAAGCCTGCTGATGTAATTGTTGCTGAAAAGGGTTTAAAACAAGTTTCTGATACATCAGCAATTGAAAAAATAATTGATGAAGTTTTAACCGCAAACCCTAGTGAGTTTTCAGAATATAAAGCTGGCAAAGTTAAATTATTTGCTTTTTTTGTTGGGCAGGTAATGAAAGCATCAAAAGGGCAAGCTAACCCTGCAATAGTAAATGAATTGCTTAAGAAGAAGTTGGATTAATGTCATTAGTAAAAAAGATTTTAGCAGAGAAAATTTCTTCCAGAAAAGATGAAATAGATGGTTTTTTTGCTGAAAAATATTCAGTAACAAAGCCTTTATTTTATGCTTCGGTGGATATTCGCCATAGTGGATATAAAATTGTACCAGTGGATACAAATTTATTTCCCGCTGGGTTTAACCTGCTTACTGAAAGGCAAAAACAACTAGCTACCCAGCAAGTAAAAATATATCTGGAGCAAAATTTCAGCGGTAAAAATAAAATCTTAATTATCCCCGAAAACCACGATAGGAATAAATATTATTTACAAAATGTTAAAACTTTAAAACAAATAGTAGAAGGCGCAGGAACTGAAGTGGAGCTTGGCAGAATTGATATACAAAACGAGGTTGAGTTAGAAACAGCAGACGGAAGTTTTTTAAAAATTCAGCCAATTAATCGTACGGAAAATAAAGCAAGTGCAAGCGGTTTTGAACCAGACTTGGTAATTGTTAATAATGATTTTTCATCTGGCTCACCAGAGATTTTGCGGAAACTAAATAACCAGCCAATTTTCCCACCAATTGGAATGGGTTGGTATAGGAGGCGTAAAAGTAGCCATTTTGATACTTATGAAATTTTAGCCAGAGAATTTTGTAGGAAATTTGATATAGATATTTTTCAGATATCTGCACAATTTCGTCGTTGCGGTAAAATAAATTTCAAGGAAAAAGAAGGCTTAGATTGTGTGGCTGAAAATGTTGAGGAATTGCTTAGAAGGTTGCGTGCTAAATACCGTGAATATAAAATTGAAAATGAGCCATATGCCTTTGTAAAAGCCAATAGCGGCACTTACGGAATGGGTATTATGGTGGTGAAATCTGGAGCAGAAATTTTAGAGATAAATAAGAAAGAGCGCCATAGTATGAACTCAATAAAAGAGGGTGTAGAAAATACTGAAGTTGTTATTCAGGAGGGCGTACCAACCATTGACAGCTATGAAGATAAGCCAGCAGAGCCAATGATTTATTTGGTTAATGGCAACCCTATTTCCTGCAATTATCGTATTAATAGCAACCAAGATGCATTTGGAAATTTAAACTCAAAAGGTATGGAATTTATACAGTTTGATTGCGAAGAAAAGTCCGCAGGGGAGTTAAATTGCCCAGTTCAGGGACTTATTGCAAAGCTAGCTTCCTTAGCCGCCTCTCAGGAGTGCTATGAAATTAATTGGGTGATCTAGTATTTCTGTACCTATTATATAAGCCCCAATAACCTAGTTTTTCTGGATAGAGATGGTTACTTTTGAAAGGCGTTTGTTAAGGCGGTTAAGCACCTCATCTGTAATTTCTACTTCCTTCTTACCATATAAAATAGTTCCTTTAACTAAAACCAGATCAATATTCCGCTCAGCTGCAAGTTCAGTTACAATTTTAATAACTGTATCACGAATCAAACCTAATGATTTTGCATAAGCCGCTTGTAGCACCTTCTTTTTTTTCATTAAATTAATCTGGCTTTGATTAACACTATTCTGAAAATCTTTTACTTTTTTTGCAAATGCTTCTGGTGATAGTGCTTTTTGTTGACTTTTTATCTGATTTTCAAGAGCCAAAAGTCTTTTTCCTTCGGCGTTCGTTTCATTTATATATTTCTGCTTTAAGGTTGAAACTTGCTCCCTAGCCGATTTTGAAGCCTTTGATTCATCCAGTATTTTTTGGATGTCAATAATGGCAAAACTATCAAGATAAAAAGGACTTTCCTGTACAACATCAGAAACTTTCTCCGCTGAAAAAGCTTGAGCTGAAAAAGCAAAGAGTATCAATAATATAAATTTAAAACGGAACATGAGCACTGTCAGCTAATTATTAGAACCTTGTACCAAAATTAAACCTTATCAACTCTTCTTTATCATAACTTTCACTTAAGATTGGTTTTGCCACATCAATTCTGATAGGACCAACTGGAGAGCGCCAAAATATACCAAAACCACCAGATGCCCTAGGAGATGTATCATCTTGAATTTGCAGCGCTGGATCATTATCGTCTGTATCAAATAAAGAACCAACATCAGCAAATACAGCGCCTTTAACCTGAAGTTCATTCGGCAGACCAAGCGGGAACATAACTTCCGTTGTGCCAGCATAATAATTATTTCCACCTAATGGATCTGTTGTAGCTTTATCTCTTGGACCTAAACCTTGGTTCTCAAAGCCCCTGATAATATTTCCACCGATGAAGAACCTGTCATTGATCCTCACATTGTCACTATTCATGCCAGTTATATTTCCAGCTTTTCCTGTAACGCGGAAAATCCATTCCTGCTCATACTCATCAAGTGGAGTAAACCATGAAAGCTTTGCTTCATGCCTTAGATAATCAACATCCCCACCCAGCCCAGCTAAATCTTGGCTGATACTTGCTATCGTACCAGTTTTTGGGAAGAACTGGTTGTCTAATGTGTTATATATCAATGATTGCCCAACGCTGGAGGTCATCCTTTTCCCAAGCTGCTGTGTAACAAAAAGCGATGATCCCGCTTGTGCATTTGATATTTCATCATTTCTCAGGGTGTACCTGAAAGTATGGTTAACATATTCTGTTAAAGGGTAGCCAGCACGTAAGGTAAACCCAGTTGATGAACTGTCAAAAGTGAGATTGTTACTGTAATTATCTCCCGTAAGAATCGTATGGAATATATCAAACCCAGCATTCAGGTTCCTTCCTAAAAAATATGGCTCAGTAAATGAAAAATCTATTTCCTTTCTTGCTGATGCGGCAGTAAAGTTAAGTTTAGCATATTGACCTCTACCCAGTAAATTCCTTTCAACTATACTGACATCACCCAGTACGCCATCCTGTGTTGAAAAACCTGCACCAAAGGTCAATTCACCTGTTGATTGCTCCTCAACATTCACTGCAAGATCAGCCCTGTCAGGAAAGTCAGTCTGTTCATTCTTTATATCAACCTTACTGAAATATCCCAAAGCCTCAACCCTTTGTTTTGATCGCTTAATTTTAGAAGAGTTATAGGGGTCACCCTCAGCAAGCCTGAACTCTCTGCGTATAACCTCATCTGTTGTTCTTGAGTTACCAGTGATATTGATATTATTCACATAAACCCTTGGACCTTCAGCTATGTTATATTCAATATCAACAGTACGCTCTTCTTTATTTTTTTTGAGGTCAGGTATTATTTTAACGAAAGCATAACCTTTATCACCAAGTTTATCTGATAGAGCTGAAATTGTATCATCAATCCTCTGAGAGTTAAATTCTTTACCACCTTTAGACATTATAACTTCTTTAAGAGATTCATTATTGACATCTTTAATGTTATTTTTTATGTCAATTTTTCCAAAGCTGTATTTTATACCTTCTTTCAAGGCAAAAATAATATTAAATGACTTTGTAACTGGATTGAACTCTGCATTTGAAGACAGCACCTCAAAATCAGCAAACCCTCTGTTAGAGTAATATTTCCTTAAAAGCTCTTTGTCATATTCTATCCTGTCAGGGTCATAATTGTCATTTCCTGAAAAAAATCTCCACCACCTGCTTTCTTTGGTGCTTATTTCATTTTCCAGCTCAGCTTCGTCAAAAGCACGATTATTGATAAAAGTTATCTGCGATATTTCTGCCCTTTCACCTTCATTTATTATGTAAGTTACTTTAACCCTGTTGTTATCAAGCTCTTCAACATTAGACTTAACACTTACATTGAACCTCCCGCTTCTTTGGTAAAGGGTCAGTAGCCTTGTTGTGTCTGCCTGAAGATCGCTTTCTTTGAAAATAGCCCTAGGTGATACTTTAAGCTCTGAGAGAAGTTTTTCTTTTGATATTTTGTCATTACCGTCAATATCCACCTCTGAAACCACAGGGTTCT
>ERZ761610.1932-NODE-1932-length-10624-cov-8.364557_pt1 | contig 10624 bp, 9 predicted proteins | sample MGYA00512164_ERZ761610 | MGnify/ENA primary metagenome ERZ761610 (study PRJEB28899, sample SAMN02850038) | bioreactor sludge metagenome | biome: EBPR Sludge; feature: EBPR Bioreactor; material: flocular biomat | place: Australia: Thorneside Wastwater Treatment... | reverse complement strand
GACCGTCTTCATCGCCGCCAGAACGTTGACCAGCACCGGAAAGAACACGATCAGCACGGTGACCAGCAGTTTCGGGATGGCGTTATAGCCGAACCACATGATGAAGAGCGGCGCGAAGGCCACCTTTGGCGCGATCTGCAGCGCCAGGATATAGGGCGACAGCACCCGTTCCCAGAATTGCGAGAAGCCCAGCACATAGCCGATGGCCGCTCCGAGCGCCGAGCCGATGGCAAAGCCGAGGATCGTGTAGAGCGCGGTCGAGGCGCTGTTGGCGATCAGGTTCTCGCGACGATACATGCGGCCGATTTCGTTCCACATGTCCAGCGGGGTCGGGATGATGAACCGGGGCACACCGAGTGCGGGCGGCAGGATCTGCCAGAGGACCAGAACGACCGCAAGGATCGCCAAACCGGCCAGGGCGTGGGGGCTGACAAGGCGCATCGGTCGCTCCGTTCAGGCAAGGGGGATCCGGCCGCCGCGCGCGGAGTGCGGCGGCCGTTGGCATCAGGAAAGCGGGGGGCCTTACTGGCCGATGAAGGCGTTCGTGTAGACGTCGGCGATCGGAACGGCGGTGGCGACGATCTCGTTCGCCACATAGAAATCCTGGATCTGCTGCAACTGCGCCTCGTCAAAGGCGCCCAGAGTGCGGCCCTCGGCCGGGGCATAGACGCTGTCGACATAGAACCGCATGATGCGTTCGATCTGCTCGACGTTCTCGGCGTGGCGGTCGACGAAGGTCACATATTCCGCCGCTGCTGCGGCAGGGTCGGCGATGATGTCGTCGATGGCGCGCAGCGTGGCGCGCACGAAGCCGCCGACCGCATCCGGGTTGGCTGCAATCATCGCATCCGAGGCGATGATGGCCTGCGCCTGCGCCGGGAACACCTGCCGGGCCGGGATCACCGTCAGGTCCACGCCCGCATCCTGGATGGCGACGATCCATTCCGGAACGCCCGACATCGCCTGCACGCTGCCCGCGATCATGTTCTGGATCAGCCCGCCCGATCCCAGCGCCTGAATGTCGGCGTCGGCGCGGGTCATGCCGTTGTCGGCCATCACGGCCAGAAGGTTGTAATACGCGGTATCCTGAAAGCTGATCACGCCGATCGAGCGGCCGCGCAGATCGGCCGGGCCGGTGATCCCGCTGTCGTTGCGCCAGGCGATATGGGTCAGCCCCTGACCGCCCAAGAGCGCGACGCCGCGGATTTCCAGCCCGTTGGCGCGCACGATCATCGACGTGTCACCCATGCCGCCACCCATGTCGGCATTCCCCACCGCCACCTGCGTCGCCACATCGGCGCCGCCCTGACCGACGCGGAAGGTCACGTCCAGACCCTCTTCGGCGTAATAGCCCTTGCCCAGAGCCAGTTGGAACGGGGCGAAGGCGGGCAGGAAATCAGGCGCAGGGAACAGATAGGTCACCGGCGTCTGCGCTGACGCCGCGACGCCCGAAACCGCCATCACGGCGGCGGCGGCGAGGCCCAGAAAGGTGGTCTTCATGGTCAGTCTCCCGTTGGTTGAAGGTCGGTTCAGGCCGCGCGCTGGTCGAGGCGCAAGAGCCGGAAAATCTCGGCGGCGTGGTGGTGGACTTCCGGCATCTGGCGGCGCCTCAGAGGGTGCGCACGATCCGGCAGCCCCACGTCCAGTTCGTGGATCACGGTGCCGGGACGTTCGGACAGCACCAGCACGCGGTCGGACATGATGACCGCCTCGCTCAGATCATGGGTGATCAGCAACGTGGTGATCCCCGCTTCCTGGATCGTTTCCGCGAACGAGTTCTGGATCAGCAGCTTTGTCTGCGCGTCGAGGGCCGAAAACGGTTCATCCAGCAGGATGATGTCCGGGTCGATGGCCAGCGTGCGGGCCAGCGCCGCGCGTTGGCGCATGCCGCCGGACAGTTGATAGGGATAGTGGTTTTCAAACCCGGCCAGGTGGCAGCGTTCCAGTTCGGCCATCGCGCGCTCGCGGCGCTCCTTGCGCGGCACGCCCCGGGATTCCAGCCCGAATTCCACGTTCTTCACGATGGTCCGCCAGGGCAGCAACAGGTCCTTCTGCAGCATGAACCCGACCTGGGGGTTGGGCTTGGTCACCAGATTTCCGGAAACGAACACCTCGCCGTCGCTGGGCTGGTAAAGCCCCGCCGTCATGCTGAGGATCGTCGATTTCCCGCAGCCCGAGGGGCCGACGACCGAGACAAACTCGCCTTCGCGCACCGTGAAGCTGATGTCGCGCACCGCGGTCAGCGTGTCGCCGTCTGGCAGCTTGAAGCGTTTCGCGACCCCGCGGAATTCAAGCGCCATAGCCATTTTCCGCATAGGCCGCGTCGAAGTCGGCGTTGAGCGCAGTCAGTTCGGCGGTCAACAGCGCAAGATCCCAGTCCTTGCGCCCGGAGACCGGCGCCACCACCCCGCGTCTGGCCAGTTCGGCGGCAACCGCGGCAAAGTCGTGCACCCGCTGGCCCATGACCTCCATCAACGCGGTGGCCAGCGCCGTTTCCGGTTCTGTCAACTCCCTCCCCCGCGATTGATGCGCCAGCGCGGGGCGCGACGTATCGTGGGCGCGCTGCGAGAGCCGGTCCTTGAAGGCGTCCATGCGAGGTTCCTTTCGAGGGCGCGAACGGGGCTTGTCGACCTGTTCAATATATAACATGATGTTCATTATTGGCATGGCGATAGATTCGGTCAAGAGGAATCTTTGCCCTGGCCGAATTGCGGGGCGGGCCCGGGGACGGTATCCTGTGGCCAAACGGGGGAGGCGGGCGTGATCGACGACGATGAGGGCACCAGCTATTCGGTGCCGCCGGTGCACCGCGCCTTTACGCTGCTGCGCCATATCGCGGCGGGCGGTCGCTGCCGCAACGCCAGCGCCACGGCGCGCGAGCTGGGCATCAACCGCACAACGCTGATCCGACTCCTGCACACGCTGGAAGCCGAGCGGATGATCGAGACGATGGATGACGGGCTGTCCTGGCAATTGGGTCCCGGGATGATCGCGCTGGCCGCCGATGCGCTGAAGTCGCGCGACATACTCCGGCTCTCGCGCCCGGTGATGGCGCGGCTGGTGGCCGATCTGGGGCTGTCGTCGCATCTGGGGGTGCTCGACGGGCGCGAGATCATCTATCTGCTGCGCGAGACCCCCAATTCGCACCTCGTCAGCAACGTGCGCGAGGGCTCGCGGCTTCCCGCCCACGCGACCACGGTGGGCCGCGTGCTGCTGGGTCATCTGCCGGATGCCGAACTGGCCCGGCGATACGGGGATCAACCCCTGACGGCGGTCACGGACAAGACCTCGACCACCCTCGCCGCCCTGCGCGAACAGGTCGCTGCCGACCGGTTGCGCGGCGTTGCCTGGAGTGCCGGAAATTTCGAGCGCGGGATCGGGTCCTGCGCCGCGGCGGTCTTTGACCACACCGGGCGCGCGGTGGCGGCGATCAATGTCACCGGCCCCGAGGTGCAGTTCACCCCCGGCACCCCCCTTGCCGCGCAGATCGAGGCGGCGGTGAAATCCGCCGCCGCCGAGGTTTCAGGTGCGATGGGCTACCGCCCTGCCCCGGCTCAGACCGGAACGCTCCACGCCTGATAGCCGTAAACCCAATCGGCGTTGCCCTGCGTGCGCAGCCAGTCATTGGCCAGGGAGGACCGCTGGATTTCCGACGTTCGCGGGATGCGCGCGGTTTCATACCGGGCCAGCGCGGCGGGAATAGCCTCTGGCGTGGCCCCATCCAGCGCGCGGCCCAGCACGACGGCATCCTCGATCGCCATGCAGGCGCCCTGTGCCATGAAAGGCACCATCGGATGCGCGGCATCGCCCAAGAGAGTGATTCGCCCCTGCGACCAGTGCTCCATCGGTTCGCGCACATGCAGGGCCGAGCGCGTGACACTGTCGCAGGCGTCCAAAAGCGCGCGCGCCTCGGGGTGGAAATCGGCATAGAGCGCGCGGAGTTCCGCCAGATCGCCCGGCAGGGTCCAGCCTTCCTCGGCCCAGCCTTCCTGCCGGTGGGTAGCAAAGACGAAGATCTCTTGCCCATGCGTCAGTGGAAAGGTGACGATCTGCCGGTCGTTGTTCGGCCCCCACCATTTGGTAAAGGCGTCAAGGTCGCGGATGTCCCCTGCCCTTTCACGCGGGAAAACGGCGCGCCATGACACAAGGCCGGTGAACCGGGGTTGATCCGGTCCGAACATTGCGACCCGAACCGGGGAATGGATGCCATCGGCGCCGATCACCGCGTCGCCCTTGATCCGCCGTCCGTCAGCCAGATCGACCCAGGCTGCGGCGCCGTCCTGCCCCACACCGGTAACCTTGGCGCCGAATTCCAGCACGCCTTCGGGCAGCAACGCCTCGAGCGCGGCCAGCAGGTCGGCGCGGTGCACGCACAGTTGCGGCGCGCCATAGCGGGCCTCAGCCGCGTCGCTCATCGGCAGGCGCGAGGTTTCCTCGCCGCTGTCCCAGGTGCGGCTGATACGATGGGTCGGGCGCGCCGCATTGGCGCGGAGCGCCTCGCTCGCACCCAGACGGTCCAGCGCGTGCACAGCGTTCGGCGTCAGGTTCACATCGGCCCCGACCCTGCCGAACTGGCGCGACTGTTCCAGGATTTGCACGTCGTGCCCGCCCCGAAGCAAGGCAATCGCCGCTGCCATTCCACCCACGCCGCCACCACAGATCACGATCTTTGCCAATGTCTCCACCTGTTCTTTATTGAACATACTATTCATATTTTGACAGATGCCGGAAACGGGTCAAGCAGAATTCGTCGGACCGTGACGCCCGCGTGTCTCGATCGAAAAAGGATGAATGCGCGACGCTGCGCGCGTTGGCGAAATTCCCGGGGCAGACGCCGGTCGGTCAGGCGTCCTCGTGCTCGATCGTCAGCGCGCTGATCTGCGGATCAACGCGCATGAGAGCCGCCAGCAAGCGGCCCGTCAGGTGGGTTCGCAGATAGGTGGCCTGATAGCGCCCGCGCGCGATGAGGTGCAGTCTGTCGTTCGCACGGCGCCCCTCGCGAAGACCTTGCAACCAGGTACGCGCGGTAACGGGATCGTCCTGTGTCAACATGCGCAGCGCGTCAGGCCAGACGCCGCCCTCGGTCGCAGGGGTGGGAAAAGGGACAATTGTCGCGCATTCGGGGGTGGCCTCGACCCGGACGTCCGGCGAGAGCCGGGTTTCGAAATCCGTGCCCACCGATCCCCAGACCGGGCGGGACGCTGCCAGCAGGCGCTCGATCCCCAGGCCGTATTCGGCCACCCTGCCCCGCGCTGCCTGCCGCTTCAACCGCAACCAGCCCCGGTCGCGGTATTCCGCCATGGCCCGTTTCACCGTTCGTTCATCCACAGACCACAGCCGCGCCAGTTCGGTCTGTGCAACGGCCAGACTGTCAGTCGCCCAGTTGTATCGCGCGGTGATTGCAACCATCAGTCGCAGGATCAGCCGCTGCTCGCCGGGCGGCGCGGACAGGGCCAATGCCCCGAGTGCGGTCAACAGGTCGTACTTTCGCGACGCCGCGCCGTGTCCGACGGGTTTGAGAAGGGACATCTGTGGTCTCGTATTGGGTCCGCTGACGGAGGTTGCTCGATCGGGTCTTGGCGCCCTTGTGCCGGTTCCTGCATCGAACGCGGGGAAGGTCACCCCCATCGTCGCAACGCTATTCCCAGCTTGCAGCGAATTTACGTTGGGATGGCTGATCCTGTCAACGATTCTGTTCCGGGTCGGTCGATAGCGGTATGCAGAGACGCATTCAGTGAGAGTTTTTCAGGGTTCTTTGGTAATGGGGGTCACGCTGCATGTCCCCCCAAGGGGGGCCGACTGACACCCCAGATGCGGTGGGACTGGCCAGTCTGTCCCCCCATTGGAGGGGGTCTGATGGCGCCTCGATCCGGTCCTCACTGACATGGATGCGAATCGATCGGGTGGATTGCGGGGCAAGAAGGATCGCGCGAAACCGCGATTTGTCCCCGCGGGGACAGTATAGCGGAAAAACGCTGATACTGTGAAGATCGGGATTTGCGTTTTCTTCGATTCCGCGTAAATTGCGGCTATCGAGCAATCAACGATGACGAGGCCCCATGTTCACCCATGACGACCTGGCGCGCTTGCAGGCGCAGTCCCTGAAGATGCAGGGCTGGATCCGCCAGCAGACCTATTCGCCTGAAAGCGAAAAGACCCTGCGCCGATTCTCCAGTTGGGAACTGGGCGAGCTGATCCTGAAGGTCAACCAGTCCACGCTGCGCGGCAAGCTTGCCGCCGATCCCTCGCTCCCGCAAGGCCTGGTCGAGGAGGATGGCCGCCAGCGCTGGTTCACGCTCGACGAGATCAACGAAATCCGACGCAAGTTGCGCATCAACCGGCAGACACTGCAACCGCGGCGGCCTGCGGGCAAGAGGGCGCTGCGCGCGGCCATCGCCAACTTCAAGGGCGGTGCGGGCAAGTCGACGGTCGCGCTGCACTTTGCCCATGCGGCGGCGCTGGATGGATACCGTGTGCTGACCATCGACTTTGATCCGCAAGCCACCCTGAGCCATTCGATGGGCCTGTCGGATGTCGCCGAGGAATATACGGTCTGGGGCATCATGGCGCGCGACCTGATCCGCGAGACCGAGCGCATGAATTCCAGCGCGCGCGGCGCGGAAAGCGGAATGGCCCCCGCCCAGCGTCGCCTGCCCGCCTCGATCACCGAGATGGGACTTGCCGACCTGCGGCTTGCCGATTTCATCAAGCCGACTTGCTGGTCCACCATCGACATCGTGCCCAGTTGCGCCAACGCGGCCTTTGTCGAATTTGCCAGCGCGCAGTATCGGCACCTGAACCCCGAATGGTCGTTCTTTGCCTGCGTCTCGCGCTTTCTCGATCAATTGCCGCGCGACAGCTATGATCTGATCCTGTTCGATTGCCCGCCGGCGATCGGCTATCAGTCGATGAACGCGGTCTTTGCCGCCGACATGCTCTATATCCCCTCGGGCCCCGGCTATTGGGAATACGATTCGACCACGTCCTTCATCGGCCAGCTTGCCGAGGCGCTCGAGGATCTGGGCCGCTTTTCAGGGCTTGTCCCCGCGGGGACATTCCGGTTGCCGAAGTCCTTTCTTGACCTGCGTTTCCTGTTGACCCGGTTCGAGCCGAACAACGATCTGCACCGCGCAATGCAGCAGGCGTTTGGCAAGGTGTTTGGCGAACGGATGACCGAGAACCCGATCGAACTGACCCGGGCGGTCGAACAATCCGGCCGCTTCCTGTCGTCGATCTACGAGATCGACTATCGCCACATGACGCGCGAGACATGGCGCCGCGCGCGCTTGTCCTTCGACCGCGCCTATGAGGAATTCCGCACCCATGCTGTCGCGGCCTGGGACCGCATGGAGGATGAGGCATGAGCAAGCGGCGCGTCTTCGACATCGGGTTTTCGGATGACACTGCGGTCGCCGCCGAGCCCCCTGTCCCCGCGGGGACACCGGCCGCCCGTCGTGGCCCGATGGCGACAGCCATCACCGAAAACGCCGATGCCCTGCGCGAACGGGCCGAGCTCGAAGCCCGCATTCGGGCCGAGAATGACTCGCTCGCGCACGAGTTCGTCCGCCTGCGCAAGCTGGGGCTGGTGGTCGACCTGATCCCTCTCGAGTCGATCCGATCCACCGAGCTGGTCCGTGATCGCGCGCCGGGCCGGGACGAGGAACTGGACGAACTCAAGGATTCGATCCGAAGCATCGGCCTGTCAAACCCGATCCGCGTGGTGCAGCGCGGCGAGGGGTATGAACTGATCCAGGGGTTTCGTCGATTGCTCGCCTATCGCGAGTTGCTGGCCGAGACCGGGGACGACGCCTATGCCCGCATCCCCTGCGGGCTGGTCCCGCCGGGCGATCAGATCGACGTGTTGTATCGCCGGATGGTTGACGAGAACATGGTCCGCCGCGACATTTCCTTTGCCGAAATGGCGGAGCTTGCGCGCGCCTATCTGGCCGACCCGGAAACCCCGGTTGACACGATCGATGCGGCCATCGCCGCGCTTTTCGGTTCGGCCAATCGCCAGAAGCGAATCTATATCCGCAGTTTCGCGCGGCTGCTCGATGCCATCGGTTCGGCGCTGCGCCACGCACCGGCGATCCCACGCGCGCTGGGGCTGAGCCTGGTCAAGAGGCTCGACCGCGAGTCCGGGCTGGCGTCGCTAATCCTTGGCGCGTTGACGGCCGAGCCCGAGCGCGATCCCGAGCGCGAACTGGCCTTGCTGCGCGGGTATGCCGAGGCCGTCCAGCCCGAGGTTCGAAAGTCCCCGGGCAAGCCCCGCAAGCCCGGGGCAAAGACAACGCTGCGTGTGTCGCATGGTGGCCAGATCACCCAGTGCACGGCGTCCGAGGGTCGCGTCGAATTGCAGGCGCCACGGGATTTTTCGGCGGTTGACCGTCAGCGGCTGGAGCGCGCGGTCACGGCGTTCCTTGCCGCCTTGGAGGGGTGAGCGCGGCGCGGTTGCTTGTCTTGTCCCCGCGGGGACAGGGGAGCAGGCGCCTTGAGCCGGGGCAGGGGGGCTGATCGTCGCCCGGGACGCTGGCGAAGCCAAGAGAGGTATCAAGACGGGTCGTTTGCAGTTTCATATATCGCTATCAAACGACCGTATGGAAACAAAGGCGATGGCCTGTCGGGACCCTTTGTCGTCGATATCCCCCGGTTTTTTTCGACCTGAGCACGACATGTGACGCGGTGCGCTGCCTCACGAGCCCGAAGTGACGTGGAGAGCGAGACGCTGGCGAAAAAACGGAAGTAGCGCGCAAAAATGACCGATTATGCGTTTAACGGGCGAATCTGGCTGATGAACACACGAAAAGTTCCCGCTCGCTGCCTGTGATCAGGTGCAGCGAGGAGCCAGTTCGCCAGCGAACCGCCGCAACAGTTCTGCGTTGCGGTCGGCACGCTGTCGCCTGGGTCGGGCGCCGCCGCTTGGCTCGGCTTCGCCCACGCAGGCCCTTCATCCGCCCCAGACGTCTTTCATGACGCGCAGCCAGTTCCCCGAACGGATCTTGTCGATCTGATCCTCGGAGTAACCGCGGCGCCGCAGGCCGTCCCAGATGCGGGGCGTGTGACCCAGGCTCTGGAAATCGACATTCAGCCGGGTCTCGTAGACATACCAGGGCCCCAGAACACCGGTAATGTTGGGACTGTATCCGTTCGGGCCATAGGACTTGTCCCATTTTTCGGGGCTGGGTGCCTGGCCTTCGGTGACGTCGCTGGCAAAGGCGACATGGTCGATGCCCCCGGTCTTTACCATGTGATCGACGTGGTTGAGGTAATCGTCCATCGTCGGCCGTTCGTCGTGGCGCACGGCCGGCGACCACATGACGACGCCGATCAGGCCACCTGTCCTGGCGACCGCCCGGATGTGATCATCCGTCTTGTTGCGCAGGCTGGCACAGACGGCATGCGCATTGGCGTGGGAAATCACGACCGGCCCCTTGGCCGCCGCAAGGTAATCTGCGGTCGAGCGATGACCGCAATGCGACAGGTCGATGATCAGGCGCAACCGGGTCATCTCGTCGATCCATGCGCGGCCCAGTTCGGTGATGCCCTTGTCGGCGTCGCCCTCGAAGGGCGCGCCGTGACCGAGCTTGTTCTCTTCGTTGTAGGTGGGTTGCAGGATCCGCACGCCCAGCCGCTTGAACGAGGCGAGCAAGCGCAGGTCATCCTCGACCATCATGGAGTTCTGGGTCCCAAGGATGAAGCCCAGCTTGCCTTCGGCCTTCGCCCGCTCGATGTCCGCCACCGAGGTCACCACCGTGGCGATGTCGCTCATCGCCTCGATCTTGCGCGTGTTTTCTTCCAGTTCGATCAGCGATTCGGTGAGGCCGATGAAGGGGGACATTGCCGTCAGGTTGATCGCCGACACGCCGCCTTCCAGCGTGCGCAGGACCTGATCGCGCGAGACGGCGGCGCAGTTCAGGCCGTCGATGGTCAGGGGGCTTTGGGATGTCGATGCAGGCATGTCAGACCTTTCGATGCAGGGGGGCGGCCTATCCGCCGTCAGGATTCACGGAAATTCACCCAGAGCGCCCGGGCAACCCGGTCGCCCGCGTTGCTGAACTGATGGGGGCGCGAGCTCTTGAAGCGGAAGCTGTCGCCCTCGCCCAGAACGTACTTGCGGCCGTCAACCACCAGCTCGATCCCGCCCTCCATCACCAGCCCGGCTTCCTCGCCGTCATGGGAATAGGGTTCGTCGCCCGAACGTCCCCCGGGTTCCAATGTCATCATGTAGATGTCCAGCCGGGGGGTATTGGGGAAGGGGGTCAGCAGTTCCTTGGTGACACCGGTCTGCGCAAGGTCGATTCGCTTGCGATCCTTGGTCCGGGCCACGATCTGGTTCACGCCGTCGAATCCCTCGTCAGAGGGGAAGATGTCCGAGATCATGACCCCGAGAGAATCGGCAATGCGCGCGAGTGCCCGGACCGACGCCGATGAAAGCCCGCGCTCGATCTGGCTGAGAAACCCGGCAGACAGGTCGGCTGACTGCGCGATGTCCTTCAAGGAAAGCCCGCGGGCCTTGCGCAATCCCCGAATGCGCTCGCCGACGAGCCTGTCCGTTTCATTCTGCTCTGCCGCGTCCGGTTTCGCGCTGAATGGTGAAGTGTGCATAGAATAGCACCGCATCATT
>ERZ761610.1920-NODE-1920-length-10680-cov-10.394353_pt1 | contig 10680 bp, 11 predicted proteins | sample MGYA00512164_ERZ761610 | MGnify/ENA primary metagenome ERZ761610 (study PRJEB28899, sample SAMN02850038) | bioreactor sludge metagenome | biome: EBPR Sludge; feature: EBPR Bioreactor; material: flocular biomat | place: Australia: Thorneside Wastwater Treatment... | reverse complement strand
GTAGGTATCCTGCTCCACGATTTGGAACGGCATGCCGATGCGGGTTAAATATTCCGGCAGCACTTGCTCGGGAAATCCGGGTTGTTTCTGATCGAGGTTGACTGCAATCAATTCGAATTCCAGCGGCGCGTGCGCTTGCAGATTGCGCAAAATATCCAGCAGCGCATAACTGTCCTTGCCGCCGGATAGACATACCATCACCCGGTCACCGGCTTCGATCATATTGAAATCCGCGATTGCCGATCCCACAAATCTCCGTAAACGCTTTTGCAGCTTATTGGCATTATATTGTTGTTTTTTTTGCATGCTGTTACACAAATTGGATGAAGAAAGTCACAAGAGAATTGATTCGAGCCGGTATCATGCGCGCTGCGTTTATTCGACAAACGGGTTGGAACAATTTAGCATAACCGCATTCTAATTAAGTCGGACAGTTGGATAGAAGGTTATTTTCAGGAGAACTCCATGAATAGAATTATACCATTGGTAATCTTGGCCTTGTTTTCAACCCATAGCGCCGCGGCTGCAAATCATACTCCGCTGGAATTGGATATTGGCAAACCCGGCGATGCCGATAAAGTATCGCATACTATTAAACTGACGCAGGTGGATAATATGTTTTTGCCGGCGGAGGTTCGGGTAAAGGAAGGCGAAACAATCCGGCTCGTGATCAAAAACGGCGGCAATCACAAGCATGAAATGTTGATTGGTTCGATGGCGGAACTCAAGAAAGTTGCTAATATGCGGCGGATGTATCCGGACAAGGAACATGCGGAAGCGCACTTGGTACAGCTTGAGCCCGGCGAGCAAAAGGAACTGGTCTGGCAATTTACGACAGCGGGAACCGTTGATTTTGCATGTCCGTTGCCCGGTCATTTTAAAAAAATGCGTGGAAAAATTATCGTGGAGAAGAAATGAATTTAAAAATGAGAAGCTTATTGGTTGGATCGTTGATGACTTTCGGTATGTCCGGTATTGCCTTGCAGGCAGCGGCCACGACAACGGTAGAAGTGTATAAAAGTCCAACGTGCGGTTGTTGCGCGAAGTGGGTGGATCATATGCGGGATCATGGGTTTACTGTAAAAACGCATGATGTCGGTAATAAGGAAATCCGAAAAAAATCCGGACTTTCCGAATCGGTCGGGTCATGCCACACTGCTTTGGTAAATGGCTATGCGATTGAAGGGCATGTGCCGGCGCCGGATATTATCCGCTTGCTGAAAGAAAAGCCGAAAGCGGTCGGATTAGCTGTACCCGATATGCCGCATGGATCGCCAGGTATGGAAGGCTCGCGCAGCGATCCCTATAATGTTTTATTGATTACCGAGCGCGACCAGTCGCGTAAGGATGCAACCATCTACAACCGCTACGATCCTTATGCCAAGAAAGCGGTGCATTCGGAACCGGCTAAACCGGAAGCCGGACAGCACGGTTCTGTCATGCGTTTAAAATAATTCCGTCTTGCTATGAATTTTCGCAGTCAGTTGTTGAGCGGGGCCGCCGCAGCATTATTGATCGGCTGCGGCGATGCAGCACCGCCCGTGCCGTTGTCCTGGAAGCAATTAAGCGGTGCTGATACCGCGTTGGTCAAAAGAGATTTCGATCCGGCGCAAATTCAGCGTGGCGAGAGTGTTTACAACGCTAACTGTGTTGGATGCCATGGTCCTGGTGGCACCGCTACGCCGGAGTGGCGTAAGCCGGGGCCGGATGGAAAATATCCGCCGCCGCCGCTGGATAGCTCGGCGCATGCCTGGCATCATTCGACGGAAGTGCTGAAGAAAACGATTCTGAAAGGCACGCCGCCTGAGATCGGTTCGATGCCCGCATGGGAAGGCAAACTGACGGAACAACAAGTCGACGATGTCATCGTCTGGATCAAATCACTGTGGTCTGACGAAATTTATGATCTTTGGTACAAAAATTTTGAAGGCAAATAACCAATCGGTACGAAAACTATTCGTCCGGTTTCTTGTTTTTTAGTAAATCCATCTGCTCCAAAATCTGCTGCTTTTCATTTTCCAGTTCTTGATAGCGCGCATAAAGCCGGTCTAAATCGGCGGAATATTGACTGACACGCGCTTGCTTTGCCTGCTGACGTTGCATCAAATCATTATAGTTCGGTATTGGAATGCTCTGCCCGGGCGTGCTCGGCAGCGGCACATTCATGGAAGGCTCGGAAGCATCGTTGCGGCGTAATTCCTGAACCATCAGGAATTGCTGATAAACCGACTGCGATTCCTGATGCACCCGCTCCAACGCGGTTTCCAACTGTTTCAACTGCGTTTGTTCGGCGGATTTTTCCGCATCGGCCAGAACAGCGGTGGTGAAAGTCAGTACTAGAAAAACAAGAATGGTTTTCATGGAGATTAAGTGCTTAATAATGAATTTATTATTGCAAGCGGACGAGCATATTATATTTTATTTGACCGGCATTTTTTGTTTTTCTGTTTGCGAGTGGTTGCGATTAATCTGATTCGAAAGATGTGCTGGTTTTCGGGCGGCTGATGTGATTTTTATCACAGCAAAGCATAAAACGACTGTGTATCGTGATTTATCCGCAGTCGACGGCGATGAATAATTTCAGCAACCTGATCACGATGTAACGAGTTAATCGCCGCTGATGACTTAACGATCCATCAACGGAGGGCATCATGGGAATCAGAAAAAATGCGAAGTTTTTAACGGCTACCGAACAGGAAAATTTTGTCAAAGCTTGCGTATTGATGAAAGCCGATATCGTCAACCCGGCTGCGCCAGCCGCCAATCAGTACAGCAAGTGGGATGAGTATGTCGCGATTCATGCCATGATCCAGGATGCATTTGCACCCGGCGCGGCCAGTGTGAATTTCGGTCATGGCGGTAGCGGCGCCTATAGCTTTTTAAGCTGGCATCGTTATTTTCTTTATCGTTTTGAGCAGGATTTGCAGAGTTATGTACCGGGTGTGATGCTGCCGTATTGGGACTGGACCGATCCCGCTTCCATCATGACCGATACTTTTTTAGGTCCCAACGGCACGAATCTTTCCGGCAATGTCATTCAACGCGGTTACTTTGCGTTTGACATGCCCGGAGTAGGCAATAACACCACACCGTTACCGGCCTGGTGGCCAGCGAGTCTAAATGGCTGGAGATTACCCGGCATGTTCGGCTCGACTTTTACCGGCGGCTTGCGGCGGCGCACCGGCAATGTTTCCGGCTTGCCGAGCTTGAACGATATCCGTACCACGTTGAGCCGTAGCACTTATCCGTCTTTTCAAAATACCAGTGAAAGCGGTGCCGGATTGGCATCCGGGAATCAAATGCACAATGGCATGCATGTCTGGGTCGGCGGCGGTACAACAACTGCAAACCGCGGCCATATGTATTTCCCGGAAGTATCGCCGTTCGATCCCTTCTTTTATTTACATCATTGCAATATCGATCGTTTGTGGGCGATGTGGCAAATGGACGGACATCAAACCGATTACCCGGCGAGCGGCGGCGATTCGCAGCACCACCGCAACGATATCATGTACCCTTGGACTGGCGGTGCAGCCGGATACGGTACCGGCCATCCGCTGGCGTCATCGATACCGATGCCTGATTTCAGCGCTTTAGGTGCGCAACGCAACGTCGATACCCTCGATTTTCGCAATGCCTTCGGTTATACCTACGACACCATCGCGATTATCGGTATCGGTCTGGATAGAACCGGCAGCATGAACGGATTAACGCCCGATCCAATGGTTACGACGCAACCGGACGTGACCAAATGGGAAGCGGCGAAACGGGGCGTGGCCGCTTTTCTGCAAGATTGCGAGACGGTGCAAGACAGTGGCGCGATTTATGTCCTGGGCGGCATCAAAACATTCAGAAGTTTGGTTGGTAACCAGTTCGATCCGGTATTCGCCGCGCCGGGCTACGGTCTGATAAAAGCCGGCACGACCTTCAGCCGGGCCACGTTCGATGCAAACATCGCAACGATGTCTCCAGGCGGCGGAACACCATTGGCCGATGCCTTGCAACATGTGCAGACGACATTGGTGGAGCCGCCGTTTGGCGGAATTCCTGCGGACGAGCAACGCTACCTGGCAATGTTAACGGACGGCATGCTGACCACCGGATCGCCGATGAACTCGATACCGGACGGCAGTTTCAGCCGCACAGCGATCTTCGCGATGGGATTCGGGACAGGCGCCGATGTCGATTACGCGACACTGGCTTCGATGGTTGCCAAGGGCAAAACCCTGACGACCCAGCAAGTATTTCATGGTGAAAATGCCGGGACCATCGACAAGTTTTATTCCAATGCGTTGGCAAGCGCTATCGGATTTACCAGCGTATTCGATCCGGTTGTCGAACTTTTCGCCGGCGAGCATACGCATCTGGATTTTACCGCCACATCCGCCGACGATACTTTCTTGGTGACCGTGCAAGGCATGGACTTTCAGGATAAAAACTGGTCGTTCACGATGCATGGCCCCGACGGGCAAATAGTATATGGCGATGAACATGAGCATCCGCATAACGGCTGTCATGACTGCTGCGAGAAGCCATACATTACCAGCCGCCGTTCAAATGGGCGGCTATCGTTGATTATCCAACGTGGCAATACCGGCAAAAACTGCTGGGTGGGCAATTGGCGGCTGATGATTTCCTACAAAGCCAAACAGCTCGACAAAATGCTTATGCCGTCGATCGGGGAGTTATTGATCCCGGTTGCGGCGGGTGCAATACGCGGAGAGCGCTACAGCCGGTTACTCATCAGTCAGAAGCTGCGGAAACCTTCCCGCAGTATTGCTAAGAATCGTCAACACGGCTTGGATACCCGGCCAATTAGCACCAACAGCGACAACAGTGATGCCTGTAACGCGGTGGTCAATATCTATGCCCGCACCCATCTGAAAACCGATGTATTGTTCGATCGAATGATCAAACCGGGCGATGAGTTGAAATTTGTCATTAAAACGCACAGTCTTTCCGGCGGTGCGATCGCCAATCAAAAAGGCTTTGCCAGAGTCATTTCTCCCGCGTTCGATGTGGCGGACATTCTGCCGAAAGATAAGGTGATGGATATGGTCAAGCAGCTTGAAACATCCAAACGGTTTTCCGCCAAAATGGATACCGCTCTGCTGCTGGCAAGGTTTGAACGGGACAAGAAATTCGTCGATTTCATAAAAGACGGCGAAGCGGAAATTGTTATTCACGGCGACAGTCCGATGCATTCGCACATCGCCGATACGAAGATACCGGGCATGTATCATTTGGGGATTTGTATTGAAGGTCTGTATTTGCCGGGCGGCGGCAACGCAATTGCAACGGATGATCATCATCACAGCGCGGCATTGCAAGGTGATGATGACGACTATGAAGCATTCTCGCGCTTACTGAATATTTCAGTCGCCGTGGTGAAATAGAGAAAAGTTGGCGGCAGCGGCTGCCTTTTCGCAGCTTTTGATGCGATGTCCGTCAGAACGTGGAATTTACGGGCATCGCGTAGTGATGATGTTTTTCTTTAACTCTGCACCCACGGCAGCCCGGCTGCTTTCCAGCCGGAAGCCTTGCCGCGCTGGCCGCTTTCATCCCGGTCGCCTTCGAAGCCCTCGAGAATGTTGTAGCATTCGGCAAAATCCATGTCGGTGGCAATCGCCGCCGCTTGGTTCGAACGCGCGCCGCTGCGGCAGATAAATAGCACCGGCAACGATTTATCGACTTGGTTGGCCAGTTGATCGAGAAAATGCGGATTCGGTTGCATGCCGGGGTACGAACGCAATTCGATTTCGGTGGCGCCGGGAATACGGCCGACCCAATCCAATTCGGCGCGTGAACGCACATCAACCAGTTGCGCTTGCGCATGCTCCTGCAACACGCGGTAAGCTTCCATCGGCAGCAGTGCGCCTTTGTAGGGAAGGCCAAGTTCTTGCGCGCGTTGCTGCGCTTTTTCCAGTATTACTTCGAGTGTTTCCATAAATGATCCTAACAATGTCATGTAAAAAAGATCCAGCGATTACCTTTATAATGCCGGTAAAGCTAACTTCTCATTCCTCGTATTGCCCATATTATAGCGTTTCATGGAAAAAATCCGCTTATCCAAACTGATGTCGGAGCAAGGCATTTGCTCGCGCCGCGAAGCCGACCGTTTTATCGAACTCGGCTGGGTGTTCGTCGACGGCGAGCGGATTTCCGAGCTCGGCACCAAAATTTTTCCGACGCAGAAAATCACGCTGAATAGAGCGGCGCAAGCGCAGCAAACCGGTTTGGTGACGATTCTGCTCAACAAGCCGGTCGGTTACGTATCCGGGCAGCCGGAGCCGGGTTATCAACCGGCCGTGGTGCTGATCAAGCCGGAAAATCTGTTTACTCCGAAGCAACCGGCGCAACCGGCCAAACGTTTTCAGCCTGCGCACCTGAAAAATCTTGCGCCCGCCGGGCGGCTCGATATCGATTCGCAAGGCTTGCTGGTGCTGACGCAGGACGGCCGCATCGCCAAGCAACTGGTCGGCGAGAATTCCCGCATTGAAAAGGAATACCTGGTACGCGTTGAAGGCGCGCTGCCACCCGCCAAACTGGCGTTGCTGAATCATGGCTTGAGTCTCGATGGTCAAGCCTTGAAACCGGCGCAAGTGAACTGGCAAAATCAGGATCAACTGCGCTTTATTCTGCAAGAAGGTAAAAAACGCCAAATCCGCCGCATGTGCGAACTGGTGGGTCTTAAAGTGACTGGTTTGAAGCGCGTGCGCATCGGTCGCATCAAACTGCGCGATTTACCGGAGGGAAAGTGGCGTTATTTGCAGGATGGTGAAATTTTTTGATGTGGTAGTTTATTGCTGATGCACTGTATTTTCTTTATGACAGGGCGCCTATCACTCCTTTCATGCGGGAACAAGCAATGGACGAATCAAAGATAATTTCCTCGGTCAAGCAGCAGTACGAAGCATTACCGTATCCTCCCAGAAACCCGGAAGATGAAAAAATCCGGCTGCTGCGCACGGTGGGCGATTCGCTGAGCGAGTTGAATCACTACTGCTTTAAGGGAAAAAAGAATTTTAATCAGGATTTCCGTTGTCTGGTCGCGGGTGGCGGCACCGGGGACAGCGTCATCAATCTGGCGGAGCAACTGCGCGGGACTTCGGCGGAAATTGTTTACCTGGATATGTCCAAAGCATCACGCAGTATCGCCGAGCAACGCGCCGCAGTTCGCGGATTGACCAATATTACCTGGCTGACCGAATCCTTATTATCCATCCCGGAATTGGGCATTGGAAAGTTTGATTACATCAATTGTTCGGGGGTTTTGCATCACTTGAGCGATCCCGTGGAAGGCGCCCGGGCGCTGGCAAGCGCGCTCAAGGACGATGGTGCGATGTATCTGATGGTGTATGCCGAATATGGCAGACACGCCGTTTATTTAATGCAGACGCTGTTTCGAGAATTGATCCCCCAGCACTTGAGCATTCAAGAAAAAGTGAACATGGCGCGCCGGATTATCGGATCGTTACCCGTGCATCATGCTTTTATCAAAGACTTGGATAAGTGGGCGAACGAGATTACCGCCAGTGGCTATGGCGATTCAGGCTTATATGATTTATTGCTGCATAGCGTTGACCGCTGTTACAACGTCAATGAAGTCTATGAACTTGCGGCGGCGGCGGAGCTAAGGCTGGTGACCTTTCTCGGTACCGACAAGCGATATTACGATCCGGCGCATCTGGCCGCCGATGAAAATATCCGCGCGGCATGGCAAGGGAAAAGCCTGCAAGAACAACAATCCATCGCGGAAAAACTGTTTTCCAATCATATCAAGCATCAATGTTATCTTTCCCGGCAAGCGGCTTGCACAGCCTCGATGGACGATGAAGACAATGCGATCATTCTCGAACACGAGCTTGCGAATCAAAACATGGCGATCCATGAAGCGATCAAGCCGGGGGAAACGCTCAGCATCACATTCACCATCAACAACGAAAAAACGGTGTTTCAGTTAAGCGGCAACAAAGTCAATAAAGCGTGCTTCCGCTATATGGATGGAAAAACGCCGATTAGCAGCATTATCCGCAAAGTAAAAATGAAATGCGGCGACAGCGAGCAAAAAATCCGTTCGGAATTGCGGTCGATTTTTGAAACCCTTTTTCCGATGGGTTGCATCTATCTTCAACGTCCCTGATTCTTATGTACACACATGTATCAACGCGTCCACGTCGTGCTGAAAATCCCGGCGTATCAACTTGAGCTTTATTACGACGGCACTATCGATACCGTAGCGGCTGAAACCGCCGACGGCCGTATTATCTATTTTCCCGCCAACGTGTTGCGCTCGGTCGTGCAAAGTCATGGCGTGTACGGTACGTTTGAGCTGATGTTTGATGAAAGCAATAAATTCGTGTCGATCCGCCGCGCCGGTCACGATTCGCAAGCGGGTTGATCGCGGCTTTCATTGCACCGTCACGTGCGCTACACTTCCTCTTTATTCCGTTTTAACCCATTCTTTTTAAATCAACAAAGATCACACTCATGGCTCAATATGTAATGTCGATGCTCCGCGTGAGCAAAATTGTTCCACCGAAACGTCAAATTATCAAAGACATATCGCTCAGCTTTTTTCCCGGCGCCAAAATCGGTCTGCTCGGCCTGAACGGTTCCGGTAAATCCACCGTGCTGCGCATCATGGCCGGCGCCGATAAAGAATTCGACGGCGAAGTGCAGCGCTTGCCGAATATCCGCGTCGGTTATCTGCCGCAGGAACCGCAATTGAATCCCGAACACACCGTGCGCCAGGAAGTCGAGGAAGGCATGGGCGAAGTGATGCAGGCGCAGAAGAAGCTTGATGAGGTATACGCCGCTTATGCCGAAGAAGGTGCAGATTTCGATGCGCTGGCGGAAGAACAAGCACGCTTGGAAGCAATCATCGCCACCGCGGGCAGCGATACCGAGCACCAGATGGAAATTGCCGCCGACGCATTGCGTTTGCCGCCGTGGGACGCGGTGGTCAAAAACCTGTCCGGCGGGGAAAAACGCCGCGTGGCGTTATGCAAGCTGCTATTGGAAAAACCCGATATGCTGCTGCTCGACGAGCCGACCAATCACCTGGACGCCGAATCGGTGGAATGGCTCGAGCAATTCCTAGTGCGTTTTCCCGGTACCGTGGTCGCGGTGACGCACGACCGCTACTTCCTCGACAACGCCGCCGAATGGATACTGGAGCTGGATCGTGGCCACGGTATCCCGTGGAAGGGTAATTATTCGAGCTGGCTGGAGCAAAAAGAAGCGCGCCTGGAGCAGGAAAATAAACAGATCGACGCGCACATGAAAGCGATGAAACAGGAATTGGAATGGGTGCGGCAAAATCCCAAAGGCCGCCAGGCCAAATCCAAGGCGCGCCTGGCACGCTTTGAGGAACTGAGTTCGCAGGAATACCAAAAACGCAACGAAACCCAGGAAATCTTCATCCCGGTCGGCGACCGTCTCGGCAATGAAATCATTGAGTTTGACGGTGTATCGAAATCCTACGGCGACCGGCTGCTGATCGACAACCTCAGCTTCAAGATCCCGCCAGGCGCGATCGTCGGGATCATCGGCCCGAACGGCGCGGGTAAATCGACCTTGTTCAAACTGATTACCGGCAAGGAACAGCCGGATTCCGGCACGGTTAAAATCGGCCCGACGGTCAAAATCGCGCATGTCGACCAAGCGCGCGACACGCTGGAAAATGACAAAACCGTGTTCGACGCCATTTCCGGCGGCAACGACAACCTCGTGGTCGGTAAATACACCACCCCGGCACGCGCGTATCTGGGGCGTTTCAACTTCAAAGGCAGCGACCAGCAAAAAATCATCGGCCAGCTCTCCGGCGGTGAACGCGGCCGCCTGCACCTGGCGCAAACCCTGATCGCCGGCGGTAACGTACTGCTGCTCGACGAACCGTCCAACGATCTCGACGTGGAAACGCTGCGTGCACTGGAAGACGCCCTGCTCGAATTCGCCGGTTGCGTACTCGTCATCTCGCACGACCGCTGGTTCTTGGATCGTATCGCCACCCACATCCTCGCCGCCGAAGGCGACTCGCAATGGACCTTCTTCAGCGGCAACTACCAGGAATACGAAGCCGACAAGAAAAAACGTTTGGGTGAAGAAGGCGCGAAACCGAAACGGATTCGGTATAAGCCGATTAGCCGGTAAACTTTGGTTTTTCTATGTAACAGGCTGATCAACGCAGGAGAACAAAATGCTGGTAATTAAATTACCGGAAGAAATCGAAAATCGCCTAGCCGAGCTGGCTGCAAAAACCGGTCGCACCAAAAACTATTATGTGCGTGAAGCGATTTTAGAGCATCTCGATGAGCTGGAAGAAAAATACCTGGCGATAGAGCGTCTGGAGAAGCCGGGCAAACACTGGACATAAAGATATTGATCTGGAAGATTGAGTTTGATGATGCGGTAGCAATCTAGTTCCTTTGAAAGATATGCAATTATTCAAGCAGGTTTGCATCGATTGAGTGTCTCACATGGCCGAATGATGTAGGTCTCGACCTGGTTTGGCTGCAAGTTAAGTAGGACTTGGAATATTACAATGTAGATGGTTGCAATGAAGATGCATCGTATTTTAAGTTATTAAAATCCAGAAGAAATAATGTGAGGATTACTTCATGGCGATGATAGAAGGATTCAGAATTAAGAATTTTAAAGCCCTAAAAGATATTACAC